>JMBV01000578.1_pt1 | contig 10564 bp, 18 predicted proteins | sample 616531 | NCBI WGS metagenome assembly JMBV01 (sample SAMN02727904, study PRJNA239997) | anaerobic digester metagenome | biome: anaerobic digester; isolation source: mesophilic anaerobic digester inoculated with municipal waste water sludge... | place: Germany: Bielefeld University, CeBiTec ... | reverse complement strand
GGGACAAGGGGGGGTCTGACCCCCCTTGTCCCACAATAGTTTTTTTATAGCTCCTCGGTGAGTTTAATTATCTCATCTACTATATCCCCCCCAATATATTCAATAGTATTTAACAATGGCTCTTCCGTGGTAATATCTACCCCTGCCTTTTTAGCAAATTCTATTGGAGTATATATACCTCCAGATTTTAGTACTGAAAGCCAATCATCTATAGCTTTTTCTCCCTCTTTTAATATCCTATTATTTACCTCTGTAGCAATGGTCAAACCTGCACTATAGGTATATGGATATAATCCCATATAATAATGGGGGGTTGTCTCATCCAAGTAAGCTCTGCTCCCTCATTGATTACTACAGCATCCCCCCCAGAATTCTTCCAGTACTTTCCTCTTTGTTTTATTTAACAATTCTGCATGTACAGATCCTCCATTATCAATTATCCTATATACTTCTCTTTGAAATGCTGCTTCCAATAGATGGGTTACAAAATTGTGATAATAGGTTCTGGATATTATAGATGATAAAACCCATCTTTTCATCCTTTTATCCTGAGTATTTTCCATCAAATAGTTTACCATAAGGAGTTCATTCATAGTAGAAGGTGCCTCTACATAGTATCTAGAAGGTCTTGTATTAAATATATTTTGATTTTTATGAGACAAATAAAAATGCCCAGCATGGCCTAATTCATGAGCTAAAACGAATACCTCCCTCATTCTTTCCGTCCAAGATATAAGTATATAAGGATGACTACCATAGGGGGGCTGGAACAAAAAGCACCAGTAGACTTACCCTTGTTTTGGACAAAATCTATCCATCTTTCATCAAAAGCCCTATTGACTACCTCCATATACTCTTCCCCCTAATACTGACAATGCCCCCTTCCACATAGGGTCGAGCCTCTTCAACGCTTATCTTTGGTTCAAATTCTGGGTCTATAGGCAATTTTAAATCCATGAAAGTCATTTCATCTAATCCGTGGATTTCTTGTATTAATTTTGCATATTTCCTCATATGAGGGGGCTAATTTCCCCCCCATTATTAAATCAATCTGTCTATCATATAATTCTATTTCCACCTTTTGAGGAAATAGTAAACTATCTATTACAGAATCAAAGCCTCTTAAATTTGCTATAGTCTTCTCTTTTTGTACTTGAACTTGATATACAGTGGCTATGGTATGTTGATACTCCCTTAGTTTATTAGAAAAAGCCTCTGCTGCAGCTCGTCTAATCTTTGTGTCCTTCTCATACTCCCATTTACCTTCAAATAACACAAAACTTAATGGATACTCCTCTCCTTCTACAGTAAAAGTACCAAAATCCATATCGGCTAGTTTAGCCCTATTATATATTTGATAAGGTGCATCTAATACATTGGAAAGAGCTAATAAGGTTCTCTCCACCTCAGGATGTAGGGTATAAGGTTTTTTTTCTCATTATATCCATCAAAAATAGTGCATTTTCTTGGGACTTTTCTATGGCTTCTTGAATTGTTTCTTCATCTAATTGAACTATCTCTGATTCAATAAAGCTTAGGCGACTACTTACCTCCGATAAAATATTAGATGTTTTCATTTGTCTAGTTTGATTTTCCATATCCCTCTGATCTACTGCTACTGATAGATAAGAATAAGTTCCCAATAAACCCCCCAATCTCTAGTAAAACTTTAAACTGATCTAAACAGGCGTTAATCTCTTTTGCCCCCCCTTTTAATTTTCCTTTATATTCTTTTTCTATCTCCTTTGAAAGCTTAACTACTTCTTGGAGCTTTTGTTCAAACTGTTCTTCCGATTCAAATATTGATGAAAGATCCCAAGTATATCTTTCATCCACATCTTTCCTCTCTAGAAGCTCTTTACCCATGCTAAAACCTCCTTATAATATTTCGATTGTCTAAGTAAATTATATTATAAGAAGATTCTTAATACAAGGAAAATGATTGGAACAAGGGGACAGTTCTCCCTGTCCCACAAAACTATTTCCCCCCCTTTAAGTCCTATTTGCTCTTTTTTTTATTTAAAAATTCCAATATTTTTATAGACATAGTAATCCTAAATAACTCATCTCCATTATTTAAATCTATATTGGTTATTTCCTTAATCTTATTTAATCTATAGTTAGTGGTATTTCTATGGATAAACAATTTGTTCGATGTTTCTATTGAATTTTTATCCTCTTCAATATAGGTTTTAAGAGTTAAAAAAATATTCAGTATTATTTTTCTTATCATATTCTAATAGTTTATAGACACTTTGGCTGCAATAATTACTTAAATTAATATAATCTTTTACATCTTGAATAAGATGGTAAAATTTCAAATCCTCATAATAAAAAAATATTTCCTTCCATATCTAATATATGTATTATTTCCATACTATCTAATGCTTGTTGATAATGTTTACTCAAATCCAATATATCGCTAAAATTATTGCTTACTATCAATATAATATTATTTTCTTCTAAAAAGCTAGTAATATCTTTATCCATAAAATATTCTACTTTTTCTTCATATAATAGATCTAATACAATTAATACATGTTCTTTATAAAATAGAGATTTGTGTTTTGGGAAAAGTTGTTCTAAGGATCCTTTCAAAAAAATTAGGCTTAGTTACATTTGAATTATATTGGGAAATATCCAAGACTAGAAGGCATAAATTATCTCCGAAACTACAATCAATGGATTTCATCCTCTCTTTAGAGCATACTCATCAATTATACTTCTTTCCAGTATATCTATTAATAGGTTTTCATATCTTAATCCACCTAAATTTCTATATACCTGGTCCTTTTTAAGTTCCTCGGAAATTACATTACTCAAAATTTTTATGGTTTCATAGCTACTTTCCGTAAACTTTTCTATAGATTCTAATAGTATTATGTATCCAACAATATTCCCATCGATTATAACTTTGCTTACCAACTTCCTAATAGGACTTTCCTTACAAATAACTATGAAAGGTTCTGTAGAATTAGGTGCATTTCGAAAGGATTTTATCTTATTTACTTCAGATATGAATTCATAAGAGCAGTAACCTAAGTTGATGTTTCTAATCCAAAATGGTTCGGTGATATATTTAATATCTGAATGAGCCAATACTTTAAAACATGAATCTATTAGAATAATAGGATTTTGTAATACTTCTGAACTAATATTTATTATATAATTCAATCCTCTATCACTAGTTAATGCATTAAGAAAGTCAGCAGAATTTTGCAATACCATATAATTTTCAATAAATAGATTCTTTACTTTAACAAATAAATCCTGAATGTCTTGTACATTAGATACTTCTATAAAACTAATATTATTATTAATAAACCAGTTATTATCGTATTCTTTGTCTACTTCAATAAGATATACCCCCTTATTCAATTTATCCCTATGAATATTAATAAATTGAGAGGCTTTTCCTATATACAATATTTTTTTCATGAAATACATTTTCATCTGGTGAAAATAATTCTACATCTACAAGGATTTCTTCCCCCCCTCCAGACTTGGAATAAAGTGCAGGGGAATACTTTGACAATTCTTTATATACTTTATAAAGCTTTACAGCCATATTAATACCCCCCCCTTTATATTATTATAGTGCACTATGCACAAAAAAACACAATAATATTTGTATTGTATACCCATGTTATTTAGCCCAATATTATATTAAAGTATATATAGAAGGCATGTTAAAAAAATTATCAGGGGGGGATTTTGATGAAATATGAAAATCTTTTTCAAAGAGGCAAAATTGGTAACTTGACATTAAAAAAACAGAATTGTGATGCCCGCAATGGGAACATCTTTAGCTACATCTACTGGAGAAGCATCAGATGAAATAATTAAATATTATGAAGAAAGAGCAAAAGGAGGATGTGGTTTAATAATTACTGAAATTACAAGAATTGACAATGAAACAGGAGTTGGTATGCCAAATCAGCTATCTGCTATGGAGGGAAAGCATGTACCAAAGCTTGAAAGATTGGCTAGAGCAGTACACAAACATGATTCTAAAATATTTCTTCAATTACATCATCCAGGTAGACAAAATAGAAGTGATTTAATTGAAGGCAGACAAATAGCTGCTCCCAGTCCTATACCATGCAAAACCATAGGAGAAATCCCTAGGGAAATGACTACAGAAGAGGTAGAAGGGCTTGTGAAAAAAATTTATAGTTGGAGCTAAAATAGCACAAACAGCAGGAATAGATGGTGTTGAGCTACATGGTGCTCATGGCTATTTAATAGGCCAATTTATGAGTCCCCCCCTTACCAATAAAAGAAATGACAAATATGGTGGAAGCTTTATGAACAGGATGAGATTTGTAACAGAGATTATAATGGGGGGATTAGATATATATGTGGCCCAAATTTCCCAATATCTGTAAGAATAGATGGAGATGAGTTTGTAGAAGGAGGTATTACTTTAGAAGAGGCTATAAAAATAGCTAGATATTTAGAAAGCATAGGAATAGATGCACTCAATGTAAGTTCTGGAACATATGAATCAGCAGCTACCATTATTGAACCTATATCTTATCCAGAAGGTTGGAAAAAAAACATCTATCCAAATCTATAAAAGAGCATGTAAAAATACCTGTTATAGCTTGCAATGCTATAAAAACACCCGAGATTGCAGAAAAACTACTAAAAGAAAAAGATTGTGATTTTGTTGCATTAGGTAGAGCCCAATTAGCAGATCCAAATTGGGGGGGCAATAAAGCTAGAGAAGAAAGAGAAAAAGAAATAAGGCCTTGTATTGCCTGTCTTAATTGTATAGAAGCTATTATGAATGGAACAAGCATAAAATGTGCTGTAAACCCTAAATTAGGATACGAACTAGAATATAAAGACTATGATTTAGATGGCCAAGGACGCACAGTAGCAGTTATAGGTGGAGGTCCTGCAGGCATGGAAACATCAAAAATATTAGCAATAAGAGGATTTAAAGTAACACTATTTGAAAAAAAGAGATAAATTAGGCGGAAATGTATATGTAGGAAGTATACCTCCTCATAAAGAAAGATTAAGAAATCTAATAAGCAATATGGAATATGAAATTAGAAAACTTGGTGTAGATATTAAACTTAATACCGCTCCAACTATTGAAGAACTAAAAGAATTAAATCCTTATGCTATATTCGTTGCAATAGGTGGAAAAAAACATTGCACCTCCAAATGTTGAAGTAGATGGAAGTAAAATATTATATGCAACAGATTTACTTGAAAGAGAAATGGATTTAAAGGATAAAAATATTGTAGTGATTGGTTCAGGAATGACTGGATTGGAAACTGCAGAATATTTAGCTAGTAAAGGCAATAATGTAACAGTGGTGGAAATGTTAAAACAAATTGGTCCAGATGTTTATGATGTAGTATTATACGATATAATTACAAGATTAAAAAAAATTAAATGTAAACTTAATGCCTTCTAGCAAATTTGTAGGATATGGGGGGGAGAATGGTGCAATAATTCAGAATACCTATAATAATAAAAAAATCTGTTATAAAAGCAGATCATATAGTCTTAGCACTAGGAGTTAAAGGATTAGAAGAAGATCCATTTGTTCAAGAATTATATAAAAACTTCAATATAGTAAGATTACTTGGGGGGGATACAAGGGGGGGAGCAGGTAAGATTTATGATGCAGTTAAAACAGGTTTTGATATGGCTTATGTACTAAAATAAGTGAGGAGGGGGGGAACAATGAAAGAATTTAAAGATAAAGTTGCCGTTATAACTGGTGGAGCTAATGGTATAGGTTTAGCAATAGCTGAAGAAGCCATAAAACGGGGGGAATGAAAGTGGTTATAGGTGATATCCACAAAGAAGGACTTGAAAGAGTTGAAAAAATTTTTAAAGAAAAAAACGCAGACTTTATTACAGTATATATGGATGTAACAGAATTTGAAGATATGAAAATGTTAGCTGAAAAAAACTATTGAAAAATATGGACAAGTTGACTTATTCTTTAATAATGCAGGAGTAGTAGTACCAGGAGATATTTGGAACATACCATTAAATGATATAGATTATATAATATATTCTAACTTGTTTAGTATAGTATATGGACTAAAAGTATTTATACCTATAATGGAAAAGCAAAAAACTAAGTGTCGTATAATAAATACAGCAAGTGTAGCAGGATTACTTTCAAGCCCTGGTATGCCAACCTATCATATGACTAAGTTTGGAAATATTGGCCTTTCTGAAGCTGTAGATTTGCAATTACAAGAAAAAGAATCCAATGTAAGATTAAGTGTATTTTGTCCAGGATATATACAAACAGATCTCCATAATTGTGATAAAAGAAGACCAGAAAAATTTAAAATAGATCCTAATGAACCCTACTATCAAAGTGAAGAATATAAAGAAGGACTTAAAAAAAGCTCATTATGTGATTACTACAGGAATACCAATAGATAGTATAGGAATGAGTGTATTTCAAGCTATAGAAGATGAACAATTTTATATTTTAACTCACCCAGAATATATGCCTGTTATAGGATGGAGAGTAAAAATATATTAGATGGAAAAATCCTGATGTGAAATTTTTTAAATCATAAAAACAATATTGGGGGGACAGGGAGAAACATCTGAATAGCCCCCCTGTCCCATCCTATAATACTATATCCTAACCTTATCTAGTTTTATCAAATCATACTGTTTTATTATCCTTATCAATTTCAATGCATATTCAGGATCTGTTGCATAGCCTGTTCTTTTCAGTGCCCATGCTCCTGGGATGCTATCATGCATTACTTCCTTAAAAGGCTTGTACCTTTCAGAATTCAATAAAAAAATTCTTATGATCTGCCCAACTTTCTTCAACGCTATTATAGGCTCTAAACTTTGCATCTACGTAATAAGTTTTGCCATTATATACTTCCCATGTATTGTATATAACTGAACCCTTAGGACCTTCTCCCTTTATTCCAAATAGATTATATGAAAGTTTACCACTGTATTTATCTACTGGAACACTTTGTCCCCATCCTGTTTCTAAAATAGATTGAGCAGTTTGAAGAGCTGCTGACATACCTGTCTTTTCCCAAGAGTCTCGAGCAAGAGTTGATGCTAAATTTAAAAATTTATCTTTTTCAATTATAGGTACTGCTTCATATATTTTACCCAAATATACTCTAATTGGAACTGGCTCACTTTTAATTTCTTTATTTCCATATTTACCAATAGCTTGTATATTCCAATAACCTTCGTCCTCTTTTTCAGGAGTATAGGTATATCCCTTTAAGGGGTCTTTATTTATTGCTATGTTTTTTTATTTTACCTGTATCCCTATTAATAAAGATATAGCTTACGCTATCTAATTTTATATTACTTACAACTTTTAAACTAGTAGGTTCTCGTAACACCTGATTAGGACCTACCCCCCCTTCCAATAATACTATAGGTTTCCCTGCTAGCTTGATTTTGATTGGTTTACTCTCATATTCTACCCCCCCTTTGGTATCCTTAACTCTAACCAATACTTCCTTTTCTCCAGAAATATCAGGCTCTGGAAACCATGTATATCCTCCATAGGGTTTTTTAGCTAGGACTTCCTCCTTACCAGAAACTGGATCTCTCAATATATATTGAGTTTCCATTACGTCAAAATTCCTAGTAGCCAAAAGATTCACAGGTTTGCTGATTACTTGTCCCTCCGAAACCCCCCCTGCTAATGTTAATTTAGGATTCACTTCCACCTTAGCTATTACTTCATTACTTTCATAACCTTGGTTGTTGCCATCATATGCAATTGCCTTAAAAGAATAATTGCCATTTTCCCTTACATTAGGCTCCCACTTGTATTGACCATAAGGATCTATAGGAATATCTTCTCCTATTATATTAGTCTTCCCTGTATCCAAATTGGTAATCTCATACTTTACATAGGATGCTACAAAACTAGTATCCACTCCCATATATATGATATTATTATCCAAAGTTTCACCTTCCTCTATTCCTGTTAGAGAAACCTTAGGAACCACATCCAATACAACAGAAATAGCATCCCCCCCTGCTAAAAAAATTCCCATTTTTATCATAAATAGCTGCTACTAATACCTTCTCCCCCCCTTTTTCCTCTAAATATGGAATCCAAGTATATCCACTAGTTAAATCTTCTCCCCCCCTAGCCACTACAAATCCCTCAGCTGTATTTGGATCTAATAATAAATATTTTATCTCTTTAGCATTGGGTAGATTCCCTTCAGGTAGTTCTATTTTTAATTCAGTTTTACCCTTTATAGTTTGTCCAGATTTTAATGTGGATATATTTATATCGAAAAATGGTTCTACATTTCCTTCTCTATTGGAATCTACATAAACGGTTCTAGTAGATTCATCCCACTGAACTCCTACCCCCCTAGTGCATTTGCTACAAAACGAACAGGTACAAAGGTACGACTTTCTATAATCTTAGGTGGTACATCTATTATGCTATAGTTTTTATCTCCATCTTCATAAGAAACTAGATGACTCCCTATTTTTAAGCTAACTACTTTATTACCCATTTGAATAGTTACTGTTCTATCCTTGTCATTCCATTCAACTTCTCCTCCCAATTCTTCCGATACAAATCGAATTGGTACCAATGTTCTTCCACTTTCAACTATAGGACCCATAAGAGAAGTAATGTCTTTCCCATTCACTACTAGTTTAATGGGCTTGGCAGCAAAAGAACAGGTACTAAAACATTGTGAACAGAGTAATAGTATAAGTAATAAGGAAAACAAAGTTACATTAAGTACATTTCTTTTCATGTTTTTCCTCCTTCATCTTTTAAAGAACATCTACTTATAGTATAATCATAAATAAACAAATAAGCTAGCCTAATCTGGCAAATTATATATTTTTCATTATAACTCCTTCCACAGTTTGGGCCACACTTTCGCAGGCATCACAACAATCCTCAAATACTTGGAAAAGTCGTGTCCATACTATTACATCCATTATATTTATAGGCTCTATATATAAATTCCTTATGGCTTTTATATAAAATCTATCTCCTTCTTCTTCTATTTGATTTATATCTACTATAAAATCATGTATATTATTTGATTTTCTAAAATTAGGAAACTCCTTCATCATATCTTTAATCTTTTCACAACCTCTAACTATGATATCCACAAACCCAATAGCTTCCTCCCGTATTTCATGAACATTGTACATATAAAGTCTTAGCAATATATCTTCTGTAGAATCTATAACCTCATCAAGCCCTTGTGCCAATAGTATTATATCTTCCCTTTCTATAGGAGGTACAAACTCCTTAGCAAGATTTTTCATCATATCATGAACCTCTTTATCAGCTTTATATTCCTTTTTGTGCATCTCTTCCATAGCTTTAGGAAGTTTTTCTACATCAAAATTTTCAATTATAATTGCCAATTCTTTAGATACCTCATACGTATATTGTCCCATCCTCATAAACATAGCATAATAATCATATCCCTTTTTTTCGTCTCACATAAATCCTCCTCCAATTTAAAATAGTACCATAAATAGTTTAGCCATTAAAAAAACCTATCATACCGCAGCCAGGAAAAGTCAACACCCAAGTCATAACCATTTCCTTGACCAAAGACCAGTTTACAGAAGATAATCTTCTAGCTGAACCTACCCCCCCATAATAGCTGTGGTTTTTGTATGAGTAGTACTAACAGGCAATCCAAATATAGAAGAAAAAAAGCAAGCAAAGAGCTGCTGCTAGATCAGCTGAAAACCCTTGATATTTTTCCAACTTTACCATATCCATACCAACTGCTTTTATTATTCTATACCCTCCCATAGATGTACCTAATGCCATTACTAAGGAACACAATATCATAAGCCAAAAGGGTATTTGAAAATTGGATACATTACCTTGCCCTTTTGCTAAGAAAATACCTAGCATAAATACCCCCATGAATTTTTGCCCATCCTGAGCTCCGTGCATAAATGCCATAGCAGCACTACCAAATACCTGAGCTCCTTTAAAAAGCCTACAGTTTTTCTCCTATCCATATCCTTGCATATAAACTCCACCAATTTTACAATGACAAAACCCATAATAAAACCAAATATAGTGGAAAAACTAAACCATACAAAACCTTAACCCATTCAGAACCATTTATACCAGAAAAACCTCCTTGTAAAGCTATAGCAGCACCAGATATGCCTGCAATAAGTGCATGACTCTCACTAGTAGGTATGCCAAAATACCAAGCCATAGTAGCCCAAATAACGATTGCAAAAAGTGCAGCACAAAGGGCCACAAGAGCAGTATGGGGGGGATCGCCGCCAAAATCTACCATATTATATACAGTCATAGCGACAGAACTGTTTACCATGGTCATAATCAATATCCCTAAAAATTAAATATAGCTGCCATAGTTATAGCACTTCTCGGCCCTATGGAACGGGTAGCAATAGCTGTTGCAATTGCATTTGGAGCATCAGTCCAACCATTTACCAGGACTACTCCCAAAGTCAATATTACAGTAATAAGTAATGTAGAATTGGTCACTAATTGTTCTAAAAAAATCTTCAAATAAAATAGTCACTTTTTCACGTCCTTTT
>JMBV01000577.1_pt1 | contig 10587 bp, 18 predicted proteins | sample 616531 | NCBI WGS metagenome assembly JMBV01 (sample SAMN02727904, study PRJNA239997) | anaerobic digester metagenome | biome: anaerobic digester; isolation source: mesophilic anaerobic digester inoculated with municipal waste water sludge... | place: Germany: Bielefeld University, CeBiTec ... | reverse complement strand
TTATCTTTTCTTTTAAAATTTCCAACCCTTTTCTATGAAGAATCCTATCAGTCATCAAATATGTTTCTATATTTTTTTTCTTTTACCTTGTGTAATACATCCTTCAACGAATCCTCAAAACCAATGTATATCCTATCTAATTTGCTCAAATTTAACTGCTCAAATTGTTTTTTTTGTTTTTTTTACACTTACTGACACTTTGTTTTTCCCTTTTACAACTCTATTTGTTAGATTCAAATGTTTATTGATTAAAAACTCATATTCTTCATTAGAAATTGGTTTGCGATTATTTTTGTTCTTACGTATATTGTTCAATTGGTCTATAGCATCACGCCTTAATTTATTTATATCACTTATAGACATAAAAGCATCCTCATCTAATTCAATTTGAATATCAACTGGATAATATACCGTATCATTAAGTTTGGATAACTGCTCTAATATTCTTTCTTTCGTTAAGGATATTTTCTTTGCTTTTTCAACCAAATTATCAGATTGAACCTCTATATTTATATTCTCATAGGTTAAATAAAGCATAGCAGGCCTTCCTATAGATATATATACTTTCATGTATATGGGATATTTAATATTTTCTTGTTCATAGGATTCTCTTGCTCTTTTTAATAAACTCTCACTAGACGTTCTATATACATCTGAATTTAATAATATATTGGGAATATTTGTAATTTTAGTTACTTTGCCTTTTCCCCCCCTTTGAAATCCAGTACTATACCTATTCTATCTCCATTGTAGGTTTCAAATTCTACCCCCCCATCTCCCTTTTCTACATCTTGAAAAAAATTCTATATATACATCATTTTTATCTATTTTAATTACCTTACCCACTAATACACCTCTGTTATCTGGTCTATCATAGGATATAATCTCTCTGCCAAAAGCACCTAACATATAGCCTTTAGTAAAACCTCTATTAAATATCTGAGTTATATCATCTCTATCCTTATGGGTAATAGACTCTTTACCATACTCTAAAACTTTTCTATAATTTTTAACCACAGTAGCTACATATTCAGGTCTTTTCATTCGCCCTTCTATCTTTAATGAGATTATGCCACTATTAATAATTTCATCGATATAATCCAATGTATTTAAATCCCTAGGACTAAGAAGATGTTTATTATTCCATGAACTAAAAATCTCCGACTTAGACTCATAATCTACTAAACTATAGGGCATTCTACAAGGTTGAGCACATCTTCCCCCCCTATTGCCACTTCGTCCCCCCCTAATATACTGCTCATTAAGCACTGTCCTGAATAACAAACACACAATGCTCCATGGATAAACCCTTCTAACTGAATATCTGAATTATCCTGTATATGCTTTATTTCATCTATAGGTACTTCCCTTGCTAATACAACCCTATTAAAACCTAATCTTTGCAAAAATATAGCTCCTGGCAAATTGTTTACAGTCATCTGGGTACTTCCATGTAATTCAAAATCAGGAAATACTTTTCTGATTAAATAAGCAAGTCCTAGATCTTGTATGATTAGCCCATCCACATCTATATCATATAAATATCTGATATAATTTAATGTTTCTTCCATTTCTTTATCATCTATAAGAATATTCACTGTAACATATACCTTCACATTCCTGATATGGGCATATTCTACAGCTTTTTTTTAATTCCTCATCGGAAAAATTATTAGCATATTGTCTTGCACTAAACATCTTACCTCCCAAATAAATAGCATCAGCACCATTTTGGATAGCTGCATATAAGGATTCCATATTGCCTGCAGGAGCTAATAACTCTATATTGTTTTCACCACCTATTTATACTTCCTCCTTGTTAAAAATATTTGATTCTCTTTCAAAGGTCTTTAAAGCCTCTTCTAGTTCCTTTTTAGTTTCAATCAATTCTATTTGGTTATCAAAAACTTTGTCTTGTAACTTTTTAATCATCTTCTGGCTTTCCTCTAGCTCCCTTTCCTTCAATATTAAAGCTTGATTTTGCTCCTCTATACTTTTACGTAAATCATCATATGCCCTCTTTGTCTCCAATAGCTCATCCTTATAGGAATCGCAACTTTCTTCTAATTCATATATTTCCATTTTGGCTTTTTCCAATTGATTTATAAGGGTATCATATTGTTCCATAGGGGGGGCTTTAGCTTCACTTTTTAGATTATTTAATTCTTTTTTTAGTCTTATAGAGTTCGTCAGCCATATTTAATGCTGCTAAAATTGCAGCCATAGAAGTACTTAATTTATCATTTTTACTAGACATTTCCTTGATCTTTTCATCTACGTAGGAGGCTAAATTTCGTATATATTCTTCAGAACCATCCCCCCCTACCACTGTAAAGTTACGACCATCTATAAGGACATCTACTTTTTTTTCTTTCCTGTCATAACTTACCCTCTCCTCTTATCATTTATTACTTAACATATTCTACATAATTGTTTGTTTTCCTTCATTTTTTTTGTAAAAAGGAGTAGATATATCTACTCCTAGCTTCTAAGTTTTGCGTCAAATTTGTTTTCTAAATCCTTTATTATATTATCTTGTATTCTATTTACTTCATCATCTTTTAATGTCCTATCATAAGATCTATAAATTATAGAAAAAGCAATACTCTTCTTGCCCTTCATTATTTGATCCCCCCCTTCATATATGTCGAATAATTGTATATCTTCAATTAATCCTTCTCCATTTTGCCATATAATCTTTTCGATTTCTCCTACTAATACATCTCTGTTTACAACAACTGCAATATCCCTCATAATAGCAGGGTATTTAGGTAATGGTTTATATCTTTTTTTCAAGAACTGCTTCCTCTATAATCATATCAAAATCCAAATAAGCTACATAAACCCTTTCCTTTATATCAAAATTTTCCATTACATCTATATGAATTTCTCCAACAACACCTAAGGGCTGTTCTTTATAGGAGATTTTTGCAGTTCTGTTGGGATGAAAAGTTGGATTGTTTTCTTCTCGAGAAAACTCTATATCTCTCATTCCTAATCTTTCGAGAAGAATCTCTATTACCTCCTTAATATCATAAAAATCTCCACATCCATACATGCCTATAGACAACATTTTTTTTCTCTATAGGTAAATCCTTTATAGGTAACTCTTTAGGAATAAATATATTGCCAATCTCATATACAAAACATTCTTTAACTCCATAGTTGTAATTTCTACTTAATAAAGTTAATATATTGGGAATTAAAGTAGTCCTCATAGCACTGTATTCTTCCCCTAAAGGATTCATTATTTTTATATAATTTCTTAATGGACTATTTTCCGCTATTTTCAACTTATCGTATACCCTAGGACTTCCAAAGGAATAGGTCAACACTTCATTTAATCCTAATCCTTGCAAAATTAACTTAGCTTTGTTTTCAATAATTTTCCCATAAGGTTTTTTTTCCCTCTAGTCAATACTCCCACTAGAGGTTTGGTTTTTATATTATGAAAACCATGCAATCGGCCTATTTCCTCTATTAAATCTACTTCACTATTTAAATCAAGTCTAAAAGATGGTATGGTCACTTCTAAGTTATCACCTTTTTTTTAACTACACTAAGTTCTAATCTTTCCAAATATTTACTCATATCTTCCAAAGATAACTTAGTCCCCCCCAATAATTTATTAACTCTATCTGGCCTTAATTGAATAATCTTTTGATCCACTGGATTTTTAAATACATCTATATTGCCTTCCACAACGATGCCTGCACCAATTTGTTCAATCAATTGACAAACTCTTTCTGCTGCAATTTCACATAGATTTGGATCAATTCCCTTTTCAAAACGTGCTGAAGCTTCTGTTCTTAATCCAAACTCTTTAGAAGTAATACGTATGGACTTACTATTAAAATTAGCAGATTCCAACACTACTATAGTAGTATCTTCAGTAATCTCTGTATCCATACCCCCCATAACACCAGCTATTCCAATAGCACCTTCATCATCAGCTATAACCAAGTTAGAAGGTTTAAGAGATCTTTCAACTCCATCGATTGTCTTTACTTTTTCACCTTCTTTTGCTTGCCTAACATATATATGATTTCCTCTTAACTTTTCCATATCATAAGCGTGAAGAGGTTGACCATATTCTAGCATAACATAATTAGTAATATCTACTATGTTATTTATTGGTCTAACCCCCCCTGCTTTCATAAGTCTTAATTGAAGCCATAAGGGAGATTCTTCAATCCTTACATCTTTTATAACCCTAACATAATATCTATTACATAATTTTTCATCTACTTTTACTGAGTTTATATAATCTTTTACATTTCCTTTTTCACTTAAAACTTCAATTTTAGGAATAATAAGTTTTTCATTAAAAGTAGCGGCTACTTCTCTTGCCATTCCTACTATGCTTAGGCAATCAGATCTATTAGGGGGGGTAATTTCCAATTCCAATATTTCATCTTCTAAATTTAAAATCTCATTGATATCATCACCTAATTTGTAATTCCCTTTCAATACAAATATGCCATCTCTCTGAGATTTAGGAATAATATTGTCACTAAAACCTAATTCTCTTAATGAACATAACATCCCATAGGAATCTACTCCTCTAAAATTAGTCTTATCTATGTAATTTTCATCTAAAAGCTTTCCACCTATTAAAGCTACGGGAACATAGTCTCCTTCTTTTAAATTTGTAGCTCCAGTAACTATCTGTAAAGTTTCATCTCCTACATCTACACTAGTTATAAGTAATTTATCTGCATTAGGATGTTTCTCTATCTTTAAAACTTTACCCACCACTACATTTCTAATTCCTTTATCTAAACTAATAATGGATTCAACATGAGAACCAGATAAAGTAAGTTTATCTGCTAAAGTTTTTGTATCTGCATCTATATTTATATATTCTTTCAGCCATTCCATTGGTAATAGCATTTTATTCCTCCTTAAACTGTTTAAAATTGTTCTAAAAATCTATTATCATTTTCAAATAGTAGCCGTATATCATCTATACCATATTTAACCATAGTAATTCTGTCTATCCCCCCCATACCAAAAGCAAAGCCACTATATTTTTCTGGATCAATTCCGCAATTTTTTTAAAACCTTCGGATGTACCATACCACAGCCTAAAAGCTCCATGCTCCAGCCAGTTCCATTACATACAGGACATCCTTCACCTTTACACTTAAAACAAGATACATCTACTTCAGCACTAGGTTCAGTAAAAGGAAAATAGTGAGGTCTAAATCTAGTTTTCATATCCTTACCAAATAGTTCTTTAATAAAAATATCTATAGTATGCATTAAATTAGCCATAGTTATATTTTCATCTACTACCAAACCTTCCAATTGGTGAAACATTGGCGAGTGGGTATCATCCACATCATCAAATCTAAAAGTTCTACCTGCAGAAACAATCCTAAGTGGTGGATTCATCTCCTTCATAGCCCTTATTTGAACAGGAGATGTATGAGTTCTTAACAAAATATCTTCAGTTATATAAAAGGTATCTGTCAAATCCCTAGAAGGATGATTTTCTGGTGAGTTTAGTGCATCAAAATTGTTTTCTACAGTTTCTATCTCTGGTCCCTCTATTACACTAAATCCCATACTAATAAATAAATCTTGCAATTCTTCAATAGTAGATAAAAGAGGATGACGATGACCTAGACGTTTACTTTTTTTAGATATACTTATGTCGATTTTTTCCCTTTCTATTCTTTCAGCTTTTAATTCTTCTTTTATCCTTTCTCTAGCTAAAGATAATTCTTTATCTATTTCCCCCCCTCTAATATCATTAGCTAACTGACCTATAATAGGTCTTTCTTCTTTAGATAGTTTTCCCATCTCTCTAAGAACTAATGTTAATTCACCTTTTTTTTCCCCCCCATATATTTTATTCTTATTTTTTTTCAAGTTTATCTAAATTATCTACTGATTTGATGTTATTTATAGCTTCTTCTCTTATCTTTTTTTAATCTATCTTTCATTACAAAGCTCCTTTCTGATAAAAAAACAAGACCTAAACCTTCATAAAAGCAGGTCAAAAGGTCTAAACTTTTTAATAGATTATATCACCTATATATTCAAAATACAAGATTTATTGACTACGCTGTCTAAGTGATTCATACATTACTATTGATGATGCTATAGCTACGTTTAATGATTCTGCATCTCCTATCATAGGGATCTTTATTAAACTATCAGATACAGAATAAATTGATGAAGATACCCCACTAGATTCATTGCCTACTACAAGGAGGAAAGGAAGTTTAAAATTTACTTCATAGGTATATATATTTCCCCCCAAAGATGTAGTATAAACCTTTATTCCTTTTGTTTTTAATTTTCTTATTGCTAATATAGGATCATCCTCGTGATATATTGGCACCCTAAATATAGAACCCATAGTTGAACGAATAACCTTTGGATTATATACATCTACACAACCTTTTGTAATTATAATTCCATCTATTCCAAAGGCATCAGCACTTCTTATTATTGTTCCCATATTCCCTGGATCTTGAAGCCTATCCAATAACAGTAAGGATATATGTTTGTATATATTTAACTCATCTATGGTGTTTACTCTAAACTCTGAAACTCCCATTATTCCTTGAGGGTTTTCCATCTGGGATATTTCCCTATACAATTGGTCTGTAACATGGATTAACCTAGGATGAAAGTTTATCTTGTCAAAAAGTTTTTGTCCCCCTTTTACATTTAATAATTCATCTGAATAAATAATATACATTAGGGGGATAATCATTATCAATACACTCTTCTACTATATTTATCCCTTCCACTATAAACTGTTTCTTTTTCCATCTATTCTTTTTTTATATAAGCTTTTTATCTCCTTAATTATAGAATTGGAAGAGCTCTTGATGTTTACCATATACTAATCACCAACACTTTGCTCTATCTTTTCAATATCATCAGTACTTCCTACCACTACTAGTATATCATCTTTAAGAATGATATCATCTGCATAGGGAGATACATTTATATCCTCCCCCCCTCGTTTTATAGCCATAACATTGAGTCCATATCTTGAAGGAAGTTTTAACTCCCTCAATGTTTTATTTATCCACTTATCCAATGCAGTAATTTCTAATATACTATAATCTGGAGAAAGTTCAATAAAATCTAGAATATTAGAGGACACTAAATTATGAGCAACTCTAATACCCATATCTCTTTCAGGGAAAACAATCCTATCTGCCCCTATTTTAGATAATACCTTGCCATGGAGCTCATCATGAGCCTTTGCTATTACCTTTTTTTACACCTAATTCCTTAGCTATTAAAGTAGCCATTATAGAAGCTTGATAATTAGAACCAATGCTTACAATAACTACATCGAAATTTCTAATACCTAGTTCAATTAACACCTTTTCGTCACTAACGTCTGCTTGTACTGCACAAGTAACTCTACCAGATATTTCCTGTACCTTTTCTTCATCTAAATCTATAGCTAATACTTCGTGCCCTAATTTATATAATGTCTCCGCAACACTTGAACCAAATCTACCACAACCTATAACTACAAATTGCTTCATATCCTTTCTCCTCTCTACCCAACTATAATATTTTCTTCAGAATGCCTGTATAAGGATTGTTTTTGTCTTTGTGCAAAAGCAAAAGCCATAGTAAGGGGGGGACCCACTCTACCTGCATACATAGTCAAAGTAATCACTAACTTACCAATATTTGATAAATTAGGAGTTATACCCCCCCTTGTCAATCCAACAGTTCCAAAAGCTGATGTAGTTTCAAATAATATATCTAAAAAAAGAAGATTCTTCAGTAATTGTAAGTACTACTGATACAATTAAAATTAAAATTAGTCCAATACTAACAATAGCTAAAGATCTATTTATTATTTGTTGATTTATTCTCCTCTTAAAAACAACCACATCTTTATCTCCTTTAATTACTGCTAAAGTAGTTAATAATGTAGCACCAAATGTAGTAGTTTTAATACCTCCAGCTGTAGAGCCTGGTGAACCTCCAATAAACATTAGTATAATCATTATAAATGCAGTAGTGTCATATATTTTCGATATATCAACAGAATTAAATCCAGCAGTGCGAGGAATTACCGCTTGAAAAAAAAGAAGCTAAAAGCTTTTCTCCTTTAGAAAGCCCTCCTAAAGAGTCTGGATTGTTTCTTTCTACTATAAAAATGATCAACATCCCAATTGCTATCAATGCAATAGTAATACTTAAAACTAGTTTGGAATGTAAGCTTAATCTATTAAAATTTTTCTTGTTCGAAATATCTATTAATACGGAAAAACCTAAACCCCCCTACTATGATTAAAAAGCATATAGTCAAATTTACTGTAAAATCACCTACAAAAGACATCATACTATTCCCAATAATATCAAAACCTGCATTACAAAATGCAGATATGGCATGAAATATTGAAAACCATATACCTTTAATCAATCCAAAAATAGGAATAAATCGTGTTGAAAGCAATAAAGCACCAATACCTTCTATAATAAAAGTAGATATTATAACATACCTAGTCAATCTCACTAAGCCAGATAGGGAATCTTGATTTAATTGTTCTCGAATAATCAATCTTTCTCTTAAACTTATTTTTCTTCCTACTAAAAGGGCCATAATAGTAGCAGATGTCATAAACCCTAAACCACCCATTTGAATTAAAATCAATATAACTATATGACCAAATAAAGACCAATGTTCAGCAGTGTTTACAACTGTCAAACCTGTAACACATACAGCCGAAGCAGAAGTAAATAGTGCATTAATAAAACCAATACTTTCACCATTTTTACTAGCTATGGGTAAACTAAGTAGTATGGCTCCTAATACTATTAAAACTCCAAAACCTACAACTAGAAATCTAGGTGGATTTAGCTCTAATTTATCTAAATGTTTTTTAATAAATGCCATATGATAAGCCTCCTAATAAATATACAGCCATAAATATTGTACCATAAATAGCACTAAAGTATCAGTTTTTTTTGAAAAAATAAAAGCTCCGTAATCGGAACTTTTATTTAGACACCTTTTGCTATTTCTACTAATTCCTTAAAACCTTCTGGATCGTGAATTGCCATTTCTGATAACATCTTTCTATTTATTTCAATATTTGCTTTTTAAGTCCATTTATAAATGTACTATAGTTCATTCCATTTTGTCTAGCTGCTGCATTTATCCTAGAAATCCAAAGCTTTCTAAAATCCCTTTTTCTTTGCTTACGTCCTGAATAAGCATAGTCTAAGGACTTCATAACAGCTTGATTTGCTGGTCTATATAATTTGCTTTTGGCACCATAGTACCCTTTTGCTTGCTTTAATACCTTTTTATGTCTTTTTCTGGCAGTAACTCCGCTTTTTACTCTTGCCATTTAAAGTACCTCCTTTATTTGAATATTTCTAGTTTAACTGTTATGGTAACAATGAATCGATTCTCTTCTGATCTCCTTTGCTTACTAAAGCTGGTTTTCTAAGATTTCTAACTCTTTTGGGAGACTTCTTCCCAGTCTTATGACTTTTATAGGCTTTATATCTTCTAAGTTTGCCAGTTCCTGTTCTTTTAAATCTTTTAGCTGCTCCTCTATGAGTTTTCATCTTGTTCTTCTTTGCCATATGTTTTACCTCCTCTACTTACTCAGTTTTGGGAACTAGGTACATAATCATATTTCTACCTTCCATTTTGGGACCTTTATCGATAACCCCCCCATATTCAGAAGTAGCTTCCGCAAATTTTAACAATACTTCTTTTCCCATATCCGTATGACCTAATTCTCTTCCTCTAAACCTTATACTAACTTTAACCTTATCCCCCCCATTTTTAAAAACCTATAGCTTTTTTTTGCCTTTACATTTAAATCATGATCTTCAATATTAGGAGTCATCCTAACTTCTTTTATATTGATTATCTTTTGTTTCTTCTTAGCTTCCTTTTCCTTTTTAGCTAATTCATACTTGTACTTACCGTAATCCATTATTCTACATACTGGTGGCTTAGCATTTGGTGCAACTTTCACCAAATCTAACTTTTTTTCATAGGCAAGCTCTATAGCTTTTTTTAGTTGGAACTATTCCAATCTGCCCTCCATCTACATCAATAAGCCTAACTTCCTTTTCCCTTATTTCTTCATTAATTTGAAGTTCTTTAATATTACTACACCTCCTAAAATTTAAAAAAAATAAAAGCAGGTACAAGTACCCGCTTATAAACAAAATTAAATAAAATAGCCTTTCCCTACCATGCTTTAATAAGTTTTATTAACCTTATGAGCCTTGGCTATAAGGTGAGAAGCGGACACTTCTACTTTATTGTTTAATTTTATTACCATAATTATTATATGTTAGAATATACATTTTGTCAAACAATTTTATAATTTTTAGCATAATCATTTTGCTAATTCATATAAAGCATGGGCATATATTTTAGTTATCTTCATTAGATGTTCTATAGATATAAATTCATCTTTTTGATGAGCAACCTCCTTTTGCCCTGGAAAAACTGGCCCAAAAGCTACCGCATTCTCCATAGCTCTAGCATAAGTTCCTCCACCAATAGTAATAGGCTCACTATCTCTATCTCCAGTTTGCTCCCTATATACATCCATAAGTTTTTAA
>JMBV01000576.1_pt1 | contig 10614 bp, 15 predicted proteins | sample 616531 | NCBI WGS metagenome assembly JMBV01 (sample SAMN02727904, study PRJNA239997) | anaerobic digester metagenome | biome: anaerobic digester; isolation source: mesophilic anaerobic digester inoculated with municipal waste water sludge... | place: Germany: Bielefeld University, CeBiTec ... | reverse complement strand
AAGAGGTTGTGGAGCCGGAGGAGACCGTAATGACCGGGGGGGAATTAGAGAAAACCATTGATGCAAAAATAAAAGAAAATAGTGATAACAGGTCTCGTCAAAAAAATGTCAGTCGCCCCCCCGGGAAAACTATCAAGAGGAAATGCCGGGAGAATTAACGGATAAGAAAAGGGCAAAAGTTCCGTAGCGACAATTCTACTGGCGGCGACACTCATCGTGGGATCATTTTTCATATACAATCAAACTGTAAAGAAAAGCTATATCGATGGAAAGAGCTGGGAGGCAGCACTTAATAAAAATACAGTGGAAGGTTACCTATTCTATATGGAATCTTATCCTCACGGAAAGCATTTCAACGAGGCACAAAACAACCTCTTAAGCCTTAAATCTGAGGAGGCAGCCGACTGGGAACAAATAAAGTTTACCGGCAATATTTCTGAATTGCACAACTTCCTTGATCAGCACCCGGGAAGTCCCTACACCCTGCTGGCAGAGATACGAATCGACTCGCTATCCTGGATGGGGGGGCCTTGAGGACGAACACTCCCGAATCTTACTCCGGCTATATAACCTTATCGCAAAACGGGGGGGAAATCAGGGGGGGGAATACATAGCTGAAGCGCTAAAAAGAGATAAGATGCTTTCACCGCAGTACCCGCAAAATGAAGCCCTTTCTGATAGCATATTTGCCATTGTAAACGGATTTTACTCGTCGCTCTCGGCAGTAGATCACAACAAGATGTCTCTTTACCTGGCACCGGTTGTAAAAAGGTTTTTTTAATTCCGGTACAGCCACCCGCGAAAAGATAACCGGGGAACTGCTTGTTGCCGGTGCACAGTCACAGGGCTCAACGCTGAAATTCACACCAAACACTGAAGCGGTGAATTATGAAAAGACCACAGAAGGATACTACAAAATAAATGTGCCGCTTATGAAGTCATATGTGAAAAACGAAAACATAGAGCTGGTACCGGGCTATATTGTACATATGGAGTTGAATCCCGGCTTTCAGATAATCAGCATTCATGAAACAAAACCATATCCCGGTGCACCCTGATCCATAAGTCAGAGAAACACCTTTCGGAGGACTTAGTTTAAACATAATCATCATATGTTTGTTTAAAAACTATCTATGCAATTCCAACTTACATCTCAATATAAACCCACCGGAGATCAGCCGGAAGCCATAAAAGCGCTGCTGGAGGGGCTGCGACAGAAGGTCCCATATCAGACACTGCTGGGTGTTACCGGGTCGGGTAAAACATTCACAGTAGCCAACGTAATTGCACAGATAAATAAACCAACGCTGGTGCTCAGTCACAACAAAACCCTGGCAGCCCAGTTGTACAGCGAGTTTAGGAGTTTTTTTCCCGAATAACGCGGTGGAGTATTTCGTTTCCTATTATGATTATTACCAGCCGGAAGCATATATTCCGTCGACCGATACTTATATTGAAAAGGACCTATCAATTAACGATGAAATAGAGAAGCTCAGGCTGGCTGCCACATCATCACTCCTATCGGGAAGAAATGATGTAATAGTGGTGTCTTCAGTTTCATGCCTGTACGGCATAGGTAATCCCGAAGATTTTAATAAAATAACTATCGATGTCAGGGTAGGGCAGTCTATAGATAGAGACCAGCTGTTGCGACTGCTTGTGAACAGCCTATACTCTCGCAACGAAACAGCTGACTTTAATCGTGGAAACTTCCGGGTTAAAGGTGATACAGTTGATGTGTTTCTTGCATATCACGACTATATAGTGCGCATTATCTTCTGGGGGGGCGACGAGATTGAGAGTATCGAGCAGGTTGACCCGCTCACCGGGGGGGTAACCGAAGAGCGATTGGATTCGTACCGCATTTTTCCGGCAAATCTTTTTGTTACCACCCAGGAGCGTATCTTCAGAGCGGTTGATGAGATACAGATAGATCTTGGCAAGCAAGTTGAATTTTTCAGGTCGATAGGAAAGCCGCTGGAAGCCAAAAGGCTCTATGAAAGGGTTATCTTCGACTTGGAGATGATAAAAGAGATAGGATACTGCTCAGGAATTGAGAACTATTCACGGTATTTCGACGGACGGCTGCCGGGTACGCGCCCCCCTTCTGCCTGCTAGATTTTTTTTCCTGATGATTATCTCACTGTTATCGATGAAAGCCATGTAACAATTCCGCAGATCCGCGCAATGTATGGGGGAGATCACTCCCGAAAGATGAACCTGGTGGAATATGGCTTCAGGTTGCCCGCAGCAATCGATAACAGGCCGCTCAAGTTCGAAGAGTTTGAAGCCCTCACACCCGAAATTATCTTCGTTAGTGCAACACCGGCCGATTACGAACTCGAAAAATCCGAAGGTATCGTTGTGGACCAGCTTATACGTCCCACCGGACTGCTCGATCCGCCCATCGATGTGAGGCCGAGCCTTAATCAGATAGACGACCTGATGGAGGAGATACAGCAACGGGTAGAGAAGGATGAGCGGGTGCTTGTGACTACTCTTACCAAACGTATGGCTGAAGAGTTGACAAACTATCTTGCCGGTAATAATGTCCGTTGTAACTATATTCACTCAGACGTGGAAACACTGGAACGGGTGAAAATTATTGATGACCTTCGAAACGGATTGTTTGATGTACTTATCGGCGTTAACCTGTTGCGTGAGGGACTCGACCTGCCCGAAGTATCGCTTGTGGCTGTTATCGATGCCGACAAGGAGGGCTTTCTGCGTTCTCACCGTTCACTCACACAGACTTCAGGAAGGGCAGCACGAAATGTTAACGGTAAAGTGATCTTCTATGCCGATAAGATTACTGACAGCATGCAGATGACCATCAATGAGACCAACCGCCGCCGCGAAAAGCAGATGAAATACAACGAATTGCACAATATTACACCTCAACAGATAAAGAAGTCCCAGACATCGGCATTGAGTATAAAATACACATCGGCAGTTGAGACGAAAGCTTACGTAGAACCAGGCTATTATGCCATAGCTGCAGAGCCCGGTAGTGAATATGCTTCAGCCGATGAACTGAAGATAAAGATTGAACAGACCCGTAAAGCAATGATGGCCGCAGCAAAAAAAACTGGAGTTTCTTGAGGCTGCTCAGCTGAGGGACCAGCTGATCATTCTGGAAGGACTTGTTAAAAGTGATGTTGTGAGAGATACAAAAAGCAACGGGAATAGCGATGTCAGGATCAAAGAGAAAAAAAAGATAAAAAAATATTTGACAGTGGTACAACCGGCTGAACTGTCATACAATCATACAATCATACAATCATACAATCATGATAAATAATACAAGTAACACTAAATTAATATTTTTATGAAAACTGATATTCAAATTGCAAGAGAAACACCACTGAAAAGAATTAAAGATGTAGCCGAAAATATCGGGATACCTCGCGATGAGGTAATCAACTTTGGGAGACATATGGCAAAAGTGCCCGTAAGCCTTATCAATCAACAGAAGATAGATGAAAGCAACCTTATTCTTGTGACAGCCATCACCCCCACAAAAGCGGGTGTCGGAAAAACAACAGTATCCATAGGACTTGCACTGGGATTGAACAAGATTGGAAAAAAGGCGATCGTTGCATTGCGGGAACCATCGCTGGGGGGGCCGGTTTTTGGAATGAAGGGCGGTGCTGCCGGAGGCGGTTTGCACAGGTACTGCCAATGGAGAACATCAACCTTCACTTCACAGGAGATTTTCATGCCGTTACCACAGCACATAATACCATCTCGGCACTGTTGGATAACTATATATACCGGGTACTCGACAGTGGTAATGAGATCAGGGATGCACTTTGGAAGCGTGTACTGGATGTGAACGACCGCAGCCTTAGATATATTGTTACCGGATTGGGGGGCCGGGTAATGGTGTACCAATGGAATCGGGGTTTGATATAACAGCTGCTTCTGAACTGATGGCTATCCTTTGTCTTGCTGAAGATGAGGACGACCTGCGACGGCGTATAGAAATATACTGTTGGGATATAAAAGGAGTGGAGAGCCTTTTACAGTGAAAGATCTGGGAGTGGCCGGAGCCATCACCGTGCTGATGAAAGACGCCATAAACCCCCCCAACCTGGTGCAGACCACTGAAAATACAGCCGCTTTCGTTCACGGAGGGCCATTTGCCAATATAGCTCATGGTTGCAATTCGGTTCTGGCAACAAAAATGGCAATGTCGTATGGCGACTACGTTATTACAGAGGCAGGTTTTGGAGCAGACCTGGGAGCAGAGAAATTTTTTTAATATTAAATGCCGTAAGAGTGGGCTGCGTCCCAAGCTGACTGTTATTGTGGTAACGGCGCAGGGACTGAAGATGCATGGCGGCACACCTGAGAAAATGATTAAAGAACCCGATATGGCGGGACTGAAAAAGGGACTTGAGAATCTGGAAAAACATCTCTGCAACCTTGACAGTTTCGGACAGTCGGTCGTAGTGGCATTTAACAAATATGCTTTCGACACTCCCAGTGAAATTGATACTGTGCAGAAATTCTGTGAAGAGAGAGGTGTGCCGTTTGCAGTTAATGAGGCGTTTACCAATGGTGGCGCCGGAGCCGTTGATCTGGCGAACACTGTGGTCGATGCTATCGAGAACAGGCCATCGAAAGAACTAAGGTTTACCTATGATGAAGATGATGATATTGAGACCAAACTTACAAAAGTGGCTACACTGATTTATGGAGCACGTGATGTTGTCCTTGGTGAGAAGGCTCTTAAAAACTGAAACTTATACAAGGAACACCACTTGAAAAAAATGCCTGTATGTGTGGCCAAGACTCAATACTCTTTCTCTGCAGACCCGCGATGGTATGGCGTGGCGAAGGATTTCAGGTTCAAAATTAATGATCTGGTAATAAATCAGGGTTCGGAGTTTATTGTAGCCATTGCAGGAGAGATGATGCGCATGCCCGGCCTTCCTGCAGACCCGCAGGCAAAACGTATTGACATAATCAACGGAGAGGTCGAGGGGTTGAGTTAAACCCACATCAGGCCACTTATTCCATTTTATTTCCTGTTCAACTCTTCAATATCACAGTATGTGAAGCTTAGCTAAACCCTCATCAGGTCACTCATGATGCCGTCAGAGATGAAAATGCCTTCGCGAGTAAGCTTCAGGGTGTGATTTTCTGCTGTAAGCAGTTTCATGTCGATAAACTTTTGTGCATTTCCTATACAGTAGTGATGGAGCTCATTGCCGAAATTGCACTTGAGAACTTCCAGATCTATGCCCCACATAGTCCTTAATCCTGTGATAATAACTCGTTGTACTTTTCAATCAAGCTCAGGTGCTCTGTATCCCTCTCCGGAGATCCGGCAGATACACCTTTGATATAGCGATCAAGAGAGGCTATGTTCCGTGTACGGTTATCGCCATCGTATGAGTGTGCCGAAGGCCCTAGCCCCAGGTACTTCACACCCTTCCAGTAAGAGGAGTTATGCTGTGAAAAATAACCCTCCTTGCCGAAGGCTGATATCTCATAATGAATAAAGCCTTGCGATATAAGCATGTCAATAAGCAATGCAAACATTGCTGTACTTGCATCTTCGTCCACCGGTTTTATTTTTCCCGCTTTAAGCAGGGAATAGATACGGGTTCTCTCTTCGTAAATAAGGTGGTAAGCCGATATATGCTCAATATTTAGGCCTATAGCCTGTTTCAGATTATTTTCCCAGATCTTCATGGTTTGTCCCGGCAATCCATACATCAGATCAATACTTATATTGGCGAATCCCTGCTGCTGGCATCTTTTCACCGATTCCGCGGCCTGTTCGGCTGAATGCCTGCGGCTCAGGAATTTCAGCTCGTCGTTGTTGAAACTCTGTATGCCTATACTTATCCGGTTAACAGGAAGTTGAGCTAGCATGCTTATATATTCGTCCGTAAGGTCGTCGGGATTTGCTTCAACGGTTATCTCAGCTGCCGGATTAACTTCAAAACAACCGAACAGTATTTCGAAAATCTGTTCAAAATGCTTCCTATCCAGTCGAGATGGCGTTCCACCGCCAAAATAAATTGTTTGCACCGGTTCGGTAACCTCAGCCTTTCTAATCTCTGCCTCCCTGCACAACGCTTCAAGAAACGCATTCTTCTGCGATTCGTTGGTCCCGGAATAAAAATCGCAGTATATACACCGCGTTTTACAAAAAGGAATATGAAGATATATACCGGCCACTTCTTTGCTATTCTGTGAGCTGCTTATATGCTTTCAGGTATTTCTGCAGGCGTGCCAGTTCGTGATAGGGGGGGACCTCGTTCCAGCGGCGGATATCCATGTTGTCTGTCAGATCGTTCAGCTTAACGCGCCTGGCTATGGGGTTGTTCATTACACGATGAATATAATCATCGTACTCTTCGTTATCTCTGCATGTCATGGCATCAATGCCATCAACAATCTCATCAGAAAAACCTTCCTCCCTCAGTTTCTCCAGCGTCCATGAGGTGTCTTCCACCACATCGTGAAGCACACCCACGATCTTCTCCTGAAGCGTATGCCCTGCATTCATTACACGAAAAGGGTGTCCAATATACGGCTGTCCGTTATGCGTATCCAGCTGGCCTTCATGAGCTGATATCGCAATCTCGACAGCTTGGTTAAGCTGTTCTTTCAGGTTCATTGCTTTTGTAAAATTTCACGCACCAGCAACGGTTCATCCGTCGTTATAAAATCAACTTTCAGATCTATGACCTTCTGTATGTCTTCCGGTTTGTTCACGGTCCACACGTTCACTTTTTGACCCATGTCATGAGCTGCCTTCACCCACTGGGGGACGTTTATACAGTATATTATAGTGATAATCTAATCCGTTTAAACCCATCGTGTGGAGCACATCGGGAGAGATATCGCCGTTGAGGTAATAAACATGAGCCTGAGGTTCAAGCCTCCTTACCTGTTGAACAAAATTTATTCCGAACGAGATATATTCAACTCTGTCCTGTAATCCACGTTTACGTACCATCTCAATCACTTTCTGTGCCAAAAGGTCTTCCCTCTCTTTTAATCTGTGCGTTTTAAACTCAATTATTAATTTTGTATGCTTGCATTCTGCGAATGCATCGAGGTACTCTTCAACCGTTGGCAGTATCTCGCCGTTGGAGAGCTTCACCTGCCTCAATGTGGCCAAAGGCGTATCCTGTATAATCATTTTTTTTCATTGTTCAGGGTAACTGTGGCATCGTGATTCACTACCGGTACACCATCAGAAGAGATCCAGAAATCCACTTCTGATCCGTAAACACGAATTGAATCGGCCTTCATCAGTGCAGTAATGGAGTTTTGCGCGGACCCGTCTGTTTTCCAGTATCCTCGGTGCGCGATGATCTGTTGAGCCTGTACTGCTGTCAAAGCAGTAAACGACAGCAGCAGTGTCAAAATAAGTGAATTTAGTTTCATTTTACATTTGTTTGCCGTGAATAATTTTCTAAAAGTACAATTATTCTTTCAAATTTAACAGCTATTACATTAAAATAAAAGTGAATAATGGTTAACGGATGAGGCCGTTCGAAAACGGCCTCATTATGCTGATCTTATATTAAAAAGTTCAGTTAATTGTCACATATATGATCAATTACAAGCTCTCGCCGAAGTCCTCTTTAAACTTGGCGATTAGCTTCTGTGGCCAGTCGTTAACCGGTTCAAGGCCTCCCATGAAGAAACGAAGCACAGGCGGTTCATACACGAACCGGAGGCCGCCAATCAGGCTTCTGTTTTCATATAGCCACTTCATGCGATCCTCAACATATTTAATCTGAGAAAGGGTAAATACGCGACGGGGGGGAACAGCCAGTCGCAACAGCTCCATGTCGGCATATGTCTCGTTACCATATTCGTCCCGCTGGTTTGAGATTGTGCCGCGCTCCATACCTCGAATTCCCGAAATAAGAAACAGTGCTGCAGCAAGTGCACCGGCGGGGGGGTACTCTTTTTGCGGTATATGCTCGCACACCTTCATCGCATCCACGTGGGCTCCCAATACTCCGGCGGGTTTCACCACGGGAACTCCGTGTGCATCGAGCGCATTCACCAAGTAGGCGATAAAGTCGGGACTTTGACTAATCATCGTTTCGTCGAGTGTCTCGTATAATCCTACAGCCATCGCCTCTATTTCACGTACCGATATACCTCCGTAGGTAAGAAATCCCTCGAATAGGGGTACAAGTGCTTCCAGTTCACGGTATATATCGGAGTTATTTGTACAGATTCCTCCTCCACGGGAAGAACTCAGCTTACGGGCCGAGAAATATACAATATCTGCCAGGCCGGTCATAATCTGTATCACTTCACCCATAGAACTATCTTTAAACTCTTCTTCACGTTGGATTACCAGGTAAGCATTCTCGCCAAGCAGGCTTGCATCGAGAACAAGCCTGATGTCGTATTTGTCTGCAATAGCCCTTACATCCCTCAGGTTCTGTACCGAAAAGGGTTGTCCCCCCCAATAAGGTTGGTGGATGCTTCCATTCTGATAAACGGGATATTCTTGGCACCGTGCACCTTGATCACATCTTCCAGTTTTTCAATATTCATATTCCCTTTAAAAGGGTGAGAAGAGTTGATCACATAGGCTTCGTCATACAATAACTCTGCAATCTTTCCTCCATACTGGGTGATGTGTGCCATGGCGGTGGTAAATGGTAGTTCATAGGTACCAGACTGCCTTTTCTCACGTAGGCGTTGGATAGAATATTTTCGGCGGCACGTCCCTGATGTACCGGCAGATAATATTTTTTTACCCAATACCTCCTCCACTGCTTTTGCAGCCGGAAAAACTCTGAGAACCTGCATAAGCATCATCGGCCTGCATCATTGCCCCCCCATCTGGTTGTCACTCATGGCGTTGGTGCCGCTGTCTGTAAGCATGTCAAGGAATACATCTTTTGTGCTTAGCCTGAAAGTGTTGAATCCCCCCCTTCCTTTAAGGCTTCCAGTCTCCTTTCAATAGGCACCAGATGTAACTTTTGCACCACTCGCACCTTGTGTAGTTCCAAAGGGATGTTCTCCCCCCCAAAATAAAATTTAATCTCGTTCATGACTCAGTTTGTCTGTATTGTCTTATTGTTAATATTGTTTCGTAGTATTCTGAAAATTGATGTTAATATTGGGCAATATCCGATAAATGTAAATTTTAAATTGCAAATATAAAACAAATAAACCGAAATGGATAACAATCATATTTATAAATATTCAACTTTTTTTGTTAAGTGATGAATAGGTGGCAATTTCAGTTACACTATTCATTTGCAATTGTAACATAAGGGAAAGCTTAATGAATTATTAAAAAGAAATAAATACTCAGTAATGAAAACCTTTAACGAAAAATTCCTATATTTGCGGGTATAATATTTTGCAATCACCATTGACTAACTTTTAATAAATAACAAATCATGGATAAACCCTATGTAATAGGTATAGACGTAGGTGGTACCAACACCGTTGTCGGCATTGTAGATAAAAGGGGGGGACAGATCTTAATGAACGGGAGTATTAAAACTGCCAAACATTCTGAGGTCGAGAACTATCTTGACGAGCTTACTGTTCTTATTAACGACATTATTAATGAGACAGCCACCAAAGACCAGATTAAGGGAATTGGGGGGGCAGGTACTCCTAACGGCAACTATTTTACCGGGAGTATAGAGTTTGCACCCAATCTCCCATGGAAAGGAGTAATTCCTTTTGCTCAAATGCTGGAAGACAGGATAGGCATACCGGTAGCTCTTACAAATGATGCCAATGCCGCAGCTATAGGCGAAATGACCTATGGAGCTGCCCGGGGAATGAAAGATTTTATTGTGATAACTCTCGGAACCGGTGTCGGGAGCGGTATAGTGGTTAACGGACAGCTGGTTTACGGGCACGACGGTTTTGCAGGAGAGCTTGGACATGTTATCGTTCGCCGTAACAACGGCCGTCTTTGCGGTTGTGGCCGATCAGGGTGTCTCGAAGCTTACACTTCTGCCACAGGAATGGCGCGTACAGCACGTGAATATCTTGAGATGAGGCCCGATGTGCCAACCCGTCTCCGTAATATTCCACCCGAAGACATCACATCAAAAGATGTGTTTGACGCAGCAATTGCAGGTGACAATATGGCTAAAGAAATATTTAATTTCACTGGAGAGATGCTGGGCGAGGCTTTTGCCGATTTTGTGGCATTCTCCAGCCCGGAAGCGATAATTCTGTTTGGTGGACTTTCCAAAGCAGGCGACCTTATCATGAACCTATACGTGAAAGTATGGAGAAAAACCTTCTTGCCATCTTCAGGAATAAGGTTAAATTAATGTTTTCCGATCTCAAAGAAAGCGATGCAGCCGTTCTAGGTGCCAGCGCTTTGGGTTGGGAAGTGAGATAAGGTTTTCCGTTTTTAGGAAGAAAGAGCTTACATACGGGAGTGTCGCGTGATGTGACACTCCCGTATAATTTTTAAAGGAATGTTGCTGATCTAATTCAACTTCGGGGAAATTGTTATGCACACCCGAATCAATATTAACAGTGCTGTTGCTGTCTGTTTGCGTTGTTAGTTTTTCAGCAGCAACTAATAGTGTGTTATTTAACATTTTGGCAGGTTAAAATTCTAATCAGTTTAACCAGGGA
>JMBV01000575.1_pt1 | contig 10620 bp, 15 predicted proteins | sample 616531 | NCBI WGS metagenome assembly JMBV01 (sample SAMN02727904, study PRJNA239997) | anaerobic digester metagenome | biome: anaerobic digester; isolation source: mesophilic anaerobic digester inoculated with municipal waste water sludge... | place: Germany: Bielefeld University, CeBiTec ... | reverse complement strand
AACCTGAATTCCGATTTTGAATCTGAATTATTCCATAAGTTATAGACTGACAACGTTTTATTATAAAATCGAAATAGAGAGTAAATTTTTATTGTACTCTCTTTTTGTCTATTTCAGCCAATCTAAATTTGAAGTAATTCCAAATGAAGCAATTGACTTGACTATGCTTAAAGGATTTACTATTTGTAATCAACTCAATAAGAATTGTATTCATTAAACCCTAATTCGGGATTAGTTTGACAGCACTTCTGGCTCTTGTTTTATCTTGGGTTTGATTATCGAAATATCAAGTTCTGTTTCTCCCTCCTTAAAATCCAGAGTTATCTGATCGCCTTCTGCGAGTTTTGCACTGATTATCTCTTCAGCCAACGGATCTTCAATGTATTTCTGAATAGCTCGCTTTAGCGGTCTGGCTCCAAATTTTTCATCCCAGCCCTTTTCCACAATAAAAGCTTTAGCATTGTCAGTAATCGTAAGATGATAACCCATTTCACTTATTCTTTTAAAGAGCGCTTTAAGTTCGATGTCTATAATCTTATGAATATCATCAATTTTAAGAGACTCGAAAATAACTATGTCGTCAATTCTGTTCAGAAATTCAGGTGCAAATGCCCGTTTTAAAGCATTTTCGATAATACTTTGCGAAAATTTATCCTTTTCTGACTCGCGTGCAGCAGTGTTGAATCCAACTCCCTGTCCGAATTCCTTTACTTGGCGGCTGCCAATGTTGGAGGTCATAATTATAATGGTGTTCTTAAAATCTATCCTTCTGCCAAGACTATCAGTGATCATGCCATCATCAAGTACTTGCAATAGAAGGTGAAAGACATCGGGATGCGCTTTTTCTATTTCGTCCAGCAAAACGATAGAATAAGGCTTGCGCCTTACTTTTCCGTTAACTGGCCTCCCTCTTCGTAACCAACATATCCCGGAGGAGCTCCAACAAGTCTTGAAATGGAGAACTTCTCCATGTATTCACTCATATCAATTCTAACAAGGGCATCCTCCGAATCGAAGAGGAATCGAGCAAGGACTTTGGCTAAATAGGTTTTTCCAACACCTGTTGGCCCTAAAAAAAATAAAACTTCCAATCGGCTTGTTCGGGTCCTTTATCCCTGCACGGTTTCGACGAATTGATTTTACAACTTTTTTTTAATTGCTTCATCCTGCCCAATAACAGAACTCTTCAACTCTTCGTCCATATTAATTAGACGCTTGCCCTCGCTTTGTGCAATCCGTTTGACAGGGATGCCGGTCATCATTGCAACTACCTCTGCCACGTTTTCTTCGGAAACTGTTTCGCGGTTTGTACGCGATTCGGCTTCCCATTTCTTTTTTTTCCTCTTCAAGTTCGTTTTGAAGTTTTCTTTCTATGTCCCGAAAGTTTGCAGCTTCTTCGAATTTCTGACTGCCAATGGCTTTTGTTTTGTTAGCCTTTACCTCTTCTATTTTGTTTTCTAGCTGAATGATACGAGAGGGAACATGCATGTTGGTAATATGAACTCTCGCACCTGCTTCGTCCAACGCATCAATTGCCTTGTCGGGCAGATAACGATCGCTGATGTAACGATTAGTCAGCGTTACACATGACTTCAAAGCATCATCAGTATATTTTACAAGATGATGATCTTCATACTTCTCTTTAATGTTTTGAAGTATCGTAATTGTTTCATCTACGGTAGTGGGATCAACCAATATTTTTGAAAACGACGTTCGAGAGCTCCATCTTTCTCAATATACTGTCTATATTCGTCTAATGTTGTAGCCCCGATGCATTGTATCTCTCCACGAGCCAACGCTGGTTTAAACATGTTGGATGCATCCAACGAGCCTGAGGCGTTGCCTGCACCGACAAGTGTGTGTATTTCATCAATAAAAAGAACGATGTCGGGATTTTTTCTAATTCATTGAGCAGAGCTTTCATTCTCTCTTCAAATTGCCCACGATATTTTGTTCCTGCAACAATTGATGCAAGGTCAAGTGTTACAACACGTTTGTTGAAAAGGGCACGCGATACTTTTCTTGCGACAATTCTTGATGCAAGTCCTTCGGCAATAGCCGATTTTCCAACACCAGGTTCGCCAATAAGAATTGGGTTGTTTTTTTGCGGCGACTAAGAATTTGAGAAATCCTTTCTAACTCACGTTCACGCCCTACAATTGGATCAAGGCGCCCCCCCTCCTCAGCAGCACGTGTTAGATCACGTCCAAAATTGTCAAGAACAGGAGTTTTTGATTTTGATGCAACCGTTTTTTGAATACTTAATACCACCCTCATCAAACTCCTCTTCTGGAGGATCACCCGAAAATTGTGCAGTAGTCTCTTTGCTTTTGGTTTCATCCAATGGTTTATTCTCTTTTCCTATTTCGTTCGATTTCATTGCTTGAAGTTCGTTTTTTTTACTGTTTCATAATCTATACCAAGTTTACTCAGGGTGTTTGTAACCAAATTATCTTCATCTTTCAAAATGGCAAGAAGCAAATGTTCAGTACCGATAAGTGTGCTGTTAAATAACTTGGCCTCTAAATAAGTTAGTTTCAATGCTCGTTCAGCTTGTTTAACTAACGGGAGGTTTTCAGGTTTTCTTGCGTATGATTTAACCTCTGTATTGACTGATTTTCGATAGATTTGCGAAACTCAAAAAGATCAATACCAAGAAAATTCAAAATCTGTATTGCTCGACCACGTCCCTCTCTTAACATCCCAAGCATCAGATGTTCAACTCCAATATACTCATTGCCCATTCGTAACGCTTCTTCACGACTAAATGTCAGTACGTCTTTGATTCGTTGCGAAAATTTTGCTTCCATTATAAATGTTTTCGGTTTAAAAGCCTTAGGTGATCAAATGATATTCCAAAGATACACAAAAAAAACAATTTTTTTATAATTTAGTTTTCTAAAATCTTTATAAAAGCTTGTATTAATCAATGATTAAAACCTATGTAACATAACAAAAATTGCTATTCAAATGTTCAGAAAGAAAAAAAAGTTCGTTTTGTATGACAAAATTTTACTGTGAAAACCACCTTGAAAAATTATCAACAAAAAAAGTGTTAAAAACAAATGTTACGATATAAAACAATAAACCGATATAATTTAGTACTTTTGCAGCAAATATCTTTTAAAGATATCTATTTAATTTTGAATTGGTTAGTTAATGGAAAATAATTTGAAGAGGGAAGGATTGTTAAGGTAAATATTGAAAATCAGATGAAGTCCGCTTACATTGATTATTCAATGTCAGTAATTGTTTCAAGGGCTTTACCTGATGTTAGAGATGGTTTGAAGCCTGTGCACAGGCGGATTCTGTTCGGTATGCTTGATCTTGGTATTCTTTCCAACCGGTCTTATAAGAAATCTGCCAGGATTGTTGGCGAGGTGCTCGGAAAGTATCATCCGCATGGCGACACTTCAGTTTACGATGCCATGGTAAGAATGGCTCAACCGTGGAGTATGCGTTATCCACTTATTGACGGACAAGGTAATTTTGGCTCTATTGATAACGATAGCCCTGCAGCAATGCGTTATACAGAAGCCCGACTCAGGAAATTGTCGGAGGAAATGCTGGAGGATATTAATAAGGATACCGTTGATTTCCAATTAAATTTTGATGATTCTTTAGAGGAACCTACAGTTTTACCGGCTAAAGTTCCTAATCTTCTCATAAATGGCGTATCCGGTATTGCCGTTGGGATGGCTACTAATATGGCGCCCCCCCATCATTTGGGCGAAACAATAAATGGTTGCATTGCATATATTGACAACCCTGATATTACTGTTGCCGAACTTATGGAACATATAAAAGCACCCGATTTCCCTACTGGCGGGATAATTTATGGTTATGATGGTGTAAGAGAGGCCTATGAAACAGGTAGAGGACGAATAATCATACGAGGCGTTGCTACAATTGAATCTTTTGCTGGAAAAGAACAAATCATCGTAACCTCTGTACCGTATCAGGTGAATAAAGCCGAAATGATAAGGAAAACGGCTGACTTGATTAACGATAAGAAAATAGAGGGGGGGATTGTGGATATTAGAGATGAGTCCGACCGGAATGGAATACGCATTGTTTATGATCTTAAAAGAGATGCGGTAAGTAATGTGGTGCTCAATAAGTTATACCAATTAACAGCTTTACAAACTTCTTTTAGCATCAACAATATCGCACTTGTTAAAGGAAGACCGGTTCAATTAAATTTAAAAGATATTGTACGAAATTTTATTGAACATCGCCATGAGATTGTTACCCGTCGTATTCGTTTTGAGTTAAAAGAAGCTGAAAAACGTGCCCATATTCTTGAGGGGGGGTTACTTATTGCTATGGATAATCTTGATGAGGTGATAGCAATGATAAGGGCATCCCAAACACCAGAAGAAGCCAGAGATGGATTGCAAACACGGTTTGGGCTTACTGAACTACAAGCCCGCGCTATACTCGATATGAGGCTTCAGCGGCTCGTTGGCCTTGAACGTGAAAAATCAAATCGGAATATCAGGAATTGTTGGAAAAAAATTGAGTATTATAATAAGGTGCTTGAAAGTGTCGAAATGCGGATGGAAATCATTAAAAATGAATTAATTGAGATAAGAGAAAAATATAGTGATGAACGTAGAACCACAATCGAATATGCTACAAGCGATTTTAGAATTGAAGATACCATTCCCGACGACAATGTTGTTGTTACTATCTCTCATTTAGGCTATGTTAAAAGAACTCAATTGACCGAATATCGCGTACAAGGAAGGGGGGGTGGGAGAGGAGCAATTGGTGGAACGGCAAGAGATGAAGACTTTTTAGAGCATCTTTTTATTGCAACAAATCATAACTACCTGCTGCTTTTACCGAAAAGGAAAATGCTACTGGTTGAGGGTGTTTGAAATTCCGGAAGGAAGCAGAACGTCCAAAGGTAGAGCAATACAAAACTTGATAAATATTGAACCTGACGATAAGATACGAGCTTTCATCAATACCAAAGACCTAAAAGATGAGGAATATGTTGCCAACAATTTCATAGTTATGGCAACTACAAAAGGTATGATAAAAAAAAGACCTCGTTAGAGGCCTATTCACGCCCGAGGCAAAATGGGATAAATGCTATTATAATACGTGAGGATGATACATTGTTCGAAGCAAGGTTAACTAACGGAAATAATGAAATTATAATGGCTGGCAGATCAGGGCGTGCTATTAGGTTTAATGAAAAGAATGTGCGAGCCATGGGTAGAAATAGTAGCGGCGTTCGAGGAATGAAGCTACATTCGGATAAGGATGAAGTAATAGGAATGGTGTGTTTGGAAGATCAAGAGTGCGATGTTTTAGTGGTTTCGGAGAATGGATATGGAAAGCGCTCTAAATTAGAAGATTATAGAGTTACCAACAGAGGATGGAAAAGGAGTAAAAACACTAAATATTACGCAAAAAAACCGGCGATCTTATTGCAATAAAAAAATGTAAAGGATAATGATGATTTAATGATCATTACTAAATCAGGGCTTACAATAAGAATGGCTGTTTCAGAACTGCGGGTGATGGGAAGAGCAACGCAAGGAGTTCGACTTATAAATTTAAAAGATGATGATGGTATCGCTGCCGTGGCAAAGTAGAGCAGGATGAAAATGATGAGAATGATGAAAATGACGAAAACATTGATATCACTGTAGAAGAAGATGATGGTTATTCTTCAAAAGAAAATAATGAATCCATTGATAAAAATAATAAAGATACTGATACTGAATAGTTTAAATATAATATCAGACTCTATTTATGCTAAAAGTTTGACATACTATTGTTTGGTGTAACATTTGATTAAATTGTTTAATTAAAATAATTATTGTCATGAGAAAATTATTGATTTTAACTTTAGGATTATTCCTGTTTATAGGTGCTTACTCGCAACCCAACATGCGTACCACAGCTTTTAATCATCTGAGGTACGGAAAACTTGACAAGGCCAAAGAGGCCATTGATAAAGCCATCGAACATCCAAAAACCATCAATGATGAGCGTACATGGTTTTTCTATGGAAATATTTATCTGGCTATCCATCTGTCGGATGAGGCTGCATATAAAGAATTAGATGCCAACGCTCTCGACAAAGCCTATAATGCTTATAAAAAAAAGCTTTGGAATTTGATGCAAAAGGAAGTAATACAGAGGAGATTAATGAGAGATTAGTTGTTTGTGCAGAGCAGTATTTTAATCGAGGAGTTGGCTTTTATAACGAATCGAAATTTGCAGAAGCCTCATCGGCATTCGAAAATGCTGGAATGATTAATGCCGGTGTTGGAATAACCGATACCATATCGTACTTTTATACTGCTCAAAGCGCTTATTTCTCTGATCAGTACGATATTTCAAAAAAAATTATTTTGGAAAATTAGTTTCGATGAATTATAAAGAACCCGCTATTTATCGTTTCTTAGCCGAGATCTACAAATCGGAAAGTGATACAACTCAAGCTCTTAAATGTATTCATGATGGCAGAAGTAAATTTCCTGATGATTTCGGATTGATAATCGAAGAGACGAATATTTACCTTGCATCAAACGAGAAAGAAAAAGCCATGGAACTTCTACAGCTTGCCATTACTAAAGATGACAAAAATCCAACTCTTTTCTTTGCCGTTGGCGCTAATTATGACCAGATGGGCGACTTTGATGAAGCAGAGAAAAATTATAAAAAGTCATTAGAGCTCGATCCTGAGTTTTTCGATTCAAACTACAACCTCGGTGCGCTTTATGTTAATAAAGCTATCACGATTACCGAAGAGGCAAATGCTTTACCTCTTAATGAGGAGAAGAAATATAATGAATTAAAAGAACAGTCAGATGAATTGCTCGAAAAATCTTTGCCGTATCTTGAAAAAGCTGATGAGTTAAATCCGAACGATATTTATGTACTAAGAACTTTGAGAGATATTTATGCCCGACTTAATCAATTGGATAAACTGAGAGAAATTGAGAAAAAAATAGATAAAGACTGATTTTATTGCGAAGGGGGGGAGGAATCGGTAGCGGTTCCTTCACTTTTTTTTCATTTGTATTTAACATAATATAAATTATAAGACATATTATATTTTTCTTTGTGGGAACAAATAGGATTTTGAACGAGAAAGTTTACGAATTTGACAAAGGAATGTTTAAAGTATTATTTTCGATTGATAATTAATTTTGATGATACGCTTAATTCTGTTCCTTTATCATAAAACTTAACGATATACAAGCCATCAGGAAAGTCCATGACATTTATTTCATGTTTATCAGATCTTATGTTTTCTTTATGAAAACTTTTCGCCCCCCCATTGAATTGTATATTTGAATCAATCCACTTTTATCAGGTTTTCCTCATGAATCCAGATGTAAACATTTTCGCTTGCTGGATTAGGAAAAACTGAAATTGCAAACTTTTCTTTTAAATTTTTCTTTTCCTTTATTTCTGCGATTAAGCTGTTCATCGCCCCCCCAGGTGTACCGTTAGCGGCTGACGCCATCCAGTTTTCCGGCTGAGCGTTGTCTAATGATGGTTTAATTAGCTCTAATGTAGGTCCAAGACCATTAGCCTCTGGCGGCCATGGATCATCGTTGCCATAATGCACAGTATCAATAAGTAAGCCTTCTGAATTATAAAGTCTAAGCAATTCTCCGTTTGCTGAAAACCAAAGTCCATATTACCTAAATAATTTGTAACTAAGGGCTGTAATGATTTAAAGGCGGTGGTATCCCTACACAGTACCAAATATCCATTTGCTGCTATAATGGTATTTGGCGGAAAAAAAATAAGAATTGTTGTCATTTCCATCTTTAAAAGCCAGTTTGAAATATCTAGGTCATAATTATGTGGGTTGTAAAATTCAATCCAGTCTTCGGTATTGAACCATGTTGCTGATTTATAATTTATCTCATTAATAATCAATGAGTCAGTATAGGTTTTTAATTTAAAATGCGCTGTTATATCCGCATTATTAATCAAATTCAATGTAATTGTTGTTGAGGAAGTGTCAGGGTTGGAGTGTGATTAGATATTTCCCAATAATCGAATTCAAATTCAACTTTTGATGTGAGCGCTTCCAACTTTATATCAATATTCCCAAATAATTTGCATCCCATGGAAACTCTCCTAATTCGAGTGAATTAAGACGGATAATTCCACTACCTGCCGGTTCGACATTCACTGTAATTGGAAATGGTCCGGTAAGGTCGTAACAGCTTTTGAGGCCGGAAGGTAAATAATCTACACGGTTTGAGATAAAATTTCTCAATTTCTGAACATTATTTTCCCATTTTGTCATATTACCACCCCATCTTTCAATATGTTTGGGCATCTCGGGTCTAAAAACATCAGCGATGCTATCAATGGAGGCAATAAGTCTTTCTTTAACAAATGCTGTGTTAAGTAAATCAATGTATCTTGACACGTAATATTGATAAAAATCAGGATTGTACATCAACTTTTTTTTAAGATTTCAACATGTTTTTGAGGATCAGAATAGCTGGATAAATATTCCGGATAACACGGTGATACATATGGATGCTGTCCTGGTATGCCAGTATAATTTACGTAATGCCCCAAAATTGCATCTTCATCCCAAAGTATATATCCCCACTTTTGATGCGTTCCATCAGGGTTTAAACCTCTCCACCACCCCACATTCCAGTTGAGCCAGTCGGAGCAAACCACAAATGAGTTGATAATAACGTAATCAACTAAAGACTTATAATCATAAAGTTGGTCAACATAAAAAAAATGCAAAAGGATTCGTCATGTCATTGTTCAGGATGTAGGTTCTTAGATCCAACCAGTCGTTAATGGCTTGTTGCCCGCCGTATTGTGCCCATAGTCCTCCCCAATACATTAGAAATTGCAGATCGTATTTATCCTGGTTATAATAAAATTTCGTAAAATCATGGTCGCTTACCTTTTCCCGAATTGAATATACTCCCCAAAATTGCCCGTTAGCAAAAGCAAATTCTGGCGCCTTTTCTCACGTCGAGACTCATGCCCGATATTTCTGCCATGTTTTGAGCCCATAGATCACGCATGTGCGCAGATGAATCAATGCCCGGATAATTATCATCGCCGGCGGCGCGTAATATAATACGTTGAAATTCATCACGCTCGGATATGGTAAGTAATTTTCCTTTACAGCGTAATTATGTCCCATTTCGTCACGGGTAATTAAGTCAATACTACGTTGTGGATGCACCCATGAATCCTGACCATGTTCATTAAACTCGCCAGTAGCAATTGCTGTACGTACTTTGTTCGCATTGAAATATTCAATCGTTCCTTTTGGCCTTAGGCTTGCATTACCATTCAATAATTGGGTCAATTGATCACCTGATATAGACAATACCGGTAGCGTGCTGCTCTCATTAATAAAATAAGTGTTGAACTCAACTAAACTTGGTAATATATCGGGATTAGAATGAAAAGCTTTGGCTTGTAACAAAGTTGTATTATCAATATTAATGGGATTGGTGTAAATAGCTGAATTTGAGGTAGGTGTGGATCCGTTAGTTGTATATCTAATTGTAACTTCAGGTTCGTTAGTGGAAATAGTAACTGATTGTCCATTAAATAGAAACCGGCTTGATGGCTCATTTCGGGCTTTTCAGCATAACCAATATAAGCTTGTGCCGAGTTGTTGCTTGTATTTGGTGTTGGATTGGTAAAGATTACCCAGTTGTCAGAACCATTCGGAAACCTACCACGCGAATGGCCAAGTTGTGTTATTTGAAGTTGTTGGGAATCAATAGCTGTACCGAACGGGTTAGAGAGAATTACATAATCAGGATTGTTCTTTGTTTGAGTAAGGCGAAAATTAGTGTGGTAATGATTTCCTGATGCCTCATTTCTGCCTGATGCCCAAAATCTTAAAAACCCATTTCCTGATATTACAGTATTTTCAGGAATTTGCCATTTAAAAGGATTACCCGGGCGATCGCTTAAATAATAACCTCCAATATTTATGGATGTCGTACTAGTATTGTATAATTCAAACCAATCTTCATATTTCTGATAATTATCTGGAAATTGACTTAGGTTAGAGACAGAGTATTCGTTTATCACAACCTGCGAATTAGAAAGGTTTGTAAAGAAAAGAGTGATAAGAAATGCGATCAGATACTTAAATTTCATGCTACATAGTGTTTTTGTTGTCATAAATAGTTGTTTTTATTACAATAGAAAATACCCTCTCCCTTTAAAAACTTTCCAAAAATAGTAATTTTAAAGTTTTACCATTGAAGCTAAGAGGCATAATTTCTGTCAATTATCTTTTTCTTATGAATTTCAATTACCTTTGCTCAAAAATAAATGTTATGGCTGGTATAGCAGTTTTTCCCGGCTCGTTTGATCCTATTACAAAAGGACATGAAGATATCATTAAGAGAGCAATTCCTCTTTTGATAAATCATTGTAGCCGTAGGCAAAATCAGGATAAACAGACGTTTTTCCATTAGAAAAACGGATTGAGTTTTTAAAGTTTGTTTTTAGAGATTATCCCAGTGTGGAAATTGACCAATATAGCGGTTTAACTGTAGATTATTGTAAAAGTAAAGGAGCTCAATATATTTTGAGAGGTTTACGAACTTCGGCCGATTTGAGTTGTAACGT
>JMBV01000574.1_pt1 | contig 10625 bp, 15 predicted proteins | sample 616531 | NCBI WGS metagenome assembly JMBV01 (sample SAMN02727904, study PRJNA239997) | anaerobic digester metagenome | biome: anaerobic digester; isolation source: mesophilic anaerobic digester inoculated with municipal waste water sludge... | place: Germany: Bielefeld University, CeBiTec ... | reverse complement strand
ACGATAAATGATGAGATTGAAAAGCTACGATTAAGCACTACCTCTTCGTTATTATCGGGTCGAAGAGATGTAATTGTTGTATCATCAGTAAGCTGTATCTACGGTATTGGCAATCCCGACGACTTTACCAACAACGTTATTCATCTGAAAGTAGGCCAGCCGATTCAACGTAATAACTTCTTACTTAGCCTTGTAGCTTCGCTATATTCGCGAAACGAAGTTGAATTCCGGCATGGTCAATTCAGGGTGAAAGGCGATGTGATAGATGTCTTTCCGGCTTATGCCGACTTTGCATATAGGTTAGTAACATGGAACAACAGCATTGAAGAGCTGTTAAGCTTCGATCCGATAACAGGCAAAGAGTTGGAGGCCTATGAACAGATAGTAATATATCCTGCCAATATTTTTGTTACCTCCAAAGAGAAAATGAAGTCGGCAATATTAGAGATACAACAGGATATGTTCAGGCAAGTTGATTTTTTTTCGCGATAACGGTAAACAATTAGAAGCCAAACGCCTCGAAGATCGCGTTAGTTATGATATTGAAATGATGCGAGAGCTTGGATATTGCTCGGGTATTGAAATTACTCTCGATATTTTGACGGGCGCAAAGCGGCCAGCGTCCCTTTTGCCTTATTGATTATTTCCCTGACGACTTTATCTTGATTGTTGACGAAAGTCATGTAACTATCCCGCAGATCAGGGCTATGTATGGCGGCGACCGATCGCGTAAACAAACTCTTGTAGAGCATGGCTTCAGATTACCGTCAGCGCTTGATAACAGGCCGCTTAAATTTGATGAATTTGAAGGTATTACCGGACAAACGATTTACGTAAGCGCCACACCTGCTGAATACGAATTGATGCGCAGCGAAGGGGGGTGGTTGTAGAGCAAGTGATACGTCCTACCGGACTGCTCGATCCAGTGATTGAGGTTAGACCAAGCCTGAATCAGATTGACGATCTACTTGAAGAAATTGAAATCGTGGTACAACGCCACGAACGTGTGCTTGTTACTACTCTGACCAAAAGGATGGCAGAGGAACTATATAAATATTTTACACGGATAAATGTTAAGAGCCGATATATCCACTCTGATATTGAAACGCTTGAAAGAGTAAAGATAATGCGCCAGTTGCGTTTAGGTGAGTTCGATGTGCTTGTAGGAGTAAATTTGTTGCGCGAAGGCCTTGACTTGCCTGAAGTATCGCTGGTGGCAATCCTCGATGCTGATAAAGAGGGTTTTTTTGCGTTCCGAAAGATCCCTAACCCAAACAGCGGGACGTGCTGCGCGTAATATCAACTCAAGAGTGATAATGTATGCTGACACAGTAACCGAATCAATGACCAAAACAATTAACGAAACGAACCGAAGACGTGAAAAACAACTTCGATACAACGAAGAGTACAATATTACGCCTACCCCGATAACCAAGTCAGTCGAATCAATAATGGGGGGGCAAACCTCTGTTGCAGGCTTTGAGACTAAACAAGGCAAGATTTACGTAGAAAATGAAAATATTGACATCGCTGCCGATCCGGTGGTAAAATATATGTCGCGCCCTGAGATTGAAAAAGCCATACAGCAAGCACGCAAAAAAATGGAAGAGGTAGTTAAAGAGCTTGATTTTATTCAGGCAGCACAGTATCGCGACGAGATATACAGCCTCGAAGCCATACTAAAAACATAAAAGAATAAAATCTACCTCATCATTTAATAATCCCCTATGAATAATGATTTTAATATGGAAAAGTTATTGGATACCGCCATATTAGCAGCTATTTCCGCAGGGCAAGAGCTAATGATTAATTATAACAAAACGTTGAGCATTGATTTTAAAAAGGATCAAAGTCCAGTAACAAATGCCGATCGTTCTGCTCACGCACTAATTAAAACCACATTGCAATATTTTGATATCCCTCTGCTTAGTGAGGAGGGTGAGCATCTGAGCTACAGTATCCGAAAAAAATGGGAAAAACTGTGGATCGTAGATCCGTTGGATGGTACCAAGGAGTATATCAAACGCAATGACGAGTTTACTGTAAACATTGCATTTATTGAAAATAATCAACCTATAATTGGAGTAATATATGCTCCTGCACTACAACTGCTCTATTTTGCGTCAAAGCATCTTAATAAGGCTTTTAAACATGAATTGAAAGGTGGTTTCACAAATCTTAATGAATTATACCATCAAGCCATTGAGCTACCAATAAATGCGCATTTGAAAACAAATCCCATTGTGCTTGCCAGCAGATCTCATCTTGATTTGGGAACTAAAGGATATATTGATGGTATTAACAAAAGGTGTGGCAAAATCAATCTTGTTTCTGTTGGCAGTTCGTTAAAGTTCGGCTTAATAGCTGAAGGCTCTGCTTTACTATATCCGCGTTTTTCATCAACTTATGAATGGGATACTGCAGCCGGTCAGGCAATAGTAGAAATGGCAGGAGGCTCCGTCATCAATGCAGACGATGGCTCCCCCCTCATTTATAATAAAAAAAAGATCTGTTAAATCCTCATTTTATCACCCGAAGCGCTTTCGCACGGTCAGGATTGATCTGATACATAAATACTATTGACAATATCGAGCAATTCCACTTCAAAATTAGCGGTGCATAAGGTGGGATATCGCGTCCGGCACCATGCTCGCCATAGGCAAGGGATGAAGGCAGAATAAAAGTAGCTTTTGAACCTACGTTCATCATAGCAATACCTTCGTCCCAACCACGAATTACCTGACCCACACCAAGGACAAATTCAAATGGCTGATCACGATCTACAGAAGAGTCAAACTTCTTGCCGTCGAGCAGTGTACCAGTGTAGTGAACCTTTACCCTATCTTTTTGATTGGGTTTAGGACCGCTGCCCTGCTGATGTTCAATGTAATACATCCCCGACTCGGTAGGTTCTACGGTTATATTGTTAGCCTCTAAATACTCTTGGATTTTCACCTCTTCATCAGCCTTTGCTTGCATTGCTTCGGCCTCTTGTTCAGCATACATCTGCTCTTCTGTCTGTATTTTATCGAGTTTAATGTTGAACAGCAACTTATCCACTCCTTTTGCAAAAAAATGGAATTTCAGGGAAATGAGCGGTTTTCAAGAAAAAAAAGTTTCGGCGGGCAATAGAAAAGATACACTATCGCCAAGGTGCATCATTGCGAGAGCTTCATAGAGGTCTCCGGCATGCTCGGACGTAACCATCGGTAATATCATTTTCTTCTCAGGGATGGAGTCAGTATGAAAATAGACGCTATCAGGCGCTCCATAAGTGAGTTTCATACTTAAAATGTCTCCCGTTTTCCGGCATTTGAGCATTGGAATTTTTAGTGTGGAACAGATATCCGATTCCGTTTTCGTTAAACTTGTAATCGGCTTTCCCTGTCTTGCACGAGATCATAAATGTTCCCATGATGACCAAAAGAGTAAAGAACATTGTGAATTTTGCTTTCATAAAATGTAATTTGATAGTGAATAATTATTATTGAATTATAATGCTCGATTAATCAGTAACTTCAAGTAGTTCTACTTCAAAAATAAGTGGTGTATATGGCTTTACTTTGCTTCTCTGTTCGGCACCATAACCAAGGGCCGAAGGCACAATGAAGCGTGCTTTACCACCGGCAGCCATCAGGGCAAACCCTTCGTCCCATGCTGGTAGCCTCTCTCCATTACCTAAGGTAAAAGTAACTGGCTTGTTGCGGTCGTACGAGGAATCGAAAACCTCACCGTTGAATAAAAGGCCTTTATAATGTACTTTTAGACGATTGCCAGCCTCAGCCTTTTTGCCTTTTCCTTTTACTATTTCGATATAATAAAGCCCATTGGCAGTAGGCTGTACGGTGATATTTTGTTCTTCAATATATTTTGATGATGTCCTGTTCGGTAGCTTTACGCACTTCGGCAGCTGCACGTTCATCTTTCAAGCCTGAGGCTCTGGTATCAAGGCAACAACTTTTATGTCAACGTACAACTCTGCATAATCTCTGAAAACTGCCGGTACCCCTTTGTATTTCATCAAATTAATAAAAAAAACTTCTCGGCAGGCATGGCAAATGTTGCACTATCGCCAACCTTCATCATCAACAAACCCTCCTGCAAATCTCCTACATCGCCAGGCTTTACCTGAAAGGATATTGGAGTAACACCACTTTGAAACAAGATTGTGTCGGCTACCCTGTAATCCATTCTAACATATACAATATCATAAAGATTAACATTCAGGGTATCTTTTTCACCTTTTACGTGAAACTTATATTTAAGCCCCGAAGAGGTTGTTTTAAAACCGTCGCTACTACGCCCGCAGGCGCTTATAAGAATTACCGCCAAGAGAAGGGTAGTGATTATAAAAAAAGATTTCTTTACCATAAAATTATGTTCTTAATTATTTCAAATCTATTAGTTTTAATTCATAAATCAATGTTGATTTGGGAGGGATCAGTTGGCCGTCTCCCGATAATCCCCCCAAGCAATATAGGAAGGTAAGATGAAATAACCCTTATCGCCGATTTGCATCATACTAACGGCCTCTTCTAACCCTGCTTCTACCCCCCACCATGGCCCACTTCAAACTCTTTTAACCCATCGTTATCTGATGAATAAATCACTTCGCCGGTAATAAGTCTTGTTTTATATTCCAAAACAGCGATATCCCCATTTACAGCCTTCTTTCCATTACCCCTTGTAGTGATCATATATCTTAGTCCTGTACCTGAAGTCTGCATTTTCCATCCACGCCGATTGATAAAATCTTCAATATGCTGATCTTCTGTCTTCACTGTGCCTTTATTGGCTTCAATCAACTCCTCTTTGAGATTTGCAGGCTCTTGATTTAAAGATTCCCTCGGTTGCGATTGATGACACGCAAACAACAAAAAGGGTAACAAGATAACCATTGATATTTAAACATGTTAATCATCATTTCCTTATCTGATTTCAAAATTGAGCTGATCATAATACTGAGGAAGGATCTCCTTTAATCTTTTTATTGTCTCTTGCATTGACAAATAAGAATCGCCGCCTGCGGCATTAAGATGTCCTCCACCTTCGAAATAGCGTGCAGCAATGGTATTTGCAGGGAAGCTACCTTTCGACCTAAATGACAACCTGATTCTATCTGTACGTTCAACCAGCATCACCGAAAAATTAATAGCTTTCATCGAAAGCGGAAAATTCACAATGCCTTCAGTATCGCCCTGCTGATACCCAAACCGTGCAAGTTCATCTATTGTAAGTGCAATGATCGCAGTGAAATACTCAGGAATGACAATCATTTTCTGGTAGATGGTATATCCAAGCAAACGCATCCTGTTTTCCGAAAAGTCGTCATAAATTAGCCGATGCGCACGTTCAGCGTCCAACCCTTTTTGTATCAGTTTCGCAATGATAATGTATGTGTCGGGATTATTACAACTGAAACTCAATGATCCAGTATCTGTAATTATTCCTGCATACAGGCTTTCAGCAACCTGCCGGTTTATTTTGCTATGCAGCCCTGTCAGTTTTAAAAACTTATACACTAACTCAGCAGTTGAAGAAGCTGAGGCGCTATGATAAACAAACCCAAAGTGCTCTTTTTCAGGATCAGGATGATGATCAATAAGTACTTTAATCGCTTTTGATTTAACCATCAGCGATTCCATCTCACCCAACCTTTTGAATGAATTATAATCAACACAAAAGATGATATCGGCAGCGCTTATAACTTGCGAAGCGCTTGCTCCATCCTGCTCGAAAATGAGACTTCTTTCACTCTCTTCTATCCAACTCAAAAAAAGTGGAAACTTATTAGGAAAAATTACCGATACTTGATGATTCAACTGCTTTAAAACATGATACAACGCCATTGCAGACCCTACAGCATCTCCATCAGGATTATAATGTGATGAGATCACAATTTTTTTGGATTTTTGAATAACTCGATGAGTTTTTCAATATCATTCTGGCTCAATGGAGGCAATGTTTTGAATGTTGAATATTACAGATTGTAAAAAAACGCTGCAAAGCTAAATAAAAAGGGCAAATGATTGTAACAATTTCATGTTTACTATTTTTGTAATTCAAATAATCATGTCATTATGAAGGGAAATATCACTTTAACAATGATCAAGCCTACAGCAATGGAAAAGGGGGGGTATGCCGGCAAAATAATTACCAGAGTGTTAGAAGCAGGTTTTAAGTTAAAAGCGATGAAGATGTTACAGCTCACCAAATCGCAGGCAATGGAATTTTATGGTATCCATGCTGGAAAACCCTTTTACGATGATCTGGTAAAATATATGTCGTCAGGTCCAATCATTGCCGCAATATTGGAAAAGGAAAATGCCGTAGAAGAATACCGTAAACTGATAGGAAGTACAAATCCGGAAAAAGCTGAAAAAGGCACAATAAGGTATGATTACGGAACAAACATTCAGGCCAACGCAGTTCATGGCTCGGATAGCGATGAAAATGCAATTATTGAATCCAACTTCTTCTTCTCACAATTAGAAAGACTTAAGTAGAATAGTACCTTGTATATTATCAAAGAGCAGTTACCCTCCTGAAATATAAAACCGCGTTGAAAAGTATTGTGAATATAATTTTTATAATCACAATTTGTCAAGAAGACCCCCCCTTTTAAGCTATCCAATTAATTTTCTTATGCAAATAGAGATACTGAGAGCCAAATGATTAATCCAGATTTAATCACTTTCAGGATAGTATTCACCGAAAGATTTATCGTTATAAAACAAAATAATTTTCTCAACCTTTTTGGATCTTACCTCAGATGTCAGATTGCCGCTTTTTGATCAGAATGGCGACCAGCGTTGAAATTATCAGGTTCTAAAGATTTTTCTGAAAATTCTTCTCTTTTGACAAAATTAACACTTGATAACGCCTCTTCTTCAATTCCTTTCTGTGTCAGTATTTCCCTCGTTTCATCACTATCAACTCCTTTCTCAAAAGTCCTTTCTTGCTTATCCCTACCTCGAACAACTGGAATTTCTTCAATATCGAAAAGAGTATAATCTTTATTCATAGCACCTTGGCCAAATAAAAGCCAGTCGGTTCGAACTTCTGGAAATCTCGTTATAATTTTCATTACTAAGTCGAGGCTTGGACGATTACGCCCCCCCGACATAACATGTGAAATATTAGCAGGCTGCACATCAATTGCTTCTGCAAATTCAGTATTAGTCATTCCCTTGGTTGAAATGAGTAATGATATCCTTTCTTGTATCTTATCCATTATTTTAATTTTTTTTACAAAAGTAAAAATAAAAGTGTTTATTTTTGTAATTATTAATAATTTACATTTGTAATCAATGTTTATATTTGTATATTTTGAATAATGATTTAAAGTAAGGTATATAATAGACTGATATTTAACATTTTAATTAATATTTAGATAATAACGTAATTATACTCTCTTTTTGATATTATCCTTAATTCAATACTTTATTTGAATAATTAAAAATACTGATTATCATGTTTTTATGTTTTTCTATATGTTTTTTTTAATGATAATTTACATGAATTAACATATTTAACAATAAAAAAAACATGGTTAATTTACATCTGTAAATGATTTACATTTGTAATTTAATTAATATTAATAAACATTTCTATTCATTAGGAAGAACATTTACTATTTATATTTTAAAAAAAATCAAAGCCTCTCCCCTATTTTTCATTTAAAACTATTTGCCAATTTTTTTTAAATTTTCTGTTTTCTTGAGAATTTTAGAAAAATCTATCAGAAAAAAATCGGGACGGTAAAATATCTACTTTTGTCTGATTTTAATTTTTAGTTAGGTGAACGGAAAAAGAGTTACTACTTTGTTTCTTACTGTGTCAGTATCAATCCTACTGATCTTTCTGTGAAATGTCGGTATGATATAGCGGATAAGTCGCAAAAGGAATCAAACCTTTTGAAAATTGTTACTACAACAACAATGCTTACTGATCTGGTTTATCAACTTTGCGGCGATAGTTGTTGAGCTTACGGAATTGATGGGCGCAGGTGTTGATCCGCATCTTTACAAGCCGACCGAAGGGGGGGATGTGTTTAAGATTTATTATGCAGATATTATATTTTATAACGTCTTCGTCTTGAAGGAAGACTTGACGACCTTTTTGCAAAGATGAAACTACGAGGAATAAACACTATTGCCGTTGCTGATGCACTTTCGGCCAATGATTTGATAAGTTTGGATAATACTAATACTAACTTTGATCCGCATATCTGGTTTAGCATAAATAATTGGAAATCAATTGCTTGGTTTGTAAGCCAAGTTATCATTGAATCTGATAAGAAAAATGAATACTATTACTTACAAAGGCTTCACAATTATTTACAACAATTAGATTCTTTAGACAAATACAATCGTGAAAAGCTTTCTGATATTCCTCTATCCCGCCGTGTGTTAATTACGGCTCATGACGCTTTTGGATATTTTGGCAAAGAGTGGGATATTGAGGTAATTGGATTACAAGGGATTAATACCGTATCTGAGATTGGTGCAAGGGACGTCCGCAGGCTGGCGGATTTTATAGTGAAGCGACAAATACCTGCTATTTTTACAGAGACATCAGTATCTGACAGGAACATAAGGGCATTGAGAGAGGCTGTCCGCTCGAGGGATTTTGAGGTAACAGCAGATGGAACGCTTTTTTTTCCGATGCTCTTGGAGCGCCTGGATCAATAGAAGGAACATACATTGGAATGTATCGGCACAATGTAACCACAATATGGCAAGCGCTTAAATAACAACTTTTATGAAAAAAAACTTTAGCTCTTCAAATACATGACCTGACAGTGGCCTACAAGTTTAAACCAGTACTCTGGGATATTGATCTTAGTGTGCCAACCGGTGTGATGATGGCAATAGTCGGTCCAAACGGTGCAGGAAAATCAACATTAATCAAATCGGTACTGAATATTGTAAAGCCTGTGGCCGGAACGGTAACCTTTTTCGGAAAACCCTATCGCTCCATCAGATCAAAGATAACTTACGTTCCACAAAAAAAGTAGTGTTGATTGGGATTTCCCTACTACCGTGCTTGATATAGTGATGATGGGTACTTATGGAAAGCTTGGCTGGATAAAACGGCCCGGAAAGAAAGAGCGCAAACTTGCCTTGCAAGCCATAGAAAAGGTTGGACTCACTGGTTTCGAACGGCAACAGATAAGTCAGCTTTCGGGAGGACAGCAACAGCGTGTATTCCTTGCAAGAGCTTTAGTACAACAAGCTGATCTATATTTTATGGATGAGCCTTTTCAAGGCATAGATGCAACAACAGAAAAAGCTATCATCAAGATACTGAAAGAGTTAATAGAGGATAACAAAACTGTAATTGCCGTGCATCACGATTTACAAACCATCGTTGAATATTTCGATTACATAGCATTTTAAACATACGAAAATTGCCGAAGGAAAGGATTGAAGATGTATTTACGAACGAAAATCTTGAGAAGACTTACGGAGCATCTTTTAATTTAGCACGACACGGCCAAAACATAATGCAAAGCCCTGTATGACAAACTGAAACAAACGCCACACCCAACAACATGGAGTTTATAATAGAAATACTTAGCGATTACACTACCCGCACCATTGCATTAGGCACTAGTCTTTTAGGGCTAATTAGCGGATTGATGGGAACATGGGCTGTACTGCGAAGGCAAAGTCTCCTTGGCGATGCCGTAGCACATGCATCACTACCAGGAATAGCATTGGCGTTTTTAATAACCGGTGTAAAAAAAACTCCCTCTTTTTTTTCATTGGCGCTGCAATAGCCGGATGGATAGCTACCGCATGGGTGTCGAACATTACCAGAAACACTAAAATAAAAACCGACACAGCGCTTGCAATTGCCATAGCTCTCTTTTTCGGTTTTGGAATGGTACTTATCACTTTTATACAGCGAACTCCCAACGCAAATCAAGGAGGATTAGAATCATTTCTTTTGGGCAGGCAGCAACACTTTTACGGGAAGATATACTAATAATGGCCATAACGGCTGCCATTACAATAATCATTGTTCTACTATTATGGAAAGAGTTCAAGCTACTTGCCTTTGACCCGCAACATGCACACACTACCGGTGTGAACATTAAAGTTTTAGATATTATCCTAAATTCCCTTATCGTTATCGCTATCGTTATTGGACTTCAATCTGTTGGTGTCGTGCTGATGAGCGCAATGCTCATAGCTCCTGCAGCAGCTGCACGACAATGGACTGACCGGCTTGGAGCAATGGCAATTTTAGCATCTCTATTCGGACTTCTATCAGGAGTAGCCGGTACCGGAATATCATCTTTTGCTCCACTTCTGCCAACAGGTCCTCTAATTGTACTCGTTTCGATCTTTATCGTTACAATTTCATTTCTGTTTGCACCAAAACGAGGGCTTGTTGCACAATATACTCTAAAACAAAAAAAAGCAAAAAAAACGCATCGCACTTGATAGCATGTTGATCAACCTCTTTGAAATATGCTGCCAACATTCTGATCCTCAGCATCTGCACTCGGTTAACATTTTAAAACCCATGCCCGACTACAATAAAGCCACAATAAAAAAAACTCTCAGAACAAGGATTGATAACACTTACCAAGCAAAAGGAGTGGTGTTTAACTG
>JMBV01000573.1_pt1 | contig 10646 bp, 9 predicted proteins | sample 616531 | NCBI WGS metagenome assembly JMBV01 (sample SAMN02727904, study PRJNA239997) | anaerobic digester metagenome | biome: anaerobic digester; isolation source: mesophilic anaerobic digester inoculated with municipal waste water sludge... | place: Germany: Bielefeld University, CeBiTec ... | reverse complement strand
TTGCTTCCTTGCTTCCTTGCTTCCTTGCTCGCTTGCTTGCTTGCTTCCTTCCTTCCTTCCTTCCTTCCTTCCTTCCATTCTCGGTTATACGCAGAGACATAATCCGGTTGATATTACCGGATTATTACGCCGAACAACTCTAAATAAAAACAGACGGAATTACATTCGTACTCTTCTGATGTTTAAATTGTCAAGATTCATAGTACCAATACCCAATTCTTGTCCCTTGGCAATGTGGGTCACCTTTTCTATAGGCATCTCACGAGCCTGGTTGAAGAAATTAGCAGCAGCAGTATCGGCGGCAATAATATCCTGAGATACAAACAACCCTTTTGAGAGAACCACATCGGAGAGTGATTTTCCTTTAGGGCCGCTTGTTTTCATTAATCTATAAGCGTCCACCACATTTAAGACCGGCCGTTTTTCGTATGTACATACATCAGCGATGCATTGTTGAAGGTCGTTTGCATGGAAATAACCTCTATCCCATACAATCCCCATATAGTTTTCATTGAGATAGTTAATTGTGCGCCGCCATGATTTTTGAGTACAGGCACATTTATCCATTTATCGCTATCCACGATTGCCTGGTGAATCTTTGCAGTTTTAAGGCTTCTCCCTTTGGGCAGTGAGACTGTTTTGTAATATGATTCCTGATGGGCGGGAACCACTTTGGCACCTGCATTTTTGCTGCTTCCTCAATGCCACTGTTAGTGTATGATTTTCGCCAGTCGTCGCAGGTGTGATCAAACACTGTAACCTCCGAAGCACCGGCGTCGAAACATTGTTTGATAATTTCCATAACCAGTTTTGGGTTGGTATTGGCTGCCATTTCAACAGGCTGGTCCCACCCGATGTTGGGCTTCACGCAAACCTTGTCGCCTTTGCTGATAAAATTTTTCATTCCACCTATTTCTGCAATCGCCCTGCGGAACATGTTTTCGGGTTCATCTCCCATTACTGCCACCAAATCGTATTTTGAGGCTGCGTTGGTAGTTTCGAACGATTGGGTTAGAACACTCATCGCACCCACTTCTTTTACTGTAGTAAGGGCAGCACCTGTAAGAGCTACCGCCCGTAAAAATTTCCGTCTGTCCATAATCTAATTTATTTTGGTTTTGTTAATTTACTAATCTTTGAGTCATCTCCGAAAGCCACTAATATATAAATAATTATTTATATATTATTGATATCAATATTTATATTGGTTTGTTTACAATAAAAGAGGCTGTTTACAGGGGGGGCTCATCTTTGTAATTTATAAGCATAAAAATGATTTTCGTCTGTAATTATCATCTTTGCGTAAAGTTTACCTGCTTTTTTTTAAATATACTTAAACTGCACCTGTAACCCTCCGGAAACTGTAGCTCCAGGCATGGGATATCCAGCATTGATCTCATATTTCTGGTCAAGCAGGTTTTCTCCTTTTAAAAGATATTAAGCCACTCTGATGCCTTGAATCCAGCACGAGCATTCCAAAGCAGGAAATTTTCCTTTATATGTTCAGGGCGGACGGCTTTGTACAGATTACCAATATATTGCATGCCTGTAGAAAAATTCAACCGATTTTTGGTATATATTCCGCTCACATACAACTTATGTTCAGGAGCAGCAATAATCTTATGTCTCATATAGAGATAGCTGTAGTTGCTCGAGAGTCGCAAGTGATTGGTAACCATGTAAATAGAGCTTATCTCGAAACCTTTGTTTTCTACTTTTCCGGTATTGCTCCATTTACCGATACCCGGTTCCACACGTATCATATTATCACCATTTATGTAAAAAGGTTTACTCCTATGTTAAATCTGTTTCCCAATAGAGTTTGCAGATACGATAGTTCGTAATTCCAGAGTTGTTCCGGCCTCAGACCGGGATTTTTCGGCGGGAACATATACATCTCCCGAATGGCTGGATTGCGAAATCCCTTGCTTACGATGGCTTTAATTACTGTGGGAGATGAAGGAGTGAAACTTATTCCAAACTGAGGTATCCATTCTGAACCGTTTATTTCATGATGATCGAGGCGGATGCCTGTGTTTATTGTAAGTGATTTATCCAGTAAAGTTTGCTGTACATTCACGTAACCCGCCTGATTGTTGAGGTGAACATCTGCTAACTCTTCATTATTCACTTTGTCATTGAATTTGTTCCATGCTTTTCCTCCGAAGCGTTGAAAATCGAGTCCGGCAGTTGTCTTGTTTCCTTCAAAAAAAAGAATAGGACTGAGAGACTGAAAATCCAAACATTTGGTCATTTGAACGAAAACGATAGTCAGGCGGCAGAGAGGATGAAAGGCTTGAGATACCGTCGTTTATTTCATGCCTGCCGAAATTATAAAAGAATTTTAATGCTCCCGATGTGTGGGTAAATTCATTTTCCAAAACAGCAGAAGCTACTCCCCGCAAAATATAGGCATCATTGTCGATCATCAGGTTGGAGATCGATCCCGGGTTGGATGACTTAGTATTAGAGAGGTTGAGGTCGATAAATCCCGACCAATTTCCGGATAATTGATAACCAGCCTTTCCATAAGCGTTTACCTGCCTGTACTCCATGTTTTCCCTATGACCGTCAGAGCGGTTGTATCCGATGTTTCCTACAAGTTGCAACCTCTCTTTCCTCCATCCGTTCATTACTTCTCCACTAAACGTGTTGTGGCTGCCGTACATAGTTTGGGCAGATTGTTGAAGTCCCTCCTGTTGTTGCTTTTTGGTTATGATGTTGATCACGCCACCCATAGCGTTGGAGCCATAAAGAACAGAAGCGGGGGGGCCCCGGACTACTTCCACACGTTCCGCCATCATTGATTGATAACTGTCCGCCAGCGGATGTCCCATAAGTCCCATGTATTGGGGGGGATGGCCATCAATTAAAACCAATACTCCCGATGTAGGCATTCCCCCTATTCCTCTGATACTCATTCCGCCAGCGGCGCCATTTGCCACACCATATCCTATAACGCCTCTCTGTGTGATGAAGAGCCCGGGCACTTCCTCCGTAAGTATGGGAAGCAGCGATGGCTCTAGCCGGTTTCGTATCTGTTGTTCTCCGACAATGGAAATACTCATGGGTACATTGCGCAGATTTACTTTCGGCATGCTACCCGTAACTATCACCTCATCCAGGCGAATGGTGTCATTCAGTTCTTCGTTATCGGTGTACCCGTTTCCCGCCAGCAGCGTATGGGGCACTAATAAGCAGGAAAAAAAATAAAAAAAAGGTGATTCTTCTCATACAATCCAGGGAAATCTGAAACATGATTCGTCATATAGCGAATAATCAGCCCTGCCGTTCACGGCAAAGGTTTTTATCTGCCTGGCGCCATGTAAAAGATTGATAGCAAAATCTACTGTAGCACCTGTTTTTATACGATCTTCAACCAATAGCACTGTCTTATTCTTATATTCGAAATTTATTGGAGAGACAAGTACCGGGCTGTCGTATTTAGGCTTTTGGCTGGGATCTCGCAGGTTTATTTTTAACAGTTGTATTTCTACGTTCAAACGCTGATTGATGATTGCAGCAGGTATTACACCCCCCCGTTGGCAATTGCCACAATCATATCGAAAGTCTCGCGGAACTCTATCTCGCGAAACTTTTTCATAACCTCTTCGAAAGGTTTTACTTCAATCATTTTAAACTCTGGCCAGTGCTTTCAGCACAAAATATCCGCCGAAAAGCTGGATAATCATTCCGGGAATACCGATACGGAAATCCTGAGCAGCAACGGTGAAATTTTGAGTCATTATCCACTCAATACCCGTTCCGATAACCTGATAGGCTATGACAGCAATCAAAATGCCTAATAGAGACACTTTTCCAAAATGTTTTGCAGCCATTGCTGCAGCGATAGCCAGAATGCCCGATTTGATCATTATGGCTGGAAGTACAGCTACCGGTGGCATGCCAAATAGTAAGCTGTTGGCCAAGGGTGACAGGATAGCTGTTAGTAGTCCCACATGAATGCCATATTTATAAGCGGCAATCAGGGTGAAGAAATATATTGGCAAAAATATAAACCCACCTTGCGGAACTAGGTGTGCCAGCTGTGGTAACAGAAGGTTTCCTGCAATAAAACAGCAGCGAATAGATAGGTTTTCGTGTTGCTTAGTCTTAAAGAATACAGTTTAGCTGTTGTGGACATAGTGATCAGTTTTATATCGATTTATAAATGTAACTATTCTTGGAGGCATATTTCAACATATACAAAACTATAAAGAAAATTTTGTATTTCGTTGCTGATGCTGGGTTTTTATTTAAAAAAATTAAAAAAACCCAGTCAAAAAAACTTTATTTTGTAATGATCAAATCAATTATTTGCGATTATTTCAATCATATGGGCTTCTTTACTGCCGATATGGAATTTGATAGTTAGATTGTGTTGTCTGAGCTGCTATTGCAATGTACAAAAATATTTCAAGCAGATATGTTTTTAAATTTTCCATTTTAATTGTATTATAGGTAATTTTTCTTGATGGTTAGTTAAATACTTTTTTTAATACAATGAGAGTCAGCAAGAAACACTGTTGTATTTCAGTAAAGTTTAACGCAATGATAATTTATCCTTTAACCAATATATTATAAGCAATCATTAAATAAAACACTTGGTTGTTGTTTCTGTCACAAAGCAATTTCTAAAACTGTGCCGGAAAAGCAACTTATAATCTTTTCCGGCACAATAAAATCTTAATGTTGATATTATACTAAAGATCTACAACTCCTTTACTCTTATATTCCTGAATTTCACAACCGTTCCGTGTCCCAGAAATCCGATATGTCCTTTTTATTGAAAAGTCCCGGGTGCTCTCTGCCATCTATCGTTCCGTTTTGGCAGCTTCACGAATATTTCCGTCTAAGATTGTTGTCCCATTCAGTATTACTTTAATATTGTCTCCATCGGCAATAACTTCCTGGTAATTCCATTCGCCTGTCGGTTTAAGGAAGCCTCTTTTAGCTGGGATCACCCCCCCATATACCGACCCGTGATACTGATATTTCTGCAGGTCTTTATAAACGGGTGCTTCATTATCGAGAATCTGCAGCTCCATACCCTGGTAGGCAGCATCACCTTCCATCGGAGTACGAATCCCCCCCAGCCCGTTGTTGGCATCGGGTGTGAGCATAAACTCAAAACGAAAGACAAAATTATCATACTCTTTCTTGGTGTAGAGGTTACGGTTGATTCCGCTGTAGTTCTTACCAGGATATACTGCTATCACTCCATCTTCCATAATATAGTCGGTGGTGTTTCCTGTCCAGTGATGCATGTTTGTACCATCGAAGAGTACCTCAAACCCTTCTTTTTCTCCTGTTCTGAGAGTTTGAATGGTTCAGGGCGTTCCAGTTCTTTGATCATGATGTCGCGATATGCCACTTTGCTACCGTGAGCCTGCAACTCAATTTGCTCAACAGGGAATATCGGCTGGCTGCGATCCCAATAGTTTTCCAGAATGACATTGTCAGTTACCAGCTGGCCGTTAAGCCACACCGAAACGCGGTCGCCTATCATCTTGATACGGAATGTATTCCATTCACCCACCTTTATATCTGCCACCTTAAGTGGTTTACTGGGATTCACCTGATTATTATAGAGCCCGCCTGACCCGACTTGTGCACCTACGTTTACTCTTGCTGTGTCCCATATTTGTACCTGCGGAGTTCCGCGAAGATAGATGCCAGCATCAGGTTCAGGCCCTTCATACAGTTTCCAGTCTATTAGCATATCAAAATCGCCGTATTGTTCCTCGGTACAGAGGTTGTCGCCTTTTCCCGTAAAGAGCAGTACTCCATCTTCAACAATCCAGCTTTCTGCTGCTTCCTTGTCTGCTTTCTGCTGTGCCTGAGTAAGTTCTTTCTTGTTCATGGCTGCCCTTTTGATCGGGTTTGCCACCAATCCTTTCCATCCGTCCAGGTTTTCCCCCCCATTAAAGATAGAAATATATCCTCCCTCCTGTGAGTTTTCCGAGAGATATTTCTGGATGGATTGCCTCTGATAGTCTGCATCGGGATTTTGAAGTGTTTGACTTACTTTATCCAGTATTTTCTTTGTTTCTGTGCCGGCAAAAGAGGGATTGTTAATTGCAATATTCATTGCCGCAATAGCAGCTGTCTCGCTTGTTTGAGGCTGCTCCATATAGGGAGCAACGAAAAGCATTGCCTGGTATTGGGCGGTAGTGCCCATCAGTTTAATAATTTCATTCTTCTGTTTGTCGTTTTGGGCAAATGACATCGTTTCGCGCAGGAAGAGGTATTTAACGGCACCTGTTTTATTAGATCCGGCGATTGTCGAAACAAGCGCATCGGTTACCTTTTCCAGTTCCTGATTGTTTTTGCTGCTTCTTGCTATATCCAAAAGAGGATAAACAACGTTAAACGATTTCCATCCGGCAAGTGCTTCAAAAGCAGCGCTTTTATTTTTACCGGTTTCTTTACCATATGCTTTGGAAATAAGATCCATTGCCTGCGGGGGGGTTCCGCTGTTTGCAAGGGCGCTGTAATAGAGGTGTTTGTTGGCAGATTTACCCATTCTTCCGGCAACCAGATTCAGTTGCTCATCCGCCGGAAGATAGTTGAGTGCCGCATTAATTGCCTGCCGTATTGCGGGTGCATAGCTTGCATCGGACTGCTCAAGCAGGGTGAAAAGGTCAGATAGGTTTCTGTCAGTTACAACCTCTTTCAGTGTGTTTGCAGCTTCGGTTTTCACTACTGTATTGCCAGTAAATATCTGATTATAAACGAGATTGTATTGGCTCTCCATTTTGCGGTTTGCAATAAGTTGCAGGATTGCCTTTTTCCCCCCCTCATCTCCGCATTCGTTAAAAACTGATGCAAGGGTGTAAGATATATCACCGTCAAAGGTTGATAAAGCATTTTGTGTTAGTGTAACTGTCTCTTTATCATCGCTTTTTAGCAGGGCAGCTAATGCAATAAGAGCCTCATCTCCACCGATTCTTGCAAGAGAATGAGCTGCAGCCTTTTGCACTTCCTTGTCAGAAGATTTTACAAGCCTTATGATTTGAGGAAGGGCTGTTTTTCCGTTGTTTTCTGCAGACCAGTAGATAAGGGTTGTCTGTATCTGGGTCGATTTGTTAGAGGATAGCTCCTTTAATATCAGCTCATTCGCTTTTTTTTATCATTCTGAAAAGGGTATGCGTTGAGCACAGCGTTTATATAAGTGATATCACCATCTTTAATAACATTCTTCAATAAGTTCACTTTTTCGTGGATTCCTGTGCTAGGATCAATTGCATGGCAGCACTCCTCAGTCCCGTGTCATTCTGTCTGGAAGCAGTGGAAAGTAGCTTCTTTGCTTCTTTCTCTACCAGTTTGGGGTTGCCGTTGTTGAGCCTGTCAAGTAATTTGATATATGATGCAGTGGCACTGTTTTTATTATATGCAAATCCGGCCTTTGCCGCTGCCTCTCTTAATGGTTCAAGGGCATCTTCTGACCCCACATTGGCTAATGCATTGAGAATTACTTTTTCCATTTTTTCCTGTGTGCTGTTGCTTAACAGGCTAAGCAGGGCCGGTTCGGCTTTTTGGTAATCGGTCTGGGCAATGGCGTTAACAAGGTTGAGCCTTATCTCATCCGATCCACCTGAGGAGAGAGCTATCAGTAGAGCATCATGTGCTTTCTCTGTTCCGATACTTACCAGCGCTTGCGACGCATCGTCTGAGAGATAGCTGTCAGTAAGGAAATCGGCTAATACGTTTACACTTTCGTCAGTTCCTATTTTTCTGAGTTGGCGTATAATGAATGCCTTCACCTCTTTATCGAGAGGTTGGGCGAGTGCCTTTCCGAATGCTTTTTCAGCCACTGACCGTTTGTTGTAGTCGTTTGCCACAAAGCTGGTCCAGCCGCTAATGGCGTAATCCAGCACTTCGTTACTCTCTTTTCCGGGAGGATTCATCCTTCCTATAATTTCCAGCAGTCCCTTTTCACCGGTGGAGACTAAATCTGAAATAATCTGGTTGTAATTCTTCGGGGGGGTGTCTGCCGGCAGTTGGGCCAGTGCATCGGCGATGATGGTAGCATCGGTTCTGCCTTGCGGTGTCTGAGCCTGAATTCCGGCAGTTATCAGAAGGCTCAGAAAAATATGATAAATCGTATATGTTTCATCTTTTTTTTATTTTAAGAGATTATATAGTCCAGGGAGCTCTCATAGGCTGATCAATCAGTCTGTTAGCTTCTTCGTCATTGACAAACATTTCATTTACCGGGTCAAACTGCAGTGTTCTGTTTAGTTGAAGCGCTATAGCACCCATGTTCACGATAGTACATGAGCGGTGCCCGTTCACCTCGTTCAGTGCAAACTTCTGTCTGTTTCGAACAGACTCAAGGAAATTAGTATTCTGTTCGCGTGGTTCGGGGGAATGCAGCCAGTTTCTTTTCCCAGTCGGGGGATATCGCAAACAAAGTTTTTGTAAACATTTCCTTTTGGCCCTGAAATATAGGGGGTGTCAGGTTTTCCGTAATCGCCACCCCCCAGAGTATGATCTGACAGCCGTCTTCATAAGTGTAAGTGATTGAACGCCATGTGCCGACTGCGTCGGGATGCTGTTGAGGTGCATCAACCTCCACTTTAACCGGACTTGTATTGTCTTTACCCAACATGTACTGTACGGGGGGGTCGATATAGTGCTGTCCCATATCACCTAATCCTCCGCCATCGTAGTCCCAGTAACCACGAAAGGTCTGGTGAACGCGATGTGCATTGTATGGCTTATAGGGAGCCGGCCCCCCCAGCCACATATCATAATCTAGTTCCTGAGGTACAGGCTGTGGTTCAAGGTGTGTTTTCCCCCCCACCCAGAAGAATTTCCAGTCGAAACCGGTATGTTTGCTGATGGTCACTTTCAGAGGCCATCCTAAGAGCCCGCTGTCGATCAGTTTTTTTAGCGGCTTTACCGGGGTGCCAAGGCCGTAAAATTGATCCTTGAAGCGGAACCAGGTGTTCAGACGGAAAATATTACCATGTTGTGCTATTGCTTCCCTAACACGTTTCCCTTCTCCTATGGTTCTTGTCATCGGCTTTTCACAGAAAATATCTTTTCCTGCCTTTGCTGCTTCAACCGACATAATTCCATGCCAATGGGGGGTGGGGTAGCAATGTGAACGATATCAACGTTTTTATCAAGGATAAGATCCCTAAATCGTGATAGAGGTTGATCTTTTCTTTTACCATTGCAGCTGCTTTGGTAAGGTGATTTTTGTCGACATCGCACATAGCAACAACACGTGTGTTATCGTAGGAAATGTGACCGCGTCCCATTCCTCCCACGCCGATAATTCCCTTGGTAAGTTCATCGCTGGGAGCAATCATCCCTTTCCCCCCCAGCACATTCCGGGGCACAATTGTCAGCAATGTAACTCCACCGATAGTTTTTAAAAAAAATGTCTTCTGGTGGTCATTGTTATTATAAAATTTAATTACTTATAGGTATGTGAAAAATTAACTTTGTAAAAATAATGTTTTCTGAGGAGAAAAAAAGAATGAAAAGTTAGATAAAGAATAAAAAAAAGAGTAAAAGTAACAGGTGTTAAATTTTAAGTACACTTTTTGTTAAATAAATGAAAGACTGTTTCATCTTTTAGAAAAAGCATACTTGAATCTTTCTAGATAGGTACAAAAATCTCCTTGTTTGTCATGCTTGGAGAGCCAGCAAAGGGATAAATCTTTCAAAGTAAGTTCAAAAGTTTCTGCTGCTTCATAAACCAGAAAAAAAAGCCGGGCCCAAATGCACATAAAAAAAAGGAGACTGTCCGGCTTTTAAAAACAGTCTCCTTTGAAATATTTGAAATAGGCTATTCTTTGTGAGGTGCACCTGCCAAAGGAATTGTCTCGGGGATGTTTTCCACTTTACCCATAAGGTAAGTTTTGGGACCCAGGTATAACTCGGAATTCAATATCTCATCCCAGGTTATGTCTTTTCCTGTGTATGCTGCTATTCTACCCATAATGGTTACAAGCGTAGAGTAAGCCTGGTCAACCCCCCCGTCGTTTATGGTGTTCCCTGTTCTTATTGCGGTGACCAGGTTTATATGTTCCTGAACGAAGGGATTGGTCACTTTCCATTCCGACTGGTTGTCATTTTCAGCAGGTAAAGGGTACTCCCAAACAATATTTCCTTTCAGGTCATACAGCTTTCCGGATGCGTCTGCATAACCGTTTGAGCAATTAATCTGCTCAACTTTCCCATTACTGCACCCGTCTATCTGACGTGAAGCGCAATGTCCTCGCATGCCGTTTTCATAAAGATATTCGATACTGAAAAAGTCGTACTGATCACCGGTGACCCTTCTTTGGCGCCCTCCCCCCCAACCGGTAGCTTTACAGGGTACTGCCCAAATACCAGTTCATCACATCTATCTCGTGAATGAACTGTTCTGTAATATGATCTCCTGACAGCCAGCAGAAGTTTACCCAGTTTCTTAGCATATACTCCATATCTGTCCATTCCGGCCTTCTGTTGCGAAACCACAAGGCTCCCCCGTTCCTGATAATGTTTGCTCCGGTTATTTCACCGATTTCACCGTTTAATACCCTTCGTCGGGTCTCCATATAGTCCTTCTGTGAACGGCGAATGGTCCCGCTGATTATATTCAGATTAAGTGATTCAGCTCTTTTTACTGCTGCCAGCACTTT
>JMBV01000572.1_pt1 | contig 10654 bp, 17 predicted proteins | sample 616531 | NCBI WGS metagenome assembly JMBV01 (sample SAMN02727904, study PRJNA239997) | anaerobic digester metagenome | biome: anaerobic digester; isolation source: mesophilic anaerobic digester inoculated with municipal waste water sludge... | place: Germany: Bielefeld University, CeBiTec ... | reverse complement strand
ACCGGCTCGGGTGCAGGTGCGACTGGCTTGGCTGTAGGTGCGGCTGGCTCTGGTTCTGTAATCCACTGCGCCGCGGTCTGGGTTCGCATTCGCGCGATCGCCCAGTGCATGGCTTTCGCGCGGTGAGATTGCCTGGATCCTGATCCAAAACTTCGCGCAGCAATTTCGTGCTCTCAAGCGGATCAGACAGACCCGCCAGGATCAATTTCGCGTCAATGTTTTCGGGAGATCGCGCCAAAACCTGCTCGCAAAGCTGACGCGCGAGTGCGAAGTCGCCCGCTAAAACAGCAGTTTTTGCCTGGTTAATAAGGGATTCAATTGTCTTTGCCTTTTCTTCCATAAGTATGTTTCAGTTCCGTTTAAGGTTGGTCAACTTCTTCGTTATTCATATAGCATTGAATCCCCTGAACAATGCCTTCTGCCAGTAGTTCCGGCCTGGTAGTCAGAATCTCCTGGTCCAAATTCATAAAGCCCAGCTCGATGATCCCCCGCCGTTGTGTACGGATTGATCTCGTCGAAGACGTGATATTGGGTCATATCGGTCGTGACTGATTGGTAATGATACCTTAAACCAGTGACCTTTGCATAGCGATCCGCTACACAGGCAACCAAGCGCGAAGAGCTTTGGTCCATTTTTTGAGAAAAGCCTGCGGCGACCTTGAAACCAGTGGCGGAGTCGTTAATATAATCGCAGGAATCAGCATGGATCGAGAGGAGCAGTCCCGCCTCATAATTTGCCAGACGCGCGTCAAACTCGTCCAGCAGGTCAACCTCGTAGCCCAGTTTGATCAGCTTTTGCTGCACATAAGTCGCGACATTACTGTTGATCTCCAGTTCGGTCAAGCCATTGGCACAAACAGCTCCTGAATCATGCCCGCGATGCCCGACAACAATGCCGATGCGGTTGACCGGGAAGTTTGCCGGCAGGATCCCTTCGGCGATTTCGGTTTGTTCAACTAGGCTATCTGCCGAAACTGCGTCTGCCACCTGCCTTCAAGACCGCCAGGAATAAAGTTGGCAGGCATCCAAAGCGAAAAGAGCGTCGCGGTGATCAGTCCGGCAAAAATAACGGTTGAAAGCGTCTGCCAGATGACAGCCCCCCAATCCTTTAGAAGATCTTGAGCGTTCAAGGCGGGGGGTTCTTCAGTTCGGTTGGATTGGCTAGACGAGACTTTCCAGTTTTCAAAAGGATTTTTGCGCCCCATGCCAAGCTCACCGTCCCCTGAACCAGGCTCCACGGAGTTTTTTTTGCGGAGTTATGGTCGCCTTGTGCTTCCGGGCGCAATGATCCGATCGGTTTTTGCGCTGGATCGGCGCTTTCAAAACCGTGAAAAAAAGCCGCCCTTGCCAGGGTTTTCGTCGTCATCAATTTGGTGCATTTGTTTTGCCATTTGCGGTCCTGCTTTCCGACATTCTGCTTAATAAATAAAATATTTTGTATAATAAAGTCAAGACAGAATGAATAGAAAGGTAGGTGCAAATCCTATGCCAGCGCAACTCAAACCCGAAGACCGAAAACGCTTTTAGAACTTGCCCGCCAGACGATCAAACTGGTCGCGAAGGGCGAAAAACTGCCGGAACTGGACATCGAGTCTTTTAGCCCCCGACCTGCAGGAGGACGGCGCCAGCTTTGTTACGCTGACCATAGGCGGGAACCTGCGCGGATGCATCGGAACACTCTCAGCCTACCAGCCGCTTGCGCTCGATGTGCAAACCCGGGCAATGCAAGCCGCCAGACAGGACCCGCGCTTCGCGCCCGTCTCCCCCCCGATGAGGTTCAGCGTATTAAAATAGAAGTATCGCGACTAAGCTCACCGGTGCCGTTGGAATACGATTCTCCCGAGCAGCTTCCCGATCTGCTCGAACCTGGGATCGACGGCGTTGTCCTCTCGACTGGCAACCGCAGCGCGACCTTCCTACCCCCCCAGGTTTGGGAGCAATTGCCCGAACCGGAACAGTTCTTGTCCCAGCTTTGCCGGAAAATGGGCTGTACTCCCAATTATTGGAAACACAACATGCTGGAAGTTGAAACGTATCGGGTGGAGGAGTTTTCGGAGTAGGGGATCTTATTAATAAAACCCACCCAGTGTTCGCACCGATCGTTCTCGCGTTGCAGAAGTCCATGCAGCAGAACGGGCGGGCATGGAAGTACCCAAAGGGCATAACATCCGCCCCACAGTTCGCGCGGGCATCCTGTCCATGCACACTTCAACCGCATGGTCAGGAAACCATTTTGAGCCATAACCCGACAAATATCGTAACAACAAATTAAAAATATGACAGATTATGTTACAATAATCTTGTATTAGGCAATACTACTCGGCACAGTATTGCGAAAAAGTTACAAGTCAAAATTTTCAATTAAATAAAAAAAGGAGAACAATTATGTGGTACATGAATGAAGAACGCCAGGTTTTGGTCAATGCATTCCGTGAATTTGCCGTAAATGAAATTCGACCCTTCGTCGATAAAATGGAGAGGGAAGATGCCTTCCCGGCTGACGCTCTCCGCAAGCTCGGTGAACTAGGAATGCTGGGACTTGGCATGGACGAAAGTGTTGGTGGAGCCGGGGGGGCGGATTATATTAACTTCGGCTTGATGATGGAAGAGTTCGCAAAAGAGAGTCATTGTTTTGCATTGCTTGCCTATTTGGTGTCTCAACTCACTATTGGCGCATTTTACAAGCTCTGTACACCGGAACAGATCGAAAAATTTATTAAACCCGCGCTCACTGGTGAAAAGTTATGCGGTGTTGTAGTGACGGAGCCTAGCGGTGTCTCCAATTATCCAGAACACGAAACTCGCGGTGTCCTCGATGGAGACGATATCGTGATCAATGGAACAAAGGTCCTCATTACAGGTGCCGATGAAATGGATCTGTTCTTCATGGTTTGTAAGACGGGCGAAGTCAACATGGAGACTTACGAAGGTATAACGTTTTATATTCCCCGCGGATACCGAAGGATATTCTGTAGGTCATATCGAGAATAAACTCGGTTGGAACGGAAGCCATACGGGTCAGGTTTATTACGACAATTGCCGCGTACCTCAGGCAAACATTATCGGTGAATTCAATAAGGGCATGCTGCCTTTTGCTTTGTCACTCGGTCCTGAATTTGCAGCATACGGACCCATGAATCTCGGTGCAATGCAGCGATGTTACGACATGACAGTAGAGTATCTTAAGAATCGTATGCGCGGAGGCGTTTCCCTCTGGGATACCCATGAAGTAATTCGCAATGAAATGGCCAGGATCTGGATTAAGATCAACAACTATCGCCATGCGACTTACGGAATTCTGCAGAACAGAAATGACGGCAAGGACATTACCGCAGAAGCGATTGCGATCAAGGTGGAAGGCGAAGAACTGCTTCGAGAGATCGCAAGTCAGTGTATAGAATTCCACGGCGGAATGGGTACTGTCTACGAGACCGGCGTTGAGCGCTTCTATAGAGACGCAAAAATGGGCGGTCTTGGATGCGGCAGCAATAAGACCATGGTCAATACGCTGTCATCCATGCTGTAATATCTGGAAGAAAGAAGATATAGATTTTATGCAAATCGCAGTATGTATTAAATCTGTCCCGGATCCGGAATATTACGATAAGATCGCCATCGACCCGGTAAACAAGACTTTGGTTCGAGAGGGAATTCCCACTGTGATCAATGATGCCGACAAACATGCATTGGAACAAGCGCTGCAGCTGAAAGAAAAGCATGGCGGAGAGATAACAGTGGTTTCCATGGCACCTCCCGCGGCAAGGACACAGCTTTTGGAAGCTTTGGCATATGGCGCGGACAGAGCGTATTTATTAAGCGATCGTAAGGTTGGCGGGTCGGACACTCTGGCAACGTCCTATGTTTTAAGTCAATTAATAAAACGATCGGAAAATTCGATATTATCCTGACGGGTAATGAAAGCGCAGATGGAGCAACCGCGCACGTCCCCCCTCTCAACTGGGAGAATGGTTGGGAATCGGACATTCCATGAATGTTGTCGCCATGGAAATGGAGGATGACGATCACGCGCTCGTAACAAAGCAATTTGAAAACGGACGCGGCGTATATAGAATCCCCTTGCCCTGCGTTATCGCGGTGACTCCTCGTATCAACACAGTGCGTTACATCAATGCTATTGCAAGATATTGAAAGCAAAAAAAACAAACCATTCCAAGTCTGGAGTTCAGACGATGTGGTCTTGGATGAAGCTTACATCGGTCTCGAAGGTTCGCCATCTAAGAGTGGTGAGTTAGAGACCGTTGAATGCACCAAGAATTGTCAAATGTTGGAAGGCGACGAAAAGGAAATTGTTACCGCGATTTTCGAAAAGATCCGTCCCGCATTGGAAAGTTGATTGGAGGAGACGTCTCATGAAAAAAAGAAATTTGGGTTTTTGCTGAAGTCTTAGACGCTGCTCCGGCTCCGGTCCATCGGGAATTGCTCTGTAAATCGCGCGAACTGGCGGAAAAACTGGGTGATGTAACTGTGTGTAGTGTCGTTTTAGGGCATAACATGCAGGAGTTTGTGCAAAGAGTATCTTCCATGGGTGCCGACAAAGTATATGTTGTTGATCATGAGAAACTGGCTCATTACGAGAGTAACAACTTTGCTGTTGCCATGGAGAATCTTGTTCGCACCTACAAGCCTGAGATGCTTTTTATCGGAGCTACCGCACTGGGTTCGGAATTAGCTCCTACGGTGGCTGCCAAATGCAAGACCGGATTAGCGGCGCATTGTGTGGACATTCGTGTGGGCAAAGATCGCATAGATTGCATGGTTCCCGCCTTTGGAGGCGCGTGATCAGCGAAATCTACATACCGGACACAAGACCGATCATGGCATCTGTTCGTCCCGGAATTTTAGAAACTTGCGAACTTCCAGAAAAGACCGCGGAGATCATCGAAGCGGATGCTTCGTTTTTGGATGATTATGTCGCAAAGAAGAGTTGGTTTCTTTTGAGCCAAGAGTATCAAGCGGTAAACGTTTGGAAGAAGCAGATATTGTGATCGGCGTTGGTCGCGGAATCATGAAAGAAGATATCTGGAATGACATACAGGAACTGGCTGAAAAACTCAATGCGGGAATCGGTTATACGCGATGTTTTGTTGATACTGGACTGGTAGGCGATGAGACTGATATGATCGGAACCAGCGGAAAGTCAGTAAAGCCAAAAGTATTTCTCGGGTTTGGCATTTCCGGTGCAACACATTTCGTTTGTGGCATGAACAAGAGCGACCTGGTTGTATCTGTCAATAAGGACGAGAATTGTAAAATGTTTGAATTTTCGGACTATGGAGTCGTTGCGGATGCTGGCAAATTATCAGTGCAATGCTTGACGAATTGAACAGCTAAGCTCGATAACAGGTTGTGTAACTTCGCACCTTTGCTTTTGGAGGGTGCCGGAATAAAGATAAAGTCGCAGAAATTTAGTTGATTTCTGCGACTTTTTATGTGTCATAACAATGTTCGCGCGAGGCCTCCTGTCCACGCACACTTCAACCGCATGATCAGGAGACCTGCTGAACCATAACCCGTTCTTTTGGTCATAAAAATACCTGTCTCAGTTTTCCCTTATAATTAATACTGCTCATTATGGAAAAGGAGGCAGTATGAGCTCTCGCACCAGGTTTATCCACACAGTGTTTTCCTTCTTTCTCGCAATCGCCCTGCTCCTTTCAGCGTGTCAACAGATCATCCTTCCTGCCAATACGCCAGAGAACATTTCCACTTCACCATCAGCGCCTGATCCTTCTGCTACGATCACTCCTTCAATAACAGAACCTGTTCTTACCCCCACAGATACACTTCTTTACAAAGCAGAAACAGCCACACCGACTGCCACGCTGGCACCGGGAACAGCCATTTACGAGATCTCAACTGCCGAATCCAACACCCCCCCCTCAGAAATTCTCTATCAAACCGACGAGTGGGTCGAGGAAGGCGACAACAGAAGCCGCGTACTACGCTCCCTGACCGTTCCTGACTGCCGCTTTCTTTATCTGGTGGGTCGCGAAGCCAACTACCTTGAAGGACCATTTTCTCTGCAGGCAGGAGACAACGCTTACGAATACCTGATCGAGCGTTTTCCCAATGAGGGAGACCAGGATCCCTCTTCTGTGCATTACTACTTTCACCATTTCCCCAAACTGCCCGAGTTTCCGGAAAAGATCTGGTCTTTTGAGATGGTCAGCTCACCAGAAAGTGAGCCTGGCTGTTTTGGGGGGGCGGTACAGCCTCTGCTGCAAGCGATGACTGTTTCCAATCCTTCGAATCTCAAGCAAGACGAATTAGAAATTTTTTTGAAGATCAGCGCATCGCAGCTTTTTGTACTGCTCAGGTGGAAGGACAGCTCGCGAAAACCTGGATCGATCATGGTCAAATGCTTTTCACAACCGTCGCGGAACCAGGAAAACTAATGAAGGTCACCAACGCGAACACCGTGCCTCAGTTATTGGTGGAAAGCAAGTTTCCAAACGGTTCCATTCAGGAGGTGTTTGGGTACGGGACCATCCTATATCTTTACGTTGACCCGGAAAGCCAGGAATGGGCGTTACGGGCCTACACTCAGTCTCGCACTCATTATGTGATCATGGATTCAGGCAACATTGGAGTATTACCCGAGATGCTTGAATTCTACCTGGAATCCAATGTGGTCTACATTGCCTGGTCGATTTCTAGCCCGGATGAAAAGACCTACAGGATCAATGTACAAAAGGTAGACCTTAGCAGCCTAGAGCTTGAAACCGTTCTGGAGATCCCCCCCGCTTCTGAAAACTATTTATCAGACCTTGCGGTTTCCAATGGGCTGCTGGTTATCGAACAGCGCAAGCGCAACAGCCACCCCCCCATTGATTGGACGGAAGAGCCAATCCTGACTTTCGACCTGAACAATAAGCAGTTTCTCACGGAACCCAAAGCTGACGGAGCCATATTTGGCTTCTCATACCCCAAACTCATCTATCGAACAACATACGAAAGGTATGATACCGAACTTCACATCTACAATTTTGAGACCAAAGAAGAAATAAGCAGTATCTTTGGAATCTATCCGCCATCGAAGCTCTCTTTTGATGGGCACTATTTCTCCTGGCTGGAAAACGACTGTAGTGGTTGCTCAAACCGATACATTCGGCTCTGGGATACTGAAGAAATGTGTCGAGATGGATCTGGACCATGGGTTACGATTCTATCCTGAACGTGAAACCCTCTTTCTATCACCTCTATTTTGTCATATCTTTAGATTTCAGAGGTGAGAATCCAAGCAACCATCTTTGCCAGATCCCTCTGACTGCTGTGAAAGAGCTGAATGGTCCCATGCAAACCTATGCCGAACCGATTCCTTCAGAAACGCTGGAAGAGGGCTTCACGCTTCAGAAATTTGCCATGACTGGCTACCTGCGCCCAGATCTAAGAGTGTTGCGTCCAACGTTAAATGATTCCGCTATATTTATAGAAGATCCATCACCGGAATTTGGCGAATTTCAAACCCTCACCACTGAAACTATCACTTCTGACACGACTGAAAAGCTCAAAGTCGATGATCTGGAACTAATTTACAGCCGTTTTGAAGAAGAGACAACCGCATCGGTTTACAGAGACGATGAGCTGGCATTTGAGTTCCCGGTTAATAGACGCAGTGACTTTCTATTTGCTTTGTTTGAACACGAAGACGATATTTATGTTGAGATGATGAGGATAACTCTAGGAGCAGATTCGTGGATTCCGCGAGGAATTATTTATCGAAATGGCATAACCTTAGCTGAGGAATATGGTTACGATGAAACTTTCGAACCGGCAATATTTCAGGAGAAACTCTTTTTCTTCTTCTTTCAAGATGGCAAACTGGGCTTCCGCTGGGGTGATCATGAGCAAATCTTGCCCTACACCAACATTTCCCGCTACATTTGCTGTATGGCTGGCATTTCTATCAATCCTGCTGTTTATGAAAACGCAATCACTTTCTATGCGGAAAAGGATGGTCATTGGTATTACTTGATTCTCAGTCGGTTTGGGGAGGATTAGGACAAAACACCTGCATTAACCGCATGGTCGTCATGTAGTGGAACGGGCGGACATGGAAATCCGCCCCCCCACAGTTCGCGCGTGGGCAGGAGACCATGCTGAACGACAGCCGAGCTACAGCCCGGTTTGAGGAGGAATAATACAAAAAGACCGGCTGCGTCAACAACCGGTCTCTTTTTATCCAATCAAAATTGTACTATCGTCTTACTTCCGAAACGGCGTAGGCCTGACCGGTCAGATGGGCGACCATCAACTGGACATAGGTCGTTGTGAGCAGAACGCCAACGAGAATGACGATCGAACCGAGAGGAGCAATTAAGCCCCCCCGATCAACATGCCGGCAAAGACCAGCAACCAGGCGCCGAAGTTGTTCCCAAGGCGGCGGAAGAAATTGCCGATCTCAAATCCAGCCCCCCCAAAGGTGTTCTTGACGGCAAAGTTCGCCATGATGATGGGGGCTAAAGAGCATCATGAACAGAGCGTAGATAAAGAGTCCGCCGGCAAACAAAACGATGAAGATCCAAGCAATTGCGGAACCGCCATCGCTTCTTTCCAAAGCAGTGGTCGGGATCATGAGCAAACCGGACATGATCAGAGCCGGAATACTCCAAACCAATTGCACGAGAAAATAACGGAAGCCTCTGCCCAGATCTTCCCCCCCAAACTAAAACGGGGGGGCAATGGGTAAGCTTCTCCGCGAGCCACATTCGCGATCGTCCGCAGAATATAGCCTAATACGGCAAAGCTGCCCACGAGTGGGATCAGGCTGACCAGGATCGGGATCAACAGCTTGTCGAACCACTGGGGGTCATCAAAAATATATGTAAAAGATTTTCCAAAATTCATTTATACCTCCTGACCATTTTTATGGTCTTAATGTTATTGTAGTAGATAATCCTAAAATAATTTCATTTTTTTGCATAGGTTTTGTTAATTTTCAGTAAACACCTCCGCCTGGTATTATCCCTGAATTAACAAACAAGGCTCAGCAGCAAACTTAGATCTGGCTGTATTCGTCCACATCCAGGACAAAGATGGTTGCCCGCTTTTCCTCATCGCTCTCAGGGATGGTGGTTGTTTCTCGGATCAGATCAAGTGCTCGTTGGACACGTTCCGGCTCCACACCGATCAGGAGTGTACTCCTGCCGCTGCGGAAAAAGCCGCCCGTTGAGGCAATATAAGTAACCCGATAGTTTCATCAGTCAGTCTGCGTGAGACCTTGTCGTTGTCAGCATCTTTGATAATCGCTATGATCAGTTTCATCTTAATACTCCTCAAAGTGTTCCACATCCATTGAAAATAGGTCACGCCGCCCACCATCGTCTCAGCGGGATGATCATTGGGAATGGGGGGGTGTTGTCCATGACCGCGGCAACATAGCTGATGCGTTTGCGGGCTGCCGCGCTCAACAATTCTTTGACCTTGATTTCGCTTTTTTTGATTACAGGCAATCAAAAAAGTCACGTTCTTCTCGAGCAAAAAGCCGCCTGAACTGGGAAGTTTGACAAAGCAAAAGGCTGCCTCCTGCAAAGCGGTTTCAACCAGGTCGCTATCCGTGCTTTGGACAACGGCAATGACCATTCGCGTAATTTCAGATTGTTGTTTTGTCATCATTCCTCCTTGCTTTAAGGATCGGATACATAAATTCTAACGTAAAACCCTTTGATTAACAACGTCAATCAAACCAATTTACAACCATATCCTCCAGATCAGCCTCATCAACCTCGGCTTCGCTGACCACCTTCCGAAGGACTGTCCTCCCAGCTCTGCGTGCGGAGTCTGGATCGTCCGTTTGAGGGGGGGATGCCACCAGGGCAGATCCTGCCCATCTGCGATAAGGCGATAGGCGCAGGTCTTTGGCAGCCAATCAGCATGGCGGGCGATCTCCGGCGTCAGCAGGATGCATTCCGGCACGTTGTCATGCCGTCGCGGATAATCTGTACACTGACAGGTCTCAAGGTCGAGATAGCGGCAGACGACATTGGTGAACCTGACCGCTTGGGTTTTGGGGGGGTCGCGAAACTTGATCAGGCAACATTTGGCACAGCCGTCGCATAAGGACTCCCACTCTTCGCGGGTCATTTCTTCAAAACTTTTGTGTTTCCAGAATTCTTTCACCCAGTCACACTTTCTCTAAGATGATAAGTTCTGAGGATTCAAAAACCGAATCCTCAGGAATAATTAAAGTTGAGCTCGTTCTACCAGAATGGTCTTCATTTGATGTAGAATGATCTGAGCTTCTTCGAGCAGGTTGCTGGCATGATCCTGCAATTCTTTGGCACGGACCTCTTCTTCATAACCAAGCAAATTGATCTTCACATTCAAAACGGCGGATTGCATCCCCGCGAATGCCTGGTAAACACCGGAAGCGGCGTCCGAAATACAGTTAACATTGCCGACTTCAGCCATGCGCAAGCCCAGGCGCATCACATCCAGACACATTTCCGTGGTATGCAAGGGTACCGCCGCGGCATGGAAGCTGGCTTCCATGATGGCGTTCTCACGGATCTTCTGATTCTCCTCAGTATCTCTGGGCAAGCGTCTTGCCTGGATGATGCCGTCAAAGGATTTCGCATCAATTTCGATCGCCTCGGTCAGCTTGGCGCGCAACTCCTCGCCCTTTTCGATCGTT
>JMBV01000571.1_pt1 | contig 10674 bp, 13 predicted proteins | sample 616531 | NCBI WGS metagenome assembly JMBV01 (sample SAMN02727904, study PRJNA239997) | anaerobic digester metagenome | biome: anaerobic digester; isolation source: mesophilic anaerobic digester inoculated with municipal waste water sludge... | place: Germany: Bielefeld University, CeBiTec ... | reverse complement strand
GATCTTAACATAATAGGCCGTCTGATTGATGAGTTCTTGATATTTTACAGATTCAGACACTACAATTTTCATTTTTAAAAAATACAAATGTACAAAATGAGAGATCAATAGATTGGCGAATAAGCCATTATTATTAAAATCTTAAAACTTGTTTAAAAGTGGTCTATACCTACGCCGTAATGAAAGGGATAAAACAATGGCAAAGAATTATTAAATTTTTATGGTAAGAATTATCTTTTTTTTCTGACCTATGCTCTTGCTTTCACCTAAATTTTATACTATCTTTGGGCCGATTTCTAAATAGAAGTTTTAAAAATGATGCATTATGAAAACAAAATCACTAATCAAAATTCGGGATACTGTTTTTAGTTCTACTATTAATACAAAGCTTACATTTACTCCATGGCCAAAATCCAATCAAAAAAAAGGAACGCCTCTTTCAAAGGATCTTGTAATAGATATTCAACCCGTTGTGGTACCCAATCTCCCAGAAAGTTCGGGAGCAACCTACTATCCAACAGTTTTACCGGGGGAACCAGGGATGCCTATTTAGATGTTAACTGGAACTCCGGCCTTGTAATTATGAAAGATCAAAGTGAGATTGAATTGCCCCCCCAGATGCGTTATAATATCCTCACACAACAGATTCAATTTGTACGGGATACTGAAATACAAGCCATTTCAAATCCGCAAGAGGTTAGCTTAATCAGAATTAACGATAAGGTATTTATTTACGATGAGTTTATTACGGACGGAGTACGTCGTTCTGGCTACCTTGAATTATTGGAAGATGGGAGTTGCAAGCTTTTACGCAGATGGATAGCCAGCTATAAACAAGTAGATGAGCTAACAGGCGAAGAGACAATTTACCGGACCCAAAGATACTTTTTTTCAGTTTGATGGAGGCGAAATAGGTGAAGTTAAAACTAGCTCGGCAGCGTTTTGCGAAACATTTGGCAAGCATGGCAATGAATTGAAAAAGTTTATGAAAGAACAAAAATTGAAGGTGCGAAACCCACAACATCTCAGATCCTTAGTATCATATTACAACATGATTGCCACTAAGTAAAAAAGAGAGCCGGAGCATTACAATTGTGTATATTTTAATGCAAGATTCTTCGACTTTTCAACAGGATATTTGAGAGCGTTTTTTTTAATTTTATCCAAAATAATCTCTTTGACATCAAACTTGAATCTGTCAGCCAACAACAATGCATACATCAACACATCGGCAAGTTCATCGGCTACAAATTCCCTTTCTATATTGCCTGTTTCAGCAGGCGATTTCCAAAGAAATAATTCGTTTAGCTCACTTGCTTCGATAGAAAGAGCCACTGCAAGGTCTTTTGCATTATGAAACTGTTCCCAATTGCGTTCGTCTCTGAAAGCAACTATATGATTGATGATTTCTTTTATACCATCCATTATTCTAATTTTTTGCTAAAAATAGTAATTACGCAAAACATCAATTTCGGCATTGATTATCTTTGCTTCTTTAATAAAGCTGATAGTAAATGGCTAATATTGTTAGTGTAAACATATCAGAAAAAAAAGGTACAGTTAAAACGACGGTATCAGAGATTATCCTCAACGAGTATAGAGTAGTGGGTGATGCTCACGTAGTTGATTGTAACAGGCAATTAAGTCTTTTAGCTGTGGAGAGTGTAAAAATGGAGTAAAAGTCGGGAGCAAGGTGAGTTTTGGAGTATTAGCCGAAAACATCACACCTGAAGGCGTCCAACGTAGTGAAGTTCATATCTTGTCCCTCTTATTATCTATAATATGCAGTTGACACGCACTGAATAATACTTTTATAATCATCCGGCATGAAAAGACTTCTTGTGAAAATAATGATATTATCCATACTATTTCAACTAACGGCAGTTGCATCGGCACAGCAATACTTTGTCGTGCAGAAAAAAGGAAAGCTCAAAAACTTTAAATACATCAGTGGTGATTACATTTACCTTGAAACAAAAAGAGGCGAATTTAAGTTGTCGGGAAAAATAACACAGATCAACGATACAAGCCTTGTTATCAATAAAACTTCGGAAATTGGGTTAAACGATATTGGTGTTATTTTCAGACCGAATGGATTAATACGCGGGTTTTCTAATCTTTTTTTATTCAGGGAGGGGCTGCTTATTTTTTTATTGCCGGCGCCAATGCGTTGATCAACAATGAATCTCCAATAATTGACAAGTCAACACTGCTTATTAGCGGTTCGATGATTGCAACTGGCTTTGCAATTAAGCCATTCATTACCCGAAAACTAAATGTCAAAGAAAAGTGGGAGGTAAAAATTCTTAATTTTGATGAGTTTAAAAAGAGTAATTATGCCTAAGATTTTATTGTTTCTGACGGTACCGGTCGCACGGCAACTCAAGCTCTTAATGCTGCCATTACCCAGTTTCCGGGCCATAATTTAGAAACCATAATACGAAACGATGTTCGCTCGAAAGAACAGATTGAGGAAGCGGTGAAAGAGGCTTCCGAGACTAAAGCATTTATTGTTCATACATTGGTTTCTAATTCCTTACGTGATTTTATTATCACTACAGGCAGAACCTATAATGTTGAAACTATTGATTTAATGGGTCCTTTGTTAGCGAGGCTCTCAGAAAACTAATGCACTCCCCCCCCACCGAAAAGCCAGGGCTTTTCAGTGAAATTAATAAAGAGTATTTCAAACGAATTGACTCTATGCAGTTTGCTTTTCATCACGATGATGGCCAGCATCCTGAAGAGTTGCATAAAGCTGAAATTGTGCTGCTCGGCGTTTCCAGGACTTTTAAAACACCACTAAGCATCTATTTTGCCTTTAAAGGCTGGATGGTGGCTAACGTACCTATCGTACTAAATCAACCCCCCCCTCCTAATGAAATTTTTCAAATACCTCCTGAACGCGTTTTTGCCTAACAGCTTATGCCTATAACCTCTCTACACTTCGTCAGGTAAGACTTGAACATCTTGGCTCGGGCGCTGCCAATTATGCAACATTACAACATGTAAATATGGAACTTAATTATGCAAGATTTATCTTCAGTAAACAACCCTTATGGCCGGTAATTACAGTAACGAACAAACCAATAGAAGAAATTGCAAGCGAGATCCTTGCTATCAAAAAAAAGCCAAAATTGCCAGTTTGGAAACAGATTAACACACTTCAATCCCTCTTAAACAAATTATGCGCACTTATTTTAAACTTTATATTGCCCTGTGTTTGAGTATCTTTATTAATGGCGGCTGTACATCTGCCGGAAGTAAAATGTCAGCACAGCAACCCGATAGCACTAAAAACCTTCTTGAGAAGTTTTTGTCATCCAAATCATTGGCTCACTCTACCGTTGCTATAAAAATAATTGACCTGCAATCAAATGAAGTATTAGTTTCACATAATGAATCTTTAACGGTTGTGCCAGCTTCAGTACAAAAAAAATATTTATAACGGCAGCCGCTTTGGAAACCTTTACTCCTTATCATACCTTTTCTACTATCCTTTCGTATTCGGGTGAAATTGACAAAGAGGACGTATTGCATGGTGATTTATACATTATTGGCGGAGGCGATCCGACCTTTGGAAGCCCCTATTTAGAGATAACTATGGAAATGTGATCAACAGACTTAGCGATGCAACAAAAGCTGCCGGAATAAAAAAAAGATCAATGGAAATATTATTGGGGATGCCTCAATATTCGGAGAACCAAATATTCCCGGTACATGGATTTGGGAAGATATCGGTAATTATTTTGGAGCTATCCCGTCAGGATTAAATATTTATGACAACAGTTATGAAATAGCGTTCAGGTCGAAAAAAAAGCCAGGAACCCTTACAACCATCCTCAGAATTACTCCTGAAATTACCGGTTTAGCGTTTGAAAATCACGTAATCTCTGCTAAAGATAATCGTGATAATGCCTGGATATTCGGTTCGTATCTGGATAATAAACGGGTGATAACCGGAGCCATACCAGCCGGAAAGAGAATTTTATTATCAAAGGAGCTATTCCTGATCCGGCAAAATTAGTAACAGAGCAGCTTGCCGAAAAATTAAAAAACGAATGGCATAGCAATTACCGGAAATACCCACTCCTCTTTTTCAGCATCTTCGAAAATTCAAAAGAGAACATTACTTGAAATAAAATCGCCGAATTTGGCAGACATTATTAATAAAACAAACTCAAAGAGTGTTAATCTATATGCCGACGTGCTATTGATGCATTTAGCCGCCACTGCCGGAAACCATCGCTAACAGAGGGAGGTAAATTTTAAAATCGTTCTGGAAAGATAAAGGAATGCATAGCGAGGGTATATTCTTGATGGATGGAAGTGGAAGCTCAAGATCTAATGGAGTTACAGCAGATCAGATAGTTTTTGTTCTGAAATATATGAATGACAGTCATTATTCCGAAATATTTCAAGAATCATTAGCAACTGCAGGCGTTTCAGGAACATTGAGGAATTTTGGAAAAGGCTCATCGTTAGAAAGTAACTTTTATGCGAAATCCGGATCAATGGCAAGAATACAAAGTTATGCAGGATATCTCACAGTCGCCTCCGGAAAAAAAAGTTGGCGATAGCATTAATCATCAACAATTTCGATGACGAACCGGCAATTATTAAAAATCAAATTAAGGATTTTTTTAATAGAGGTTTACCAAAATCTTTAAAATTGAGATCAGTTAGCTCGCTTGTCTTTTATTTCAACAAAACAACATTTTGCAGATTTATATACTAATACACAAAATGAATTAAAACGGAAAAATTAAGGGAATTACCAGCTGGGCGGACAATTATCAATAATGTTATCACTTATCCAAAATGGACTGCTAATAGCGACTTTTCCATCAGATATTTAAAAAAATCCTTTCAGGGCAATTCACCCTTTGCCATCTCATACAGATTGGCAAAATTCATTTAGCCAAAAGAGGCTACTCCAAATTTCACACTAACTTTGAAGACAAAATTTTGATAACATGACGAGCGAAAAATTCTATTCCAAAGCGCTTGAAGCTAATCTTGCCGAAACCCGCTATAAGGATATAGTTATACCAAAGCATTTGCAGGACTTTATTGCCCTGTCCGCAAAATATTATGGCATTAATAAGCGTGCACAGGAGTGTATTATAGAGTATTTACACCCTTTCAGCAATCGTCTTTTTGTTGTAGAACAGCTTCGTGAGATTTTGATTTCCGATTTTTGGTTCTACTCATCGCTTCCTGAAGCCAACAACGCATTTAGCGTACTTATCATGCTGTATAATGAGATCCTGACAACGTGCGAACAGGAAGAGATTGGAAAAATCATCGTAAAACATTGCTTGAGTTTATTAATCTCATAGTGAAAGAGAAAAAACAGAACTTTTTCCGGCCATTCACCATAGCCTTAAAGCGCTTTACGATAACCTTGACAACAACGAAAAGCTTATATCATTAACACGAGATATTTCGCTAAATTTTTAGATACTGTAGTTGTCATTCCCGAATTTGAAGAAGAGGTTATCACACTTACAAAAGATGTTTATCGTAACAACTTAATGTTTTGGCGCGAAAGCACACAAATAGAGAGCTGGTATGAAGAAAGAAAGACCTGCTCGTTGACGATTTCAAAACTATTTTTGTTAAGGCCGGTGATGACTGGTTCAACGAATTATTGGGCAGGCTAAATACAGCCGACACATGGGAGAAGCTTAACACCGGCTTTCCGGGATTTGATGATATGGCCGACCATTTTGCAGCGTTAGTCAACAATTTAGATAGTTTTATTGATAAGTTTTTCTATACATTTTATCTTTTACACCTGCCAGGCATGCAAAGTAAAAAGATAGATTGATATGGAGCATCAATAAAGTGCTACAAAATGCTGTAAATGAGATAGAGACTGAGAAGCTATTCAATTTTGTTGACTGGATTTTTACCCTTTGCCAAGAGCTAAGCGCTGAGCATACTTCAGCCGTGTTGGATGTTATTTTGACTTTAGGTAAACGAATCGTTGATCGCGATGAAACGGAAGATAGACAATACATAAATTATTTTGAAAAAAAAGCTTATTGATTTTGGTTTCGAAACACCCGGTATTGTTTATGTGAACAAGGATTGGCAAATCAATGTTAACGAAAATCACATAAAATATACGCGTTTGGCTTGAACTGATCGAATATCCGCAGACAGTAATGGAAAAACTTCTCTCGGCCTTGATCGTCAACCTTAAGTTGGGAGGGATTTTTATCAGCGATACTGATCTATTCCAGCGAGAAATCACTAAGGTTCTCAATTCCAACATATCTCCCTTTTACAAAAAGGTTAAAGAGCTTACGCGAATTTTCCCTGTTTACTTCCACGAGATCGGCGCCGAAGGCGAAATCCGAAATGTAACTACAAATATGGATGAGATCAATGAGCGGAAAGATAAGCTGGTGCATTTTCTGCGTAAGCAAGTGCATACCGAAAGTAATAATACACTTATTGACCTTACCCGACATGTTTTCAAATTTGGTGCGATGGGAATAAAGATGCTCTTGAGCCTTTCGTGCCGAAAGATGTGTTTGATTCAATTGACCTGAAAAGCGACTATTTTATCACAATCCATAAGCTTGCAAATAAGATGCTCAGTATGTCGGCAATGACGTACGCCACTTTGCTCGAAGTAGAACCACGGATTTTGAAAAATTGATTGGGCGCCTACCTCAGGAACACCAAAAAGATATCCACCGGCTGGAATGTATATACGCGCTCTATGCATTGCTAAAAGAGAAATACTCATTCGAAACCTTGGATATTATCTCAATTCTCAGAAGATACTCATTTATTGAAGCATCGGAGATAACTCTTTTCGATAATGCAATGAAAGAAGAAGATTTTGACGCTGCACTAAAATTGATCTATCATTTATGGAACAGCTTAAAAAAAATCATATTCAATCCGGAAACAACTCAAGCATGGGAAAACATATACCACAAACGACATATTGCCATTGGAATTCCCTCGATGTACGGAACATATCGGGAGCCTAAATTTGAAGCAATAGGCCTTACATTTAGACTTGAAAATATTGCTACAAGGCTGATGGAAAAAAAATTGTGGATCGAATTAATCTTGAATATGTATCGGCCAAAACGCTTAAAAGGATATTGCAGATTCTTGAGTTTTTCAAAGAAGGCTTGGAATTGGATGGAATATATAATCAAGGGTTTAATTCAAACCTTGATATGTATCGCTATTCATTGACTTCAGGAAGTTTTTCGCTGCAACAATACATTAATATTTTTCAATTTATTGCCGAAAACGTAAAAGTAACAATTGATAAATATTTTCTGCGCTCTTATGAATATCCGCTGAAGGTAATTATTCCTCAACTCTTTTTAATGGCATCAACTATAGCGAAAAAGAGAAAATGAAATCATTACGATGAAGTCAGAGGAGTTTTCAGGGATATTATCAGTCAGGCATTTCTCGTTCAGCCTTTAGATAATCTGATATCGAGAGTTTTAAATTCGCTTCACAACATGGTTGACAAATACCCTTCGGAACTGATCAACGATGTAATGTCCTACAACTCCGATCTGGTAATCAGCCCTATATATCAGGAAACAAAAAAAATATTGATAACCAGATATTTCTTGGGTCTAAAGCATTTTTTTTCTTAAAAAGCTATATACTTCAGGGTTCCCTGTACCGCCAGGTTTTGTGTTAACTACTGAGGTTTTCCGTCGTCGAAATGCTATTTCCAATCATCAGGAGATCAAAAAAAGAGATGAACGACCTTATAATGCAACACCTGCAACGGCTCGAAAAAATAACGGGACAGGAATTTGGCAATTCCGAAAACCCATTATTGCTCTCGGTACGCTCAGGAACAGCTATTTCAATGCCTGGAGCAATGGATACCTTTCTTAATGTAGGTTTGAATGACGAAGTTACTGAAGGATTGAGCAAGAAACATAATTTTGGCTGGACATCGTGGGATTGCTATCGAAGGTTTTTACAAAGCTGGGGGGGAATGGCAAACGGTATCAGTAGGGATGTTTTCGACGACATTATGAGAACTTATAAAAAAACGCCATGACGTTGACCTGAAGATGTATTTCAAACCTGAAACTATGAAGGAGATCGCTATGGCATATCGTAAAGCATTGGATGATCATCAGGTATATTTTGAACAAAATCCGATAAAGCAACTTGAATACACTATTAATTGCGTTTTCGATTCGTGGGATTCCGATAGGGCCAAAGTGTACCGAAAGCATATGAATATTGCCAACGACTGGGGGGGAACGGCGGTGATCGTTCAAAAGATGATACTCGGAAATTTAAACTACACCTCAGGAACAGGAGTGGTATTTACTCAAAACCCGCACCGACAAAGGCCAGGAGTGCATCTGTACGGCGACTTTAAATTGTGCAGCCAAGGTGAAGACATCGTTGCAGGACTTGTAACACCGCTACCGGTTGGAGAAACTCAACGACAATACCAACAAATAGAGGGTGAATCATTGCAAACAAAACTACCGGAAATATATAAACGGATTCATAAAATAGCTGTGGAAATGACCGAAAAGCATGGTTATAGCCCACAAGAGATTGAATTTACATTCGAATCGGAAAATCCTGACGATCTCTATATTTACAAACACGTGATCAAGACTTTAATCAGCCTGCAAAAATTAACGTATTTAGTCATTCGAGCCATCAGATGAAGTTGGTTGGACGCGGCATTGGGATTGGAGGCAGCGCCATGAACGGAATAGTAGCAATTGATAACAACGACTTGATCGCTTTAAATAAAAATTTTCCTGGCGAAAAATTAATACTTGTCCGGCCAGACACTGTACCGGACGATATCGGAATGATTTTCGAGTGCGACGGCCTACTGACAGCCAAAGGAGGGGCAACATCCCATGCTGCCGTAACAGCAGTACGATTAGGAAAAACATGTGTAGTAAATTGCACCGATATGGTGGTTAACGATATCCTAAAAGAGTGTGTAATAAACGAATTCGTTTTTAAACCTGGCGATAAAATCGCAATTGATGGATATAATGGCAATATATTTAAAGGTCATTACCCGATAGAAACTACCGAAATAAGAACTATGCTGTAATAATAAAATATTATTGCTCAGGCAGTGAAGATGAAGCAGTATTGGGAGCATTGCCCGAAATGAGTAAACCCAGATTTAACAACTCCTGTTCAATTAATAAATCCAACCCATGCAATAAAGATTGCCGATTCTCCCGCACAAGAAGCTGAAGAGCATGATATTCAGGAAAATCCTCTAAAAGCTAACATTTTGCGCTCCTAAAAAAATTATTGATCTGAAGATTGAACATAAACAGGTCATTCCATTGACCAAGCCTGTCGCCAATCATACGCAAATTACTTAAATCGTACTTACCAAAACATTGTCCGGAAAACAATGTGCCAAGAACTGTAATACAAAAAAACAATTGTTTTACTTGTTTTCTGAGTTTGTGCACGTAGTCTTCATTTTCAATCAATAAAAGTAAGTTGCTAATATTTTCTGTTTTCTTAATAATAAACGCTATGCTATCTCTTTCAGGATCAACACGATATTTAGCATTAGCAACTCTTTTTTTCCAACACCGAAGGCTTATCAAAAGAGGTAGGTTCAATATGTGTAACTAATGCCTGTAAATTATCTAAGAGATACTTTTCTTGTTTATTAATATGATGTTGCAGATGCTCGAAATCATAGCTAAGTTTTTCTTTATAGTTGTTTAAAATTAGATGTTGGAGCTGTACATCTCTTAATTTCCCTGAATGAAAGAAGATATCTTTTACAAGTTTAAAAAAAAGTATCGCGTAAAGTTATCGGGTAGTTAATACTCTTTTTTTAGTTTATGTACCGCATTGATTTTTTTTACTGCAACACGCATCTGATGAATAGCTTGTCTGTCAAATTTTATAAGGGTAGTATGATAATAATCTCTGAATACTTTTACCTGATCGTAAAAAATTCCGATAAATCAGGATAACTGAGATTATTGGCAGATGACCTCTTCATATTACAAACGCTTTCTAATAGATTTATTATAAAACAACAGGTTTACTTAATTTGCCATTTTTAGTTATGTTTTTTTTCCAGATCGCTTTTTATTCTAAAGTTTTTAAATGGCGATCTGTAATAAAGTTTAAGCCATGTACATATTAAAAGTAATTCTAAAAAAATAATGAATATCTGAAAGATGGCCCGAATCTTAGCACTTATAATACTTTTTCAAAACTGAAAAGACACCTTCATTAACTTCATTTTTCAGAAACATAAAATTTTATGCATTTAATTACAGCTACAATTAGATTAAATGTTGATTTAAATGGGATATAATTTTATTTCTCTGGCGATATTTTAGATTTTATCTCTTTTTATCACATTTACAGCAATTGTACAAAATCTAAGCGGAGGCGCTTATGAAACACGCTAATTACTTTTTAAACCGGCTTTTTGCCGAATGTTATTACCTCCTTAGGCAAAGATTTCTTCTTTTTACCCATCTTACCTACGACAGCATCGCTGGGGGGGATTTAGATCTTTATCCCGACCTGATTATTAGGCCGTTGCGACGTGGATAATGAAACCCAGGTGCTAAATGTGATGGATAAATTAGTTGATTTTGAAAGAATTATTAATTTTGATGTTTAACAATCTAAAAAAAA
>JMBV01000570.1_pt1 | contig 10677 bp, 15 predicted proteins | sample 616531 | NCBI WGS metagenome assembly JMBV01 (sample SAMN02727904, study PRJNA239997) | anaerobic digester metagenome | biome: anaerobic digester; isolation source: mesophilic anaerobic digester inoculated with municipal waste water sludge... | place: Germany: Bielefeld University, CeBiTec ... | reverse complement strand
CTTTCGTAGGCAATAATTTGTTGTGTGCGCAAGGCGACCTGTACCGCTTTCTGTGTGGGCAGCCAAAGCGCCTCGTCCATACTGTTGGTATGCAGGGATTGCGTGCCTCCCAATACAGCGGCAAGTGCCTGTAAAGTCACGCGCACAACGTTGTTTTCCGGTTGTTGCGCAGTTAGTGTTGACCCTGCAGTTTGGGTATGGAAACGTAATTTTTGTGAGCTCGCCTTCTTTGCGCCAAAGCGCTCTTTCATAATGCGCGCGTAAAGCCTGCGCGCGGCGCGGAACTTGGCAATTTCTTCCAGGAAATTATTATGAGCATTGAAGAAGAAAGACAACTGACTGGCAAATTCATCAACATCCATGCCAGATTTAACGGCAGCTTCAATGTAAGCGATGCCATTAGCCAAAGTAAAAGCGACTTCCTGGGCAGCGGTTGAACCCGCTTCGCGAATGTGGTATCCCGAGATGCTGATTGTGTTCCAGTTGGGCACATACTCCTTGCAATACTGGAAGATATCCGTAATCAAGCGCATGCTTGGTGCCGGCGGGAAGATATAGGTACCTCGCGCGATATATTCTTTCAGAATGTCATTTTGAATGGTTCCGCGCAATTTCTCTGGGGCTACGCCTTGTCGTTTCGCCACAGCAATATACATTGCCAATAACACTGCCGCGGGCGCGTTAATCGTCATGCTTGTTGAAACTCTGTCCAATGGAATGTCTTTTAGCAATATTTCCATATCTTCAATGGAAGAAATGGACACACCAACTTTACCCACCTCGCCCATTGCTATTTTGTCATCAGCATCATAACCGATTTGGGTTGGCAGGTCGAATGCCACAGATAAGCCTGTTTGACCCTGTTCCAGCAAGAAGCGATAGCGTTCATTGGATTCTTTCGCGCTTGAAAAACCAGCATACTGGCGCATCGTCCATAAACGTCCCCCGATACATGGTAGGTTGCACACCACGGGTAAAAGGATATTGCCCCGGGTAGCCTAGATCGGCTTCCCGGTCCATTACAATATCTTCAGGATGAATTACCGGAGGGACTTCAATGTTTGAACTTGTCTTAAATTCTGCTTTTCTTTCAGGGAAACGGGCTTTTCCGGGATTATAGATTTTTTTTCTATCCAATTGTTATAGAGTTCGGTTTCTTCCATAATGCTCCTTAGTTCTTTCTGCTAATGAGTCAAGTATATCAAAAAGGAAACGTTTTCACATTATTCCGTTGAATTGTTTAGGCAAGTCTTTTTGTCATTTAATTGTGAAACAGAATAATTTTCTATTTAACGTTTTCTAATAATTTCAATCACACATTAAATAACCAGAGCCACCACCAGGTGATGGCTCTGTGTTTGATTCGGTTATTGTTTCTTACTTGTTATCATATCTGCTTGGCAAATGCCTTGAAATAAAGCTATCGCCAACTCAGCACTTCAGACAATTAAAATTCGCCACCGTGTACATTCTAAGTCATAAACCAAGACTTATGGTTTGGTCATTACACCTGGAAAAGCCAGCGGAAAGAGAGGAGGTGGAGTGGTAGTATAAGATATTTGGAGGCCACAGAAATAACGAAGACCGGTTTGCATTGGAAGTTCAAATTCAATCCAATACAAATAATAATTTGTATCAAATGTGTGATTACCTAGGCTCATGCTAGTATAATGTCCGCCCTGAGCGTGTTTTTCTAAACGAATAGACGTAACTTCTTCTTGATATATACTATCGTATCGTTTTCTCTTCAAGGCGACATATATAAAACCACCAGGTGATTCTGCTTCGTTTTAGTAAGTAAGGTGCATAAAACTACCTTTTGCGCCGTCAGGCACATTTACGGGAATGTGAAATACCTTTTCTTCCCCCCCATTATTAGAACTACCCATACAACCATTAAACCAACCAGAATATCTACTATCTGGTTGAATCGGCATGCCATCCGTTCCTGTTGCATTAAAAAAAGCCCCCCCATTGCTCTCCGTAAATCTGATTATTGCCTTCCAATTTTGAAGGATCTTCTTCAAAGTAGTCTGGGGGGGAATCTATGTCTGAAGGAACATTGGATCTATCGCTTCTTTGGTCTTGCCATTGATTATGGAATACTTCTGAATCCCCCCTTGTTTTGCCTCATCACTTCAGCTTGCGCGGTTTTGGGGGGGGTGTAACTCGTGATTACCACAAAAGCAATCATCAAAATACATAAAACGATATATTGTTTGTTTTTCATTTTTTTCCTTTTTAAGCTAATTTTTTTGGTTTTAGTTGATTTGCCAAAAAGTACAGGCGGTGCTTGCTTATCGCAATCATTAAGTATACAGTTTGAAAAAGTGACGCTAATCCAAAGAGTAATCAGTTTTCTTTATAGAAAGTCGATACAAGTTGGAGATTTACAGGGTAAATGCAATTATATATCAACGGAATTGTCAATAGTTTTATTAACAATTCGTGTAAAACCGATTGTTTTATTTTTTTTAGGTAAAACAATTGTTGTTTTAAAAAAAATTATCTTAAATAGAGCTCTGATCCATTCAAAACAAAAGCCACCCTTTCGTGATGGCTTTTGTTTTAATTTTCTGGTTATCCCGCGAATTTTTCACCGTAAAGTATTCTATTATTTTTTTTGAGATTGTCTGTCGAACAAATTAAAATGATTTACACTATCTTTCCATTCTTGAAGTACTTTGTTATTTAGGGTTTTGTTAATACCGATGGAAAAGCTAACAGAAAAGCAGATGGCGGAATGTAATCAACCGTTATTTGGCAAACCTTAAATTTATCTGGATCTAAACCTCCATAGGTTCCACGATATAATATTTTTACAAAGTATGCCCATCCAACTTCCACGTTGGTATTGTTAGCTGGAATATAGATATTGAACGGTTGGTTGTCATCACTCAATCCAACAGCTAAATATTCTGTATGATCCCCTCTCCAGGCATATCGGCCAATGGAAAATTCCAAATCTGCATCAGCTCCTCCGTAACCATCATATCCTGTGGCATACATACCAACTATCTTGGTTCCAAGTGTAAAAGGAAGAGGCATATAAGCTCCATAAGGCTGTTCATATGACGAGTCAGGGATTCTCAATGCGATGCAACCATTGGCACGTGGCGTGTAAAAGTCCCAGAAAGCAGGGTTATATGGTTGAAAATCTTGCGCGCTAAAACAATCCGTTGCAAGCCAGCTGCAGCTTCAGGCATCTCTTTTCCACTGTAACTTACTTGTTCAGACCTGCCATTCGCGAAAATTGCTTCTGAATAATCATCACCTGGTAATAGAAGATTATCTTCATTCGCTTTTACCTGGCTTGCACCCAATGTGACGATTATTAAAAGGATGATAAGGATCAAAGTTAAAACATTGAATTTTTCACTTTTCATTTTTTTTACCTCTTGCATTTTTTTTATATTTGAGCTATTGGCTAATATAGTTAATTCTGATAAGTCTATTCAGATGGCAATTAACCATAATAGATGTTAATGCCTGCATTTCGAAAACAGGATGATAATTTTCAATTGTCTTTTAATTCTTTTGCTAAGTTACCTCCTGTTACTTATTTTTACAGATAGGTGTTAATGGTGTTTTAATTTGATTTATATACGCTTACTTTTTAGGGTAGCTCGACATTTTACTCCACCCTACATATGTAAAATTTTACTCGGCGTAATTCTATATGTCAATTATATTTCTTATTATTAAACCTAGTTTCATCAATTTCAGACTATATGAGCGTTTATTTCTTTGAACAGGTTTTGGTATACAAATGATTGACATTTTTTTCTCAGACTTGTGGTAGAATGTTCCGGCTCAACTGTTGTACCCTTCAGTCTGAGTAAAATAAAAAAACAAGTTAAGAAAGGGCTTGTCATGAAAGTACTATTATTGAAAGACGTCTACAAGTTAGGTCGCGCTGGTGACATCAAGAAAGTTGCCAACGGCTACGGACGCAACTATCTCATCCCACAAGGACTGGCAATTCCCGCCACCGAAAAATCTATCAAATTAGCTGAACGCATCGCCGAAAAGGCAACTGAACGTCGCGCTATCATGAACAAAGAACTTCAGGGCATAGCAGAAATTCTGCAAGGTATGGAACTTGAATTTGGTATGCGCGCCAGCGAAACCGGTAAGCTGTACGGTTCAGTTAACGCTATGATGATTGCGGAAAAAAAATCAAAGAACTCAAGGGTATTGAAATTGACCGCCATCAAATCGTGACCGAATCAATCCGCAACTTAGGCGAATATATCGTTCCTATCAGCCTGACACTCGACCTTCTTCCTGAAGTAACCGTTTTTGTGGTCCGCGAAAGCGAAGTCGGCAAACGCCCCCCCGTTCCCGTTGTAGAAGAAGAACTTGCTGAACAGACAGAAGAATTAACTGAAGAAGTCGAAGCAGCGGAAGAAACAATCGACGAGACCGAAGAACTTAGCGAATAATTTTGTTTTCAACACTGATAACGGGCCCTGTCAGATAGCAGACTGGGTCCGTTTTTGTTAGAATAGGAACATGTCCACAATATCTGGCTCTGACCTAAAAGCCCAACGTGAAGCGCTTAATATCCCACTCGAACGAATTGCTAAAGAAACCCGCATTCGCTTGTCAATTCTTCAAGACCTGGAAGATGAAGAATATTCTGAGCTAAGCTCAAGCGCACAGACGAAAGGTTTTTTTTGAGGCTTTACGCTGACTATCTTAGTTCTCACAAGCAGAGGCTTGGAATTGAATTAAAGCAGGACACGAATCCAGCATCAACAGAAAAAAAAGATTATACCGATAGAACGCCGCCCGATGAGATTCAAAGAAAATTAACACCAGTTTTGACAGATGATGCGCACACAATTTCCGCAGAACAAAAACTCCCATTGATCAAAATCAGGTATCAATAGACCAAACCAATGCTGAGAGTGAATCGCAAAAAAAATGCTTCTGCAAATTGGTCGTGATATCGCATCACGCCGCAAACTTCTTAATTTGGACTGGGATATCATCATTCAACAAACACATTTAAAGCGCGCCACATTACACGCTCTGGAAAATGGAAACCTGGAAGCTTTCACAACACCCTTGGAATTCCGCAAAAACTTACAAACTTATGTGCGCTTTCTTAACCTTGATGTTGATTCTGTGATGTTACAATTTGCCGAAGCTCTTCAAAAGGCGTTCTGAAATAAATCCATCCAGGCGTAAATCCAAACCACGTTCTAAACAAATTTCAAATTATTTGCTCAATTTACGCAAATTTTTCACCTTAGATTTACTTTTTGGCACACTCCTCATAATCGGCATTCTCGTTTTTCTTATTTGGGGTGTATCCAACATGAACCAGGTTAAAGATAAGTCCCTGCAACTAACCGAAACACTCCCAGGAATAATCGACTTTATCCTTTCCACACCATTTACGCCCGAATTTCAGGAAACACCATCACCTGAAACCGAAGAAATCTTTTATATTCCTACTGCAACTGCCTTTTATATTCAGGAACCACCAGAAGAAGGCATTAGAGTTACCTTACATGCGCGCCAAAATATTTGGATAAGAATTTACGTAGACGATGAACTCAGCTACGTGGGCCGTCTGACAGGCGGAGAAGTAAAAAGTTTCTCTGCTAATGCCAGTATCTCATTGGAAACCAGCAATATTTCTGTTCTTGAAATCGCTTTTCAAGGCAATCAAATCGAGCCCATTTATCGAATTTTTGGTAGTCCTGCCCGTCTTTTCTTCGATTTTGATGGCATGCAAGAATTGCCCATAATCGAGCCTTCCCCTACCAACGTTTCCTATTCAACCCCAAGTCCTACAGGAGCACCTAATGATTCGCCGTAACACATATCATATTCACAGCTTGGGTTGTGCCAAAAATCTGGTTGATTCTAGTGTAATACATCAAATGCTGAATGAACGCGGTTACCGCGAACTTTCAAATCCGCGCAGAGCTGGATTGATTATTATCAATACTTGCGCGTTCATCCACGATGCGCGTCTGGAATCCATTGAAGCTATTCAAAATTTTATCAAATCTAAATCAAGCGGACAGAAAATAATCGTTGCGGGCTGTCTTTCGCAAAGATATCAAAACAAATTATTCTCAGATTTGCCTGGAATTGATGCGATTATCGGCACACGTGATTTATACGATATCGGACGAATTCTTGATCATTTTGAAGATGCGCGCAAATACCACCAACTAAGCAGTGATTTTAAGAATATCCCCCCCAAACTCATTAATCCCGATGAATATCACAATACGCTTATCCAAGGTGTAAGCAGTTACCTAAAGATTGCAGATGGATGCCATCGCAACTGCGCCTTTTGTGCTATTCCCTATATCAAGGGCGACCTGGTAAGCAGGAAAAATGATCAGGTTATCCGTGATGCACTCTATCTGCAAAGTCAGGGCGTCAAAGAAATCAACCTTATTGCCCAGGACACAACCGCATTTGGCCTGGACCGACCAGAATCGAATGCTTTAGCCACTTTACTTAAAGAATTATTGCCCAAAATACCAGATATTAAATGGGTGCGCTTGCTTTACACCTACCCTGGCATGGTTACCGAGGAATTAATCGACCTTATGGCAGCCGACAATCAGCTTTTGCCTTATCTTGACATGCCTTTGCAACACGCCGATCCCGCTGTGTTGCGTTCAATGAACCGCCCGGCTAACATTGCCCGGGTACATGATTTGATTTCCCGTATGAAACGTCGCATTCCTGACTTGGTCACACGCACAACCTTTATCGTCGGATATCCAACAGAAACTGACAAAAGTTTTCAGGAGCTTAAAGCTTTTGTCGAGAAGATTCGTTTTGACCATGTGGGTGCATTTGCTTATTCACCAGAGACTGGCACACCAGCCGAAGTCCTTGCTAATCCTGTTCCCGATGAAATTAAAGAACAACGTCTGGCTGAACTAATGGCATTACAGGAAGAAATATCGTTCAAGAATTCTCAGACCTGGATAGGCAAAGACTACGATATGCTCATTGAAGGTGCTGATGAAAGCAATCGAGTCATTGTCGGACGAATCTGGCGTGATGCACCAGAAGTAGACGGCTTAATGATTGCTGAAGGAATGCCGACATCAGATATGATGACAAAAGTAAAAGTCAGTTCAGCTACAGCGCACGATTTATTTGGCTACCAACTTAAACAATAAGAGCCTTATTGGAAAAGGCTCTTGTAGGTTTTCGTATATTATTCTTTGTTTTATGGAGCTGGGTTTGGACCCGGTTCTTCAGTTGGTTCTGGACTGGTATCACCACCAGGAGTAGGTGTTGTGTCAACAGGCGGTTCTGGGGTTGATTGCCCAGGTGGATTTTTACAGTATTCTTCGTAGGCTAATGCCGTTACCTGAATGTCCAAATGCATACCAACTTCAATTGAACGGCGATAATAACTCGCTGCGGTACACCAGTCTTCTTGCTGGGCAAATTCTTCCCCCCCGCGCTTATACAAGGCAATCCGATATCTTTCCGCAACAGTCATTCCACCAACTTCTGTAAAGTAAGGTGTTTGCTCGTATAACGCTCCAAAGGCTTCAACAGCCGAAGCCCAGCTAACATCCCAATAGGTAGTTGCCACAATGTAGTTAGCTGCCCACTGATATGCTCCATTGGCATCACTGTCTAATGCACCCAGTGAGTCGACAACCGATAAGTCATACATACCTTGCTCTAATTCACCAGCCCAGATCCTTGAAATTCCACGATTCCTTAAGGCTATAAAATAATAGCCATCAACTAAAATACGTTTATAGTCAAAAGCGACTTCTTTTATCTCTAAAATCTTTTCGACAGCAAGATGCCAGTTTTGGTCGGCAACGGCTTGTTGAATAGCGCCATAAAGTGCTTCTGCCTGGGCAAGATCGAGTGTGGGTTTAGGTGTAGGGATTTCGCCAGATTCTGTTGGCGATTGTGTTTCCCCATCTGTAATAGTTGGTGATGATTGGGTAGGGACAAAAGACAATTTTGGTATTATTTCAGAAATCATGTCATCAATGCCTGGAAAATTCGGTTTTACACTCTTTATCCAATCCAGTCTTGCATAAGCGTTTTCGTAATTTCCATTAGCCACATCGCCAAAATATAATGCAAGTTGGGCCTCAATCATCTCCATTTCTTTATTCGTTTGCTTCTCTATTCGTCGGGCAATTCCTTTTCTATAACCTAAAATTCCACCAACAACAAGCGCAAGAATTAAAAAGAGAATGGCTCCCCCCCATATCCATTTTCCCTGACCTTTTTTTATTCTTTTTTTGAAGATTTTTCGTTAATATCCATATCAGGAGTATTTTCTTGTCCTCCAACATTAGATTCAATTTTGTTATCCATGTCTGCTAAATCACCATTTGGGTCATTCATGACCGTGTAATCATCAACTGATGTTTTTCATCATTATCATTTTTAATATCTAATTTGTTTGTTTCACTCATACAACTATTATATCCTTATTTAAAGTTGACGAATATAGACCAATTCCTTGCGTATTACGACAGCGGATAGTCCAATACCGAGTATGCCGGCCAGTATAGCAGCCATCAACGTATGCTGATAACGTGGCAAATAATTTATAACCGCAAAAGCCAATGCTCCACCAATAACGGCAGCCAAGACTGCTTTGCCAAAAACAAGCCAGGTTTGAAGCTTTTCCGTACCCAAAACAATCACAAGTCTCCGATTAAGAAGAATGTAAAGTAAAACTGCCTGGGCACTATACGCGAGCACATTCGCAATGACAATGCCGACTTCGGATGCAATTCCCCAATTTGGCAATAATTTAATCAATCCAAAACCACATGCGACAAAAATAGCCAAGGTAACTGCCGCGCCTAACATGGGCACATAAGGCTTTTGTTGGGCATAAAAACTGCGCGCGAAAAGTTCCACCAGCGAATGACCAATTATCCCAGCCAAAAAGATTCGTGTTACCAGTACAACACGTGCAATTTCGTCCGCATTTAATCCACGGATAAAGACCGCAATGGCAGGTTCAACGACAACAGCAGCAATAACAGCCACTGGAATAGTCAAAACCAACATCACTTTTGTTGCGCGTTCTATTTTTCTTTAAACTCATCAAACTTTTTACTGTTGAAGAGTTCAGAAAGCGTAGGCAAAACAGCCGTTGCTACGGATGTTCCTAATAAAGTCTGTGGTATTTGCATAATCCAATAGGCATACATCAAAGCGGAAATTGCTCCCGTTTCCAGACCAGATGCCATATTATCTTGCATGATAAAAACCATTTGTATCAGAAACATCGTGATTAAACGTGGCCCCCCATTACTTTAAAGACTTTACGTGTATAGGCTCTTTAAAGTCAACTTTCGGTCGCCAGCGATAGTTGTATTTTATTAATCCCGGAACTTGTATTAATAAGTGTAAAACCGCACCGATTATTGCGCCATAAACTAATCCATGTACACCTAAACCGAGACAGGGTAATTGGATTGAACCTATCCTAAAGCCTGTTTCAGGAGCTAAAAACAAAGCACCAAATATTTGGCCAAATGTGTAAAAGATGGGTGCAAGCGCAGGAAGCAAGAAATGCTCATTTGCTTGCAAGCCGGCCATCACCAGCCCACTGATTGAGAAAATGAGTGTTGAAATAAAATTCAATCGCAACAGTGGGATTGCAAGGTCAATTTGTTCTGGACTAAAATCGGGCACAATCAGATACTGTAGCAATGGTCTTGCAAAAATAGAGAAGATTATCGCCAGTGCCGCGGTAATCAAAAAAACCGATGTTTAGGATGTTCGAGAATAAATCCCAGGCCTTTTGTTGTCCTTCTTTTCCCAGAACTTCTGTCAAAATCGGAATAAATGCAATCGCCAAAGCGCCACCAGATATCAGCATAAAAAGCATATCCGGCACATTGTTGGCAGAGTTATATACATCCAATGCTTCCGATATCCCAAACTCACTTGAAATAAGCATTTGGCGGATAACGCTTAGGATCTTGTCAAAAGCATACAGAATAGCCAACAAAAGAGAAACGCGAGAAAGTCGACTTAGTTTTTTTCATATCACTCCATATCAAGCCCCCAATTATGCCACAATTTGAAATTAAGCAAATCAACGAAATATTGTTTATAATCGTAATTGAAGGACACTGGATGAGAAAAATAAAACTGGGACTCTATACATCGTTGCAACACCTATTGGCCATAACGACGATATTACCTTGCGCGCTATTGAGATTTTGAAAAAAAAGTCGACATTGTCATTTGCGAAGAACTGCGTCAAGGCTCCACTCTGCTAAAACGATTAAAAATCAAAAACAATCTTATTCCACTCAATGAACACAATGAAAATGAAATGGTTCAGAACATACTCGTTGAATTATTGAATGGCAAGAACATGGCGTTGATTTCCGATTGTGGCACGCCAGTATTCTCTGACCCAGGGCGTAAATTGCTCCAAATAACTTATGAATCTTCTGTGCCTGTCCGCCCTGTTCCTGGCACATCATCGCTTATGGCTGCCATTTCCATTTGTCCTTTGAACCTTGACCAATTCACTTTCGCTGGATTCTTGCCACCCCCCCAATCCACCAAACGTCTTAAAGTATTGCGCGGTTATAGTCATTCTCCACATCCCATTATTTTGATGGATACACCATACCGCTTGGGCAAACTGCTCAACGAGTGTGGCGAAATTTTTGGCAG
>JMBV01000569.1_pt1 | contig 10681 bp, 11 predicted proteins | sample 616531 | NCBI WGS metagenome assembly JMBV01 (sample SAMN02727904, study PRJNA239997) | anaerobic digester metagenome | biome: anaerobic digester; isolation source: mesophilic anaerobic digester inoculated with municipal waste water sludge... | place: Germany: Bielefeld University, CeBiTec ... | reverse complement strand
CCACATAGCCGGTATCACTCAAAACAACGCGGCCTAGTTCGTCACTCAAGGTAATGATGTAATAGGTGTCGGTTACCAAATGCTTTGAAAGGTTTTGCAGTACTGCGCCACCGCTAAACTGCATGGAACCGTTGACTTCAAAATTCCAGTCCTTGACTTCAATCGTATCCCACCATTTGCCGGCCTGGAGTGACGCGGAGTATTGCGTTATCCATGGATAAATTTCCACCCAGGCGATTTCTCTTTCTGAAAGGGCTTCGACGGGAATGGACACGCCGATTTTATCTTTGTGGGGGCACAAAATCAACAATGCTTGTTCCGCCACCGATGATTTCATTGTTTTTGTTATAAGCAATTGCGTTCAGGCGAACCTGGGTGTAGGTGTAGGGGTCGCTGTTTTCAAGCCATGCGGTGAAAGTGGATTTGCTTTCTGTTTTTTTTGCAGGCTGGGCATGGTGATTTCCAGGGGCTGACTGTATTTTAAGTTATGGTCAAGTACGCCACTCATCACGCGCAGTTCAATATTGTTGACCATAAAACCGGGCATCAGTTCAAATTGATGACTTAAGCCGGTGATTTCCTGGGGGGGAAGATGTATTTAACCATGGTCGTTTCCTGGTAGAGGCGGTTGCCATTAATATCGCGGGCGTAAATCTCAAAAAGACGTCTTTGGCAATCGCATCGCTGACGGTGTTGCGAATTTTGGCGAACAGGGTGACTTTGGCGCCATTTTGAATGAACTTCAGTTCGGTCAGTTGGACTGGGTTGGCGTCTTGCAGGTTGGCGGTTGGTGTTTGGAATTGCTCTCCGTAAACCACCTGGGGGGAGTGCCATTAACCATGATGATGGTAGGCTGGGCGGGGGGGGCAGGGTTGGCGCGCTGCTGGTCGCGGTGGGGGGGTCGCCGACTGTTGTTAAACCACAGCCAGTCATAAGGCTAATAATAAGTAAGACAATCATTGCCCGGGCAGGATAAAATTTGTAATTCTTCATAAGTCACCTTTATTCATGTCGCACGAAGCCATTTGAAAATGGCATACGTATGAATTATAACGCTATGTGGGCGCTAATAAAAGAATTCAGAACGCCTGGTGCGGGTCTGGTTTGTTTTGTTGGTTAAGAAAATAAAAAAAATCTCAGCGCGTGTGCTGAGATTCGATTTGATGAGTAGGAGGGGGAATCTTGATCAAGGATTACGGATTAATAATTGTTTATTCGTTGGGAAGAAATATCTCAACGTGTAAACAAAGTCTGATAACTTTAAACGTCAATTGCTTTGCCACCTATAATCACATCTTCAATATCGCCATTTGACTCAAAGAAATGTTGCAAAACCAACCCAGCAGCACCTTTTAAGACCGCATCCTGACCAAGTTGGCAGAGTCTCAATGTTGTCTTTGAAAGTGATTCTTCTAATGCATGTTTTGCAACCACAGATTCAATCTTTGTCAGGAAGCGTTGCCCAAAAAGCAAACCTGACCATCCACCAATCAATACTTGATCTGGATTAATTGAATTAATAATATTGGCTATGCAGATACCTAAATACTCAATAGTTTCTTCGATAATTTGTTCTGCCACATGATCACCATTCTCAGACAATATGATGATTTGTTTGATGCTCTCGATTTGATCATTCCCGTTATGTGGTAAAACGCTCTGACTAAGTTGCTGATAGCGAGAAATAATTCCAGGGGCACCAAGATAAACCTCCATACAACCATAGTTGCCACATCTGCACAACGGTCCTGTTGGATTGATTGTCGTGTGGCCAAATTCCCCCCCGCGTTATTTGATGAGCCTCTGAACAATTTTCCATTAGCTATTATCCCTGAGCCAATTCCAGTACCCATTAAAAGGACTACAAAGTGACTTAAACCACGTCCTGCGCCAAACAGTAATTCTCCTACTGCCATCAGTTTCGCCCCCCCATTGTCGATATAAATTGGAGCAGCTAGATGACCCGCTAATTGTTTGGTGATTGAAACATTGTGCCAGCCCCCCCAGTTAGGTGTGAAGATTGAAAGCCCTTTAACCGGGTCTACCAAGCCTGGGAAACCAATTCCTATTCCTAAAACCTCCGACTCTTTCACGTTAGCGACAGTTGTAAGTGTTTTTACACATCTGATTATTTCTTCAACTATATTCTGCTCTGTGACCTGATCATTTGAGAAGGCAAATTCGTACTTTCCATTCAGGTTAAATGCTAAATCGAATAATTCACCGCGAATGAAAGTTTCACCAACTTCCATTCCAATTATTTTGCCATAGTCAGCGTTGATTGCCAATAATGTGCTTGGGCGACCGCTTTCGGATCTCCTAATACCAGTTTCTACAAGGATTTTTTTTCAATCAGTTCAGCAACGATGTTTGTTACAGTCGCAGGACTGATTCCTAACTGGTCACTTACTTCCAACCGAGAAATATCGCTATGAAAGTAAATGTTCCGCAAAATTTCCGAGCGGTTTTTTTTCTTCGTATATTTTGGGCGGATGGTTTTCATAGTTCATGTTTTAATTATAAGTGATTATACTGCAAGAGCATTATTGAACCATAAAAGACGCTGAAAGCGTACAGCAAGAGCTATTTCCGACCCATAGAGTGAACTGACCAGGTTCCACCTCGGGGGGGATTAGGTCACGATTGAGTATTGCAAGCTTTTTACAGGGAATCGAAAAATAAATTGTTTTACTTTCATCAGCTTTAAGAGAAACTTTTTGGAAGGCTTTTAATTCCTTAATTGGCTGGCTTATGCTACTCACCTCATCACTAATGTAAACCTGAATAATTTCTTTTCCTGCTACTTTGCTGGAATTTTTTTATTTTCAGGCTGAATTCCAGTACCCCCCCATCATCGGAAAGCGAAGTTTCCTTCAATTCGAGTTGTGTCAGCTCAAACTTGCTGAAGTTTAGACCAAATCCAAAGGGGGGGAACGCAGGTTCATTACTTTCATCAATGTAAATCGATTTGTGGGCTTCATTAAACTGAAGCGTTCCTTCAAGGTAAGCGGGTCTTCCTGTTCTCTTCTGCGCATAATAAACTGGAATTTGTCCTGTGGATTTGGGGATGGATACCGGCAGTTTCGAAGAAGGGTTGCTTTTACCAGTTAAAGTTTCAGCCAATGCTTGCGCTGCCATCTTACCGCCCTGCCATGCATAAAGCACAACAGGAGCTTGTTCATAAAAAAACAGAAAGACAAAGTGGTCTTCCAGAAAAAAAACTACTAAGACGACTGGAATACCTAGTGCTAAAATTTCCTCACACAGTTTCATCTGAAGTCCTGGTAAATTGAGAACAGTTCTGCTATGAGCTTCACCAGAAAAGCTTGCTGGTTCGCCTACAGCTAATATTACCAAATCGCAACGTGAAGCCACATCCACAGCTTGGCTTAGATTGTCGACTTTTCCTAATACATCTGTTCCCCGGTTCCAGATAATTTGGGTAGATGAGTTAAATTCCTTATTGAGAGCTTCTTTCAGCATTTCGACATCTTCAGGGTCTCCATCAAAATTCCAGGATCCCAGTAAGTCTTCACGATTGTCAGCAAATGGGCCAATGAGAGCAATTTTCTGTATGTTACTTTTAAGCGGGAGCAAATCACCATCGTTCTTTAAAAGAATAATGCTCTCCCTTGCTGCTTTTAGGAGTAATTCATCTGTTTTTTTGGTTTTCTGTCTTCCATGACGAAGCAAAGAAATGATTATCTACATGTTTAAATAAACCAAGGTCTTGCTTAAGAGCGAGAATGCGTCTAACCGATTGGTCAATGTATTTCTCAGGTACTTCATTCATTTCAACTAGTTCTTGTAAGTGAAAGTAATATGCATCACTCATCATATCTATGTCTACACCAGCCAAAGCACTAAGTTTTGCGGCTTCTCGCAGATTCGCGGCTACCCCCCCATGGTGTACAAGTTCGCCGATTGAATCATAATCTGACACCAAAACACCGTCAAAAGCCCATTCTTCACGCAATATCTTTTTGATTAAAAGAGGATTTATCGTCGCTGGAATACCATTAACATCAGTAAATGAAGTCATAAAGGTCTGCACTCCTGCTTCGAGCGCTGCCTTGAACGGAGGCAAATAAACTTCGCGCAATCTTCGTTCAGATAGGTCAACAGTATTGTAATCTCTACCTGCCTCAACAGCTCCATAACCAGCAAAATGCTTTACGCATGCAGCAACTTTTGGGAAGCCCGACTGAAAGCCGTTCACCCAGGCTGAAGCGATTTCTGAACTTAAAAATACATCCTCTCCACAACTCTCTGCTATGCGACCCCATCGTGGATCTCTTGATATATCTACCATCGGACCAAAATCCAGTTAGTTAAATTCTGAGCGGCTTCATAAGCACTAAATTTAGCGATCTCGGTGATGAGTTCAAGGTTCCATGAGGAAGCTAAAGCAATAGGTATCGGAAATATTTGCTTGTAACCATGGATGACATCATTGCCTATTAACAACGGTATACCAAGTCTACTCTCTTTCCTTGCGATATTTTGATATTCATCAATCAGCTTTGGATTTTTGATGGTTAAGATCGAACCTATTTTTCCAGCTACCAGCGCATCTTTAATTTGCCCATTCCAGCTAGAATCAACTTGGACCATTTGCCCAATTTTTTTCAGAAAGAGTCATTTGGTGAAGAAGATCTTTAACAAAATCATCTTTCCATGAGTTATTCTTATTAATTGTGGATTCATTGACTAACATATCTTATTCCTCGACTTAAATCTGTTGACAGAATATATTTTTAGTATTAAAATAAGTACTAAAATAATACCACGGTTTCATACAAAATTGAAGGAACCGAAGACTATAAAAGGAGAAAGAAATGCATAAAAAGTTCAACAAAATTATTGTTTTGCTTATGGTGGCGATATTTGTTTTTGCCGCCTGTACGCCAGAAACTGCGTCTACACCTCAAGAGTTAGCTGAAGCGCCAAAAACCGAAAGCAATGTGGTGCGTGTGCTTGCAGTTTCTGGGCCGGAAACCGATTCACTGATTGCGAGCGCTGCCGCTTTTGAAAAAGAAACTGGCATTACTGCTTCCATTGAACAGGTCTCAAGGTCCCTTTGGGGGAACGTAAGGTACGTGAGCTGCTTCAGGATTCTGGTATTTATGATGTAGTCATGATTGGCGGTGGTGATGACTTGGTATGGGTATCACAGAAAGCTCACCTGACACCCTTGGATCAATATCTCTCTGCTGATGACAAAGCTCAATTGATGCATGCGGATTATTTTACACTTGAGGATGGATCCCTTTTGGTGTTCCTCAGTACTATAACTTCCCAATGTTGTTCTATCGTAAAGATTTACTTGAAGATCCACAGGAGCAGGCTGCTTTCAAAGAAAAATTTGGTTATGACCTTAAGGTTCCAACCAATTATGACGAACTTAGGGACGTTGCGGAATTCTTCAATCGTCAACCAGACATGGCAGGCTTCTGCTTGGGTGGTGTTGATTGGAGCGTCTTTCTTGATATGACCTATTACATGTATGGCATGAATTCAAATTTTGGCGATCTTGAGACCGGCAAACTCACACTCGACACTCCTGAGTTTATCCGCGCATTAGAGGCTCTCACTCGAATGACAGAATACAATCCCACAGGATGGGAGACAATGTCATTCTTTGATTGCGATGCACAGATGCTCCAGGGTAAAGCTTTTATGTACCAGAACTGGTTCTACGCCTGGTCAGAGTTCCAAAAAGAAATGCCTGACACCATTGGAATGGCTCCTGTAACCGGTGATGTTCAACCTGGTGCTCATCTTGGAGCTATGGTTGCCGTTGTTCCTCAGGCTGCCCCAAGCCCTGACGCAGGAGGAAAATTCATCGCTTGGATGTTAGGAAAGACCTATCAAAAAGAAATGCTTGCTGCTACCGGTAATATGCCAGTACGCCAAGATCTGATTGAGGATCCTGAAGTGCGTAAAGCATTGGTTGGTATAGAAATGTATGAAAAGACCGTTCCATACCTTACTTACCAGCATACTAGTTGGCCAAGCGAACTTGACAGTGGTATTACCGAAGCAATTTGGAAAGTGCTGAATAATGAAATGACGCCCGCGGAAGCTGCCAAGTGGCTTGAGCAAGTTAAATTCCCCCCCAATCGGAAAGCTATTGAGTAAATTTACCTATCACCATCTAAATTTTGAGGCTGCTCTTTATAGAAACCGGGCAGCCTCATTGCAACAGGTCTAAGAAATGTCAAAACGATCAAAGTCAAAAACCCGAGCAGGTTTTTTTTGTTGACCTTACCTGCCATGATTATTGTTGGTTCATTCCTGATATACCCTGTCTTTTACCTAATCAGAATGAGTTTTTTTTGATTATTCACCACTCCGGTCTCTTGACGCGACATTTGTCGGTTTTGGCAATTACTCATGGGCTTTCAAATCAGATATTGTTCGTCATTCACTCTGGATTACTTTGCAATTTACTGTCCTAAGTGTTGGTTTGGAAGTAGTATCAGCCTTATTATTGGCGGCTCTGATGACAAAATTGATACTTGAGGGCAAAAGCAAATTCGACCGGTTTTTGTATTCATTAGTTAATGGATTTATTATTTTACCTTTTGCTACACCTGCTGTCTGCGCTGCATTAGCCTGGAAAATCATGCTCCAGCCACAATTCGGTCCAATAAACCAAATCCTTTCAAGCAAAATTGCTTGGTTTTCAGAATACCCCCCCTGCTATCTGTCGCAGTTGCCGATGCCTGGAAAATGACACCAATGGTTTTTTTTCTTGTTTTTGTCGGCTATTCTTTCAATTGATCCATCTCAGTTTGAAGCTGCCCGAATAGATGGTGCTACTTGGTTACAGGAATTTTTCTATCTTACTTTACCTTCAATTTGGCCAATTATTACGGTTACCACCGCTTTCAGGGCAGTTGATGCCTTTACAAAAGTGTTCGACATCGTATTTATGACAACAGGTGGGGGGGACCGGCTCAAGCGACTGAAGTATTCCCTCTGCTTGTTTGGAAAACAGCCTTTAGCCACCTTCGTTTTGGCCAAGCATCAGCATTGGCGGTGATCGCAATCCTTATTTCGTTCCTGCTTGGTGGTGGACTGCTACTCATTCGGAGGAAAAAAATGAGGCTATCATTCCGCACAAAATTGATTATCTATATTTTGCTAATTGCAACAGCTGTTTTGCTTTTTTTTCCCTGTCTATTGGATGCTCACTAGTTCCTTTAAATCTGAGAGAGAAATTATCACAGCGCCCCCTGTTTGGTTTACACAGAATCCAACATTAAAAAAATTATCTCGATCTCTTTACCCAGTTCAATTTTGGTATTCTTACAAGAAACAGCCTGCTAATCACATTAGGTGTTGTACTCATCAGCTTGGTCGTTGGAGGTCTGGCGGCATATGGTTTTTCGAGGTACCCCTTCCGTGGCAGTAAATGGTTCTTGGCAGCCCTTCTGATTACACGAATGATTACGCCATCTTCCTTAGTTGTTCCGCTTTTACGCTTATGGATAAGCTAGGTCGGTTAAATCATCTTGATAGCATCATTGCTGGAATCACAGTTCTAAATCTTCCTTTTGTAATTTGGATGCTAAAACCTTTTTTTTGACTCCCTGCCCAAGGAAATAGAAGAAGCCGCTGAAATGGATGGGTTAACACCTTTTGGCGTGTTCTGGAAAATTACGATTCCCCCCCTTGCGGCGCCGGCTATTTTTACCGTTTCGCTCTTCAGTTTCATCACTGGCTGGGTTGACTTGCTATTTGGAATGAGTTTTCTACAGTTACAGAAGCCATGCCACTTACCGTTGGATTATTACAAATGCAAACTGGTTATAAGATTTACTGGGGGGGTGCATTGATGGCTGGTGGAATATACTTGACCTTACCAACATTCGTTATTGCCCTTCTATTCCAGAAATACCTTCTAAAGGGTATGCGCACTGGATACTAACTGTCAAGGAGACTAAAAATGCCTTTCAAGAACCTTTTTTTCAACTGATATGATTGATGGATATCAATTAAATTTACGAGACCAAAAGATTCCACTCTTGGCTGGAGAAGTTCACTTTTTCCGTATGGATACATCCGTCTGGGAAAGAAGCGTTGAAGCGATAAAAGTGCTTGGACTGCCTATGATATCAACCTATCTCAGTTGGAGACGTTTTGAAAAAATCGAAGGAATCTTCGATTTTAAAGGGACAACAGACCCTCGCTTGAACCTCAAAGCTTTTCTTGAAATTTGCCAGGAAAAAGGTGTTTACGTTATTTTAAAACCAGGCCCATGGATTTGTGCAGAAGAAACTAACGGTGGATACCCTGATTGGCTAGTGGAACGCAAATCGCTTCAGGTTCTTGATGCAGACGGTAATGTCGTTTTAGGATACAACCCACCTTTTAACTCTCCTATTCCTTCATTATTCCATCAGGATTATTGGGAAGCATTAACTCGTTGGCTAAAAGCTGTAGATGATTTCGTTCGTCCATTTATATACCCATCAGGCCCGATTGTTCTAATGCAACTTGACAATGAGCCTTGCTACACTTTCCATGATCGTTTCTTAGAGTCGGACTATAATCCTGTGATCACTGGCCCACATGGTGTTTTTAAAAAAAATGGCTTGAAGAAAAATATTCAAGCATAGACGAACTTAAACAAGTTTATGGATTAGAGACGAAATCAGTTTCAGATCTGAAGGCTCCCAGAACCGTTACAGAGTCAAGTCCTGCTGCGTTATTGAGGGATTGGACTTTGTTTAAAGAGTGGTCTTTAGCAGAGCACGTCAATCGTATTGGACTTCTTCATCGTAAAATGGGATCGAAAAGATACCATTTACGATTAATTTTAATCTACACCCTCAACTTTCTACTCCTAATAACTGGGCATTGCTTGAGCAAGCTTCTGGACTGGGGGGGTTTGACTACTACCCTGAGCTTCCAATGCGTTGGTCTTTTTTTACAAGAATGGTTATGGCGGTGACCTATTCTCGCCTGATCAATAAGATTCCCTGGTCGCCTGAAATGATGACTGGAATTTGGAGTTTTGAAGGCCAGCCAAACCAGTCGCATAGTTTTTCTGTCGACGATTATCGCTATCTTTACTTTACCTGTCTGGCATATGGGTTGAAAGGTATGAACTTTTACATGTTGGCAGATCGCGATAACTGGATCGATTCTCCGATCAATGGCATGGGGGGGAAATAACAGAATATGCCAATCCAGTTTTGACGTGGTTAAACTTATCCGCGCCCATCCAAACTTTTTGGATTATCGTCCAGTAGTAAACCTGGCTTTATTGTTTAATCATGACCATGCTCGTGAAGCTTACTATCTGAATGAAACACCTAGTTTGTTGGCAAGTTCATCAGGTGCCCGGGCATATAAGAGATTTGAGGATACTTTTGATTTTCTCCTGAGAAAAAAATATTACCCCAGCTCTCGTTGATCCTGAAGTTCACAAGATTTCTGTCATCGAAACGCCTATTCTTATTGTGGTTGTTTCAGGACATCTTTCCAGTGAGCTCTTGACATATCTGGCTGAAGGTGGAACATTGATTTGTATCACCCTAGACGGTAACAACTTTCTCGGCGCAGATATGAGGCCAAATTTTCATCTTTGCAATGCAAACAGTTTGCACGAGAAACTAACCGAAATTCTTCTATGTCTCAATATTAATCCAACCGTTCCACTGAATAACCCGAAAATCATCTCTGTAGTTCAAAAGTATGAGGAGGCCCATCTGCTTTTCTTAATTAACTCAACAGATGAGGAGCAAGCTGCTGAGGTTCAATTGAAAAAAAACCAGGTTTTCCAGGATTTTTTTTGATTGTGAGAGGCAATTGTCCAAATCTAAACCGCAAATTGTCTTGCGCCCTCGCAGTGTTCGTGTGTATCGATCCATAGAAACTGAAAAATAGAACAGGGTCTCTAATCGTGTATTTGTTGCTTAGTACCCATGATACCGATTTGAATCTCTATTAAAGCTCTTATGCTTTTTTTTCTCTGAATAGATCGTTGCTTTACTCTCGCATAATGAGCATTTTCTATTCCGCCCACATTGTGGGGGGGTCAATGAGCAGAAACCTTAACAAAAAGACAGCCAATTGACTGTCTTAAAATCTATGAATAGCGACACTATGCATGTTTTGCAAATAGAGTTCGCATCTTCGTTTTGAGTAGGGCCGGTGGGGGGGTCGAACCCACACGATGTCACCATCGAAGGATTTTAAGTCCTTTGCGTCTGCCTATTCCGCCACAGCCCCCAAGGTAAATCATTTTACCATTGTTTTAATTTATGCAAGGGGGGGAAATTTTGTGTTTTCCCGCTTTTTTTGCAAAGTGACCCTTGAAGAATCAAGAAAACGTTTGTGGTTGATAATTATTAAGCTATAGTTCCACGATTTCGTGCATGTCGTCTGAAACCAGCAGGGGGGGCTCAGGGTGCCCAAAACAGCGATGATGGTGGTGATGATTAATGTCGGTATCATGTCTTATCTCCTTTTACACCCCCCCCAGTATAGATTTTTACGCGTTTTCAGACATCGGCATAAAGGACTAATTCAGCTAAGCCTTTGGGTGGATTATTTGGTTTGCCTGGTCTTAAAGCGGTCTTTTTGCGGGAGAAAGTGTTTTTATTCCGGCAAAAACTTTAGTTGGGCGGTGAATGCCTGTTGTTCGGAATCAAGATTGAAACCTTCC
>JMBV01000568.1_pt1 | contig 10698 bp, 14 predicted proteins | sample 616531 | NCBI WGS metagenome assembly JMBV01 (sample SAMN02727904, study PRJNA239997) | anaerobic digester metagenome | biome: anaerobic digester; isolation source: mesophilic anaerobic digester inoculated with municipal waste water sludge... | place: Germany: Bielefeld University, CeBiTec ... | reverse complement strand
GAGCCGCTCATATCAGCCTTAGCCGCCAAAGTGAAAGCTATGTCGCTGATCGGTTTCCATTGGCAAAAGTGCCATCCGTATTGAAATGAATCCGGGCAAACTGCCAGGCGCCCTGAGAGGTAAGCTTTGGCGAAACTTTTACGGTGATTTGCTGAGTTCCACCGACAGGAATAGTGAAGCTTGCCGGAGTTACAACGATATCAACGTCATCAGTTTTCGTCACGTCTACAGAATAGCTTGTGGCAACACCAGCAACGTTCTTAACTGTACGGGTGAAGGTACAGCCACCCATACAATTGCTGTTCTGGTAGGACGGAATATTCAAAGTGCGCATATCACCACCCAGATCCGGTTGGCAGCTTTGTATTCTTCATAAGTAACTTCCATGACCAAACCTACCAATGCAGCCTTGGACATATCGATACGCCCATTACCGTAATCGAAGGGGGTGACCGGTCCCATGTCATAATCACGGGATGTGCCCGCTATTGCGGTCATAATGATCGCAGAGCGGATCGCCGCCGGGCTCCAGTCAGGATAGAGCGAGCGCATCACTGCCATTGAACCAGCCACGTGAGGACCTGCCATTGAGGTACCAGACATCAGGTCAGTTTCGCCTGTTCCGGAATAAGCAGCCAGAACGTTGGTTCCAGGAGCAGCAATGTCGGGTTCGAGCATCTCAAAGTTTTTGATCGGACCTCTTGATGTAGATTCAGCCAGAATATCACCCCCCAATCCGGACGGGTTCCTGAAGTAACATCTTTCAGGATATTGATAGTCATGGGGTTGTCCGCGACCGCCTCAATCTCCTCACCTGCTTCAAGAGAGATCATGGCTGCCGGAATGGTAACACCACCAGTTTCAGTTCCCATGATAATGGGTGCACCTGGTTGGTTATTGTAAACCAAAGCGAAGATACCACCGCCATCCTGGACAAATTGCAGCTTTTCCTTGAATGTACAGCCGCCTCGTTTAAGGATTGCAACCTTACCGGTGATAGAGCCAGCAGGCCAGGCGGCACAACCGTCAAGGTTGCCATGATTTCCACCCCAAACCAGGGTCTTGCCGATCAGATCGGCAGTCATTACTGGAGCCAGATCATCAGCAGCCAACAGACCGATCGAGCCCAATGGGTTCGCGCTGTTGGGATTAACTGTGATCGGATAACCAAAATACGACCATGCTGAGTGTTGGCTGTCACAACTGCCCAGGGTGGAGTTTTATAAATAGTGGAATCGCCAGGTCCACTGTTGCCAGCGGAAGTAGCCGTGGAGACACCAACCTTGAAGGCTTCCAGGAAAGCGACTTCGGTAGAATCCAACCAAGGACTTCGTGCTGGTCCACTGGTAGGTCCAATTGAGAAATTCAGTGCGTCGGCGCCGTCAGCAACAGCCTGGTTGACTGCCGCGGTTGAAGCACTGCTGGGACAACCGCCAGAGCCACAAACTTTGTAGGAAAGAATTCTGGCTCGTGGAGCCATACCGGAGATTACGACGTTCGCGCCGTTGTAGTTGATCTGGACACGGTTTCCAGCAGCAGTACCAGCGGTATGAGAACCGTGATCCAGCGTATCGCGACCATCGGAACCGCTCAACATGTCATACATGCCGATCAATTTTCTGTTACAAATATGGGTTGAGGGATCAGTGGCACAAAGACCCTTATATCCACCAGTAGGAGGACTGGGATAAACATAAGGATCCAGCGGTGTATGATCAAGGAAGCTGGGATGAGTGGCATTGATACCGGTATCGATGATACCTACAATAGTGCCTTCTCCACGTTTTCCTTCCGGGAGAGGTACAGCCGAGCCGTTCCAGATCTGGTCAACGCCGATAAAGGCGGGGGGGCTGACATCGGTTTCAAGCTGGTAGACATAATCAACAAAGATCTCCCGAACTTCGGGCAGTTGACGCAGGATCGCGGCTTCTTCAACCGTCATTTTGGCAGAAAAACCGTTGATAACATAGTCATAGCGATAGAGAACATCAAGCTCACGACCCAAGACCTGCTCTGCTTTGGCAATAAAAGCGTCCAAACCAGCATTGATGTGCTGCAGATAAGCCAGCGCTTCGGGTGAATTGACATCGATCTTGCCGCTTTCTGCACGGGCTGGCGCAGCAAATACGGCATTGCCACCGTCGTATGTAGCCAGTGAAGGCTCCATCAATTGCACAGTGAAGCTCTCGGCTTCAGCCGCCATATCGAGCCATTCCTGGTCTTCAGCTGAGATCGCTGGGGGGCATCTGTAGGCGGTGCTACAAATTCAGGAGCCGCAGCTGCGACAGGGCTCACCAACATTGCGGCGAGCAAGAGAAAACTTAAAATTCGTGTTATTCTTTTTTTCCATACCTATTTCTCCTTGTTTTTTTTGATTGGGAAAAGTATCCTTGGGACACTTTAAAATAACAGACGTGATCAAACTTCCCCCCCACTTTTCGGGGGGGCTTGTGGAAATCATGTAATTTGAGAAAAGCACTCGCATTACAGTGAATAATAACACAAGCTCAAAAAACATATATCTTTTCAGTTTTCATTTGGAAAACCCGAAAATTGAATAATTGACAAAATCCTCCCCCCTTTGTAGAACTAATTCCAGTTTTGAATAGATAGGGTGGTGCCAGGGACTACTTGCGTGCTCTAAATAATCAGCGGCACCATGCCAGACCTCTCCAGCGAAAGCGAAGGGACTGCTTACGTGCCTTAGCAGGGGGAATAACCCCCCTTACAGGGGCAGGCAGGGGGTGGGTCTTGCCCGTACCAGTCAGGGTATTGAACAATGCTTTTCTGCTCAATCCGCCGCTCAGGTGCCGTAAAAAAGACCTGCTCGTGCGAAAGCGAAGATAATAAAATAAAAGGACCCAACTCCTGAACAAGTAGGGGGAGACCTCCCATGGTCTCCCGTCAACGTACATACTGGACGAAATCGCGGACTGGTGGTGGAATACCTGACACTTCGTGTCACGTACAGGACCTGCCTTTATACCTTAGATTCGCTCGTGGTCCCCCCCCTACCACTTTCCAAATACTAGATTCTCATACTGAGAATCGCCTTCCCTGTTATCCCACCTAACTTTCCTTTATAATAGAAACAAACCCGGAACATATGCAAGGTTCTGGGTAAAATGAAAATCTCATACCCCCCATGGAGGCAGCCATGACAACGAACAAACTTTGGTGGAAAAACGGCATTATTTATCAGATCTATCCCCCCCGCTCTTTTCAGGACACGAACGGAGACGGAATTGGCGATCTAACCGGCATTATTCAACATCTCGGCTATCTTCAGGATCTGGGTATCGACGGCATCTGGCTCTCACCCATTACGCCCTCACCGGATGTTGATTTTGGCTACGACGTTTCCGATTACCACACCATCGACCCCCCAAATACGGCAATCTGCAGGACTTTGAACGTCTGATCAACGAAGCCCACAAACGCGATATTCATATCATCATGGACCTGGTCCTGAACCACACTTCCGACCAACACCGTTGGTTCCAGGAATCGCGCAAATCGGTCACTAATCCCTACCACGACTGGTATCTCTGGCGTGATCCCAACCCGGAAGGTGGTCCCCCCCAACAACTGGTACTCCCATTTTGGTGGTTCCGCCTGGGAATTCGATGAAACGCTCGGAAAATATTATTACCACATGTTCAACAAGCATCAGCCCGATCTGAACTGGCGCAACCCGGAAGTGCGTTCCATGATGCTCGATATTTTCCGCTATTGGTTGGATAAAGGCGTGGATGGCTTCCGCCTCGACGTCTTCAATAACTATTACAAGGATAAAGACTTCCGGGATAATCCCGTCCAGAAAGGCTTCCATGTGCGCAAATTCGACGCCTACGAACATCTTTACGACACTTCTCAACCCGAAATGATCGATGTCGTCAAGGATATTCGTGCCATTCTTGATCAATACCCCGAACGCTATGTTGTTGGCGAGACTTTCCTGGCAGATTCTGCCCATGCCCGCACCTATATCGGTGAAGATCGCCTTCATGCCGGCTTTGATTATGCCTACACCCATTCCGATTTCAGTGCCAGGGCCTTTGGCAAAGCGATCCAGTTTTGGGATGCCTTACACGGCGATGAAGCCTGGCCCAACTACTTTTTCAACAACCACGATACCAAACGCTCATCCACCCGCTTCGCCAAAGGCGAGGACGACCGCATTCTCAAGCTGCTCGCGGCGATGCACCTGACCGTGCGTGGCACTCCCTACCTCTACTATGGCGAAGAGATCGGTATGCGCGATATCAGCCTGACCCGCTCTCAGATTCAGGATCCGGTCGGCAAGTTTTACTGGCCCTTCTATATTGGCAGAGACGGCTGCCGCTCGCCAATGCAGTGGAACGCGCAGGAAAACGCGGGTTTCACCACCGGCAAACCCTGGCTGCATGTTCACAAGAATTATCTGGTCCGCAACGTTGCCAATCAAAGCGAATCCCAGGCATCCTTGCTCAACTTCTACAAGCAGCTGATCCAGTTGCGGCGTAAACACACAGCTCTAAACGCCGGTGACATTAATCTATTGGATGTAGCTGATAAGGACCTTCTCGTTTACGAACGTTCTGCGGACGCAGAGCGCGTCCTGGTTGTGCTCAATTTTTCCAGGGACATCAAACTTACCAGTTGCCTACCGGAGAGTTCAACCAATGGGAGCTGCTCTACGCTGGGAACGACGCAGTCACCAGCCATATGGCAGAAAACGATCTCCATTTGCCGGCTTATGGCTTCGGGATCCTGATCTCCCGGTCCGAATAGAGAGGTGATCCTGGAAACCTGCCCCTGCCCAAGCCAAATGCAGCAGCCTGGGTGCCAGGCAAGTTTTCCACGTCAAAAACTGAAGATCTGCCATTGGAACGCTATTTTCCACCCGTACCGGAGGGCATGGTGCCCAACTGGGTGGAAAATACGCCGCGCCGGGCTCTTATTTGCTCGATCCATTCGGTCAAAACCCCTTCACCAGCCTTGAATTGGCTCGCGCTGGCTACCGTGTCCTGGTATCTGCCAATAATCCGATCGCGGCATTCGTGCTGAGAGTTTTAGCCAAAGCGCCAAAGCTGCAGGATTTTTCGGAAGCGCTGTCAGCCTTACTGGAAAACAAAATGCACGATGGCAGCACGATCGAAGACTATATTCAGGCTTTTTACCGCCTTGATTGTCCCACCCAAAGTTGCCTGAGCGCCGAATTAACCGGCAGCTTTCATGTGCGCACCTTCATTTGGTCAGAAGATGCTGATCAAAACCTGGTCCCAATCAAGGCGATCGGGGGGGAATGTCAACATTGCGGCTTTAGTGGAGAGATTGACTTAAGCCCGGCCATCCTTAAAAGCCAGGCGAATCTGCCCTCTTATGTACTGATACGATCCCAGGTTTTGGAACGAATTTCCAGTCAGGACCCGCCACTCCGCAAAGTAATGGAAGAAGTGATCAATTTTTACACGCCCCCCCGTGCTCTGATCGCGCTCCACTTCCTGCAAAGCAAGATCGAATCCAGCAAACTTAGCCCGGAACAAAGCGACCTTCTGCAAGCGCTTTGGCTGGTCGCGGCTGATCGAGGCAATCAGCTCTGGATCTGGCCCCCCCGCGCCCGCCACCGTCCCAAACAGCTTATGCGTCCCCCCCCAATCTTTCAGGAAGTCAATATCTGGGAAGCTTTCGTTGGAGCAGTTCAAAATTGGGTTCACAATCGGCCTGAAGTCAAGCTGAGGAACTGGCCCAAACGGGTTCCACCTTCCGGAGGGATCAGCCTCTTCGAGGGACGCTTGCGTGAGCTGGCGGATAAACCCGAACTCAATCTGATAAACCTGGTCCAGTGCTCTCTTCCCAGACGCAATCAGGCATTCTGGAATTTGTCCGGCTTTGGAGCGGCTGGCTTTGGGGCAAAGAAGGCGTCCGGACTATGCGCAACAGCCTTTTGCGACAGCGTTATGACTGGACCTGGCATTCCGTCGCCCTGCGAAAGTCCTCTTACAGTTGCCCGCCCTGATCGATTCCGATGTGCCGGTTCTTCTGCTAACCAGTGAATTGGAAAGCCTCTTTCTGCTTGCCGGCATGCTCGGAGCCCAATCAGCCGGACTAAAACTTGGGCAAATTAGTTTGGGTGGAGACAACGACACCCTCCAAACGGTTTGGCGCCTTCCCGGTTCTACAGGAACAATGATGCAAAGGATCCAACCAGCCCTTTCTGTTCGGGATAGTGGCAAGGAATTTTTACACCGTCTGGGAGAACCAACCCAATATCTGCGCTTACTGAGCGTTACGGTCGCGGATCTCTTGTCCAGCGGAGCGCTTAAAGACAGACCGAACCCAACGAGACGCTGAATGACATCGAGCTTCTATTCTCGACTGCTTTCAACGATGTGGCGCACTTTCAGCGCTTCAACCCCCCCGGCACCACCCCCCCGAAGCAGGCATGTATTGGCTGGCTAAACCCAATCCACATTCTGTCAGTCTGGCAGATCAATGTGAAAGCATCATCTTGCGCGAATTGCAAAGTCAGGAACTTATCAGCAAAACAGAGCTGCTTTCTCGGATTTATGCCGATCTCCCTGGATTTCTCACACCAGCGGACGAACTCATCCAGGAGATCCTCGCCTCCTATTCCCAGATCGAAGAACATGACGGCGAAAAATTCTATCGGATCCTGGATCAAGAGAAGGCTTTCAGTCGCAACACAGACCTGGCAGAGGTCCGCTCACTCATTGAAAAGATCGCGGAGCGGCTGGACTGCAGACGTGAGTTACAGGCTGATCGAATTAATTTATTCGATAAGAAAGGGGGAAGTTTCCTACACCTTTTTCCCGATCAGTACCGCCCGCATCTCTACTCTCTTATCGACGAACCAACATGATCCTGGTCCGAAATTCATCGTTATCCCAGGCAGCCGATCCAACCTTATCGCCTACAAACTCAAGAGAGACCCAAACCTGCGCCTCTTAAAAAGCGAAGATTGGCAGCTGGTGAAATACCGCCAGCTGCGCAATCTTGCCAGTAACCCATTGCTGAGTAAAGAATTGTTTATTTCACAGATCCATAGCGATCCGCCTGAATTCCACGCTGGTCAATTAGCACTTTTTTTTAGGGCTCCTCTGAGGTCGGTGGCGTTGGCTCTGGCGGCTGGGTCGGTGGAAATGGCGTTGCCGTTGGTTCCGGCGGCATAGTTGGTGTCACTGTTGGCGTCGGTGTCGCGGTCGGAACCGTGATCGTAAGCACCCACTTCTTCTGCACCTCAGTATTGATCGTGCTGTGAAGTGTTACCCTCAAAGTGATCACCGGCACATCCACCCCCCCTTCCAGATCCCAAACAACGATTTCAGACGCCGAACTGATCGGCACGGTGATCCAATCAGGCGTGAGCGCATGCCATTCCGTCGGATCAGGTCCGGCGCCCCCCAGTGGAGCTTGAACTGCTTGAAATTGGCAGTCGCGTCAATAACGCCCGCGATCACAAAGGGTTTCTCTGTTATTGTAGCTCCGTCATGAATACCGACCAGATCAATGATCGGTCTGGGTCATCCATGCGACATTCGCGTTCCGGCTTGATCACCAGGGATCGGGGAAGCCGTTGATTTTGCGCCCATGATCTGCCAGGATCAGTCTTGAGCCACTCAATCGCGTCTTTATCCTCGACATTGATCACCATTTCTTCTTTGATGAACGATGAACAGGCATTGGATGCCTGTAGATTCGTCCAGGAATCGATCGCTGTTTTGAGCCAGAGATCCTGGTCTTTGGGCAAAGGTAATTGATCAAACGCGAAAACTTCGTTGCGATGAGAGGGACAATATTCGCTTGGCTGCGTTCCCGAGACCGAGCAAACGGTCATATCGACCACATCCGAGGGTCGTGGGAAATAACCGCTATTCCACCCAGATAGCGGTTCACAGCTGATTGCATGATCACCGACCAGATCGGCGCGGCGCCGTCAACACCGCTGGTATTGATCATCGGCGTGTAATCCGCGTTGCCAACCCAAACGCCAACGGTAAAATCAGGCGTGTAACCGATCGTCCAGTTATCCCGAAAATCATTGGTTGTGCCCGTCTTGGCAGCTGCCGGGAAAGGCAGGTTCAGCACAGAATTGTATCCAAACATCGGAGCGCGCGCGTCCCGGTCTGACAAAATTGAAGAGATCAAATATGCATGTGCCGGGCGGATCACCTGATCACCAGCCGGAGCCTGATATTCGTATATTACATGCCCGCTGTGATCGACCACTTTCGTGATCGCCACAGGAGAAACTTTCCGTCCCTCGTTGCCGAGAACCTGGAAAGCGCTCGTCAGTTCAAGCAAACTGACCTCACCGCCACCCAGCGTCAGCGAAAGACCGTAATCATCCCGTGTCAGGCTGTTGATGCCCAGGCGTCTGGCGAGACTCAAAAAGCCATCTTCACCAGGAGTGCTTGGATCATCGTAGATGCCAACATACTCAAGCGCCTTGACGGCTGGAATATTATAAGAATTTGCCAACGCGTCTCGTACCGTGACCGGTCCGTGGAAACGCCCGTCGTAGTTCACCGGCTCGTAATCCGGGCTGCTGTCATAGGGATCAGTGGAGGGTCTGAATTTCGCAGGCACATCCCAGATCAGGGTCGATGGCGTCCAATCTTTTTCAAAGGCAGCCAGGTAGGTCAGCGGCTTGATCGCCGAGCCAGGTTGCCTTGTGTTTGTCAACGCCATGTTGACCTGACCGCTAATTGCCGCGTTATTGAAGTCAGCCGAACCAACCATCGACAGGATCTCTCCGGTTCGGTTGTGCATCATGACAACCGCGCCATTGGTGGCGTTTTTATCGGTCATTTGCGCCAGTTGATTTCTGACAGCCTGTTCGGCATCCCACTGCATGTCAGGGTCCAAAGTTGTGTAGACCGTAAAGCCGGAGCGGTAGATCGTTTGGGCGTCAAATTGAGATTCCAGCAAAGACTGGATGAACACGACCCAGTGTGGGAAGCGCATACTCGTTTCCCGTTTCTGGAACTCATAAGCTCCAAAGCGTCGGAAGCCTGGATTGTCTGAACCGCGTCAACACAAACCGGATCAAGGTTTTCTCCGATATGAATGCAGCCCTTTTCCTGGCTCAACTCGTACATCAGGACCAATATCGTCTTAAAGCGGTTCATCGTGCTTCGCGGTTGTTGTAGACATCATAGACCGCTGGTGCCTGAGGCAGACCAGCCAAAAAGGCTGACTGCTCAAGGTTCAGTTCAGCGGCAGTAGTGTTGAAATAAGTTGCCGAAGCAGCTTCGATACCGTAGGACAGGTTCCCATAGAAGATCTCGTTCAGATAGAGCTCCAAAACCTGCTCTTTTGTATAGCGGCGCGTAATTTCAGCTGCCAGAATGATCTCGCGCGCCTTCCTTTCGTAGGTTTGCTCATAACGCTCATCGGTGAGCAGCAATAAACGCGCCAGTTGCTGCGTGATCGTCGATGCGCCCGACACGATCCCACCCGAGGTGTAGTTGGTATAAAGCGCCCGACCCAAGGCGATCAGGTCAAAACCAGGATGGTTATAGTATTCCTTGTCCTCAGTGGCGATCGTCGCTGCGATCAGATAAGGGGGGGAGATTCGCTCAAGCGGCACATAGGTGCGTTTGCCTGCGTTCGGATCAACGATCTCATAAAGGATATTTCCGTTTCGGTCGAGGATATAGGTCGTTTCAAACTGCGAAGCCCGTGTCTGCAGCTCATCGACCGATGGCAGCGTGCGGGCAATTTCCATGTACTTTGTCCAGGCAAAGATGCCGCCAACCAAGATGGCAAGCAGCAGAAAGATCATGCCAATGATCAAAACGCGCCCAAAACAGCTTTTATTCTTCTTGATGGATGGTTTGGAGGAGGGACCGCGACTCCTCTTCTTTTACCGGAACAGCTTGTGTCGTTGGCTTGCTTTCAACCGCGAAACTTGCCGTCTGAGGTATCAAGACCGGCTGGGTATCGCTGACATATTGGTCTACCGGTGTAAAAGCGACCGGATTCAACCTTGTTGCGTGCAGATCGACTTCCTCAACCTGCTCAGGTAAGACCACTTCCTGGGTAATGTGCTCGTCCTGCTCTGCGGGTGGGATCGTCGCGATCAGATCCTGATCGCGTGGAGGGTATGCTTGGCTTATACTCTCTATTTTTTTTGGATCAGGATCATTGATCGCCCAATGACCGGTATGAAATTCGCTGCCCGGATTCTTGTAGTTGTGCTGCCCAAGCAGTTCCGCCTGACTCACCTTCACTTCTTAAATCATTTAATTCAGGGAATTGAGAGCTATCCTGAACCTGATTTCCATTTCCAGATCCTGCTTGTGCAGATTCATCATTTTTAATTTGAGAAGATTGATTCGTTTCCATATTCTTTTCTCTACTATTAATTAACATCGATTTTAGCATAAAGCTACTCAATAGATTTTTAGGCCATCAACAGGTTTTTGTTGCATAAGTCATGCGCGGGTCAATTACCTAAAACCCCCTCCAGCCAAAGGCGAAGGGAGGGGGGGGAATTAAAGGGGGGGGTGGTTTTTTTTAGTGGTTAAGGATAGGACGTAGAATGTGGGTCATTGATAGGATAAGGGGGGCATTATTTCAAGGTTTTCAAACTATCGTTTTGCTCAACCATGCGTATAATAAGCTCGTGAACATTGGTCCCTTCTTTCCTGACGATCCTATTGCTCTCACCTTGTGCGCAGACAGCCAGTT
>JMBV01000567.1_pt1 | contig 10707 bp, 20 predicted proteins | sample 616531 | NCBI WGS metagenome assembly JMBV01 (sample SAMN02727904, study PRJNA239997) | anaerobic digester metagenome | biome: anaerobic digester; isolation source: mesophilic anaerobic digester inoculated with municipal waste water sludge... | place: Germany: Bielefeld University, CeBiTec ... | reverse complement strand
GTATAAATGTCGAATATATAATAGGGGGGGTATTTTTATGCATAGAAATAATTATGAAGGAATGAAAAAAATTATTGAATGATCTTATAGATACCGATTATGAAAATTATATTAAAGCTATAATTTCTATAGAGAAGGAAATAAATGATCCAGATATATTAGAGTATCTTTATACAAAGTATATGAAACAGGATTTTAACCTTATAAATGATGAATTTGATGAATTAATTAATGAATTGAAATAAAGAATTTAATATTAGTATGCAAATCAACAATTGGAAGGTGATACATTGACTAAACTACTAAATTATCCAATAAATGATATATTTTATAATTTGGTTATGGATAGTAAGAAACATATTAAACTTTGTGCACCCTATGTAAAGGATTCTATAGTCAAAGAAATTTATGAAATTAAAAGAAAGGAAGTCCCTTTAGAAATAATATCAAGTTTCAATATAGGGAATTTCTATAGAAAATCTTCTGATGTAGAAGCTTTTAAATATATTCTAGAGAATAATGATAAGGTATATAATTCGCAATTATTACATGCTAAATTGTATATTTTTGATGACAAATATACAATAGTTACATCAGCTAATCTTACTATAAGTGGATTTAAAAGAAATTTAGAATATGGAGTATTAATTGAAGATAGGAAATTAGTGAATCAAACTATTTATGATTATCATAAAATATGCAATAATCCAAATACAGGTGAGATTAAAGTTAATAAGATTTTTGAAATACAAAAACTACTAAGAAATTTGCCGGAATATAGAAATGTAAATATCCCATCTTTAAGTGATGAAATAGATAGTATATTAGATATAGATATAAATATATTAGGAGCTAATGTTAGCCCGTGGAAAAGATTGGCTCTTAAAGTAATAGAACAAATTAATAAAGAGGAATTTTCATTAGTAGATATATATGCATTTGAAGAGACTTTTCAAAGAGAATATCCAGATAATAATACTATTAGAGATAGTATTAGAAGAAATTTGCAAGAATTAAGAGATATGGGACTCATAAAATTTTTAGGAGATGGAAGGTATTTAAAACTATGGAAGAATAGATGAATTTCTTACTAGATCATATAGGTAGAAATCATTGAGGAGGAGAAAAATTGAAGAAAAAAATTATCTTTTTTTATTAATCATAAGTTTAGTTTTTTTAGTTATTGCATGTGGAAACAGTAAATCCTCGGATGAGGAAGCACAAGGAAGTGTAAAAGATAATGCTAATATTGAAATTAGTGAAGATAATAATAACCATGATTTAAATTTTGAAAATGAAGAAACTAAATTATTAGAAGATGGGATTAAAAAAAGAATATTAGTTATGGAGAAGAAGTCTTAATTGATGATTTTGTATCATTCGTTTTGGAAGACATGAAATGGACAGAAGCCATAAAGCCTTCAGATACTAGTGGTGCATATATATATTATCCTAAGCAACATGATGAAATTTATTATGTAATTAGTGGTATTATTAAAAATTTATCTTCTGATTCAATTGTGATTAGTAATTATACTACAAAATATGATTTTAAATTTAATGAGAAGTACAACTATGAAGGAGATGCAACTGCAGATTTTGTGGATAGTTTAGAGGATACTTTAAAACCACTAAAAGAATCTAAGTTTTATATATACGTATCTGTACCAGAGGAGATTAAAGAAAAGTTTGACACCTGTGAGTTAGAAATAAAAATAGGAGACGGAATTCACTATTTAATGAGTGAAGAAGATATAAAGTATATTTTTACTATTAAATCAAATAATTAATATTATTTTGTATATTATAAAAAAACTAATAAAAGTATCGGAATTATTATAAGTAGCATGTGTTTGGTTTCCTAGCAAACTCATGCTCTTTGATTATTTTATAATATTTTACTATTATACCATCCCATATAATTTGAAATGAATCTATTACATTGAAATTGAAGGAACATAGATTTCTAAAACTTTATAAAACATATATTTGATTTTTCATTTAAAAAAAGAAATAATTAAGCTATTCTTCAAAAACTTTGATAAGCTCTAGAAAGATTGAGAAAATGAGTACATTAAGCTATAATTATAATGATATAGCAAAATTAGAAAACAGATTTATCAATATAAAGTATCAATTTAGGTATAAGGAGGAAAAAGATGTCCATTAAAGGAGTAAGTAGCTTAGAATATAGTGCTGGAGCTGTAAGCAAAGGATTTTGGTTTCAAGAATTCAAAAAAATATAATGAGCTATTAAGTAGGGGGGGATTTAAAGACCAAGAAATAAAAAAATGCAAGAAGAAGAAAATTTCTAATGGCTCCATCAGAAGATTATGGCAAGAAAATGATAAACGAAGTATCTAAACGGACTAGAGCATTGCCTAAAGAAATATACACCATGTTTACTAACTTACCGCTTTCAGATCAAAAGATATTAAATATACTAGGATTAATGATGACAGATAGATTATTCTTCGAATATATGTATGAAGTATATAGAGAAAAATCATAACAGGAAATTTAGAATTTGATAACAGTGATACAAGGATATTTCTTAAAAATAAATCTGAACAAAGCGAAAAGGTTTCAAACTTCAAATCATATACTAAGAAAAGATTGGCAGGAGCCTATAGAACATATTTAAAAGAAGCAAATCTCCTAGTAGAAGATAAAGGCTTATCAATAATAAAGAAACCTATTTAGATATTAATTTAGAAAAAGAGATGAGAAACAAGGATTTATATCCTTTTTAAGAGTTTTTTTGGGGGGGAATAACATGAAAACACTAGATGAAAAACTAAGAAAAATAGAAAAAGTAATAAGTGACGAAAATTTTAGAAAAAAAATAAAGGACTTAGTAATGAAGTAGGCTATTATATCTTTGATTACCCGGCTGAAGAAGAATTAAAAGTAAGAAACTATTTAGAAAATTTAAAGAGAAGAAATACAGAAAACCCACAAGGCTATGAATTAAAAATATATGATGTATATGATATTATGATTGATTTAATAGAAGAAGAAGGACTATTAGAAGATTGTATAGAAATGGAAGAGAATGAGGGATTAGATTATTTAATCTCAGCAGTAAATGATATTTTAAGAATAGATTATGATGACAATTATTTTAACACCTACATAGAAGAAAATACACCAGATAATTCAGTTGTATTCATTACAGGAGTAGGCAAAATCTTTCCCTTTGTAAGATCCCATGGAATATTAAACAAACTTCATCTAATATTCGATAGGGCACCAGTAGTGCTTTTTTTATCCAGGCAAATACGATGGACAAAGTTTAATGCTGTTCTCAGAGTTCAAAGATGATAATTATTATAGAGCATTTCCACTTATAATATAGGAGGGGGGTATATTATGCTAATAAAAGATATGTTTGAAAAAAAGAATCAATAGAGATATACAAGGTGTTATTAAAGTAGGACAAGATGATGATGCAAATATAAAACAAGAACTAGAAGAATATGTAGTAACTAAGGAGCTACAAAGGCATTTTAGAGATTTTTTTCAGCAATTATAAAAAAAAGCATAGTTGGAAATACAGATAAAATGGGGGGGTATGGATATCTGGATTCTTCGGCAGTGGTAAGTCTCATTTCTTAAAAATATTATCATATTTATTGGAAAATCGTGAAGTAGAAGGTAAAAAGGCATTGGACTATTTTATAGATGATAAAAGATACAAGATTCCATGGTATTAGCAGATATGGAACTTGCATGTAATACACCTACAGATGTGGTTTTGTTCAATATAGACTCAAAGAGTAAATCAGCAGGTACTAAAGGGAAAGATAGCATATTAAATGTTTTTTTTAAGAGTATTTAATGAAATGCAAGGATTTAGTACTGATCCACATTTAGCTGATTTAGAAAGACAACTGACAGAAGATGGAATATATGAAGATTTCAAAAATAGATATGAAGAACTACATAATTTAAATTGGGTAGAAAATCGTCATAAATTTAAATTCCATAAAGATAAAGTAATAAAAACCTTAGCAAATATGGAAATTATGAGCGAAGAATCAGCTAGAGACTGGAGCAGGACAACTACAAGTTCCTATGAAATAAGTATAGAGAGGTTTGCACAATTAGTTAAAGAGTATTTAGATAGTAAAGGTAAAACCATCATATAGTATTTTTAGTAGATGAAATAGGTCAATATATAGGAGATAATACTGATTTAATGCTAAATCTACAGACTATAACAGAAGACTTAGGAACAGCATGTCATGGTAAAGCATGGATAGTAGTCACTAGCCAGCAAGATATAGATTCCATAACTGAAGTTCAAGGAAGGGACTTTTCCAAAATACAGGGAAGATTTGATACAAGACTTAATCTAACATCCGCCAATGTAGATGAAGTAATTAAATTAAGGATACTAGAAAAAAACAGAAACAGCCAAAGAAACTCTATCTGTGCTATACGAAAATAATGAAACCATCATTAAGAATTTATTAATATTTAATGATGGCATAGAGAAAAAAACTTTATGAAGATAGTAAAGATTTTTGTGAAGTATACCCCCCCTTTATCCCTTATCAGTTTAATTTATTAGGAAGCGTATTAACATCCATAAGACAGCATGGAGCCAGTGGTAAGCATCTTTCAGAGGGAGAACGTTCTATGTTAGCCTTATTTAAAGAAAGTGCTGAAAAATTAATGTATAGAGAAGATGGAGAAATAGTTCCCTTTAATATATTCTATGATGGATTAGAGAAGTTTCTAGATCATAGTCATTCAGCAGTAATAACTAAAGCTTTAGAAAATGACTATATAAATCCTAGTAAAGAAGAGGATAATTTCAATGTAAATGTATTAAAGACTTTATTTTTAATTAAATATGTTAAAGAAATAGAAGCAAATCTAGAAAACATCACTACTCTTATGGTATCTAATATAAATGAAGATAGAATAGAGCTTAAAGAAAAAGTAGAAAAAGCCCTAAATATTTTAGTAGGACAAACATTGGTACAAAAAAAATGGAGATTTATATATTTTTTTTAACCGATGAAGAACAAGAAATAAATAGAGAAATAGATAGACAACATATAGAAACCCAATCTCTTACAAAGAAAATTGCGGAAATTATATATGCAGGAATTTTGCCAGATGATAGAGTTAGATACAATAAATTTGGGAATAGATATAATTTCCAATTCAATAGATTTGTAGATGGAGAGCCATATGGATTTAATCAATCTTCTGAGATAGGGATAGATATAATAACTCCAAATTCAGAAAAAAATGGAATAGAAAGTAGTTTGAGAATGGGGGGGAGCCAAAGAGAAAACATAATCTATGTAGACCTACCAAATGATAGAGCTTTATAGATGAAATAAGAACAGAAATGAAGATTGAAAAATACTTACAAGTATCAAATGCTACTAATATCCCAAAATTTGAAGAAATAAAGGCATTGAAGCGTGTTGAAATGAGAGAACATCAAGATAGAGGTAAACTATTTTTAGAAGAAGCTTTAAAGGAAGCAGAAATCTACCTAAATGGAGACAAGTTAGAACTCAAGAGTAAGGACTTTAAATTTAATATACAGGAAAGTTTACAAAGATTAATAGAAATTGTATATCACAAATTAGATTATATAGATACTCCTATGGCTGAAGTGGAGATTAGAAAGTTATTTAAAGATAGAGATAGTAGTAATATATTACTAGATACTCTGGAAACTCCCAATATAAATGCCATAAATGAAGTACTAGACTATATAAAATTAAGAACTAAAAATCATAGCAAAATATCATTAAAAGAGATAAAGGAGAGATTTTTAAAAGCACCCTATGGATTTATAGATACAGATATAGAATGGATAATATCTAAATTGTTTTTAGATGGAAATATAAGCTTTACTTTACATGGTGAGACAGTTTCCTTATTAAATGAAACAGAAGAAGAAGTAATAAATTATATAACCAAGAGACAATATATAGAAAAACTACTAATAGAAGAAAAAGAAGTCATAGATGAAAAATATATAAGAAGCCTAAAGAATATATCCTCCATACTGTTTGGTAGAGAGATCCAATTTGAAGATACAGATATGATGGTTAAAAAAATTCAACGAATATGCCAAATATACGATAGAGGAATTAAATATATTAAAAGAAAATTATAATAGAGGTAAATATCCAGGAGAAAAAAATCATCCAAGAAGGCATTAACTTAATAAATGAAACAAGGGGAATTTCAAAGCCTGGAGATGTATTTAAAGAATTATATAAAAATGAAGATGATTATTTAGATTTTGAAGAAGATTATCAACCAATAAAATCATTTTTCAAAGGTGAACAAAAAAAACATATGGGAAAAGACACAACACTATATATCCATATATAAAGAAAGTAAATCCTATATATTAAATGAAGAAATAGAAGAAATTATAGAAGAAATGAAAACTATAATTTCCATGTCTAGCCCCCCCTATAATAGGATAAAGGATTTACCAGAACTAAATAATAGATTCCTAAATCTATATAATGATATTTTAGACAAAGAATTAGAACCTGTAAAAGCAGAGATAGAGCAAGCAAAACATAGGGTTATGGAAGAATTGGAGAAAACAGGTTTAGAAGATAAATTTGGGCAAAGATATGGAGCAAGTTTTAGTGATCTTAATAAAAGAGCCGAATCTTGTAATAATGTAGCTATGGTAAATGGTTTTAGAATAGAAGCAGATACCTTAAAAATGAGATATTTAAATGAAATAGCTAAAGAATTAGAAAAGCAGAAGAGAGAAGAACCCATAGACGATGGGGGGGATAAAATAACTAAAAAAAGAGCCAGTTATTAGACGTAAAAATATCAGCATAAAGGACATAAATCCATCAAATTCATGGAGAATAGAAACGAGAGAAGACTTAGATAGATATCTAAGAGAATTAAAAGAAAAATTAGAAAAAGAATTAGAGGAAAACATTATTTTAAATATTGAGTTTTAGGGGGATATCAATGAATAAACAGCATTGAAGAATTTTGCCATATATTCAAGGGAAAAACTCATAGAAGATATAAAAGATAAAGCTATATTAATAGGAATAACAGAAGAGGGGATAAAAGCCCCCCCTCTTCCAGAGTCAAATAGGGATATGTTAGTCTTTAATATAGGGGGAAATAGAGACCTATAAAATATATGGACAAGATGTAAATAAGTACGATAAGCTAAAAGAGGAACTAAAAAAAAGACAAGAAGAATCAGACTATACCACAGCTTACAATACATTAGTAGAGGAAGTAGCCTATACTTGGTTTAATAGAATAATAGCCATAAGATTTATGGAAGTAAATAACTATATGCCAGATAGAATGAGAGTATTATCCTCAGGAAAAGAGGGAGTAAGAGAGCCAGAATTTGTAACCCATTATAGAGATACAGATATAGGAATAACAGAAGAAGAATTTGAAAAATTAGATGAATTAAAATTAGATGGCAGAAAGGAAGCCATGGATGAACTATTCCAATTTATGTTTATAAAACAGTGTAATGCCCTAAACAAAAATCTACCAGAACTATTTGAAAAGACAGATGACTATGCAGAACTACTATTAAATATATCATATGAAGATCCACAAGGTATAGTTCGTAAATTAATAGAAGATATAGGGGGGGAAGATCCCTTTGATATAAATAAAATGGGACAAATAGAGATAATAGGATGGTTGTATCAGTATTATAATACAGTTCTCAAAGCAGAAGTAGATGCATCAAATAAAAAAAAGTGGATAAAAATACTCTACCACCTAAAACTCAGTTATTTACACCGGAATGGATAGTAAAATATATGGTTCAAAATTCCTTAGGTAGACTTTGGATAGAGAGAAAAACAGCAATGGGAACAGATAAAACAGAAGAAGAATTAGCTAAAGAATATGGTTGGAAATATTATTTACCAGAAGCAGAACAAGTGGAAGAAGTAAAAATAAAGTTAAAAAACATAAGAGAAGATAGAAAAAAAATTTAAAAGTAGAGGACATAACATTTATTGACCCATCAATGGGAAGTGGACATATATTAGTCTATGCCTTTGAAATGTTTATGCAATTTTATTTAGAAGAAGGATATATGGAAAGAGAAGCAGCAGAAAGCATAATAGAGAATAACTTATATGGGCTAGATATAGATAAAAGGGCATATCAATTAGCATACTTTGCCCTTATGATGAAAGGAAGACAATATAGTAGAAGAATTCTTAACAAAGATATAGAAAACAACCTATATTATTTTATAGATAGCAAAGATATAAATAGAAAACAAATAGATTATCTGGGATATGGTTTAGATAATAGAGAAGAATCAAAAGAGGATATACTAGAAATAATAGATTTATTTATATATGCTAGAGAATTAGGATCTGTACTAAAAGTAGAAAAAGAATATGATTTTGAAGCTCTAAATGGATATATAAAAAAAATATAGATAAAAATGCTCTTCCTATAGAGTTAGTAGAAATAGAAAACACCCAAAGAGATATAATCCATATACTTAAATTATCGGAAATACTATCAAAAAAAATATAATATAGTGGTTACTAATCCGCCATATTTAGGTAGAAAATATATGGGAACTAATTTGACTAAGTATCTAGATAGAGAATATAAAGACACTAAGGCAGATTTGTTTGCTACATTTATGGAAAAATGTGATGAATTGTTAATGAAAAATGGATATTATGGAATGATAAATCAGCATTCATGGATGTTTTTATCCAGTTTTGAAAAATATAGGGAAAGATTACTTTCAGAGAATAATATAATCAATATGTTACATTTAGGACCTAGAGCTTTTGAGGAAATTAGTGGAGAAGTGGTACAATCAACTACTTTTATAATTAAGAAAAATAAAATTAAAGACTATATCGGCTCTTATATAAGGCTAATAGATTTTAAAAATGCTGAAGAAAAGGAAGAAAAAAACACTAGAAGCTATAGAAAATCCTGATTGTGGATATTATTATGAGACTAATGAAGATAATTTTGAATTAATACCAGGAAACCCTATAGCTTATTGGGCTAGTGAGAGAATTTATGAGATATTTGATAAAGGACATACTATAGGTGAATTATTTCCTGTTAGAAAAGGAAGTGATACCGGCGCGAATTATAAATATTTAAGAAACTTTTATGAATTGAATTTTAATGACTTAGGAATTTATTTAAAATGTGGTGAAGATACTATTAAGTACAAGAAGAAATGGGTTCCATATGATAAAGGTGGAAATTTTAGAAAATGGTATGGGAATAATGATATATTTATATATTGGAAAAATGATGGAAGTGAATTAAAAAAACTCTAAAGCTAATTTAAGGAGTAGGTATTTATTTTTTTAAAAACCATATAACCTGGAATGCCTTAACATCGTCGATAACAAGTGCAAGATATTCTGACTACGGAGCACTATTTGACTCTGCTGGATCATCTATGTTTCCTAAAGATAAAGAAATATATTTAGCTTATATGAATTCAAAAGTTGTTGATAAACTACTATTAATAATAAACCCAACTTTAAATTATGGTGCAGGATCAGTCTCAAAATTACCAAATATAATCTTGAATGATGAGCAAAAAAAATGAAATAGACTCCATAGTCCAACAAAATATCGCCATCTCCAAAATTGATTGGGACTCCTTCGAAACCTCTTGGGACTTCGAAGTTCACCCATTACTGGCCATAGATAAGCAAGGACAAGTTCCAAATACTGTAGAATCAGCTTATGAAAATTGGAAAGAATATGCTAATAATAACTTTGCTAATCTTAAAGCTAATGAAGAAAGACTAAATGAACTATTTATAGAGATCTATGGTTTAGAAGATGAACTAACACCAGAAGTATCAGATAAAGATATTACAATAGCTAAAATCTTTGATGATAAAAAGATATATATGATGATATAAAGGGAAATGGATATATTCTAACCAAAGAAGATGTGATTAAGTCCTTTATATCCTATGGAGTAGGATGTATTTTGGTAGATATAGTTTAGATGAAAAAGGTTTAGTCTATGCAGGTGGAGAATTTGATATCAATAGATATAATAAGTTTAAGCCAGTAAAAGACAATGTAATCTTAATTACAGATAAAGAATACTTTGAAGATGACTTGGTGAATAGATTTGTAGAATTTGTTAAGGTAAGCTTTGGAGAAGAAAATTTAGAGGAAAACCTAAAGTTCATAGCAGACTCCTTAAAGGGAAAAGGCACACCTAGGGAGAAGATAAGAAATTATTTTATTAATGATTTTTATAAAGATCATACTAAGATGTATAAAAAGACTCCTATCTATTGGCTATATGATAGTGGTAAGCAAAATGGTTTTAAGGCTTTAATCTATATGCACAGATATAATGCAGATACTACAGGTAAAGTAAGGATAGATTATTTACACAAAGTTCAAAGGATGTATGAAAGAAGAATGGATTTCTTAAGGGATGATATAGCAAATAATAAAGATGCAAAAGAAGTAGCTAAATCAGAAAAAGAACTAGAAAAAAAATAATAAAGCAGGTTAAAGAATGTAAAGATTATGATGAAAAGATTGCCCATATAGCCCTTTCAAGAATAGAAATAGACTTAGATGATGGTGTAAAGGTAAATTATGAAAAGGTACAAACTGATGAGAAAGGTAAAAAAATACAAAATACTGGCTAAGATTTAGAAGGTGGGTTGTGATTTATGG
>JMBV01000566.1_pt1 | contig 10739 bp, 17 predicted proteins | sample 616531 | NCBI WGS metagenome assembly JMBV01 (sample SAMN02727904, study PRJNA239997) | anaerobic digester metagenome | biome: anaerobic digester; isolation source: mesophilic anaerobic digester inoculated with municipal waste water sludge... | place: Germany: Bielefeld University, CeBiTec ... | reverse complement strand
GTGGCAGAAAAAGATGGTATAGATTATGAAGGATTAGTTTTAGGAATATTAGAAAGTGCAATTAAAAGATATAATTTAAATGATACTTTGAAACAAAATAATTGACAAAATTTCATATTTAAAGTATCATTTATTATGTTACAAAATAATGGCACCCTTAGCTCAGTTGGATAGAGTCGCTGACTTCGAATCAGTTGGTCGGGGGTTCGAGTCCCTCAGGGTGCGCCATAATAAATGTAAGGCTTACAGGATTATTATGTAAGTCTATTTTATATTTATTTAATATATACATAGTAAGTGTTGAACAATATCTAGAATGTGTTGTATTATATATAGGAGATGAGGAGGGATAAGATGAGGAGTAGAAAAATCAAAGGGATTTTAACCATGTCTCTTGCAATAATTATATCATTGGAAATTTTGCCCTTTAATACATATGTGGCTATTAATTCAAGTATAAAACAAAGGGACATTTGTACAATAGCAGTAGCAGCAGATGTTAAATCTGCAACAGAAGAAGATAAAATAAAGCCTGTAGTTGACTATGCATATGTAGAAGATGGAAGACTAGAACTAAGTATATCTGATAATGAGAAATTAGCTAGAAGGCCTATAATATATAAAATAGATAAAGAATTTCGTTCTTATGAAATTCACATAGATGACTATAGGAATGAATATGATGGTATAAAAAAAAGTGGGAAAGGTATATGAGATAAAAATTGAGATACCATCAACTATTTTCATAACAGTTAGAGATAGGGCAGATAATGAAAGTACATATAAATTTAATATCAAAGAAGACAATATACCTCTTACTAAGGGCGTACCAGAGCATATTTTGGAAAGATTAGCTAAAAATAGGCAGTCAGTAGTAAATAGATTTAGAGGATTTGAAGATATCTTTGAACTAGAATATGGTAAGGTTGTGGATGCTTTTAGTCTATACAATGATGTTATAAGGGATAACTATTACAGCTATAATAAAAAAAGATATTAAATTTAAAGTTAATGGATTGTCTGTAGATAAGGATGGAAATATTAAGCTTGACAAGTATGGAATATTTAAGGTTACTATGACACATAACAAGGACAAGACGTTTAAAGAGATAGCATATATACTTATAAAGCCAGATTGGAGAAATGTCGAAAATAGAAGGATTCCAAGTAATGTTAGTCCATATATAGTATATAAAGACAAGATAAAGGTATCTGATTATTTTAGATATGAAGATGAGGTGGGCAATAAGAAGAGCAAAATAGATACTTCCTATATGTTGGTATATAACGAAGACACAGATGAAACGGTGACAATGAATGATCGTATCAACCTAGAACTAAACAAGGTATACAGATTAAGTGTTTTAAATTTTGAAGACAATTCTGAACAAGACTTTTATATAATGAGACAAGAAAAGTCAAGATCAACTAATAGAAACTTTATTGATGTAGATAAAGATTACTGGGCAAGTAAGGATATAAATTCATTAGTATCTAAAGGGTTATTATCTGGATATCCAGATGGAACATTTAATCCTAAAGGAAACATTAGTGTAAGGGAATTTATGACGATACTAAGTAGACAAATAGCTGCAACTCCAGCAAAGGGGGGGAAGCCAATAGTTGGAAATGCAATAGTACCAACTAGTCCTAGCTCATGGGGGGGATATATAGAGTCTAAGTCTATACTAGACAGAATACCTTCTAAGGATTTATTTAGATTTAGCTACTTAAATTTAGATAGACCAATAAGTAGGGAAGAAGTAGCTTTTTAATAGACAGTGCCTTAGAATTAGGAATAGCATATAATGCTAATTCAAATAAACTACTTACTGATATAGGCTTATCATCATATCCATCAGAATGTATAAAGCTTGTAAATCTAGGATTGATTTCAGGCTATCCAGATGGAACCTTTAGACCAAAGAACAATATAACAAGAGCAGAAATATCAGCTTTATTTGCTAGAATTAAATAGATGATAAAAATCCTAAGGACTTAGTTTGTCCTTAGGATTTTTAAAAAAAATAAATCCTAAAAAAAATATCTAAATTAGCCGATATTATTAATGATGATTATGGTTTCAAGGGGGGCTAAAATTGATTAATAAAATTAAAAATATAATATATAGAGGATTAAGTTTAGCATTGGTATTATCTATAGTAGTGCCTATGATGATGCCTATGGTAGTGTTTGCAGGGACATACACTGTAAATAATTGGGATGAATATAAAGAAAAACTTAAAGAGGATATTAGGAAGCAGGAAGCAAGTATAATCATTAATTATAGTGGGAGTGAAATCTTTAGTACGGAATATTTTGCTCGACTTAAGATAGCTGATATCTATGAAGAAGCTAAAGAAGAGCTACCTAAATATTATGGCGAGTTAAATATTATAAGCCAAACAACACTTCCTGTACTAGATGGAAATTTAAATACATCTTTGAAAAGTGTAACTCACACAATAAAGTATAAAAATTCAGCAAAGGATTTTGCAGAAATAAGAACAATACTTAATGAAGAATATAAGACTATTAAACTAAGGTTACTGACTACGAGAAGATAAAAGCAGCTTATGATTATGTAGTTTGTGAGTTAAAAAAAAGATGAAGATGCTTCATCAATCAAAAAAAATATTATCTTCTCAAGGGGGATAATTCATATACATTTCTATTTTCTATGATGATGACTGATTTAGGATATGATAATGATATTGCTAATGGAACAGACGGTAATAAGTGGAATTTAGTAAAAGTTCAAGGCAAATGGTATCATGTAGACGGTAGATTGGAAACCATTGGAGAGGATAATGTAGTTAAGGATAATTTGTTTTTAATTTCTAAGAATGAATCTGGTGATTGGGATAAGGATGAACATGAGGGCAAACTATTAGCTGATACTAAATATGATGGGAATCCTCCTACAGTACCACAACTAAAATATGAGATAGAGATAATTGAGGAAGAAATTAAAGGCACATTAAATGAAATTATAAATATATCTGAAGAAATATCAATGGAACAAATTAGAGAAACTAAGAGAAAATTTGAAGCTATAGAAGAAAAAGTAAAAAAACTATGGTGAAAGAAAAAAAATATTTTAGAACCAGAAATAAATAAAGAATTAGATGAATCATTAAAAGTTACATTTAATGAACTAGTGAAAAATATAGATAAGGTACAATGCGAAATAAATAATAAAAAAAATCAGAAATTATTAATAAAACAGTAAAAAAAAGCAGAAGATACTTTTGAAATGGCAGATATTTTAGCTGCTAAAGAAGCTATAATTATGATTGAAGATAAAGAATTAGAAGAAAAAAATAAATGCTCTAGAAGTAGCAATAGGAGCTATAGAAAAAGCTGAAAGAACAAAATTAGAGGGTGATATTACACTTGCTAAAGAAGCGATAAAAAAATACTAAAATAACGGGATATAAAATAAGGCTAGAAGAAAGAATAAAAGTTTTAGAAGCTACAATAGCAGTAGAAAAAGTGGAAATAACAAAAATACAGGAAGATATTGATATAGCAATTGGACTAATAGGGGGGGAACTTGTAAAAGGAGTAACAAGGATAAATTTAGAGAATAGAATAAAGGCTATTAATGATGAAATAGCTGCTAATATAGCAGAGCAAAGAAGAATAAATGAAGCTAAGGCAGTAGTGGACAAAGCAGAAGCAGCTTTAAAAAAACAATGAAACAATAGATGATATAAAAGGTGAAACTGAAAATGCAGAGAAAGCAATAGAAAAAAATTGAAACTGATTCCGTAAAGGAACAACTTCAAGCTAGAATAAATCATATAAATATTGCAATAGTTGCCATAGAAACTATTGAGAAAGCAGAAAAGAGTGTAGAAGATATACCTAATGAAGAATCCTTAGCAGTTGTTATTGAGACAGCTGAAGGAAATATTAAAACAGCTGAAATAGAAGTCAAGAAAATTAAAGATAGAGATGTTAGGAGTAATCAACAAAATAGAATAAAAGCTATTCAACTTGTAGTAACTGCAATGAAAGCAGTAGAAAAAGCAGAAACATCAACGCCACTAAAAATGATTAATGTAACATCAGCAAGAAAAGCTATAGATAAGATTAATGAAAAATATCAAGATACTATTGATAACTTAGATGTTAGAGTAAATAAGGTAGAATCTACAATAATGCTGGAAAACAAAGAAACATCAGCTATAAAAGCAGTAGAAAAAGCAGAAAAGAGTATGAAAGATATTGATATTGCCTTAGCTAGAGATGCTGTTGATTTGCTTTCTGATAATGACATAAAAATTCAATTAAACAATCGAATAGATGCAATAAATAATATAAATAAATTAGAAAATAGTTTAGCAAAATATGTGAAAGAACTTTCAGAAGAATATAGGTTAGAATTAAACATAGCTATTCGTGATGTTGATAAAGCAATAGAAAAACTAGAAGAAGGTAATATAAAAGCAAAATATAAAAGTAGACTTTTAGTAGCTAGAAAAACGAGAACGGCAATAGATAAAATAAAATTAGCTAAAGATGATTATACGATTAAAGTTGCTGATGATGCTATTGCAGAAGTGACAGATAGTAGGATAAAGGAGGTACTTGAGAAGAAGTTAAAGGATATTGTACTTCAAAAAGAAATAGATAGGAAAATTGAAGAAGCTACAGAAGCAGTAGAAAAGGCTAAGGAAAATGTAAAAGAAATAATGGAAGCAAATGAAAATTTAGAAGCAGTTAATAATGCTGAAGAAGAAGTAAAACAACTACCAACAGGAAGTGTTAAAAAAAGAACTTCAAACTATAATCAAGGAACTTAACAATGTAATAAAAGCTAAACAAATAGTAGAGAATGCAGAAGTTAAATTGGATAATGGTATCCTTACAATAAAGGATGTCACAACGTCAGAAAAAGCTGTGTGGGGTTTAAATAAAGAATATAGGGAATATAATCCAGGAAAAGATGAACAAGGAGAAGATAATCCAAATCTTAATGAAAGGATAAAGGCTCTAAGGACTGCACTGGAAGAAAAAGAGGCAAATGAACTTCTTAAAAAAAGCAGAAGAGGCAGTAGCAAAGGCAAAAGAAACAAAATCTACAAGAGATATTACTGTGGCTAAAAAAAGCAGTGAGCTTGGTAAAAAAATGAAGAAAAAAAAGAAAGAATTAACTGCTCAAATAGAAGAACTAGAAGTTTCAATAGCAGAAGAAGCGGTAAAAAAAAGCTGAAGAAAGTGCAAGGTATAATAGTAAATCCACATCAAAGGATATCACCGCAGCAGAAAAAAATGGTGGATGGAATTAGCAATAGAAATAAATATGAAAAAGAAATATCAAACTTAAACGCTAGAATAAAGGCCATGAAAAGTTATCAGGAAGCCATTAAAGTATTAGAAGATACAAAGAAAAACAGAAATGAACAAAATAAAGAAGCTGCTCAAAGAGCTCTGGATGAATTCGGAAGAGATGCCCAAAAAGTAAAAGAAAAAGATGAAGATGTATATAAAGATGTTTATGAAAAAAAATGGAAACTTATATAAAAGATGAAATTGGTGCTATAGAAGAATATCTAGCTGATGAAGAACAAAAAGTAGAAGATGCAAATACTGCAGTAAAAAAATGCAGAAGATAAAATGAAAGTTGAAAGTAATCCAAGTAATGATGATATTAAAAATGCTCAGGAAACTGTCCACAAGGTCAGTGATAGGACTAAAAAGGCTGCATTACAGAAGAGGTTAGATGCAGTAACTGCAGCTATGGCAGCTAAATCTGCAGTTGAAAGGGCAGAAGCATATACAGATTCATCAAGTTTGAAGGAAGCAGAAAAGGCCTTAAATAATCTAACGAGGACAAATTCATATTTGAACATCATAAAGGACCTGGGAAATAGAATAGCAAAATTAAACGACAAACTAAATGTATCTAAAAAAAGTTGATGAAGCTACAAAGCTAGTACAAAAGGCCATAGATAGTAGAAAGGAGGCAGATATTGCAAAGGCTAAATTTGCCGTAGATTCCCTTGAGTCACTTGGGCTTGATGCTCATAATGGGTTAAGGGAAGCTCATAAGAGGTTGACAGAAATGCTTGAAACCTTAGATGCTTCAATAGGTGAAGAAGCAAAGAATGAATCGGATGCTTTAAAAGCTGCACAAGATAAAATAAACAAAGCAATAACAGAGATAGATGAAGTCAATATTTATATAGGGAATATCATAGAAGGTGAAGATAGAGAAGATAAGAAGATACAAGAGGTATATGATAAAATTCAATTAGCTAAAAATCATATAATAAAAGCAAATGCTGAGACAAGAAAGCTTACTAAACAAAATCAGAAAGGTTTATTAGCTCAGATAGACAATGCTAATAGAGAGATAGAACTGGCAGAAGATAATGTACATGTGAAGGAAGCAGTAAGATTAGTAACTATAGCTTCATCCTCCGTTACTAATTCAAAAGATGAACATGATAAAGCGAAGGCTAGATTAGATATTGCTGCTGCTAGAAGAGCTACAGATAAAATAAGACACAACAATAATAAAGCTGTTAAGGCAACAATATCAAAAACGTTAGACTCCATCCAAAACAAGTTAACTTCAGATAATGATCGAGAGCTTATAGATGCAGCTGTTGATGCAGTAAATAAGGCAGCCGATATGCTTGCTAAGGCAGTGAGAAATAATAAGGTAATGGATGAACAAGAACAAATTGAAAAAGCTATTTTTTTCTGCTAAATTGGCCATTGGATGGATTAGTGATAATAACAAAGCTGCGAAAGCTACATTGACTAATTTTATAAATGATATAGAGTCAATGTTCAAATCAGAAAAAGAAGGTATACTAAATGAAGAACGTATAAAAATGCAGAAAAGGCAGTAGTAGAAGCAGAATCTAAGAAAGGTTCTGAGGAATTAGAAAACTATATTAGAACAGCTAGACTAAGGGTAAGACTCATTAAAAATGATGGGCCAGAAACTGCAGCAAAGATAGCTGATTTAAATGCCAGATTAGATGCATTGGAGGGTAAAAATAGTGGTGGTTCTGGAAGTAGTGGAAATAACAAACCAGGTGGCAATAGTGGTGATAGTAATAAAAAAAGGAGGTAGCTCTGGTGGAAATATAATTCCTACAAGTCCACTTTCTGATTATGAAAGAGTCATAGGAACGACTGAACCAGTATGGGGGGGAAGAACTAAAAAGCTAAAGAAAACAAATCCTATTACAGGTATTTCAGTTTATGATATGACAATATTTAAGATTCATGATAGTAGGGCTAAGATTATGGAGCTTTCCAATATTTTAAATACTAAACCAAATGTAAATGCCAAATTGATAGTGAATGGTAAGACCATTGATCCAGATTCACAGCCATATATATATGATAGAACAAATAATAGTGTATTATTGCCTATAAGATTTTTAAGTGATGAATTAGGCTTTACTATAAGCTTAACAGATAGTCCCGTTAAAAATAGAGTTAAGAGATTATTGTTAACTGGAATAGTAAATGGTGAAACTAAATCAATAATAATGGATATAGGTAGTGAATATTGTTATGTAAATGGGAGTTTAGTTAAGATGAGTTCTAAAACTGTGATACAGGATGGAAGAACCTATATACCTGTGGATTTTATGGTTGAGTATTTAGGCTTAACTTTTAGCTATTATAAGGAAAGTGGAAATATTCAACTAATAATAAATTAAATATATTATGAATTTACCGCATAATGTAGAAGGTTTGTTAAAAGAGATCTAATTTATGAATTCTCTTATTTGCCTATATTTTGCATTAACGAATATAATAAAATCCTTGTAATTTTTATATTGCAAGGATTTTATATTTTGTTAGAATATAAAATTTTATCTAATATAATTTTTCTTTATATTATTTCCTTATATGTATAATTTTCACTAGTGTGGAAAGATTATCTAATATAAGTAAATATCTAGCTATAAAGGTATCAAAAAATTTGATCTTAATAATCATTTAACTATAATGGAAAATCAACAAAAAGGAAGGAGGATGGATATGGCAGTTGTTAAAGTAATAGAGCTTCTTTCAGAGTCAACAAATGGCTGGGAAGCTGCAGCACAAGAAGCTGTTACAGAAGCAGCAAAAACAATAGATGATATACAAAGTGTATATGTTAGTAATATGCAGGCTATTGTAGAAAACAACAAAATAACCAAATATAGATTAAATGTAAAAATTTCATTTATAGTTAAGTAGTTAATTTTATGGGGGGGGAAGTAGTCATTGAAATTGGAAATATATATGATATAATATAAAAAAAGGGGAGCTTATATTTTAGGCTGAGAGGAAGTTTTACTTCGACCCATAACCTGATACGGATAATACCGGCGTAGGGAAATATTTAGTTTATACTATCTAATCAAAGAGTATAAATGGGATATGCCTTATGGGGGGGTATATCCCATTTTAAAATGCCTGGAGAATGTATTTTCAATAAGTAGAGGGGGAGCGCCCTAGACTTATAGGCAAAATAAAACTAAATAGCCAGGGAGCTTGTGTTTCAAGATGAGAGGAAGCTTTTGAGCTTCGACCGACCAAATATGGTTATACTATATAGGGGATTGCTATTTAGTCACATTATAATTATATCTCAATAATGATATTTGTTTCCTATATGGTATATATCAAAATAAATATTATTATGGAGGTATTTTATTATGGAAAAAAAATTCAAAACTATTAAGACAGCTTATGTTGGCAATGTTGATGGCTATGGGAGTAGTCATTTCTCCAATTCTTCGTATAGAAGGTATGTGTCCTATGGCTCATTTTATTAACATAGTTTGTTCTGTTACCTTAGGACCTTGGTATTCATTACTTTGTGCCACATTAATTGGAATTATAAGAATGGCTTTTATGGGAATTCCACCTTTAGCATTAACAGGAGCAGTTTTTGGAGCCTTTTTATCTGGAGTGTTTTATAGATTATCTAAAGGTAAGTTAATTTGTGCAGTTATAGGAGAAACCATAGGGACAGGCATTATTGGAGCTATATTATCTTATCCAGTAATGACTTATATTTGGGGGGGAAGAACAGGACTTACATGGATGTTTTATGTTCCATCTTTTGTAATGGGGACTTATAGGGGGGGAGCAATTGCGTTTATTTTCTTAGTAGCCTTAAGTAGAACGGGAATGCTTGCTAAAATTCAAAGAAGTTTGGGGGGCGAAAGTTTATGATAAATCAAGAAGTAACAATAGACAATTTACTGCAAATAAAGAAGAATATTAAATCAAGAAAACCCCTTATCCATTGTATAACAAATCCTATTTCAATAAATGATTGTGCAAATATGGTTTTGGCTACTGGCGGAAAGCCTATTATGGCAGAACATCCCCCTAGAAGTTGCAGAAATAACATCTGTTTCTAAAGCTTTAGGAGTTAATCTTGGAAATATAACAGATATTAGGATGGAGTCAATGCTAATTTCAGGTAAAGTAGCTTTTAAAAATAAAATTCCACAAGTAATAGATTTAGTAGGAGTAGGATGTAGTAACTTCGTTTAGACTATGGAAGGAAATATATAGAGGAATGTCATCCAGATGTTATAAAGGGAAATATGTCTGAAATCAAATCTATTTATGGACTAGAGAGCAATGCAAAGGGTATTGATGTTGGAGTCTGTGATGTGATAACAGAAAATAATCTTGATGAAAATATAAAAATGTTAAAGTCCTTATCCTTAGAAACTGGCTCTATTATTGTGGCAACAGGGATTATAGACATAATTACAAATGGAATCCATACATATTTAATATCCAATGGTTGTGAAATGCTTTCAATGATAACTGGGACAGGCTGTATGCTTAATGTTCTTATAGCAAGTTATATTTCTTCTGGTGATGTACTTGGAGGCGTTATTTTAGCAGTGGGACTTATGGGGGGGATATGTGGTGAACTTTCTCAAAATGTTAAAGGTACTGGAAGTTTTAGAGTTGAGCTTTTAGATAATATATTTAGTATTTCTGATGATATAATAAGGGAAAAATTACAAATAAAGAAAAGAGATGATTAATGGTGAAACTTGATATTACCCTTTATTTAGTAACAGATAGCACTAATTTAAAAGAAGAAGAGTTTCTTGCAAAGGTAGATATGGCTTGTAAAGGTGGAGTAACTATAGTTCAATTAAGGGAAAAAGAAAGATCTGATTATGATTATCTTAATCTGGCAATTAAAGTAAAAGAAATTACAGATAAATATGGTATTCCACTAATAATAGATGATAGAATAGATATAGCTATGGCATCTAATGCTGCAGGAGTTCATCTTGGACAAAGGGATATACCTATTTCATATGCAAGAAGATTAATGGGTAAGGATAAAATAATTGGAGCAACTACAAAAACTGTGGAACAAGCTAAAGAAGCCGTAGAGCAAGGTGCAGATTATTTAGGAGTAGGAGCAATTTATCCTACAACTACAAAGGTAATTACAGTTATTACACAAGTTTCTACATTAAATGATATTTGTAATACTGTAGATATTCCTGTTTTGGCCATAGGTGGTTTAAATAAAGGCAATTGTCATATTTTAAAGGATAGTCCTATTGATGGAATTGCTGTAGTTTCAGCAATAATGAAATCAGAAAATCCAGAAAAAGCAGCATCAGAGCTAAAATCAAAGATACTTTCAATAAAAAAAACAAAATGGAGTGATATCAATGAAAGCATATTTAGCCAATGGATTATTTAGTATGGGGGGGGATAGATTG
>JMBV01000565.1_pt1 | contig 10758 bp, 21 predicted proteins | sample 616531 | NCBI WGS metagenome assembly JMBV01 (sample SAMN02727904, study PRJNA239997) | anaerobic digester metagenome | biome: anaerobic digester; isolation source: mesophilic anaerobic digester inoculated with municipal waste water sludge... | place: Germany: Bielefeld University, CeBiTec ... | reverse complement strand
AGCCGTAGATACAAGGGGGGGCTATATTATTCATGCTAATCCCATAGCTAAGGAAATATTAAGTCTAGAAGATATTTTTGAAAAGGAGTTTATAAATGTTAAAAATTTTACCCTAAAGGATTTGAATTTAGGTAAAGCTGATTATAGTGATGGAGGGAATTTAGAAGGAGAGGAAATAATAGAAATAAACAATATGATATATAGGGTAAATTATGCCCCCCCTTTAGAAATGAAATAAATAATATAGGTGGGGTAATTATGGTGTTCCAAGATATAACCGAACAGCATAAACTAGATAATATGAGGAAAGAATTTGTGGCTAATGTATCCCACGAATTAAAAACCCCCCCAATTACTACTATAAAATCCTATACAGAAACCCTAATGGATTATGAAGATATGGATAAAGAATTAATGTGCAAGTTTTTATCAGTAATCGATAATGAATGCGATAGAATGACTAGAATAGTAAGGAATTTACTCCAATTATCTAATATGGATTATAATAAAACTCAGTGGAATATAGTGGAATACCCAATAGAGAAATTAATAGAAGATTCCTGCTTAAAATTGGATCTAGCTTTTAAGGAAAAAAATCAAAAGATTAGTTTTAGAGTAGATGACAATATACCAGATGTTCCAATGGATAAGGATGGTATAGAGCAGGTATTATTAAATATAATTTCTAATGCAATTAAATATACTCCTGAGGGAGGAATAATAGACATATATGCTAGAATGGAAGAGGAAAAAGTAATAATTACTATCAAAGACAATGGAATAGGCATACCAGATGAGGACAGGGTAAGAATATTTGAGAGATTCTATAGAGTAGATAAGGGCAGAAGCAGGGAATTAGGTGGAACTGGCCTAGGACTATCTATAGCAAAACAAATAGTAGAGGCCCATGGTGGAAAATTAATATTAAAATCAGAATACCAAATAGGAACAGAGGTAGATATTATCTTGCCTATGGAGGGATATGTAATTCAAACTTAATTTATTTGTAATATGATTGTAATATATATATATTATAATCATAGTGAATTGTATAAATATATTGAATAATATTTGTTTGCATTAAAAAAAATATAGAGAAAAGGAGGTTGGGAATATGAAAAAGAGAATTATACTTAGTCTACTAGTTTTGATTATGGTTCTTTCAATACCCAATATGTCATTTGCGGCATCTTCTATTGCCAAAAACACAAATAATAAATATCAGGTAAATGTTCCAGAGGAAGACCTTTCATCTACTGGAGAGAAAGTCGCTTTAGTATCTGGTATAGCACCAGAGGGAACAAATATTGTAATAGAAGTCTACGGTACAACAGATCTTACAGGAAAGAAATTTAATTTAAATAAACTACCAAAGGACTCAGACTATATTCTCATCTCCAGTGAAACTATTAAATCTGGTAGCATAGGATTTGGTAAAGAGGTAGAATTAGTAAATGGAATAAATAAGATAGTTGTAATTTTTAAAATTAAGGGTGAACCCCAAGAAGAGAGAATTATCTATGTTTATGATAAGGTTTCATCCGGGGGGGCTAATCTAAGTAGCCCATATTTATTAAGCAAATAAACCATGGACAAGGGGATGAATTAAATGGCTAAAGAAAGGTTTAAGACCTTACTACTCCTATCTATGGTATGTATTAGTATTTTCCTTACAAAAAGATTATGGCTATCCATGCCCTATGATTTAATATCTTCTTTTAAAAAAAGAGGAGGCCATAGGCGCTAATTATTTATTGGGAGATATGATTAGGCCTCATAAATATCTTATAAACTTTAGCGATGAGGCCCATACCATTCGCTATACAGACAAAGACAATTACCTATGGACAAATACTCGTTCTATTCTAATAGATGCTCTATCCTCAAATAGTGCAAAGTTTAGCACTATATCCCATGAGGATTTTTGGCGTATAAGGAGAAGATGTCCATAGCTTTTTATTTTCCAGAAGAATTCAACACTTATATAATTTCTCGTTCGCTAAATATAAGTAAGCCCAATGATATAGTAAAGAAAATTGAAGAAATTGATAATATATATTTATATCTAGGAAAAGGAGATCCATTCCTTATATTTCTCAAGGTAAAAAAACATATAAAAATATCTAATTTGGATATTAATACTGAGAATATAGTGGAAAAGGTCAAGACCATAGAAAAAAAGTGGAGATTTTACTTATTACTATTCTATGAAGGATACACATGGGGGGGTAAATGAAGATTTGTTTATCACTTTTAAAATGTCTAAAACTATGGCAAATATCTATGTGGAAAGCGAATTAAAAACTAATAATATAGAGGAAATGAGGAATATAGCAGAAAGCTTTTTTTGATAAGGATATTGACTATGTAAGGGAAATAGTAGAGGACAGTGGCTCTATTATTTATTTATATAATCAGCAGGTTTTAAAAATTAGTCCCAATGGGGGGGAATTAGAATACTTCAATCCATTAAATGAGCCTGTATTAGAGAGGAATCTCTATATTAGTTTAAATACTGCTGCAGACTTTTTATCTCAAAATATAGCTATCCCACAAAATATGTATTTGGCTAAAATTGAAGAAATAAAATCTGAGGAAAATTTAGGCTATAGGCTAAGTTTTAGATATAGAATGGGGGGGAATTCCCCCTAATATTAGGTTCCGATACTATAGAAGATTTTATACAAATTGATGTTTTTAACAAAAATATAAGAAAATATAAAAGATTTATTAGAAAAGATATGGAAATTACTCAAGAAGAAAGTGTAAATAACAAGGAAGTGCTATCGGCCTTTGATATTATAAATTTAAATTATAATTTTTTTAGAATCCCAATATATAAAAGAAAATAAAATAGATTTTAAAAGCGAAGAAGCTTTAAATTTAAAAGAAGATGTTTTATTGTCAATTAAAAATCTTAATATTGCCTATGTAGATTTATGTGAAAGGATAGTGGAGAAAAATTAATAGGAACTTGGGTATTAGAATTTTTAGATAAACTATATGCATTTGATATTTATAATGGCAATTTGATTTTGGAGAAGGATGTAAAATAGTTCTGGATGGTGAATAATATGGATTGGTCCAAGGCTAAGACTATATTAATATTAGCATTTATAATTACAAATATATTATTAATATATGTATTAATGGGAGAAAAGGCCATTGAGGAGCCTACTATTAAGGAAGAATTTATTGAAGATGTTGTGGGTCTCCTAAAGGAAAAGGACATATCCTTAGCTACTGATATTCCAAAGAATATTCCCCCCCATTTAAACACCATGATAGTTAAATATGAAAAATTTGGTCTAGAAGAATTAAATAGAAGATTTTTCAAAAGCACAGGTACTGTAGATACCAATGAAGAAGATTTGGGAAAAGTTGTTTCTAAAGAGGAATCTATTCTACTTCTAAATAAAAAAACTAATATTATATGAGAATAAAGAGGATAAGGAATTATTTAAAAATCTAAATTCGGACAAGGCTATAAAAATTGCAGAATCCTTTTTAAAAGAAAAAGAATTTGATACCTCAGATATGAAAATTAGTTTCATTAAGGAAGAAAAAGAGGTTTTTTTATATAGAATACTCTAAAATCCACCAGGATATTTTTGTAGAAAGGGCCTTCACCAATTTTCAAATTGATAAAAGAGGGGGGGTCAAAAGATTTGAAAGACAATGGCTCATAGAGGAAGAACTAGGAGAGACGGAAATATACATTAGTACTGCTCCTAAGGCCATATTAGGATTGTTAAGTATGGGAGAAGTTTATGGTAAGACTATTACGGATATTTCCATATGCTATTATTTTGATCCTCAAAAGCATAATTATCTGGAAGATTTAGGAGAGGCTAGGCAGGGGGGGAGAGCAGTGCCTGCTTGGCGTATACAGTTTTCTGATGGATATAAGATATTTATAGATGAGTATTAAGGAGGATGGCAGAGACCATCCTTTTAATTTTATAAAATCTATATTATAATATAATTTAAGGCGAATATATATTAGGGGGGAAAACAAATGACAATAAAATTCTGTGCCCTATCCAGTGGTAGTAATGGGAATTGCCATTATATTGAAAGTAAGGGTACAAGACTATTAATAGATGCAGGTTTTAGTGGAAAAAGAATAGAAGAATTACTATCTTCAATCCATGTAAAGGCAAATACAATAGACTATATTTTAATAACCCATGAACACATAGACCATATTAAGGGCGCTGGAATATTATCCAGAAGATATAATATTCCCATAATAGCTAATAAAAATACTTGGCTTGGTATGGCGGATAAAATTGGAGAAATTAAAGATAAAAATATAAAAGTAATCCAGACTAATGAGGATTTTAATTTAGGAGATTTAGGTATCTATCCCTTTAATATATATCACGATGCAGCAGAACCCATTGGTTATATAATTTATTATAAAAAAAGTTAAAATAAGTATTGCAACAGACACTGGTTGGGTAGATAATAGTATAAAGAATAAAATTAAAGGCTCTAATCTCTATTTAATTGAATCTAATCACGATGTGGAAATGCTTAAAAATGGAAGCTATCCCTGGTTTCTAAAGCAAAGGGTATTAAGCGAGGAAGGACATTTATCCAATATAGATGCAGGAGAGACCCTATCAGAAATACTACTGGGAAATGGAGAAATAGTTTTATTAGGCCATTTAAGCAAAGAAAACAATACTCCAAGCCTTGCTTATGAAACTGTAAAAGAGGCCGTTGGGGGGGAGGTTTATGAAAATATAGAATTAGATTTGAGTCTTAGAGATAGGCCGACTAAATTATATACTCTATAATGATGGGAGAGATTAATATGTATTATGAAAGACCTAAAAAAAGTAGAAGCCTATGGTCATATTTTATAGTTGCATTAATTGCAGCCATTATTGGAGGTACTATTAGTGTATATATAGCACCAAAATATATTTATGGGAAGTTGTTGCCAGAGCCAGAAATGTATATAAAAGAAATTCCTAGCAATCAGCAAGGTGTAAATATTACTACTACAGAGGATATTTCTGCAGTAGAAGCTGTAGCTAAAAAAAATCCATGAGTTCTGTAGTGGGAATTACTATGGTACAAATTCAAAGGGAAATTTTTTTTGGGAAAGAGAAGTACCTGGAAGTGGTTCAGGTGTAATTATTAGTCCAAATGGATATATACTTACTAATTCCCATGTGGTAGGAGATGGCCAGGCAAAGAATATTAATGTATTGTTTGAAAATGGAGACAAAATGCCCGGTCAGGTACTTTGGAATGATGTCTATTTAGATTTAGCCATAGTTAAAGTAAATGCCACTGGACTTCCTGTTGCAGATTTGGGAGATTCTGATGCTTTAGAAGTGGGTCAATTGGCTGTAGCCATAGGAAATCCATTAGGATTGGATTTTCAAAGAACTGTGACCTCTGGAGTTATATCTGGCCTAAACAGATCCATTAGAGTTAGTGAAAATATTGTAATAGAAGATCTAATTCAAACCGATGCATCTATAAATCCAGGTAATAGTGGTGGGCCATTATTAAATAGCGAGGGAGAAGTAATAGGTATCAATACGGTAAAATTAGACCTGATGCAGCCGAAGGCCTAGGCTTTGCAATTCCTATTAATGTGGCAAAGCCCATAGTAAATCGTGTAATAGAAGAAGGGGGATTTTAAAATAGTTTATATGGGTATTATATCCCAGGAAGTAGAAAAATATGAAAGGGAATATGGAGTAGAATTAAATGTAGATAATGGGATTATACTAGTTCATGTAGAGGAAAATAGCCCTGCCCATAAAGCAGGTTTAAGAATGGGAGATATTATAACTAGAATAGACAATCAAGAAATAGATTCTACCACCCAATTAAAGAAAGTTTTATATAAATATAAAAAGGGAGATAAGGCTACAATAACTATAATTAGAAGTGGGAAAGAAATGTTAATTGATATGGTGTTTACAGCAGTGAGATAAAATAAGCTTTAATGAGTATGATATAAATAAATTATCCATTTAAATGGAGTTGATACCATGTATGTAGTATGTAATGAGCATTTAGAAGAGGCTATTGAAGAATTTGTAGAGGTTTATGAACAACCACCAGATATATATGAATTAGAAAAGGTATCTTTCACAGATTGGGCAAGTCCCCCCCATAGTTGTAATTTTTGCGATAGAATACCTAAATATCTAGTTTTATAATTTTGTAAAGAATATGTAAAGGAAATGTAACTAATTTTTCCCAAAATCATGTTAAGATTTAGATATAAACAAAATATAGGAGGAATTAGTTATGAAAAACAAAATAATAATATTTGGATTAGCTGGTACATTGGCTTTTAGCAGTATATCTTTTGCATCAGAAGGTGTAGAAAACAAAATTAAAGAGAGAAATACTGTAGTAACTGAAACAGTAGTAGAAGATGGTATAATAATTGAAAGCAAAACTATATTAGTAGATTTTAAAGGCGCTGATACTAAAGTAGAAATTCCAGTAATTAAAGGTCTATCAGATATAAAATATCAAGATGAATTAAATCAGTTTATGAAATCTCATACAGAAAAGGAAATAGAAGAATTTAAGGTAAATGCAAAAAGTGGAATGGAAGCCTCAAAAGAATTAAAGCCAGTATTATGGATAGATTATGAAGTTAAATCAAATGGAGATACTCTATCCTTTGTAATAAACTCCTACACTTATTTAGGTGGAGCAAATGGTATTTCAAGAAAAAAATTATTATAATATAAACACTAAAGAAAACAAGACTCTAGAATTAAAAGATTTATTTAAGGAAAATGAAGATTATAAATCCTTAATAAATGCTGAAATAAATAAGCAAATAAAGGAACAAATTCTGGATGAAACAAAGATTTATTTTGAAGGCGATGATGGTTTCAAATCTATAAAAGATAATCAAAACTTTTATGTAGATAAGAATGGGAATTTAGTAATTGCATTTGATAAATATGAAATAGCTCCAGGCTATATGGGGCACCCAGAATTTAAAATCTTAAAAGAAGGAAAGATTTTAAATTTTAATAATGTAAAAATTAATGGCAAGGAGTTGGAACTAGAGCATCCTATATTTGAATCGAAAAAGGGAAATATAATGTTACCTATGGCAGAAATTATGAGAGCATTAGATTTTAAAGTGGAATGGAATGGAAAAGATAGAGTTGTAAATATAAACAAAGGGGCAGTATTTACTGGCGCATATATAAACGAGGGGGGGACATATTATTTCTCTAAAGCCTTAGTACATTTAGAAGAGGGTGCCCAATTAATAGAGGGAACTACCTTTATACCAATGAGCTTTATAGATCAGGTACTTAAGGGAGAAAAATTTGTAGATGAAAATGGAGTATTAAATATTAATCTATAGAATAAATGTATAATAAATTTAATTTCTACACAATTTAGTAGTATCTGAAGTTTATTAAAGGGAGATTCTTTACGATGTTCAGAATGATAATGATATATCAATATTATTCTGGCTAAGTAAAGGGTCTCTATTTATTTATGGTAATATTTGATATAATATAATCTATAATAAATTTTTAGGAGGGAAAAATGAGGATATTATTAGTGAATGATGATGGAATACATGCCGAAGGCTTATATTTATTGGCAAAGGAACTGGAGAGAGAACATGAAATAATTATAGTGGCACCAGCAGAACAAAAATCTGCCCAGTCTCAGGCCATAACCATATCTAATTCTTTAATAGTAAAGGAAGTAAAATTAGATGGTATAAAGTCTAAAGCCTATAGTGTATCAGGTACTCCAGCAGATTGTGTAAGGGTAGCCTTAGATAAATTGGTAGATGAAAAATAGATATGGTCATATCTGGAATAAATCAGGGTCTAAATGTAGGGATGGATGTACTATATTCTGGCACTGTGTCTGCAGCTATAGAGGCAAATCTATATAATATTCCAGCCATGGCATTATCAGCAGAATGGATAGATGGTAAGATAGACTATGATTTAGCAGTTAAACATGGACAGGAGGTTTTAAATAGGACTAGGGATGATTTTATAAAAAAACAATATAATCTTAAGCTTAAATACTCCTTATTTAAACGGTAAGGAAATTAGCGGTGTGAAAGTCTGCAAAATTGGCAATGTAATCTATGATTATTATCATATGGAAGATAATGAAGTTAATGGAGAAAAGGTATTAAAACTTCATGGAAGACAAGATAGGGAATCGGAAGAGGATACTGATAGATACTATCTTTCCAAAGGCTATGTAACCATAACTCCATTACATTATGATCTGACGAATTTTAAACTTTTAAATATGGTAGAGTCTTGGTTCTAAATTAGATGCTTGAATTATCAGAAAACCAGATGTATAATATAATTAGAACTAAGACATAGGGGGGGGAGATTTTATGTATAAGATTAAAGATAAAGAAACAGTATTAAGAGAATATGTAAATAGATACCCTGAATTAGATCAACATTTTAAGGACGAATTAGCTAAGGAATACGATAGGTACAGAGAACTATTAGACAGTGTGGAGACAAAAGAAGAAGCCATAGGAATATTCAATGAGGAAATCAGAAAAAAAATGAAGAAAGATACAAAAGTGATACTTTAATAGAATGTTTAGAAGGTTCACCTCATAATCAGTATATGGAGATATTGGCCAATTATGGATTGATAGTATTTTTTTTAGAGATAATATGATTGAAGACTAAAATGTAAAAATTTTATATAAAATTTTATTGTTAATTATTTTTAAAATATAAGGGGGTTTATGATGAAATCATTAAAAGGAACAAAGACAGCGGAGAACCTAATGAAGTCATTTGCAGGAGAATCTCAAGCTAGAACAAGATATACATACTATGCTTCTCAGGCAAGAAAAGAAGGGTATGTACAAATTTCTAATATTTTTGTAGAAACTGCAGAAAATGAAAAGGAACATGCTAAAAGATTTTTTTTAAATTTTTAAATGAAGATCTATGTGGAGAGGCAGTTGAAATCACTGCTGATTATCCTGTAGCATTAGGTGATACAAAAACTAATTTAAAAGCTGCTGCTGAAGGCGAAAATGAAGAATGGACAGAATTATATCCTGAATTTGCAAATGTTGCAGAGGAAGAAGGTTTTTCAAAGATAGCCTATGTATGGAGAGAAATCGCAGAGGTAGAAGAAAGGCATGAAATTAGATTTAAAAAAATTATTAGAGAATATTGAAAATAATAAAGTCTTTGAAAAAGATGAAGAAGTGGAGTGGAAATGTAATAATTGTGGATATATTCACAAAGGGAAATCTGCACCAGAAAAATGTCCAGCATGTGATCATCCAAAGGGCCATTTTGAAGTGTTTATTGAAACTTATTAAAATGAAAAAAAAGCTGTAGATACTATGAAAGTATCTGCAGCTTTTTAGTTTGGGAATAAAAATGTTATAATATAATTTATTAAAGCAAAAGGTGAAAGGATATGAATATATCAAATAAGGAAAAATCTTATATTTAAATTATTAGCAATTCTATAAAAAGATCATATTTTAGGAGGGTGAAATGAATATTAAAATAATTGGAGTAGGTAAGATAAAAGAGAAATATATGGCAGAAGGTATAAAAGAATATTCTAAGCGACTTTCTAGGTACTCAAATTTAGAAATGATTGAGGTAGCAGACGAAAAAAAACTCCTGAAAATTTAAGTGAAAAAGAAATAAATCTAATTAAAAATAAAGAAGGCATAAGAATTCTATCTAAAATTCCCCCCCAAAATGCATATATAATTTCTCTAGATATAAAAGGAAAACAGCTATCCTCTGAACAATTGGCACAGGAGATAGAGGGTCTAATGATAGGCGGAGTAAATAATATAGTTTTTATAATAGGCGGTTCTTTAGGATTATCTGATGAAATAATAGATAAAAGTGATTTTAGACTATCCTTTTCTAAAATGACTTTCCCACATCAAATGATAAGGATGATATTGTTAGAGCAAGTATATAGGGGGTTTAGGATAATTAGAGGTGAACCGTATCATAAGTAGGACAAGCTATTGGGTTATAGGGGAGACCTTTGGTCTCCTGTGTATAACTATAATAAATTGTTATTTAATGGTATAATGTATGTAAGTAGATTTATGTTCATTAAATTAATAAATAAATATAATGAAAGTCTAATTAGAAAGGAGGATTTTATGAAAAAGATTATTGTCTCATTGTTTGCAATATTGTTAGTATTTTTACTGGTAGCTTGTAATCAAAAATCAACTAATGAAGAGTTAACAATAGATATTGGAGATTCTGATAAGTTTAATGAGGAAGAGATTAATAATGCGATAAAAATTGTAAAAGATAATTTTGCCTTTCCAGCTTCTACTCTAACAAAAATATGGTACGATGAAGAAGAGGCAGATAGAAATATTAAATTCTATTTAGAAAATGGTAAAGGTGAAGGAACTGGAGTTAAACCTGAAGATATTATTGTATTATTATCTAATTTTGATGTTGATGACTCTGAAGATAATCCTGTTTTTAGTCCTGGTTCTTATGGGAATTATCAGTGGTTATTAATAAGAGATAATAAAGATAGTGAATGGATGATAGATGATCAAGGGTATTAATAATTTACAAAGAATATAATCGTTGTTGAACATCATTTATATTATATGTAGTAAATATTAATAGTTGGGATATATTTTTCAAAATGTATCCTTTTAAATATCTTTTATTAAAAAAATATGTATAAATACTAAATATTTGGACAAGCTATTACTATAAAATAAAAATAAAG
>JMBV01000564.1_pt1 | contig 10785 bp, 19 predicted proteins | sample 616531 | NCBI WGS metagenome assembly JMBV01 (sample SAMN02727904, study PRJNA239997) | anaerobic digester metagenome | biome: anaerobic digester; isolation source: mesophilic anaerobic digester inoculated with municipal waste water sludge... | place: Germany: Bielefeld University, CeBiTec ... | reverse complement strand
ACTCACTATTACGTTCGCTGAAGTGGAAAATGGAAGAATTTTTTTTATATAAAAGCTGAATTACTTTTTATGTAGATTAGTTAGACTATTGTTATAATAATAACACTTTTGAAAATTTAAATAAAGTATTTCTTTTAAAAAAAGTTCTTTTGATCATGTAGTTTTTCTAAATTATATATATTATTCCCTTATAATATATATAGCCTATTAAGTACCCCCCCATGAGTATATCCGTTGGCCAGTGAACTCCTAGATAGATTCTACTAAATCCTATTAAAAATATGATTAATCCATTTAAAAACCATATAACACTTTCTTTGTCCCTTTTTTTCACAATCCCTTGTAAATATATAAGTCATTGTAGTATAAAAGGTCATAGATACCATGGCATGTCCACTGGGAAAACTATATCCCCCTTGTTCTATTAAAAAGTATTTTAAAGGTCTAGTCCTTACAAATATATTCTTAAGTATAAAATTTAACCCATAGGAACCTAAGGTAGATAGTATTAATAAAAGAATTCCCTGGGTATTATTTTGCCTTAGCATATATATAAATATTACTATCCCAATGGGTAAGAAAAAAATATACTGACCCAAAATAAGTAATTGTTTTCATAATATTTGTACCTAGAGGAGTTGTTCTGCTATGGACATAGTCCATTATTATTTCATCAAATAAAATCCCTTCTTGAGAAGTTTTAATATTGATTCCTAATATTATAAATATTGCTATGGATATAATACTTATAATAAGCAATCTTTTTCTATTCATCTTTTCCTCCTATATATGGTATTTATCCATTATAATATATAAAATGCTAACAATATTTTTAATTATATCTATTGTTTTTTTATCTTTACATTTAGAACAGTATCCATATAGCTCAAGCTTATGTCCTATAATATGAAAATTTGTATTCTCTTCTATAAAATATTCATATCCAATGATAGGACATTTATCTATTCTTATCTTTTATTACAGGATATACATCTTATATGATGTTGATGATCCATCATATTTAATTGAAACATGGATTTGTTTTCCTTTTCTAAATTTAATTTTATCGCTATATCCTTTGATATAAATATATTAAGTGTCCTATATATAGTTGAAAGATTAATATACTTATCCCTTTCCCTAGCTTTTATAAAAATTTCCTCTGCAGTCAATGGTTCCTCTTCTTCCTTTAATATATTTAGTAAGATGTTTCTCTGTTTTGTTTTTTTTAATTCCACATTCTTTGAATATATCTTTATTATCAATATATTTAAGCATTTTATCCTTCTCCTTGTTTTGGTTAATTTTAATTATTATTTTTTTTAACTTCCTTATGAGAAAGAATAAAAGGAAGAACATTCCATTTATAATTACAATAGTTGCTCCTGTAGGCAAATTGAATATATAGGATATAAAGGTTCCCATTATAACACTAATTATCGACACTATAGAAGAAATTAGTATGGTGCTATTAAAACTATTAGATACCTGTAAGGCTGTTACCGTAGGAAATATTATCATACTGGATATAAGCATAGTCCCTACTATCCTAATCCCTAAAACCACGGTTATAGATGTTAAAGTAGATATTAAATAGTTAATAAATTTAGAATTTATTCCTAATACATTAGCAAATTCCTCATCATAGGTTATAGCAAATAAACTATTATAGAAAATACATATAATCAGTATAACTATAATAGATAATATTATGGATAATATCAAGTCCATCTTGCTTATAACCAAAATACTACCAAATAAATAGGAAAATAGGTCCACATTAAATCCTTTAGATATACTTGATATTAAAACTCCCACTGCTATAGCCAATGAAGAAATAAGCCCTATAGCTGCATCCCCCATGTATATCCGCTTTTTCATCTAATTTAAGTATTAAAAAAAAGATGAAAGAATAACTAAAGGTATGGATATTATTAAAGGAGATTTATTTAATAATAAGGCAATAGCCACAGTGGCAAAACTTACATGAGCAAGTCCATCTCCTATCATGGAATGCTTTTTAAGCACTAGAAATATCCCTAAAAAGATGAAGAAATAGCTATTAAAGAACCTACTACTATTCCCCCCCTTAATATAAAATCCTGTTGTAATGCCTCCATAATTAATGGCAAAAATTCTTTCATCTCATATCACCACCATTTGTTAATCCCTTGAAGTTATTCCAAAATACTGGGCTATCTCTTTTGAATTTTTAAATTGGTCATAAGGGCCATAAAATATTATTTCCCTATTTAAATATAGTATTTTATTTACATACTTTTTTTATGGAAAGAATATCATGGGATATTAGTATTATTGTTACCCCCCCTTCCCTATTTATTTCTTTTAATATGCTATAAAAATCCTCTCTTATTTTAGGATCTAAGGCACTTGTAGGTTCATCTAAAAATAATATATTTGGCTTTGACACCATAGCCCTAGCTAGTAAAGCTCTTTGAATTTGACCCCCCCAGATAGATTGCCTATTTTTCTATTCTTTAGGCCATATATTCCTAGTTTTTTTAAGTATATTCTCTACTTTTCTATAGTCTTCTTTAGAATAAAATTTCATGCCTTTTTTTTGGGATAATAATCCAGTAGCTACTATTTCTTCTACAGTTGCTGGAAATAATCTATCCCTTTTTATAGCGCCTTGAGGCACATAACCTATTGAATTTTTGTTTCCTATTTCATCATTAAATATTATTTTTCCTTCATAGGGGGCCAATTAGTCCCAATAATATCTTTATCAAAGTGGTTTTCCCTGAACCATTGGGACCAACTATCCCCCCCAGATAATCCCCCCCTTCTTCAACTTGAAAACTAATATCCTTTAATATTTGGTTTTTCCCAAAACTAAAGTTTAAATTTTCTACGGTTATTACGTTATTCATCATAACCCAGCCCTTCTTTTAATCTGTCTAAATTGGATTCCATTATCTCTATATAGCTTATTCCTGATTCTAACTCTTCCTTTGATATATTGTGAGCCCCCCATGTAATAGTAGCATCTTCCCTCCTGTTTCCTCAGATATAATTTTAGCCACTTTAGGATCGATAAGCTCCTCATAATAAATCACATTAAGTCCTAAAGATTTCATATTGTTCATCAGTTCTGATATTTTCTTAGGAGTTGGTTCTGCATTAGGACTAAATCCATCATAAGGAGATATATATTCTAATCCATAGCGCTTTGCAAAATAACCAAAGGCAAAATGGCCTCCATGTATAATGGTTTTGTGCTTAACTTTACTAAAAGTTTCGACAAATTTTTTTATCCAATTCCGCCAGTTTTTCCTTATAGTTCTCTGCATTTTGTCTATAAAAATTTTCATTTTTACTGTCTGCTTTTATTATCCCTTCTAATATATTATCTACTATCTTTTGAGCATATACTGGATCTAACCATATATGGGGATCCTTTCCATGGTGTTCATGATTATGTTCCCAATCTTCTTCATCTACAAGCTCTATTCCTTTACTTATATCTATGACTATTGTGGAATCATCTATCTCCTTTATCATCTTCTCTGCCCAAGGTTCCATATATTTTCCCGTATATATAAATACATCTGCTTTTCTTATATCTACTATATCCTTAGGCGTAGGTTCATAAGAATGGGCTTCTACCCCCCAGGAGGAAGAAGTAATTTTACTTCTCCCTTATCCTTTACTATTTCATTGGCAAAATCATATTGGGGGGGAAATAGTGTTGTAATTATTTTTATTTTATCATTGTATAAATCCTTTTCATATTCATAGCTATTACATCCAGTGATAAATATTACTATTAGAGCCAATATAATTATTATAATAAAAAAAATCTATTTAGTTTCATATTTTTCCTCCTATATTTTCATTCTCTATGGATTATACCCTATTATATGTTTTTTTAATTATAATTGCAAATGATTTGCAACAAAAATAATTATATAGTAATCTTTAAATTTTATCAACTAAAAATACTTTGAAAATATTTTCACTTTTTATACAAAATAAGTTTTTACATTGTTCCTTAATTTACCTTTTAAAAACCCAAATAAAAAAAAGAGTAAAATGATTTTCATTTTACTCTTTTTTTATTTACTTTCTTTTCTTTCTTGGAGGTGCCATGTGGATTGCCTTATCCTCTAAGCCATGAACTGCTTCCATGAAAGCCTCACTTAAAGTTGGATGAGCATGGATGGTTCTAGTTATAGCATCTAACTTCAAATCATTAGCTATAACTAAAGCTCCTTCATGGATTAAATCATTGGCATGAGGGCCCACTATGGTAATACCTAAAATCCTATTATCCTCCTTGGAAGCAAATACCTTTATAAATCCTTCTCCTTCTCCTAAAGATAATGCTTTTCCATTGGCAGCAAACATAAATTTACTGCTAATATAATCAATATTCTTTTCCTTCAACTGTTCTTCAGTCAATCCTACAAAGGCCACTTCTGGTAAAGTAAATACACAATTAGGATATACATCCAAATTAATATCTGGTGTTAATCCCATCAATCTTTCCATTACATATATACCTTGACTAGAAGCCACATGAGCTAATTGAATCCCTAAATCATTTACGTCTCCTATAGCATATATACCTTCTGTTGTTGTTTCAAAATGTTCATTAACCTTTATGCCCTTGTGATCATATTCAACTCCTACACCATCGAGATTTAAACCTTCTACTACAGGGCCCCCCCGGCCTGATGCTATAAGTACCTTATCTCCAACTACTTCTATTTCTTTATCTTTGTTTTTATATCTAGCAATTACCTTTAGTTTGTCTCCTTCTTTTACTATTTCCTTTGCTCTTATATCTACATAGGTTTCCATGCCTTGTTTCTTAAAGAACATAGGCAATCTCCTTGTTAACTCCATGTCCACATTTTTTTAATATTCTAGATGCAAGGAGTATAACTTGGGAACCTAATTCCTGATATATGCTAGCAAACTCCAGCCCTATTACTCCACCGCCTACTACTATTAGAGTTTCTGGTATCTCTTCCATCTCTAAAAGATCATCACTTGTGATTACCCCCCCTTCTAAATCTATTCCTTTGGTTTCGGTCATAGTAGGCTTAGAGCCTGTAGCTATGACTATATTGTCTACAGATATTTCACGAGTGTTTCCATCTTTTAAATCTATAACTATGGTATTTTTATCCTTAATAGAAGCTCTTCCAGGTATGAATTCAATATTATTATATGAGGATATCAACTTTTCGATGCCACCTACTAGTTGGCCAACTACAGCTTTCTTTCTCTCCTGTAGTGCTTTGCCATCTAATTTGAAGTTATCTACTGTAATCCCAAATTCTTTGGAACGCCTTAGAGTACGCATTATTTCAGCGTTTCTAAAATAAGTTTTAGTAGGGATACAGCCTCTATTAAGGCATGTACCCCCCCCTACTTCCCTTTCCTCTATTAAATAGATATTAGCACCTAGTTGAGCTCCTCTTATAGCTGCTACATACCCTCCTGGACCTGCTCCTATAACTGCTATATTTTTGCTCAACTAATATTACACCTACCCTTCATATTTGAGTATAGGATTCCTTGCTGCTCTTGTTTCATCTACTCTCCTTACTGGAGTATCATGGGGGTGCTTCTTTTAGTATTTCTGGATTTTCTTTTGCTTCTTCTGCTATCTTAATAAGTGCCTCTGCAAATTCATCTAAAGTTTCTTTGCTTTCTGTCTCTGTTGGTTCTGGCATTAGTGCTTCATTTACTATAAGTGGGAAATATATTGTTGGTGGATGATAGCCATAGTCTAACAGCCTCTTTGCTACGTCTAAAGTACTTACATCTAAAAAATCACCTTTTAATCCAGCTAATACAAATTCATGCTTAAAGATAGCATTTTCTTGTAAATTATAATGATCTTTCAATCTATGGGCTAAATAGTTAGAATTTAATACTGCCATCTCACTTGCTTTCTTCAATCCATCCCTACCCATAGTCAATATATAGGTATAAGCCCTAACCAATATATTGAAATGACCGTGGAAATCCTTCATCTTACCTACGGATTTTGGAATATCATAGTTTAAATAGTACCTATCTCCATCTTTTTCAACTGTTGGTACTGGTAAAAATTCCAACAAACATTCCTTTACTCCAACAGGACCTGAACCTGGTCCACCGCCACCATGAGGTGTGGAGAAAGTTTTGTGTATGTTAAAATGAACTACGTCAAATCCCATATCTCCTGGACGGGCTTTACCTAGTATAGCATTGGCATTAGCACCATCGTAATAAACCAATCCTCCTGCTTCATGAACTAAATCCGCTATTTCTTTAATATTTCTATCAAATAATCCCAATGTATTTGGATTTGTAAGCATCAAGCCAGCAATTTCATCATTTAATACAGCTTTTAAGCTTTCTAAATCCACTAGTCCTTCTTCTGTGGATTTAATCTCTACTGTATCAAATCCTGCCATTACTGCTGATGCTGGATTAGTACCATGAGCTGAGTCTGGAACTATTATCTTGGTTCTCTTAGTATCTCCTCTATTTTCATGATAAGCTTTTATTAAAGTTAAGCCTGTAAGCTCACCGTGAGCTCCAGCTGCTGGTTGCAATGTCATCTTATCCATACCGGATATTTCACATAATGCTCTATCAATTTCATACATCAATCTAAGAGCACCTTGTACTGTCTCTTCTGGTTGTAATGGATGTATATTTGCAAATCCATCTAGTGCTGCCATATTTTCATTTATCTTTGGATTATATTTCATAGTACAAGAGCCTAATGGATAAAAACCTGTATCTACACCAAAGTTTTTATTGGAAAGATTAGTGTAATGTCTTATTATGTCTACTTCACTTAATTCTGGAAGGTCTAACTCATCTTTATTCAAATATTCTTCAGGAATTAACTCCTCAAGGGCTACTTGTTCTACATCATTTTCTGGTAACCTATAGGCAGTTCTTCCTGGCTTTGATAATTCGAATATTAATTTATTATATGTTTTCATATTATCCCCCCCTCCAATACAGAACTTAAGGTATCAATTTCTTCTTTTGTCCTCTTCTCAGTGACTGCATAGAGTATTCCATTTTTATATTGGGGGGGATATTCTCTTCCTAATGAGTAACCTCCAAGTATTTTTTTCTTCTAATAACTTCTTGTTTATTTCATCTGCATCTACAGAACTTGTTACTACAAACTCCTTAAAGAAAGGTTTGTCAAATAATGGTTTGTATTTGCCTGATTTAGTTATTTGTTCAAATGCATAATGAGCTTTTTGAGTTGCCTGAGTTGCTACTTCTCTTAATCCTTCTTTTCCTAAGGTAACAAGATATACTGTAGCTGCTAATGTATTGACTCCTTGATTAGAGCATATATTGGAAGTTGCTTTTTCCCTTCTAATATGTTGTTCCCTAGCTTGTAGTGTAAGTACAAAAGCTCTATTTCCATCTACATCTACAGTTTCTCCCACTATCCTACCAGGCAATTTTCTCATATGAGCTTTTTTTAGTTGCCATAAATCCAAGATATGGTCCACCAAAAGCAAGGGGGGGCATTCCCATAGACTGTCCTTCTCCTACTACTATATCTGCTCCTAGAGAACCTGGAGTTTTAAGAATTCCTAAAGATATTGGGTCTACAGAGGTTACAAACATAGTCCTCTTTTGGCTATGAGCTATCTCTCCAATGGTTTCTAAATCTTCAATTATGCCAAAGAAGTTTGGACTTTGAACTATTACTGCTGCAGTTTTGTTATCAACATGATTTTTTTTAATTGGTCTAAATCCGTTACTCCTTCTTTATCATCTATTTCAACTACTTCAATTTGCTGAAGATGAGCATAGGTTTTTAGGACTTTTCTGTATTCTGGATTAACTGTCTTAGATATAACTACTTTATTTCTCCTAGTTATATTAGATGCCATGAAAGCTGCCTCAGCAATAGCTGTTCCCCCCATCATATAAGGAAGCATTAGATACATCCATTCCTGTTAAATTACATATGAGAGTTTGATATTCAAATATATATTGTAATGTACCTTGACTTATTTCAGCTTGATATGGGGGGGTATAAGAAGTATAAAATTCACTTCTTGAGGTGATATGCCCTACTATTGAAGGTATATAATGGTCATATGCACCTGCACCCAAAAAACAAGTTAAATCATCTATAGGGGGGGTGTTGGATTCTGCTAATTTTTTCATATATTTGGCTGCTTCTAGTTCTGACATGGAGGGATTGAGATTTAAATCTCTTTTTAATTTCACATCCTCAGGTATATCGCTAAATAGATCATCTATTGAATTAACTCCTATAACTTCCAACATCCTCTGTTCATCTTCTTTAGTGTTTGGGATGTAAGGATACATAATTAAACCTCCTCATCTAAGAACTTTTCATATTCCTCACTTGTCATTAAATCGTCTAATTGAGATTTGTCTGCTATTTCAATTTTTACTATCCAGTTTTCATAAGGATCTTGGTTTAATAAGCCAGGATCGTCTAATAATTCTTCATTTACTTCTAATATCTTTCCATCTACTGGCATATAAACATCTGCTGCTGCCTTTACTGATTCTACTGCAGAAAAAGCTTCTTCTTTTTCATATTCATCATCAATTTCTGGAAGTTCCACATATACAATATCCCCCCCTAATTGATCTTGTGCATAATCAGCAAGACCTATATATGCCTCATCTCCTTCAACTTTAAGCCACTCATGATCTTCTGTATAATACAAATCTTTTAAAACCTTCATTGTTTAGCCCTCCTTAATTATCATTAATTTATATTAATTTTATTTAATTATTTTAAAAATTTTCTACTAACGATTTTAGCTTTTACAGGTTTTTTTCCTAATCATTATATCTATTTCATTGCCTATTTCAGCTTCGTTAATATCTATTAGTGCATTTCCTATACTCTTTTTAAGAGTTGGTGACATATATCCTGTGGTCACATGGCCAATCTTTTTCCCATCTTTATATACTTCATAGCCTTCTCTTGGTATACCTCTTTCTATCATTTCAAATCCAACAACTTTTCTAGTCAATCCTTCTTCCCATTGCTTCTTAAGGGCCTCTTTGCTATAAAATCTTCTTCTTTATCTAATTTTACGGCAAATTTCAATCCCCCCCTTCTAATGGAGTAATATCTTTTGATATTTCATTTCCATATAAAGGCATAGTTGCTTCAAATCTAAGGGTATCCCTGCATCCTAAACCTGCTGGTTTAATTCCCTCGTCTTTACCGGCTTCTAGTATAGCATTCCAAATTTTAACTATATCATCCTTAGATGTATATATTTCAAATCCATCTTCGCCAGTATAGCCAGTTCGAGATACCATACACTCTACACCTGATATATTAACTTTTCTATCAAAATGAAATGGTTTGATCTTTGATAAGTCTGTATCTGTTAACTTTTGTAATATTTTTTTCAGACTTAGGTCCTTGAATAGCTACTTCACCAATTTGATCGGAAATGTTTTCAATGATGATATTAAAGTCCTTTTTATTGTCTATCATCCATTTAAAATCCTTGTCTGTATTAGCAGCATTAACAACGAGTAGATACTCATCGTCAGCATACTTATACACTAAAAAAAATCATCTACTACTCCTCCATCAGGATAGCACATCATTGTATATATTATCTGGTCAGTTTCTATTGATGCTATATCGTTTGTTGTTAAGTATTGTAAATATGCTAAAGCATCCTCACCTTTAACTACTATTTCTCCCATATGAGATACATCAAATAATCCTGCTGCATTTCTTACTGCCTCGTGTTCTGGAATTAGACCTTCATATTGTACTGGAAGGAACCATCCTGCATAATCAACTATTTTTCCCCCCCAAGTTTTACATGTTCATCATAAAGGGGGGAGTTTTCTTTGCTACCATTTTACCACTCCTTCCTAAATTTATCCATAATATGATACCCTAAAATCCACGATTTAAACATAGTATTTTTTACTAAATGGTGGATTTAAAAGTAGCATCGATTTTATTATACAAGAGAAGGGATAATATTGCAATACTGTTATTTTTGCAACGAAAATAAAAATACAAAGATGTATTTTATCCAATAGAGCTTGTCTAAAAATATCCACTTTATCCACATTATCCACATTCACAAGTGGATAACTTATGTAAACTTATATTCTGCCATGAAAATGCACTATAAGGCATAGTTATGTTTACATAATATTTGTTTGTCCACAGTTTTTATAGTTATCCACAGAGCTTATCCACATTTAATTCTGTTTTTCTTCAATTTTTTTCGAAATATTTAATTATACCATTGTATATTCCTTGGGCTATTTTCTCTTGATAGTTATCAGTCTGTAGCAATTGTTCTTCTTGTTCATTGGATAAAAATCCACACTCCACTAAAACCGATGGAATGTTTAATTCACTCAATAAATATATATCTTCCTTTCCTGGGGGGCACTCTAGTATTGTTTTCATCTAATGCCTTACGTAATTCTTCCTGAATACAATCTGCTAAAATCATACTTTCTTGAGATCCCTTTTTATAGAAAATTTGGGCTCCATGATATCTAGAATCGGTAAAACTATTTAAGTGGATTGTTAAAAATATATCGCAATTTTCCTCTTCTATAATCCCTTTCCGCCTCTCTAAATCTTCCCTTTTTACTTTCGATAGAGAATTTTTATTTTTCCTTGTTAATACTACTTTTCCCCCCCATGGGATTGAATTATATCTTTTAATTTTAATCCTATTTTTAAATTGATTTCTGCTTCTAATACTCCATTTTTACTTACAGTACCTGGGTCTATGCCACCAT
>JMBV01000563.1_pt1 | contig 10796 bp, 17 predicted proteins | sample 616531 | NCBI WGS metagenome assembly JMBV01 (sample SAMN02727904, study PRJNA239997) | anaerobic digester metagenome | biome: anaerobic digester; isolation source: mesophilic anaerobic digester inoculated with municipal waste water sludge... | place: Germany: Bielefeld University, CeBiTec ... | reverse complement strand
AGGAAGCCTATAACCGGTTTTATTCCGATTGTCTAACCCTCCAAACATCACGGACCGAATGACGGAATACATAGCCTGCCTTATTCTTGCCTTTGCGCTGATACAACTTTTGGTAGCACTGGTTAACCTCTTTTTCCGGGAGCGGCTGCCGGAGCGTGAAGATGCAATACAGCCGCCAAGCTTGTCGTTGCTGATACCGCGCGCGACGAGGAGACGAACATTGTCAGGTTGTTAAACGATCTTGTTACTGTCTCAGACCGTATCCGGGAGATCATCGTCTTCGACGACCAGTCCGCCGATGATACCGCAAGGATTGTAGAAGAGTTTGCCGCACACGATTTCCGCATCCGGCTGATACGCGGTGGCGAATTGCCCGGCGGCTGGTCTGGCAAGAACCATGCCTGCTGCCGCCTGGCAAAGGAAGCAACAGGTAACTACCTCCTCTTCCTCGATGCCGATGTTAGGGTGGGAGAGGGAGTGATCGACCGTTCCATGTGCTATATGCAACGGTGGCAATGCGACCTGATGAGCATCTTCCTACACAGGAGATGCGCTCCATCGGTGAGAAGATTACCGTGCCCAATATGCAGATTATCCTGCTCACGTTGCTGCCACTCCCGCTGGTGCGCCTATCGGGTTTATCCTCGCTGTCAGCTGCTAACGGGCAGTTTATGATGTTCAAGCGTAAAACCTATGAAGAGCTTGAGCCTCACCGGCAGTTCCCGAAAAGCCGGGCGGAGGATATCGAGATTGCCGCTACCTGAAGCGGGAACGCAGGCGGGTGAGCTGCCTCACCGGCATTGAGGGGGGGTGCGCTGCCGCATGTATCGCTCCCTGCCGGAAGCGGTGGAAGGTTTCTCAAAGAACGTCACATACTTCTTCGGCAACTCATCGCCGGCTGCGATCCTCTACTGGCTGGTCACCTCTCTCGGCTTCATTGTCTTCATCGTCGCGGGGAGATGTGACGGACTCTGGCTCTGGCTTGCTACCACCCTCCTCGCCCGAATTGCTGCATCATTGACAGCAGGTCTGAAGGCGGGTTACAACCTGCTGCTGTTCCTCCGCAACAACTGATGCTGGGAGTCTTTATACTACGCTCGCTCGTCAACAAAAGAAAAAAAACGTTCCGCTGGAAGGGGCGGAGTATATAGTTGCATTCTTATTAAAAGCAACATGTGAAAAGTGAATAATCATATTTAATTAAACATAGATGTCCGAAAAATAACAAAACTGGCTGATGCGGTAATAAAAAGTACTCGAAAGGAAAATCCGGTGACCGTCTGCTGGATGCGGCGCGACCTTAGGCTGGAAGACAACCATGCCCTCTGGCAGGCACTGCGTTCCGGTTGCCCGGTGCTGCTGCTTTTTATCTTCGACACTGAGATACTGGGTGCACTCAGGGAGAAAGAGGACCGTAGGGTTGCCTTTATCTTTTCTGCGATTGAGACGATGAACAGGCGGCTGCGACAACAATACAACTCCGGTGTACTCTGTCTGCAGGGCAAGCCGGAAGAGATCTTCGAAAAGCTGCTGGCCGATTACCAAATCGGGGCGGTCTGCTGCAACGAGGACTACGAACCCTATGCCATCACGCGCGACCGAAAGGTGGAACAGCTACTTGCGCGAAGAGGGGTGCCGTTCCGACAATACAAGGACCAGGTAATCTTCCATAAAGAGGATATCCTCACCGCTGCGGGTAAGCCTTACATCGTCTATACGCCTTACTCCCGTGCCTGGCTGCTGAAGTATCATGTAGGGGAACAGGTATTCTATCCTTCGGAAGAAATGCTGGACAACCTGTTGCATGAGATTCCTCCGGTGCTGTCAATAGAGGAGACCGGGTTCCATGATCCCGGTTTCTGCTTTCCTCCTGCTGAGGCAGACGACGGAGTGATCGCAACCTACGATCGCACACGCGACTTTCCGGCGCTGCAGGATGGTGTAACACGCATGGGTGTGCACCTGCGATTTGGCACTGTCAGCATCCGCCGACTGGTACTGCGCGCCTCGCTACTCAACGAGGCCTACCTGAAGGAACTGATATGGCGTGAATTTTTCATGCAGGTACTCTGGCACTTCCCTTATGTAACGGAAGGGCCTTTCCGGAAGAAGTACGAGGCGGTCCTCTGGGAGAACAACGAGGAGGATTTCTACCTCTGGTGCAATGGCAACACCGGCTACCCGCTGGTAGATGCGGGTATGCGGGAGTTGAACGCTACCGGATTCATGCACAACCGGGTGCGGATGATTACCGCCAGCTTTCTCACCAAGCACCTGCTCATCGACTGGAGGTGGGGGGGTGAGTCCCGATTCGCGGAGAAATTGCTCGACTACGATCTGGCGGCCAACAACGGTAACTGGCAGTGGGTGGCCGGTACCGGATGCGATGCTGCGCCCTGGTTCCGGATCTTTAATCCAGCGGAACAACAGAAACGGTTCGATCCACGACAAGAGTATATCCGTCGCTGGATCCCTGAGCTGGGAACGCCACAATACCCCGCACCGGTGATCGGACACACTTTCGCCCGACAACGGGCACTGGAACGATATAACGTTTAATGGCCCATAGTTGAGTCTCCTCCGATAAGTCTTTTTTCTTGAAAATTTCATAAGATGATCGTTGATATTCAATAAGTTACAAACCGATAAAATTGGGTTTTGAGGTTTTCGGAGAGGACTCATAGTTTGATGTTTAAAAATTTAAAGTTCATATTTTGAAGCTTTTAGTTGTTTTTCTGTTAATTTTTACCCTCTGCTCCGTTCTTGTAACAGCAGGAGAGAAGGAGGCCATCTACCGGGCTTACCTGAACAGTGACATGGCAACCTGGAAGCAAACCATATAAAATGAAAAAGAAAGTGATCATCACCGGCACGGGGCTTGGTGGCCTCGCTAGCGGACTGCTGCTGCAAAGCAAGGGATACGATGTGCATTTCCTCGAGAAGAACAGTTGCCCCCCCGGAGGAAGGCTTAACCGCATCGAGAAGGATGGGTTCACCTTCGACACCGGTCCCAGCTTCTTCAGCATGTCTTACGTCTTTACCGACTTTTTGAAGCTCTGCGGTGTGGAGATGCCCTTCCGATTCGTGGAGCTGGATCCGCTCTATTCGGTGCACTTCGCCGATGGGCGCAACTTCCGCCTCTACAAGGATATCAGGAAGCTGGCAGAGCAGTTCCGCGACATCGAACCCGGTTTCGAGGCGAAGATGGAGCGCTACCTTAAGAAGTCGGGCGTCCTCTTCCACGACACCTTCGACATTGTAATCCGTAGTAATTTCGACAATTACCTCGACTACTTCGTCGCCCTGATGAAGGTCAACCCGGTGCATATCCCCGTACTGATGAAGATGTTCTGGCAACATGTTAAGGAGTACTTCGACTCACAGGAGGCACGGCAGATCGTCTCGCTGGTGGCATTTTCCTGGGACGCACCCCTTTCGACACTATGGCTATCTACAGCCTGCTCTCATACACCGAGTTCCGGCACGATGGCTACCACAACGTGGAGGGCGGCATGTATCGGATAGTGGAGGGGGGGATAGTAGATGTGCTGAAACAGCGAGGCGCCACCTTCCTCTTTAAAACCGAGGTCACCGCGGCAGAGGTGGAGTGTGACCGCATAACACGCCTTACCGACAGCGAGGGCAATCACTACGAAGCCGATATCTTCCTGGTCAACGCCGATGCGGCGCTCTTCCGGGACGCGTGCTGCATAGGAAGAAGTACTCCGAGACGAAGCTGCAAAAGATGGAGTGGACCATGGGCTACCTTACTGCCTATGTCGGTATCGACCGTAAGCTGCCGGGCCTCGACCTGCACAACTACTTCCTTGGCTCCAACTTCGAGACATATGCCCATAACGTACTAAAGGACCCCGACTCGCTGCAGAAACCTTACTTCTACGTGAACGCCATCTCAAAGCATAACCCCGGATGCGCACCGGAGGGATGCGAGAGCCTCTTCTTTATATGTCCCGTGCCCAACCTGCAGTACAAGCCCGACTGGAGCGACCGTGACGAGATTGCCGACAGTATTCTGGCCGACTTCTCCAAAAGAATCGGCATAGACATCATGCCCCCCCACATAGTCACCCGCACCATCTACACCCCGCAGGAGTGGGAGAAGCAGTTCAACCTCTACATGGGGAGCGGACTGGGGCTGTCGCACCGCCTAAGTCAGATCGGCGGCCTCCGTCCGAAGAACTTCGATGAGGAGTATGGAAACCTCTTTTACGTGGGCGCTTCCACCACACCCGGGGGGGCGGGACTCCCCCCCATGGCGGTAATCAGCGCCGAGATGGTCTGCAGGCGGATACTTAGTTGTTGATTTCTTTTTGTATTTTTGGTGCAAAAATTAGAATCATCCAGGTACTAAGGAATTTAACAACGCAAGAGATTGAGCGGCTTAATAGACAGAATTGTGAATGCACCTGATGTATGCTTGTAAAGGTGAACGCCGGTTTCGACCATTGCATTATTAAAAATACCCGTTTCCCGGAAAGGATAATGATAGGTGTATTGGTGAATGCATTTGGATATATATTTGATACAGACATTGTAAACGGTAGCGTACTACTGCAATTCTCCTTGATTCTGGACCTGTTTTTAAAGTAAACCGGACGAGTAGAGGATGAAAACAAGTTTAACTGCTTTATGCAGAACAGTACGTAAGGAGAAATGATAGGGGGGGAGGTATGCCCCCTGCCTGCACAGTTATTAATAATAAAACAATTTTTCATCGGATGATAAATTAATAATCCGGATAAAAAGTGTAATTTTGTATCAATTATAATAAAATATTTCTCAATGGAGGAACGAAATATCATGCAGGTTTTCCTGCTGCCTGTTATGGCAGTGTTATTGTTTTTCTCTTGCAACAACAATGGAAGGAGCATGTTCAAAACTGAAAACAGTGTCGGATTTGACACAATCATGGTGGCTGAACGCAGCTATCTGGAAGAAGACACAACCAAACCATACTGCGACATAAGGGTGGAGTTTGTTTACCCTGTGAATAGCGGTAAGGCAAGTCTTGATACCCTGCAGCGTTTTTTTTGTCAAAAGCATGCTGGGTCAACCGTATGACTCGCTGGCACCTGCAGAAGCGGTTAAAGCCTATGTGAATAATTATATCGAAAATTATAACTACGATGCAACTACCTACCGGGAGTCTGCGATTGATATGTTGGAGATGAATACCCTGATTCCAGGCATTGACCTCTTAGAAAGTGAACACTTCCCGGAAGATGTTTTTTACTCATACTATGAAAGCCTTTCCGATTCAATCGTATTTAATCGATCAGGAGTGCTTGCCTTTCAGGTAAGACAGTCAAACAACAAGGGGGGATCAACATCGTACGATTCGTATCGCAATTACGTGATTAATCTTAATACGGGACAACAGGTGACCGAAAACGAAATATTCAATGCCGGGTACGATATTGCATTGCAAAGCCTTATCATTGCTTCGTTACTGGATAAGAACAACGTTAAAACGGTGGAGGAACTGGAAGATCTGGGCTATTTTGGTGTCCTTGAAATTGTTCCTAACAAAAATTTCCTGTTGAATGACAAAGGGATTATTTATACATACAACAAGGGGGGGAGTATTCAGCTTACCAGCTTGATGCACCTCAGGTATTTATTCCCTACAGTTTGATACGGTCACTGTTGAGAGAAAACAGCATAGCTTATAAATTAGCCGGATTACAGTGAAGATTATTGAGGCCTATTTCCCGTATCTTGCAGATAATCAGAAAAACAGTTTGATGCTCTTTTCGGGCTCTATTCTGACTGGAACGCCAAGATTAATGTGATATCCCGCAAAGATATTGATAATCTCTATCTGCATCATGTGTTGCATTCACTGGCCATTGCCAGATACACATCCTTCGCACCTGGTACGTTCATTATGGATGTGGGCACTGGAGGAGGTTTCCCGGGAATACCACTGGCCATTCTTTTCCCGGATGTGCAATTTTTACTTCTCGACAGTATAGGAAAAAAAGATCAGGGTGGCGGCCGAAGTATCAAAGTCGTTGGGATTAGCAAATGTAGATGTCATACATTCGCGGGTTGAAGATGAGAAACGGAAGTTCCATTATATCGTGAGCCGCGCAGTGATGCCGTTGCCGGAACTTATAAGGCTTACACGCAAAAATATCTCCAAAGAACATATAAATGCACTTCCTAACGGGGGGGCCTTTTCCCTGAAAGGTGGCGACCTGACAGCCGAACTGCACCCTTTTAAAAGGATTGCAGAAGTAGTCTCTCTTTCTGACTATTTTTCAGAGCCTTTTTTTGAAACGAAGAAATTGGTATATGTCCCTATCTGATGAATGTTTTATCTTTCTTTAATCATCACAGGTTGAAATACTGTACAAAAAGCAAAAGCGCCCTTCCCTACATGTTGAATATTTTATCTTTAGCTTAAAACCGGTAAATTCAAAAGAAAGCTTTATATTTGTGGTAAGAATTTCGCTTTGAGAATTGAACGGATATTGATCTTATTTGTATGAAGATAAAACATTCGAATTTAATCCACTGGGAGTGAATACATACGTTTTGTCAGACGAAACAAAAGAGTGCGTAGTAATTGATGCAGCCTGTTTTTATGCTGATGAGAAGGAGATATTGCTTAATTATCTTTTCGACCATGACTTTGTGGTAAAACACCTGCTGAACACACATCTACATTTCGATCATATTTTCGGTGTAAACACACTTGCTTCACAGTTTGAACTCACTCTTGAGTGTCACAAAGCTGATGAATTTTTGCTTAATGATATACCAGGACAATTACGACTGTTTGGAATTCCTAACTCAAACTCAAATTATAAACCTGAAATTGGAAATTACCTTAATGACCAGGATATTATCGCTTTTGGAAATCAATCACTGAAGGTGATACATACACCAGGCCATTCACCCGGTAGTGTAGTGTTCTACAGTGAAGATGCAGGATGCGTCTTCAGCGGAGATGCTCTCTTTTACACAAGCATTGGACGTACCGATCTCCCCCCCGGGGGCAGTTATGACGAGCTTCTTGATAGTATTCATTCAAAACTATTCTCGCTGCCTGACGAAACAGTCGTCTATTGCGGTCACGGGCCTGCTACTACAATAGGGTTCGAAAAAAAAGAACAACTCTTTTGCAGGAATTGCAACCTGACACCTTAAGTGAAATTAATTTATTGCATGAAGCGAGAATTATTAATAATAAACAATAATATAAAAACAGATTTTACCTGTATATTTCATTATGATGGAAATGGAACAATTTAAAAACCGCCATATCGGTATCAATGAGGCCGATAAAAAAAAGATGTTGGGAGTAATAGGATTGTCGTCTATGGAAGAACTTATAAATCAGGCAATTCCCTCGGATATACGTTTGGCGGAGCCTCTGTCGCTGCCCAAGGCTCTATCGGAAGCGGAGTATGCCGAAGAGATTGCTCAGATAGCATCTCAAAACCGTATTTTCACATCTTACATCGGTATGGGATGGTATGATACTGTTACTCCTGCGGCTATATACCGCAATGTGTTTGAAAACCCCCCCGTTTGGTACACCTCATACACACCTTATCAGGCTGAGATATCACAGGGCCGCCTGGAAGCACTGCTCAACTTTCAGACAATGGTAAGTGAACTAACGGCATTACCGCTCTCAAACTGTTCGTTGCTTGATGAGGCTACTGCAGCCGCAGAAGCAGCTACTATGATGCATTCATTACGAAGCCGCGGCCAGGTCAGGAATAATGCAGATACACTCTTCGTCGATGAAAATATCTTCCCGCAAACTCTTGCCGTGCTAAAAACGCGAATGAAATATAGAGGTATTGAGATAGTTACTGGCGATTTCAGAACTGTCTCTTTAGAAAAATCTTTCTTTGGCGCTATAATTCAGTACCCAAACAGCAATGGGAACGTGGATGATTACCGTACGTTTGTGGAAAAGGCACACGCTGCCGATTGCATGGTTGCTGTGGCTACCGACCTGATGGCACTTGTGATGATTACTCCTCCGGGAGAATGGGGTGCTGATATTGCCTTTGGCAGCAGTCAGCGTTTTGGTATTCCAATGTTCTACGGGGGGGCCTTCAGCTGCCTTTTTTTTGCTACCAGAAATGAATATAAACGCTCCATCCCGGGACGTATTATCGGAATATCAAAAGATGTCTATGGGAAAGAGGCCCTGCGCTTGGCGCTCCAGACGCGTGAGCAGCATATAAAAAGGGAAAAGGCAACCTCGAACATATGCACGGCCCAGGCTCTTCTGGCTACAATGTCGTCGTTTTATGCCGTTTATCATGGGCCGGAGGGGTTAAAAAAAGATTGCCCGCCGCATTCATTCAACAACTTCACATGTGAGTGATGAGCTCGTGTCAATGGGATATACACAACTCAATGAAACATATTTGATACACTAAAGGTTGGCCTGCCCGAAGGCATCACGTCACAGGATATTCGTGATAACGCCGAAATGAGAGCAATCAACCTGCGTTACTTCAAAGGCGGGGGGGAGATAGGTATCAGTATTGATGAAACTACAAACAGTTACCGTGTGCATGAACTGCTGGCTGTGTTCGCAATGGCTGCAGGAAGCTCAAAAGTGTTTATGATAGATGAACTGCCGGAAAAAAATAACCCTGAAAGCTGAGCAGCTCAGAAGTTCGGAGTTCCTTGCTCATCCTACCTTTAACAGTTACCATACAGAGACAGAGCTTATGCGCTACATTAAAAGGCTGGAAAGGAAAGACATCTCTCTGGCACACTCCATGATCTCACTCGGATCATGTACGATGAAGCTGAACGCTGCCTCTGAGATGCTGCCCTTGGGCTTTACCGAACTTCAGCGTATTCATCCCTATGCCCCCCCTGTAGAACAGGCGGGTGGATATATACAGATAATTGAGGAGCTGGAGAGGATGCTCTCAGAGATCACCGGGTTTGCTGCTACAAGCCTTCAGCCAAATTCCGGAGCTGCCGGAGAATACACGGGACTGATTACTATTGCTGCTTATCTTGAAAGTATTGGCGAGGGGCACCGTAAGGTGGTGCTTATCCCTGCTTCGGCACACGGTACAAACCCTGCCAGCTCGGTACAGGCCGGTTTCATACCGGTTACGGTTGCAAGTGATCCGAAAGGGAACGTTGATATGGACGACTTGCGCCAAAAGGTTGAACAATATAAAGATGAGCTGGCTGCATATATGATCACCTATCCTTCTACCCATGGAATATTTGAGACTGAGATAAGAGAGATGTGCCGTCTTATTCACGAAGCAGGTGGACAGGTATATATGGACGGTGCCAATATGAACGCTCAGGTTGGACTCACCAACCCGGGTACTATAGGTGCAGATGTATGCCACCTCAATCTGCATAAGACTTTTGCAATTCCACACGGTGGAGGCGGACCAGGGGGGTGGGGCCTATATGCGTGGCTGAACACCTGGTTCAGTTCCTTCCTGGCCATCCGGTGATGTTTCAATCAGATACAAATACGGTTTCTGCAGCACCTTACGGCAGTGCAGGCGTACTTGAAATCACATATGCATATATTCGTATGATGGGTGCAGACGGTCTGAAGGAGGCCACAGAAGCTGCAATTTTAAATGCAAATTACCTGGCCGAACGGTTGAACGATATATATGGAATTGTATATCGCGGAGCACAGGGAAGGGTAGGACACGAGCTTATTCTTGACTGTCGGGGCCTGAAAGAGATATCAGGGATAACCGAGACTGATATAGCCAAGCGACTTATCGACTATGGTTATCATGCCCCCCCTACGCTCTCGTTTCCGGTGCATGGAACACTTATGGTGGAGCCTACAGAAAGTGAAAGCCTGTCGGAGCTGGACCGGTTTGTGGAGGCTATGCTGCAGATCCACACTGAAGTATTGGAAGTATCACGCGGTGAGTATAGCCCGGAGGATAATGTACTTGTGAATGCTCCACATCCTGAATACGAGGTGGTGGCCGATGAATGGAAGCATGCTTACTCAAGGAGTAAGGCTGCATATCCATTGCCGTTTGTTGCTGAGAACAAATTCTGGGTAAATGTAGCACGTGTGGATAATGCCTACGGCGACAGAAATCTTGTCCCTTGCCTCTGTCTGGGCTGAGGTTAAGTGATAACAGTGCAAACTACATTAAAGAAGGCATTTCCCCTTTCTCGAAAACCACAAGTGGAGAGTTGGAAATGTCTTTTTTGAATCTATTTATTACCTGATCATTCACTTCCGTAAGAATTACTTTTACGCGGTTTATCATAACATCGGGATAGGCTCCTGCAAAATGCACCATCACGGGATGATCTTCGGGAATAGATTTGTTTACAAGAAATTCATCAATTTTGTCCATTACCTGCATCATCTGCCGGTAGGAATATTGAACAACCTCTATTTTGAAATCGTCAGAACCAAGAACCTTTGAAAGCCTCTCCCTGCTCTCCTCTCTGTTTGCTGTTACGGCAATAACAAAAGTGCCGCTGTTGTCAATAAATGAGCCACCGTAGTAATCGGGATAAAGATCGGGATCCGACTCTCTTTCCATCCAGTCAGGACTAAATAGGTCATTAGCTTTTCATGCATTTCCATAGCGATACGTTCTTTAACAGCAGGGTTGTCAGATATTACCCCCCCGGCAGTTGATCCGGGTGAGTCAAGATGACTTTTGCTTTTTTTGCTGCCGGTTGCATGCAACTGAAAAGGAAAGTATCGAAAAACAGTAATCAGGTAAAGTACTAATTTACTCATACGATATATATATCTAAATATAAGGTGTTTAACT
>JMBV01000562.1_pt1 | contig 10808 bp, 21 predicted proteins | sample 616531 | NCBI WGS metagenome assembly JMBV01 (sample SAMN02727904, study PRJNA239997) | anaerobic digester metagenome | biome: anaerobic digester; isolation source: mesophilic anaerobic digester inoculated with municipal waste water sludge... | place: Germany: Bielefeld University, CeBiTec ... | reverse complement strand
GGAAATTTAGAATCCCATTCTATTGTAAAAACTAACATAAATGAAATCTCTGAACTATCTTATTCCATAAATTACCTAGCTGAAACCCTTCAAAAACAAGAAGATTTAAGAAAAGATATGCATTGGATATATCCCATGAACTTCGCACTCCCTTAACTACATTAAAATCCCATCTAGAGGCAATGGTTGATGGTGTATGGGAAATAACCGATGAACATCTAAATATATTAATAGATGAAATTGACGGATTAACCGAATTAGTAGAGGATTTAAAAAAACACTTTTAAAGACTTAGAAGGCCAATTAAATATTAATAAAACTTATTTTAACATTTCTTATGAACTAGAAAGTATTATTTCTGAATTTAGCCCCCCCTTATTTAATAAAAACAATTTTGTGCTAGAATCGTCCATTGAAGAAAATGTTGAAATTTTAATGGATAAATCTAGATTTAAACAAATTATGTATAATCTATTATCTAATACTATGAAATATTTAAATAAGGATGGAAAAGTTATAGTCAGCTTAATAAAAGAAAGTAAATATGTAAAAATTACAGTAGAAGACAATGGCACTGGAATAAAGGAAGAGGATTTGCCTTTTATATTTGAAAGATTCTATAGAGCAGATATATCCAGAAATAGTGAAACTGGTGGTACAGGGCTAGGTCTGTCTATTACTAAATCCTTGGTAGAAGCTCATGGAGGTAGGATTTATGCAAGAAGTCAGATAGGCAAAGGTACAAAATTTACTATCCTATTGCCTATATAAATACAAATTTTATTAATATAATCTATATTTCATATATTTTCCTCCTAAAAAAAATATACAATAGTTGTAATTAAAGGCAATATGAATATGGTTATAAAGGATGATATTAGAATTACTTCCTGCAGTGCTTCCCCCCCAACTGATAGCAAGGAACGTCTATCTTTTATTAAAACTGTTACGATTAACATTATAATGGCTGTAGGTATTATATAGGGCCTATTATCTTTCTTATTAATTGTCTGAGTAAAAGCTATCGTTGTAAAATATAAGTATCCTGAAATTTTACCTATATTTCCTGTTAATAATGTAATTACTGTCAATACATCAATTCTCTGTATAAAATCTAGTAAATTTACCAATCTGCTAAAAGTAAAAAAAAGGAAAACTAGTATGTTTTGCATATTCTATCCCTAAAACAGCCTGAGTAGCTATAACTAATACTATAATCATCACTATGGAATATACCACAGATTTTATAAATATTCTATTTAAATCCTCTTTTCTTTCTAAATGAGGAACTACCATAGCTAAAATTATTACATCCGAAAACTTTATACTCCTATCTAAAGCGCCTATATTCAATTCTTTAAATGTAGAATCACTTAATATTGGCAATAAAACAGTAAAGTCATAATTATTATAACTTAATACTACAAATAAAAATATGGAAAAAAAATAATAAATGGAAAAAAATATCTCTCCCCCCCTCTAGCTATGCCTTCTAACCCTTTATAAGAAATATAAGTACAGGTGATTAACATAATTACAGCAGTTATAAAAGTTGGTGTCTCTGAAAACATAGTAGTATTTAATATCTCCACTAAAGTTGCAAGTAGAATGATGCTAAACATTAATAGAAACAAAGTGTAATAAATTCCCATTATTTTTCCCATTACTTTGCCTAAAATTTTTTTCGCTATATTCAATTATAGTTAGGTCTTTAAACTTGTTAGACAAATATAATAAGGGCAAACACAATATAATCGTATAAGGTATTGATAATAAAAGGGTTATCCATATATCTTGATTTCCTGGTGGAGTATTTACTATGGGTAAATAAGTAAAAGATATAATTATTCTGTATATTATTATTAATAAAATTACCTGATATGAAGATATTACAACTTTATTTTTTTGTATTTTCCATATTATCTACCCTTAATTCTACCAATTGGTGTATTTGTTAATCCAGTTCTAATTAATTTTGTTTCAACTTTCACCTGAAAATCCGCCTTTGAAAAAAATATCATTCCAATTATGTTTTACTTTATGCCACTCCTTGGGATATTTCCTATGAAAAGCAGAACCAAAACCAAAAATATCTGATTCAAATTCATTTTGTACTTTTGATACTGTGTTCTTTATATATGTTTCTATTTCTTTGGAACAAGTTACTTCCATTTTTTTTATATTATCTTCTTTTGATATATCTATATTCTTTGTAACTTCTTCTAAAGAGCCTCTTAATTTAACTTCCACCTTTAGAATAATATTCCCATTAATTATATCTACATTTTTTTTAGTTTTCATTTTTATAATATCAACTGTACTCATATCAATACCCGGTGTTTCTTCGGATTTAATATCACTCTCTACAGACATAGTTTCACTAGAATTTGTATCAATGATATTAGGTGTAGGAAAAGTTATTATTCCCGTTTTAATTCTTCCCATTATAATATTAAAAGCCTTTGTTTCCGATCCATCTAAAAATCCAACTAATTTTTCTTTATCAAATGCTGCTCCTCCAATAACTGTAAGCTCATATTCTTTACCCTCATTTGATTTTTCTATTTTATTTATTTTCATTTTTTTCCTTCTTAGTTATTATCCCTAATACTGGCTGTTGTCCCATATCATAAAAATGCCTTAAGTATTCAGCTATATTGACTTTTACAACCTTTGGATTATATTTGAAATTTTCAATTAATTTAAATATATAATTCCCTGGTATTTCTTCTAGACCAGAGGCAACCCCCATTACTTCATAAGCTTTGCTACCTTTTGCTATTAGTAAATATGCTGTCTCTCTTTGTTCATGGTCCCTTACTAATAAATCTAAATCAGTAACCGATGCTTTTCTAGCAAATTCTTCTCCCAAAATAATAACCTTATTATGAGCTATATATAATTTTCTATCAAATTTCAAGGTTATATCTCTAAAGGCATCAAAAATATTATCACCAGTTCCTTGAACATATGTTACAGTACTGCCTCTTTTCATACTTGATTTTTCTTTAGCTGGTACAGGTTCTATTATTTCAGCAGTTAATAATATTTTGTCTTCTTCAAAGTCTAAACCTATAACCAATGTGATACCAAGAGTATTTAATTCCATAGCATTCCAACAAGCAGTTGAAAAAAATAGACATAATAATGATTATATTTAAGAAAAGTATTTTTTTTGCCATGTATTCACTTCTTTCCAATATTTCTCTGCTTTACTCTATTTCTTTTTTTCCAAAGATTCAGGTCTAAAAATAAAGGACCATAAAGGAAATCTTATGATAGAATCTTTTAATCCCTGTTTATTTGTTGGTGCCAAAGGAAAACCATAGGAAATACCAAAGGAATCTAGAGATATTATTTGAACTATAATAATAACCAATCCACATATCATGCATATAGGCCCATAAATCCTCCAAGTAAAATGAGGATAAATCTATAAATAATTACTGCCTCAGTTAAAGATGGTACAGCAAACTCCGCAATGGCAGTGGCGGCAACTACAATTACCATTGGTGCAGATACAATTCCTGCTTCTACTGCTGCCTGACCTAGTACCAATGCTCCTACAATACTTACTGCTGAACCAACTGCCCTTGGAAGTCTTATTCCAGATTCCTTTATTAACTCTAACATCAGTGTCATTAAGAAAGCCTCTACGATGGCTGGAAATGGTACCCCTTCTCTAGCACCTGCCATGGTAATTAGAAGTACTGTAGGAATCATCTCCTGATGAAAGGTCTGTAATGCCACATAAAGTCCAGGTAATACAATACTTAAAAACAAGCTAAATACCCTTAAGCCCCTTAAAAATGTTGCAAAATAAGGTCTTAAATAATAATCTTCACTGGTTTGAATATCCTCTATAAAAACTTTAGGCATAGTAAGTACATGTGGCGTTCCATCACAAAAGACTGCAACTCTACCCTCTAATATCTTTCCCACTACTACATCCGGTTTTTGAGTATCAGCAATAGTAGATACCAAAGATTCTGGATTATCCTCAATTAATTGTTGTATATATCCACTTTCTAAAATTCCATCAATATTAATTTTTCCTATTCTATTTTTAACTCCATTTAAAACATCCTCATTTACTATTCCCTGTAGATAGGCAATTGAAATTTTAGTTTTAGTTTGTTTTCCAATTATATAATCTTCAAATACTAGATCACTACTTCTAATTCTTCGTCTTAACATTGCCTTATTTGTAGATATATCTTCAATAAAACCTTCCTTTGGTCCTCGTACTACAGCTTCTGCCTGGGGTTCTTCAATAGATCTTTTTTTTCCCAATTATTTAGATTAATGGTATAGGCATAGTTAATTCCATCTATAAATAAAGCAATATTTCCATAGTTTAATTTTTCAGCTATATTTTCTAATTCCATTTCTTTTTCCATATTAGATACAAATAATACACTTTTTATATCCCTTGAATTTTCTAAATTTGAAATAATAGGTTTTATAATATCTCTATCTAATATGCTCCTATCTATAAAGCCTTCAATATAACAAACCATAACATGAATATTTTTTTTGGGTTTTAAACTCATGTAGGATTAAGTCGCTGGTACTGTTAAAAATATTTATTATTTCGTTTTTATTTATATCTAGTTTTTTTAGATAGCATACTAAACATCCTTTGCAGTATAATCCTATTTAGTGTTTCCAAGTTTAAAAAGATTATTAAAAAAACTATTGCCATAAATAAAAAAATATCATTCTGAACATCAGTGAAGACTCTCACTTTATTGCTACTAAGAGATTCTTCACCTACAGTTCAGAATGACAGTTTGAATGTTTTAGAATGGCAATCTGAATTCTTTTTATTTTCCTGCAATCTTTCTACTTCCAGGTTTCACTACTGGAATATTTTCTTTACATAGTGGACATTTATCAGCTTCATAGGTATTTATATCTAAATTTACTCCACTATATATAGGATATTTATATCTCTACTACTTCTATCTACAATACAAGCTATACCTACTACCTTACCACCTGCTTCTTCTACCACCTTAATAGCTTCATAAGCAGATTTACCCGTAGTTACCACATCTTCTGCTATTATTACCTTCTGTCCTTTTTTTATAGTAAAACCCCCCCGTCTTAATTTCATTTCTCCATTTTCTCTTTCAGAAAATATACTAGCTTCCCCCCCATTTGTCTTGCTAATTCATAACTTACTATTATTCCCCCCATAGCAGGGCCTAAAACCAAATCAAAATCTAAGTCCTTTAATTTATCTACTATTGTATTTATAGCTATTTCTGCTTTATCTGGATACATTAAAAGCTTAGCACATTGAACATATCCATCACTATGTTTTCCCGAGGATAATAAAAAAAATGACCTTCTAAAAGTGCTTCTGTTTCTTTTAATATTTCTAGCAAATTATATCCCTCCCAATTATTCCTCTTATCTCTTCTAAATTTTTAATTCCTTCTTCTTCCATAAAACTCTTTATTCCATTAATAATATCTAATGAAATATCTGGTTTAATAAAATTTCCCGATCCCACTTGTATGGCATAGGCTCCAGCCATTATAAATTCTATTGCATCCTCATAGTCAACTATTCCGCCTATACCTATAACTGGAATATCTACTGCCCTTGCTACTTCATATACCATTCGCAGTGCAATAGGTTTTATACAAGGTCCAGATAATCCTGCAGTAACATTATTAAATACAGGTTTTCTAGAATATATATCTATGGCCATCCCATTAAAAGTATTTACAAGGGAAAGTCCATCTGCCCAGCCTTTGTACAATATTCTGCCATTTCCACTATATTTTCTGCATTGGGAGATAGTTTTACAATTAGAGGTTTTTTTACATACATTTCTTACTTCTTTAACTATTTCATATGCAATTTTAGATTTTATACCAAAGGCCATGCCCCCCTCTTTTACATTTGGACAGGAAATATTTAGTTCAATTATATCTACACTGGTATTATTTAATTTTATAATGGATTCTATATATTCTTCAATGGTGCTTCCACCCACATTAGCCAGTATTACTGTATCTAATTTTTCCATATATGGTAACTCATCCTGTATAAATCTATCAATACCTGGGTTTTGTAATCCAATACTATTTAATAAACCGCTTGAAGTTTCGTAAATTCTAATACCTTTATTTCCCTCTTTATTGTGTAAAGTTAGTCCCTTAGTACAAATTCCTCCAAGTTTTGAAATATCAAAGTATTCTTCGTACTCTCGACCAAATCCAAATGTACCAGAGGCAGCTATTACTGGATTTTTGAATTCTATTCCACAAATATTCACTATAGTATCAATCAAGAAAAACTACCTCCTCCCCCCCTAAAAATACTGGTCCATCTTTACATACTCTTTTCATACCAGTTTTTGTTTCTATAGTACAACCTAAGCAGGCCCCCCCTATTCCACAGGCCATTCTACTTTCCATAGAAACAAACACTTCTGATTTAGCCATATCTATTACTTTTTTTCATCATAGGTATTGGCCCACAGGTATAAACTAAATCATATTTTTCTGGAGTAAATAATTCTGTAACAAAACCCTTATGACCATAAGAACCATTCTCTGTAGATATATAAATATTATCTACAGAGTCCTTAATAATATTTATATAATATATTTCGTCTCTAAAACCGCAATAAAATCTATATTTCCTTGCAATTGTTTAGCCAAATAAATCATAGGTGCAATACCTATACCCCCCCTGACACAATGGCAATCTGGCAAGGGACACTTTTGTTTGCCACATTTTTTTTAAATTAAACCCATTGCCTAGGGCCCCCCCAATAATTCTAAATTATCACCTGGTTTTAATTTAGAAAAAAATTTCTGTACCCTTACCCTTTACTTCATATAAAAATACTAATTTATTTTCTTCTACATTGGCTATACTAATAGGCCTAGGAAGAAAGGGATCCAGATTCCAAGATTTTAACATATAAAATTGGCCAGGGGATCCGAGAAAAGATCCTTCGCTATGCTCAGGATGACATGAAATCCTTAATTTCATCTCATATATATTTTTAGCTATCTCTACATTAGAGTAAATTTCTCCCTGTCTATAGCCTTTCATTTCCAATATCCTCCTTCATAGAGATTACTGCTTGTCTTGCATAATAATCAAATTTTTCTTCTCCATTTTCTTTGCCTTTATAATTTAGGATAATCCCCCTAGAAGAATTGACAATTCCTCCATTGCCATTGTTTAAATAAAGGGCCACATCTTTCCCTTTTCCACCTTGATGACCATAGCCTGGTATTAGGAAAAACATATTCTCATACCTCTCCCGAATCTCCACAGCTTCATCGGTATGAGTCCCACCTACCACTGCAGCAATAGAACTATAACCGCTATTCCCCCCCACATATTTGGCTCCCATTTTAGCTAATTTATCTCCTATATGGTAGTATAAAGGAAATTCTTCACTACGTTCAGGAGGATAATCTAGTGAAGCAGTATGACAGCAGTGAAGGTATTGTATATCCTTGGCTCCAGGATTTGAGGTTCTAAGTAGTACAAATATCCCTTTTTCTCCTGTTTCTAAATATTTTAAATATGGTTCTATACTATCAAAGCCCATATAAGGATTTAGGGTAATCAAATCTGTTTCAAATTCTCCATCAAAATGGGCTTTTGCATACATTTCCGCTGTAGAGGATATATCCCCCCTTTTAATATCCCCTATGGATAAAATCCCTAAACTTTTAATATATTCTAAAGTTCTTTTATAAGACATTAAACCTTTTATGCCGTAGGCCTCGTAAAATGCAATTTGTAATTTATATACGGGAACTAAATCCATAGTAGCATCTATTATCTTCTTATTAAATTGAAATATTATCTCCTCTACACTTTGATACTTTTCCTTAATATGATTTGGTACATAATCTAAATTAGTGTCTAAACCTACACATACATTTCCCTTTTTTTCTACTTCATTATATAATCTATCAATTATCAATTGCTATCCCCCCCATTATATTTAATTTCTCCCCCCCTTCTTATGGTGGCCATGATTTCTCCATAGAAATCCATTCCATTAAAGGGGGGGTGTTTTTCCCTTTAGATACGAATTTTTCTCCATCTATAGTAGTTTTCTTATTTAAATCCAATAATACTATATCTCCATCATATCCTATTTCTATTTCCCCCTTATTTATATTGGCTAGTTTTGCAGGATTAGCTGACATCAATTCTGATAATTTATTTAAAGATATTTCTCCTGATTTAACTAATGTGGTATAGGATATGGAAAAAGCTGTTTCAATCCCAGATATACCAGGTGCACCTTTTTCCTTATCTTCTTTTGAATGGGGGGGAGCGTGGTCTGTGGCTATCATATCTACAGTGCCATTTTTTTTATAGCCTCTATTATTGCTTTTACATCTTCCCTTTCTCTAATAGGTGGATTTACTCTATAATCATTATCATAAAGGGCTATATGATGAGGGCAAATTTCACAGCTAATATTAGGATTAAATGCCTTAGCTTTGCCTATTTCTTCTATGGATTCCTTGGTGCTTACATGGGCTAAGTGCAATTTACAACCTACTAAATTGGCTAAATAAATATCCCTAAAGGTCATTATATTTTCTGATAATCTAGTATCTATATTTACTATTTCCTCATCTTCTTCATGAGCAATTATAATTAGATTTTTTTCCTTAGCTTTTATCATAGCATTATACATTATTAAATTTGATTGTACACCTTTTCCATCATCTGAAATAAATTTAACCCTATTGTCTAAATGATCTAAATGACCTAAAGTTTTGCCATCAAAATCCCTAGTTATGGAAACTGTCTGATGTATATCTATTAAATCTAAATCCTCTGATTTATTTAAAACATAATCTACTACCTTCATATTACTGGCTATAGGATTGGTGTTCCCCCCCATTAAGTTTACAAAAGTATATCCACCTTTTAATGCAGCCATACTGCCAGTGTGCAAATCTTCTTTATGAGTATAGCCAGGTTCTCTAAAATGCACATGCATATCTATAAAAGAAGGCATTGCTACTAAATCTTCCCCCCCATCTATAGTCTTACAATTGTAATTTAATTCCCTGTCAATTTCAGCTATTTTACCATGTCTTATATAAATATCCCCCCCCTGAAAATCCTTGTTTTTATCTACTATTCTAGCATTTTTAATTAAAAGTGCCACACTATCCCTCCCAAGAATATATTTGATCACAATATTCACATTTGTATATGCCCTCATCCTCATCTATAAGGACAAATCTATGGGCTATTTCCCTTTCGTTGGAAGTTACACATCTGGGGTTTTTACATTCTATAATGCCTTCCACTTTTTCTGGAAGGGATAGATTTATTTTTTTTCTACTATTTTTTTTGGTCTTCTATAATGTTTACTGTAATATTTGGATCTATAAAACCCAGCATAGCCAAATCTACATCTATTTTGTTTTCTATTTTAATTAGATCCTTTCTTCCATGTTTTTTTGCTATGGGCATTCATTATTAATGCCACAGTATAATCTGCTTTATCTAGTCCTAGATATTTAAATATACTAAATCCATAGCCTGCCTTAATATGGTCTATTACTATACCTTTAGTAATACTATCTATGTTTAACATTCTACCACCCCCCCAATAGTTTTAAAATAAGTGCCATTCTAATATACATTCCATACTTTACCTGTTGAAAATAATGGGCCCTAGGATCATTGTCAACTTCATAGCTTATTTCATTTACCCTTGGCAATGGATGTAATATAGCTAGATCTTCTTTTGCCAATTTTAGTTTTTCCTTATCTAAAATATAGCTGTCTTTTAAGCGAATATAATCTGCCTCATTGAAAAATCTTTCTTTTTGTACTCTAGTCATATAGAGTATATCTAATATATCTATTACTTCTTCTAATCTTTCCACTTCTAGATATTCTATGGAATTCTTTTTTTTAATATTTCGGTTTTTATATAATCGGGAATTTGAAGTTCATTTGGAGAAATTAATATAAATTTAATATTATTGTATCTAGATAGGGCTTTTATTAAAGAGTGAACAGTGCGGCCAAATTTTAAATCCCCCCCACATAGTCCAATGGTTAAATTGTTAAATCCACCTTTGACTTCCTTTATGGTTAAAAGATCTGTTAGGGTCTGAGTAGGATGTTGATGTCCCCCGTCTCCTGCATTTATTAAAGGAACTGGAGAATAAAAGGAAGCATATTTTGGTGCACCTTCCTTAGAATGTCTCATGGCTATAATATCCACATAGGAAGCTACTGTACGAATGGTATCAGGAATGCTCTCCCCCCCTTTCATAACTGAACTAGATCCAGGCTCTGAAAATCCAATGGTCTTTCCTCCAAGGCGTAGCATAGCTGCTTCAAAGCTAAATCTAGTTCTAGTACTAGGTTCATAAAAAAAGTGTAGCTAGTATTTTCCCATTACAAATATTATTAAATTCCTTTTCATTTTCTATAATTTTCTTAGCTAAAGTAAATAATTCTTCTAATTCTTCAATGGAAAAATCCTCTGGGTCTATTAAATGTCTAACTTCTATCATATTTTACCTCCTCCACTTTGTTGTAGAAGGGCTATAAAAAAAAGCCCTCCTTAAAGGAAGGCATAACTATTCCAATATTACGTCTTCCTTTCTGAACTCTCTGGTTCAGTTTAAAGGTTTAACTTTCATATTAAAAATATCATAGAATAAGAGCCAAGTCAATAGCAAAAAGACGACCAAAGGTCGTCTTATTTCATACTGTTCCCTCCACCTGTTAATCCAGATTTAACTTCCTGTATACTGTTGGAATCTGCTGCTGGC
>JMBV01000561.1_pt1 | contig 10812 bp, 12 predicted proteins | sample 616531 | NCBI WGS metagenome assembly JMBV01 (sample SAMN02727904, study PRJNA239997) | anaerobic digester metagenome | biome: anaerobic digester; isolation source: mesophilic anaerobic digester inoculated with municipal waste water sludge... | place: Germany: Bielefeld University, CeBiTec ... | reverse complement strand
AAGAATGGTTGCTGAAGTTATTCCTGATTTGGCCATAAAAACAGTCCTTCCATGTAGTATATGTTTTCCCTGTCAAATCTCCGATAAATCATAGGTCACTCTGTCTACATCGTACTTATAGTTGAAGTTCAGACCTGTAGTGAAATTTGCAGTTTTGTGGGTAACACCAGGTTTTATACATATTGACGAATATACATTCGAGTTTCTTCCATCAGTTCTTTTTGCCATTGTTGCAGTGTGATAACTAATGCCAATTCCCAATGCTGTTTTATTAGTCAGGGCATATGCAATTTTTCCGGACATGTCGTAACTCTCGCTTAGGACTTTCCCCCCCGGAATTGAGTCCAGCATAGGGTTTGTTGTAAAGTCAGGTATGTAGTTGCCTAGCCAGGTTTGATTCTTTTTGGTGTCATATTTGTATGTGAAATCACCATAAAAAAAGCAGTTTCTTAACTTTCCTATAAGCTTGTGTAGCAACTCCGAAATTAAATAAATTTTCAGCCGAATTGTAATTTCTGTAATCACCACTCTCAGAATTGTAAAAGCCTCCAACAGAAGCATAATCCTGAAACTGATAATAGGCCAGTCCCGAAACATTATCAGAAACAGCCCATGGAGCACGTAATTGTATTTCTTCTAATGTGTAGTCAATTTTTTTCATTTTTATCGCTTGCCTGTGCGAACATGTTGAATGTCATTAACTGCCATGATACCCATGCTCCTAGTATAATTATATATCTTTTTTTTCATGAAATAAATATTTAAAATATAACGGGTTAAATAACGCCAGCTTATTGATTATATAAAGTAGGATGAGGTATAACTTCGAAATCGTTGGATGAATTGTTCGTGTCCATATATACTATTCTTCCACCTGTTTTTTTTCCGTTTCTTCATTGTCGACTTTTCTTATGATACTCTGTCCCTGACCCGATCCTGATATCATTGCAAATCCGTTATCAATCTCTGGCATGAATCTTTTGGTATCTGTGGGATTTCTAAGGCATTCAACAGCATCTAAAATAAGATTTTTATCAACAAGCAAAGCGCTTAAATTAATGTTTGAGGAGTTCGGATTTAACGCGTAATTGTCCAGAATATACTGTTCAATACTCTTTCCACCCAGGGTAAATATAAAAAAAATCCTGGACTGAAATTAGAAATTACAAAAGCTTTTGCACTCCCAATTTTCCAAATCCCCCCCTCAAGTAATTTGACACCCGCTTCGGGAGTAGCATGGCTAGGGGGTCATGATGGGATCATAAATGGCCCAATATCCTGGTCTCCCTAAGTTTACAGAGGTTTGCACAGATGCGGAGTGATCTATAGCATTGAGTGCTAAAACCACTTCCCGGCCAGGTTCAAGAATGTTGTCTTTACCGGTTCCGGGAAACATCCATACCATGGATGCTGCCGGAATGGAATCTCTCAGTTCCGAGGTCCCCCCCGGTTTTACCCAATCAGACAAACGTCCGTTGGTGGGAGCATTAAATGGATAAACCACACCTAAACACAATGAATCAAGGTATGCGTCCTGATCTGAGTTATTATATAGGATAATGTATTTGTCAGTAGTATAGCTTTTGCCTGTTTCTTCGTTGAAACATCCCCCCCCAAAATACAACTCTTTGAATACAATCTGACTCGATTTCGATGCTGTAAGCTCAATTTCAACGCTGTTTGACTGGGATATCGCATCAATTTTTCAGACATTCCGTTAAAGAGGTAAAGGATTCCTCCCGAATCTCTAAAGGATGTTTCGGTTGACGCTATGTAGTAACCTGGAGCAACTCTGATTTCTGCAACCCCCTGTTCATCGGTAATGCCTTTAAACTGAAGACCTGCTGTGTTATCGTAAAGTATAACCTTTAATCCTTTTACAGGATAATCATATCCTTCTGGCATTTTTACGCTTACAATAACAGTTCCACTTAATTCTGCTTCACTGAATTCATCTGATCTGATATTCTCGAGGCAAGAAGGAATAATTAAAATGAAGCTTATAGAAATAATACTGTATAAATATCTTTTCATTTTATTTGATTTTAATGTTTTTGAAATTTTTCTGGCGCTGTGTTTGCACCCAAGTATCTGATGATCAAAATTTAAATTTCACTTCTGCTCCAAAATATATATCTGAATTTAATCGGTTCCCAATTGCATTAGGACGTGCTTTATCCTTCATGATCGGCGTATGATTTGTAAAATTATTTGCATAAAACGATAGGGAGGTGTTATCGCCAATTTCCTTTGTCAGTCTTATATTAGCCATCATATATGGTTTATATCCTGTTGGCAGAAAGTAGTAGCTGTTGTTTGTAGTTTCCCTTAAAAGAGCGAGCCGAGTTTTTAACACAGGATCGTTGGTGGTGTGAAAATCTGAAAACGGATGTCTGTTTCCATCAAAACCTATGTAATATGTTGGATCTCTATAGATATCCTGCAGCACATTTTTGTTTGAAAAATCGTCATATATCGGCTTCCCATTCTGATCTTCAATGTATGAGTTTGCCGGATCAAAAATATATCGCGATTGATTGAACCAGATAAACTGAGTGGTTAATGAAACAATCATTCTAATTGCAGGAATGTTTGTTACAAAATTCAGATTGGTGTTAAACCTTCTGGCACTGTTACCGATATTGCTGCCGGTATTTTGTCGAATACTGCTAAATAGGGGGGGAAGACCTCCTGTGGATTTACCGGATCGTTACTGTTTATCTTTTTAAGTTCTTCTCCATCTTTACTGTCTTCCGTTTTCAGGTAAGCACCGTTAAGAATAACCGTAGTGTTCAGTGCCTCGATTTTAGGGAATGACATTGAATATTCAATGCCCCCCCATTTATCTATTTTACCCCCCCGGTTATCCGGCCTGCTAAATAATTTAAAATCATTTCGGAGTGTATGGGATACTTCAATGTAATTTCCTGTTTCATCTTTTGCATATACGGTGCCGTTCTCAAATTTTGGATCAGCATTTTCTCCGGTCAAGGCGTTATAATATTTAATAGTATTAGTCTTGAAATTAACATTTTGGGTAATACCATCAACCAGTTTTTCTTTAAAATAGGTAATCTGTGCATTAATTCCGGAAATGTTTACATCAATACCCATCTCCATATTATAGGTCTTGTTGGGTTTTAAGTTATATGGCAGCAGTTCATCAATAATATCGGTCTGTATTACCGCAAGTGACTTGTTGGCTTCCGTACTGCTATAACGGAATAGGTTATAATCCATATAAATCGGTGCAGGATACAGATAACCGATCGATGGCAACTTTTCCATTATTCCCCCCCAACCACCCCCCCTGAAGTTTAATTTTCTCAGGCCACCCCTGAATTTAGGTTTGAATAGTTCGTATCTCGCATTAAACCTGGGCTCAACAGTAGGATTATAATTATATCCTTCCAGTTTCATTTTGGTTATACGAGCTCCACCTACAAGTTCCAGAGTGGATTTTTTTTATTGGTATTTTAATTTTTTTTCTTCGGCGAATAAGCTGATGTTGTCCATGAAAGGGATCTCTTTATAATTACGTTCTCTGAAAAAGGGAGGAGTTGCATCGGTATAATAACTACCCCCCTTCCTTTGTTTCCATCATGGTTATATTCAAATCCAAGTAAACTGGCGAATAGGGTTTTTCCCATCAACTTATTAAGATTCCCATGAATTTTGGCATTAAAGGAAAGTGGAACACTTTCCAGCCAAAAATCTTCCTTATAGAGAAGTTCTGTAAAATAGCCTTCTGATATTCCTGGCACTTTAGTGTTTGTTGTTGGAGTGGGGGTTCTGTTTATGACGGTGTATTGATTTGTTTTTTTGTTTTTGATAGACTGCCGAAATATTGTAGTTTAGCACAGAAATGTAGGGTTTATTAAGCATCCAGGACCCATAAATGGATGTGTTTAAATTATTTGTAGAGGACTTGGAAAAGTCTTCTTTTGAGACATCCGGATCTTGTGTGACATTATTGGAGGTAAAGTTACCATTAACCTTGAAATTAAACCTGAATGGCGTTTTTTTTCTTTATTGAAAGTATTGGAGTAAGTTAATCCAATCGTTGTCCGGTCAAAGATATCAACAGGCGAGATATTTTTCTTGAAAGCCTTGGCGTAATCCATGCTCACGTTTAAAAATCCCACGTTATATGGCAGCCTGTATCCTTTATTAATTGATCCAGCTTTTGTCCTTGGATCAGATTTTATCCTCACTTCGTAGGGTGTCATACCTGCCTTGGTTTTCACTACAATCGCGCCTGAGGTCATATCACCATACTGAGCCGAAAGTACTCCTGTCATAACTTCTACCGATTCGATATTGTCAGTTGGGATTTTTCTGTAGTCGAATGTGGCACTTTCTACCTCTGCATTATTGGATACTTTATTACCATCAATCAGTAAGCCTACTCCGGCAGCATTTAACCCGCTAAAATCCTTGATGCTCCTTATGGTTATTTTGTTCTGAGTAGTTAGATTGGGATTGTTTGTAAGTGCACCCGGCATAAGTTGCATAACATCTGCAAGGCTCGATGGCTGAAGGTGATCAATAGAAGCCTTTTCCATTATATGAGATGAGTTTATTGCCCCTCCTGACTGAGCTGTAACTATAACATCATCAAGTAACAAATTGCTGGGCTCCAGCAAAATATTCAATTTTGAAATATCCTTTGTTACACTTATCGGGATAGAGTAGGTGACATAGCCCATACTCGATGCTTCAAGAGTATATTCACCGGGAAGGACGTTCTGGATGGAAAATTTACCGTTTTTGTCACTCGTTGCCCATAAATTGAGCTCTTTTAATACTACGACGGCAAAATAATTGTTTCTCTATCTTTGGAATCGATTATTGTACCGTTAATGGCAAAACCATTTTTTTTGGTTTCCTTTTTTTTGATTAATTGGTTTTTCAAAAACGATTTGTTCTTTTTCTTCGTCCAGGTAAAACACAATTTGTTTATCGTAAATTTTATAATTAAAATTGCTTCCGTATGTGATGATGTGTAGGATATCTTCAATTGATTCATTCTTGACGTTGATATCAATTTTTTTTACTCATCTCATCGTTCAGATTACCAGGTATAAGAAAAATGAAGTCGCTTTTTTTTCTCAATTTCAGAAATCACTTGCTTAATGGATACATTATCAAGCCTGATGCTGATATAAGTCTCCTGTGAAAAGGTTGTTGCGTTTGCAGAAAGAATTACAGCAAGTAGTAATACATTCAAAACCTTGAACATTTTAAATACCATTTTGGCATTATCAGGTTTTCCCTGTTGTCTTATACATTTATTCTTCATGCGAAATACTTTTATTGGTTACATTGTGTGTGATAATATAATGATTGAAAAGTATGGTTATGTAGATGATAAACAATGAGATGATAATTATTTAGCCATTTATACTGAAAACATTTTGTTAGTTGTAATCTATTTTGCGATCTTTTTATTATTTCTTATGTAAATTGTGTTATTTTCTTTCTTATATGTTGTGTTAGATAGTATTGCGATTGATTTCATTACATTGTCTATATTATCAGAAAGATATAGTTTCCCATTGCATGTAAGACCTTTCAGGTTTGTAGCATTTGTACATTTTAACGAGAAATTATAATTTCGTGCTATGTAATTCAATAAATCCTCTACGGGCGTTTCATTAAGTATTATATACCCTTTAGTCCAGGTGATATATTGCGATGCATCAACCTGACGCTTGCTAAATGAGTGATTGTTATTGAGTAATGCCATTTCGTTTGGCATAAGCAGAAAATCTATATCTTTTTTTGTTTTTTTTGCCATTAAATTCACTTTGCCTTCCACTAGTACAACAGTCTGTGGCTGTTTTTCATACGCCGAAATACAAAATTTTGTTCCTAACACGCTGACACAAAAATCGGATGTTTTAACAAAAAAAAGGTGCTTTTTTTTATTTTCAGCCACTTCTATATACATCTCGCCTGTTATTGATATTTCGCGCTTATTTTCTTCGAACTCTGAAGGGAAGGTCAGTGTAGAACCTGAATTGAGCCAAATCTTTGTTCCGTCGTAGAGGGTAACTGTTGTACGTTTTCCGTAAGGTACTATAAGTTTATTGAGCCCATTCTTGCTCATTGCAATTTCAACCTCTCCCCCCCTTTGTTATCATCTGGGATTCTTGCTATACCCATTTTATCAATTTGCAAACTGATATTTTTATCAAACAATGTTGTCTTACCAGTAGTTATAAGCTGAATACTTTCAGTCTCATTTTGATAGATTGATATTTGTCCGGTGGAGCCAGATTGAGATATTTGATATATAAACATTCCTATTAATAGCAGAATTGAAGCTACTGTCCCGTAACTTACTAATCTTAGGATTCTCTCTCTCTTTTCTCTTTGTTTTTTTTCTTTTTTGCTGTACTGAAAATAATATCTCCTGAAGGATTTTTTTTCTTTTTTTTCTCTACTTTGAGATATCTTTTTGGAAAAGACTTTTTTTTCAGGTATCCATCAGCAATATCAATTTCCTTCTGTAATTCAAGATTTTGTTTTATCAATACATTCCAATATCTGTCTAATTCTCTTGAAGGAGAAAATCGCCACAATAGATATTTTTTTATCTCGTAGCAATTCAGAATGAGTTTTATGAAAAGGGCGACTATTGCTTATCATAATTGGGGAAAATTTTGTTGATAAAATCTATTTAAAGATTTTATAACGTATTAACAAGACAGATAAAACTTGGGAATGTCGCCTGTATTTAGTAAAAATAATGATAAATTAACAAATCCACATCCTTTGCATACAAAATCCAGAAGAATAGTTCACTATTGCAGAAGAGGAGAAGGGAAATGAAATGGCGCTGTGGATAATTCATATATCAAGTATGTGAAATAAATAATAAATATTATACCATCGTATTTATTACGTAAGGTTAACAAGGCTTTATATACCAATTTACGGCAATTATCATAATTAATATCCATTATCTCCGCTACATGTTTATAATCCTGTTCCTGAATAAAGTGAAGATAGATGATTTCTCTTTGTCGCGGAGATAAGAGAGAAAGCATTTCTTCAATCTTTTTTTCGATCTCATCTGACTCTTCCCCCCCTTTAATTAACCTGCTTTCCGGTGTGTTTTGAGTATCAGTAAAAGAGTGTCAAGTAGAGTCGAATTGTTGAAGGTTATTGTGAAGCTCTCTTTTTTTATATAAATCTATCAGCCTGTTGCGAAGAGATTTAAATAAATAGAATTTTATGTTTGAGATCTTTTTTTTATATCTCTATTTAGTTCACATAGATTGACAAAAACATCTTGTATAGCATCGATGATATCGTATTCTTTAAAACCTAAATAAATGGCGTAAGTATACATGTCATCCACATAATTATTGTATATTTCCGCAATATTTCCACAACTTGGCATACGTACAAAACCCTTTAATACACTTGCTGAAAAAGTCAACAATTGTGCTGCTTACATTTGACTATATAAATGTCATGCAAAAATACAAATATATGTTCAAAAGTTTAAATAAAAGTTGCATTCGACTTTCTACCTGTGTATTTTCCTTGTATTGATTGATTTAATATCTGTTTTTCATTTTTGCCCCGCTGTTTCAAGAGTCAACTTTTTTTCAAGAGGAAGTCATTTTATTTGCCATTAAAGATATAAACTTTGTTTTTTTTAATTGAATACTTAAATTTATTTGTTTCTGCCATTATTCCAAGTATCTCTTCCAGATTATTTGTTTCAATAATGAAGCTCCCGTGGAAAACTAAACTCTCAAGGCCCTCAGATTCAAATGAAAATGCCACATCAAACTGTCGTTCGAGCTCTTTGGAAATTGTTAATAAAGGGATTTCATCCCAAAAAAAACTTTATTATTAATCCATTGCTCAGCATAGTCGGCGTTTTCAGCCAGTGTATAAATCTGATTTACTTTATTAAAAGATATTGTTTGATTGGGTTTCATTATGTACTCCTTATTAGCACCTGATAAAGCTATAGACCCCCCCTCCAGCAGCGAAATTTTCATATAATCCTCGTCACTGTAATTCTTGATATTGAACTTTGTGCCTAAAACTCTAATTTGTGTGGAGTCTGTTTGTACAATAAATGGATATTCTCCATGTTGTACTTCGAAGTATCCTTCTCCTGTTAATTGAATATTACGGTTATTCCTGCCAAATTTCTCAGAGTATGATAATTTAGAGTCGGCGTTCAACCAAACAACGGAACCATCGGGTAGCTTCATTTTAATTTAGATTTCGAGGGCATATACCTCAGAGATAAGCAAATTTTCAGGAGTGTCCTTAAATACATTGGTTATTAGTGTGGTAGTGACCAATAGTAAAATTATAGCTGCTGCATACCCGGCATATCTAACAAGCCTATCCTTTCTTTTAGTAACCTCCTTTTTGCGAATCCGCTCCAAAATCTGGCGTATGCACCTTCAGCATAAAAATGGTTAGTATCATGCCCGGAAGATAAAAGCCAGATGTGTTTCAGCTTTTCAAAATGTTTTTATTTTCCGTGCTTGCGTGCACCCAGTCATTCAACTTGTGTAGATCTTTCTTGGCAATGTTTCCGGAAAGAAAATCATATATCAATTTTTCAAATTCTTCTTTCATATAATCATAAACTTAATTTTCTTTTGAAAACTATATCTGTGTCACAGATAAGACAGTTTTTCATTATAGTAAGTATAGTGAATTTTATGGCATTTAATATTAATTAAACATATTCATCATAAAAAAAATGATAAAGGGAAGATATAACTCCATTGATTCCTTTAATTTTTTTTAATGCGCTCCCCCCCATGTGATATTTTACGGTGTGTACAGTTATTCCCATAATTTCTGCAATCTCCTTTTGCTTTTTATTTTCAAAACGGCTTAACAGGAACACCTGTTTGGTTTCAGGCGACATTGTTTCAATTGTGTTTCTGATGATTGACACTAGCTCTGCGTGCTCCAGATCTTGAAGAGGATTGTCTCCCATTGACCACAAATCACTGAAGGCTTCTATATCATCCTGTGAACAGGATGTTTCTCTTCTCACGTATTCAAGTTGAAGATAATTTATGCATTTATTGGCCACACTTCTGAAAAGATAACTTCTCAACGAAGTGTGAATTTCAATTTTAGAACGATTTTCCCATAGGCTATATATTAAGTCTCCAACTATTGATTCTGATAAATAAGAATCTGCCAGATATCCTTTTGCAATACGGCAGAGATCTGAATAATAGATTTTGTAAATATATTGAAATGCTTCCTCTTTACCTAATTTCAAGCCTTCAATAATATCTGTTTCTAGGTTTTTCTCCATAGCTTAACTAAAAGTTGCTTTTTGTTTTACCACTTTCATAATTGTATTCGCCAATAATATATTCACAAAATATTTTTGAAAATTAGGACAAATACACTTATAGACAAAAGTATTTACTCGAAAAACATATAATAATTTCGAAAGTATTAAATGAAAAATTCAGGTGTGGAAATTCATATTTTTTTTATAATTAAGTAAATATCAGCTCATATTATGTGTTAATAAACCAATTGACGAACCCAATACCAAACCATAAAGGTACAAATATTTTAAAACTCAGATACTTTTCCATGTACTGCAAAGAGTCAAGTAAAAAAAGGAGGGAAGCAATAAAATATTGCTCCTGACAAAAACACTACTGATAAAAATGCACTTCTCACTATACCTTGAAGTGATACATCTGTCTTTATAGTGAACCGGGGGGGAAATAAAAACCTGGTAGATGAATTATAAAAAAAACCATTTGAAGTAATGCGTGAAAAGCTGATAAGCTTAAAATTGAGATTAAAATTATTTGAGAAAAAAGGAGATTGAAAATCAGATATTTTATTAAAATTATTTTGTATGAAAACTCATATTTTTTTTATTAAGCCTGTTTCTTGGGCTTATGCTTATTTCGTGTAAAGATGATGAGGTAAAAGTCTCATTATCAGAAGATCCGGGCTATGTTGTAAACCCGTTGATCTCTATTCAAGCTGAAGACGGTTCAGGGAACTGGATTGATGGAGTAATCGACCAAAACGAGAGGACGATTAATTTTGATTTCCGTATTCTGGAAGATCAAAGTGTGGTAAATGTTAAGTTGGAGTTGGACGAGGAATGGGCAAAGGCGGTCGATCCAAACAAAACAAATGCAGTTTTAGATTTAAGCAGCGGTATAACTCGTATCAGAGTGAATGACGGCGCCGATGATGTTGAATATACAATATTCGGCAAACATATTCAGTTATTGCAAAGAGTAGATGCAGTTTGTAATACTGAACATGTGACTGGAGATTTTGTGAATGGCTCTGCTTATCTGCGTTTCAAGCAAAACAGTGATTTTTCACGAGTAATCTTGGCTCCCATATTGAGTGATAAAGTGGAAATTGTATCAACAACCCCGTCGGGGGGGAGTATTGATGAAACGGGAATCTGATTGTAAATCTTGTAAATAATTTGACAATCACAGTTAAAGATAATATCACAAATATGACCAAAGACTATTTGGTTAGTGCAGTAAACGGCATTATTAATGCCGGGGGGGATAACTGGAGAAATGTTACTGCAGATTTGAAAAATCAGTACGCCGGCATTGTTATTCCAGATTTCATGCAGATTTATGAAAATAATAATCTACATGGCAGAAACGGGAATAAAGGATGGCTGATTACTATTCCTGCAGGAAAAATCAACATGAAAGTTAGCTGGGATATGAGTATTGACAAAGGGGGGGATGGGATATGCCAAGCCCTGCACATCGTACAACGGCTATTATGGAGTCAAATACAGAC
>JMBV01000560.1_pt1 | contig 10876 bp, 19 predicted proteins | sample 616531 | NCBI WGS metagenome assembly JMBV01 (sample SAMN02727904, study PRJNA239997) | anaerobic digester metagenome | biome: anaerobic digester; isolation source: mesophilic anaerobic digester inoculated with municipal waste water sludge... | place: Germany: Bielefeld University, CeBiTec ... | reverse complement strand
ATAGTTTAAAATATTTGATAAGTGTTCACCTGGTATATAGGTGTAATCATATCCATATTGGATATATTAATCCTTTCAAATATCTCCTCTACATATCCATTAAATTTATCTTCTATAACAGTCTTAACTTTTGAGCCTTTTCCTAGCCTTTTGGTACCTCTCTGTATATCTTCTTTCATATTAGAAATTATATTATCCCTATACTTATCTATAATAAATACCTCTTTGGCAGGAGTTATAAAAATAGAATCTACTACCTCTAATGATCTTTGAGTACCTAAGTCAAAGGATCTAATAGAATCTATTTCATCATCAAACAATTCTATTCTATAAGGGGGGGTATCATAATTGGGAGAATAAATATCTATTATCCCTCCTCTAATGCTAAATTGTCCCACTCCTTCTACCATAGCCTCCCTCTCATATCCAGAGGATACAAGCTTTTCTACTAGTCGTTCTAATTCTATTTGCTCACCTTGTTTAATGCTTATCATATATTGTTTGAATATACTTGGTTCCATAATTTTAGTTAACATACTCTCTATAGAAGCTATCACTATAATTGGCTCTTTTAATATTAATCTAGATAAAATTTTTAATCTTTGATTATTAACCTCTGAACTAATGGCATCTACCTTATAAAAAAAGTAATTCCCTAGTAGGAAAAAGTTCTACTATTTTTTTCATCAAAATTTTTTTATATCTTCATATATTCTTTTAGATTTTCTATCATCATAAGTTATGATAAAAATTTGTTTCCCCCCCATATGTTGATTTAAAGCATAGACCATATGCCCTAAATTTTCATCTATTATACCATGGGTAGATATAGGGCTTTTTTTTATCTTCAATATCCTCTATAAGCTTACCATAAGAGACTAAATTTTTTTAGCGGGTCTATTAACATATTTTGCATTTAACCAGCTCCTTAAACATGTACAGCAGCCCAGGAACTATTCCTGGGCTTCCTTCTTTTTTTGTGTTGAATTGATTCATTCCTTCATCTATACCATAGGTTATAATGGTCTCTACTGCCATTGCTGCATTTAATACAGCCTCTTCAATACGTGGTTTCTCATCTTTGGAAAATTTACTTAATACAAAATCTGCTAGATCTTGGCCTTCTTTTCTTTTTCCTATACCAATCTTTATCCTTGGGAAATCCTGACTGCCTAATTGATATATTATAGATTTTAAACCATTATGCCCTCCATCACTACCTTTTTTTCTAATACGTATAGTACCAAATTCAATATCCACATCATCTACTATTACTAGTATATTCTCCAAGGGCATCTTATAGTAATTATATACATCTAATACTGCCATGCCACTATTATTCATATAGGTTTGTGGTTTTAGGAGTATAACCTTTTTCCCTCCTATAATACCTTCTCCATATATAGATTTGAATTTTATTTTATTTAAATTGATATTGTTTCTATTAGCTAATAACTCCACAGTATCAAACCCAACATTATGTCTTGTACCTGAATAGTTTCTACCTGGATTTCCTAATCCTACTACTGCAAACAATTTATCACCTTCTAGCTTCTAATCAAAAAGTATACTTACAGATTCATTCTCATGAATCCTTCTTATGGCTTCGGCAAATATTGGTGCAACACTTACTATTTCTATTTTGTCTATTTTCTTATCCTTTTCTAAAGGTATGGAATCTGTTATAACAAACTTTTCTATTACAGATTCCTCTATCCTCTCTACAGCTGGTCCAGATAAGACTGGATGCGTAGCACAAGCGTATACAGTTTTAGCCCCCCCAAAATTCTTTAAAACCTGAGCTGCTTTAGTAATAGTCCCTGCAGTATCTATTATGTCATCCACTATTACCACATTTTTACCTTCAATATCCCCCCCTATTACATTCATCACTTCTGAAACGTTTGCTTTAGGCCTTCTCTTTTCAATAATAGCTATAGGTAAATCTAAAAGGTTGGCAAAATTCCTTGCCCTAGTTACCCCCCCACCTAAGTCTGGTGATACTATAACCGTTTCCCCCCCATCAACAATTCCCTTAAAATATTCTGACAAAATAGGAACTCCTGACAAATGGTCTACGGGTAAATTAAAATACCCTTGAATTTGCCCTGCATGTAGATCCATACTTACAACTCTATCTATTCCTGCTACTGTCAACAAATCTGCAACTAATTTAGCTGTTATAGGTTCACGGGCTTTAGTCTTCCTATCCTGCCTTGCATAGCCATAATATGGAATTACTGCATTTATTCTACCAGCAGATGCCCTTTTAAAAGCATCTATCAATATTAAAAGTTCCATTAAATTGTTATTTACTGGTGTGCAAGTAGGTTGAATTATAAATACATCTGCGCCTCTAACAGTTTCATCTATATTTACAAATATCTCTCCATCGCTAAATCTTCCAACTTCACAACAGCCACAGGGTACTCCAAGCTCCTTGCATATTTCCTTTGCCAATTCCTTATTGGCATTACCTGAAAATACTTTTATATCGCCTCTACGTAGCTTCATTCCATACTCCTCCTATAGTTTATTTGTCCCTTTTATAGCCTTTTTCTCTACCCAACCTTCTTTATTAACCTGTCTAGCTCTAGCAATAGAAAGGCAACCTTCGGATACATCCTCAGTAATAGTCGAGCCAGCAGCTACATAACCCCCCCATTGTTTTACAAGTACCGGGGCAACTAAATTAGCATTACTCCCAATAAAAGCATTATCCTCAACGATAGATCTAAATTTAGTTTGACCATCATAATTTACAAATACCACACCACAGCCAATATTAACATCTCTTCCCACATCTGCATCTCCTATATAGGCTAGATGTCCTGCTTTAGAATTATCCCCCCCAATTGTAGAATTTTTAACTTCTACAAAATTACCTATCTTTATATTTTTACCTAGATGGCTATTAGGTCTAAGATGGGCATAAGGCCCTATACGACATTCATCATCTACACTACTCTCAGTTATAGTAGATGAATATATTTCCACCTTGTTTCCTATCCTGCTGTCCTCAATTCTACAATTTTCACCAATAATACATTCTTCTCCTATAACAGTATTTCCCGCAAGTATTGCCCCCCCTGGATATATTATACTATCTCTTCCTATAATAACACCATCTTCTATATAGGTATTTTCTGGGTTGATAAGGGTAACCCCCCCTTCCATCATATGTTTTTTTATTTATCCTTTTTCTCATAATCTTTTCACAATAAGCTAACTGTGCCCTAGAGTTAACACCATATATTTCCGTCTCTTCCTCTATGGTATAAGCTCCTACACTATAACCTTCTTCCTTAAGTATTCTAATTACATCAGTTACATAGTATTCTCCTTGAGCATTGTTCTTATCTATTTTCCCAATGGCATACTTAAGTAATTTCCCATTGAAACAATATATTCCTGAATTGATTTCATTGATTTTTAATTCCTCATAAGTAGCATCCTTATGTTCTACTATTTCCTGTATATGTCCTTTTTCATCTCTAACAATCCTGCCATATCCAGTAGGGTCTTCTAAATTGGCTGTTAGAACTGTACCATCATATTTGTTTTCTTTATGGTATTCCATTAAATTTTGGATAGTATTGGCTCTTATTAAGGGAGTATCCCCCCCATATAATATTACTACATTACTGTCATCTTGTATATAATCTATTGCTTGCATTACTGCATAACCTGTACCGTAGGGATATTCTTCCCCCCCTATTGGTTGAGTTATAAATACTATATCTGAATCCTTAAACTCCTCTCTAACTTCATCTCCTCCATGACCTACTATTACATAGCTTTCATCTATATGGGCATTTTTACTTGCCTCTATTACATACTTCAATATGGGTCTCCCACATATATTATGTAATACTTTAGGCCTATTGGATTTCATCCTAGTCCCTTCTCCTGCTGCTAGTATTATAGATATGTTCATATTAACACCTCGTTTTATATTAATCTATCCAAATAATATTTTAACCTATTTAGTATATATGTCCAATAATAATTTGATATTTTTTTTAATTTACCTTTCAAAATAAGGTATCTAAGTAAAAAAAGGACCCCCCCTAGGTCCTTAATTACTCAGATGTTAGTACTTTTTCGTACTCCTCTAAAATTGCATCTTGAATCTTTTTTTCTAGTTTCAGCATTAATTGGGTGAGCTATGTCTCTGAATTCTCCATCGGGCATTTTTCTACTAGGCATAGCTATAAAAAGACCATTTTGTCCTTCAATTATCTTTATGTCATGGACAACAAACTCATCATCAAAGGTTACAGATACAATAGCTTTCATTTTACTTTCTTCAGTAACCTTTCTTACCCTTACGTCAGTTACCTTCACAGATTTTTTTCACCACCTTCCCAAGAAGTCCAGCTGAAAATAATATTATTGAATATTCACTATATTCTCTATCATTTTAGAAAATCCTTCTTATTTTTTTTAAAAATTCTTTAGTTTTTATTTAAAATCATTGCTTTTTCCCATTTTTATAATTATTTTGCCTTAGAATAAATCATAAATCTATGTAAAAGTTGCCTTTTTATTATTATAGTAATATGATATAATCAAGCAGTGACAAAAAAATTAAAATAGAATAAAATAATATTAATATTCAACTTGGTAATAATAAAAAAAGAAAAGTTTAATTTGACTATATAGGAGGTAAGTTTATGTTTACATTTTCCATAAATGACCACAAGTACAAGCACATCCATTTTATAGGTATTGGTGGAATAAGTATGAGTGGTTTAGCAGAAATTTTGTTAACTGAAGGATATGAAATTTCTGGATCTGATGCAAACAATAGCTATATAATAGAGAGATTAAAGAAACTAGGGGGGGCCAATATACATATAGGCCATAACAAAGACAATATAGTAGGTGCAGATTTAATTGTATATACTGATGCTATATCCAAAGATAATGAAGAACTAATAGAAGCTTTAAACAATGGTATCCCCCCCACTGTAGATAGGGCTACATTTTTAGGCGCTTTAATGAAAAATTATACCAATTCCATTGCAGTATCAGGTACCCATGGTAAGACTACGACAACTAGTATGATAGCTACCATATTAAATCGATCTACCTTAGACCCAACCATATTGCTTGGAGGACAATTAAATGAAATAGGAGGAAATGTAAAACTTGGAACCAGGGACTATATATTAACAGAAGCTGTGAATATAAGGGTAATATTTTAAAATACTATCCTACTATGGCAATTATATTGAATATGGAAGAAGATCATCTAGATTATTTTAAGAATATAGATCATATTGTAGACACTTTTGTAAGCTATGGCAAAAATATTCAACCTAAGGGTTATATGATTATAAATGCAGATGACTCAAATGCTCAAAAGGTCATAAATAATACAAATGCTAATGTTATCACCTTTGCTGTAGATAAAAAAAGCCCATTATACAGCAGAAAATATCTCCTTCACCCCGGAAGGCTATCCAAAGTTTATGTTAAATATAAAAGGAGAATCCCTATATCCTGTACAGTTGAACGTAATGGGAAAACACAATGTGTATAATGCTTTAGCAAGTATCGCCTCAAGCCATGTATTAGGTGTTCCTATAGAAATCATATTGGAAGCTATACAAAGCTATAAAGGAGTTCAAAGAAGATTAGAATTAAAGGGAGTAAAAAAAATGGGGGGGTTAAAATAATCGACGATTACGCTCATCATCCAACGGAGATCAGAGCTTCATTAGATGCTTTAAAAAAAACTCTACCAATGGACATATTTGGTGTGTTTTTCAACCTCATACCTATACTAGAACTAAATTATTGTTAAATGATTTTACTGAGTCCTTTTCACAAGCGGATAAGGTAATAATACCCGATATATATGCCTCAAGAGAAAAGGATACAGGACTAATCCATTCTACTGATTTGGTAAATGCATTAGTTAAAAAGGGGGGGATAGATGCTAAGTACATATCTTCCTTTGAAGAAATAGAAAGCTATTTACTAGATAGAGTACAAAATGGTGATATCATAGTCACCATGGGTGCTGGGAATGTATATACTATTGGAGAATCTTTGTTGAAAAGTAATGAGAAAGAGGCTATTTAACCCCCTAATCTATTGGGGGGGTTTTTACATTATATATGTCTTCTAATAGCTCCTTAGTCTTAAATGGATCACATATAAAATAGGAAAGTAGTTTCCCATCAAAAGATTTAAATTCCCCCCCTGTTCCAGGCAATGTAACTATAGTAATATCTTCAGATTTAATCCCTATTGCCTTAGCAGCATAAGATAATGCATCTGATAATTTTATATCCGTTTCTACATATTCAAATCCCTTTTTAACCACAATTGGTAAACGATAGGATAAAGCTTTTCTTACAAAAGATTGAATAAACTGCTGTTGAGCTTTTATCCTACCTAAGTCTCCATCAATGTATCCTTCCTTACTATTGTTTCCTTTTCTATACCTTAAAAAAATCTAAAGCTTTTTCCCCCCCATTTAAAATTTGTTTACCTTCTTCTATATATATATTTAAAGGAGGAACCGCTGTAGGATCTGTATACCTCATGTAAAAGGTACTACCACCTCTACCCCCTCCAATAGCATCTACCATATGTTTCACTCCTTCATAATCTACTATTATATAATGATGTATAGGAACTCCTTCTAATATATAAGATAAAGCCTTTTTAACGCCTTTTATACCATGTTCACCATATATAGCATTTATTTTTCTCTGTTCAGCTCCATCAAAACCTTTCCTATGAATATAGGTATCCCTAGGTACAGATATTCCATTTACAGTTTTATTATCTAAATCTATAGAAGCAAATATTATAACATCCGTTCTTATATCCTCCATTCCCAATATCATCAAATTGATTCTATTACTTTTTTTCTATTGCTTCCTTAAGGGAAGTAAATTTCTCCTTTCTATCATCTGATTTGTCCTCTTTTGTAACTATTGGTTTTTGATATTGTCCTCCAATTATATGGGGGTCATTAAATTTTGTAAAAGAATAGGACCCCAAATATATGGCAATAAAAAAAGTATAGAGGACACGATAAATGCACTCCAAAATCGTTTCATCAAATAACCACCTTTCGCAACATTATTTTTTTTATATATTGTGTCCAATATACTCTTTTATATAGCAGAAATTCCCTAGGAAACTAGGGAATTTCTATTATTTACTATAATCATAGAATCCTTTTTTTGGTTTTTCTACCCAAATATCCTCCTCTAACCATCTTTCTTAAAAGAGGATGAGCTCTATATTTTGAATCCTTAAATTCGTCATATAATACATCCATAATTGCTAAGCAAACATCTAATCCTATCAAATCTGCCAAGGCTAAGGGCCCCCATGGGGGGTGGTTTGCACCTAGTTTCATAGCTTGGTCAATATCTTCTACAGTAGCAACTCCATCTCCAAGTATACTTATAGCTTCATTTATCATGGGGGGGATAAGTATTCTATTTACCACAAAACCAGGAGACTCTTCTACCTCTACTGGAGTTTTACCTAAATCCTTTGACAAATTCACTATGGCATCCTTAGTCTCCTCAGAGGTACCAAGGCCTTTTATTACCTCAACTAACTTCATTACTGGTACTGGATTGAAAAAAAATGCATACCTATAACCTTGTCAGGCCTATTGGTAACCTTTGCTATCTCGGTAATGGATAAAGAGGAAGTATTGGTAGCTAGTATTGCATCTTCTTTCACCAATTCATCTAGCTTTTTAAACGTTTCTTTTTTTCAAATCCATATCCTCAGCTATCGCCTCAACGATTAAATCACAATCCTTTAAATCTTTGTACTCCGTTGTTATGTCTACTTTACCTAATATGGTTTCTTTATCTTCTTGGGTTATCTTTTCTTTTTTTAACTAGCCTATCTAAGTTTTTGTCTACAATCTTTAAGCTTCCTCTTGGCTCAGAGGGATCTACATTCCTAACCCACATTATCACATCATAATCCTTTTGGGCAAATATCTGAACTATACCTGAAGCCATAGTTCCCCCTACCCAATATACCAATTTTTTTTCACATGAACACCTCCAAATATTATTTTAATTTATAATTTGGTTTACGTTTCTCTAAAAAAAGCTTCCATACCTTCCCTTTGATCTTCTGTAGCAAAACATAATCCAAACAAATCCTTTTCAATGGCCATTCCCACTTCCATATTAGTCTCCATTCCTTCATTTATAGCTGTCTTTGCAAACCTTACTGCAATTTGTCCATTAGAACCAATCCTTTCAGCCATATCTATTGCTTCTTCCATTAAATCTTCTGCTGGAACAACCCTATTTACCAGTCCGATTTCATAGGCCTTTTCAGCATCTATCATATCTGATGTAAATATCAATTCTTTAGCTCTTCCTATGCCTACAATTCGAGCTAGTCTTTGGGTCCCTGCAAAGCCTGGTATTATACCTAGTCCTACTTCTGGTTGTCCAAATTTAGCTTTATCAGAGGCTATTCTAATATCACAACACATGGATAATTCACAGCCCCCCCCTCCTAGGGCAAATCCATTTACCGCAGCTATTACAGGTTTCTCCATCAGCTCTATCTTTCTAAAGAGCTTGTGGCCTTTATCTGCAAACCTTCTAGCTTCAAGTATATCCATATCCTTCATTTCCCCAATATCAGCTCCAGCTACAAAGGCTCGTCCTTTTCCTGTTATAATAAGTATATGTATATCTTTATCTTCTATTATTCTATCTACAGCCCTATCTAATTCCTCTAAAACCTGTGAATTTAATGCATTTAAAGCATCTGGTCTATTTATGTATAGTATGCCTATGTTTCCCTTTCTATCAAATAGTAAATACTCAAATTTCATCTTTCACCCTCCCTTATTTTTCAATATTTAGATTATCTTAACCATATATTATCAAAATTTTCATAACAATACAATAAGAGGTTGTTATTTTATTAACGATTTTTGTTTCCATCTTAAAATATTAAAAAGCCTCCAAAAACTAAGATTCTACTGAAAAGCCTTAGCATATTCAGTAGAATCTATTCTATAGTTTAATATCCAGGTTTACCTAATAATCTAAACATATTCTTCTTATACTCTTCTACTCCTGGTTGATCAAAGGGATTAACCCCCCCAAGATATAACCACTTATGGCACAAGATTTTTCAAAGAAATATATAAGCTTTCCAAAGTAGTATTCATTCATCTCAGGTAAACTAATGACTAAATTAGGTACTCCCCCTTTTGTGTGAGCCATCAAAGTACCTTCAAAAGCCTTTTTATTTACAAAATCTATGCTCTTTCCCGATAGAAAATTTAGACCATCAAGATTATCTTTTTCTTTTTTTTATCTTTATATCCCTTCCTGGATCTTCTACATGTATGGTAGTTTCAAATATATTCCTCCTGCCATCTTGAATTAACTGACCTAAAGAATGGAGATCTGTGGTAAAATTAGCTGATGATGGATATATACCTTTCCCATCTTTGCCCTCTGATTCTCCATATAATTGCTTCCACCATTCCATTAGATAGTATAGATTAGGTTCATAGTTTACAAGTATCTCTATATATTTACCTTTGTTATACAATATATTTCTTGCTGCTGCATATTGATAACATATATTGTTCTTTAAACTATTTGAGGAATATTCCTCTCTACCATCCAATGCCCCCCCTTCATGATTTCTTCTATATCTATTCCTGATACAGCTATAGGAAGTAATCCTACTGCTGTAAATATAGAGTATCTACCTCCTACATCATCTGGTATAACAAAGGTATCATATCCTTCCTTTTCAGCTAATTCCTTCAAGGCACCCTTGGATCTATCTGTGGTTACATATATCCTTTTCTTTGATTCCTCTTTCCCATATTTATCTTCCATATAGGATTTAAATAATCTAAAGATTAAAGCAGGTTCAGTAGTAGTTCCAGATTTGGATATAACATTTACGCTTATATCTTTTCCTTCTATTACATCAAATAAATCCAATATATAATTACTGCTTATATTATTACCTACAAAATATATTTCTGGACCAGTTCTTTTGTCCTTTGATATATAGTTATAAAAATTATGATTTAAAGCTTGTATACAAGCTCTTGCCCCCCCTAAATAAGAACCTCCTATGCCTATAACTATAAACACTTGAGAATCATCTCTAATCTTTTTAGATGTTTCTTGAATTCGTATAAATTCCTCTTTATCATAATCCTTAGGTAAATCAACCCATCCAGTATATTCCTTGCCAGGACCCTTCTTTTCATGTAATAGATTATGTGAAGCAATTATAAAAGGCTCCAAATAATCCATTTCATGTTCCTTAATAAAACTGTTAGAATAATCAAATCTAATATTATCCATAATACTACCTCCCACAATATTTATAATTCAAATATTATTATAACATTAAATAATCCTTATATACTAAAGCACTTCGGATTATTCCCGAAGTGCTAATATTAACCAAGGACCTCCATAAGAACCATAGCATAGTCATCCTCTTGTTCTCCCCCCCATTTGTATTTTTCCACTTCCCTGATTATTCTATCTAATAACTGAGTTTCTCCCATTTTTATAACATCTATTACCCTCTCTACTCCAAACTCATCTCCATCTATGTTTTTTTTACCTCTGTTATACCATCAGTGTAGAATAAAATCTTATCTCCTTTATTTAATAAAATATCATTTTCATCATAATATATTTCATTTAGTATTAAAGATATGGGAAACCCCCCCTTTGTCTTAAGCAATGTAACTTGATCGGTATTAAATCTGATAGGAATGCAATTGTGACCTGCATTAGAATATTTTAATTGTTTATTCTTGATATTATATATTCCATAAAATATAGTAAAATATTTGTCTGCACCAGATTTAAAG
>JMBV01000559.1_pt1 | contig 10881 bp, 12 predicted proteins | sample 616531 | NCBI WGS metagenome assembly JMBV01 (sample SAMN02727904, study PRJNA239997) | anaerobic digester metagenome | biome: anaerobic digester; isolation source: mesophilic anaerobic digester inoculated with municipal waste water sludge... | place: Germany: Bielefeld University, CeBiTec ... | reverse complement strand
GATAGAGATTGTTTTTTTTACTGTGCAAACTAAAAAGCGAATAATTTAATACTTTTTTTTCAAAATTCTCCAATTATCGATTCACAAACAAGATAATCAGGTAATTAAAAAAAGTAAAAAAAATCAACTTTTTTTCAATAAATAATGAGCGTAGGAGTCATTTCTAGTTATATCGTGCCATTACTGGCAATAGCATTACCCTAGTAAATATTATTTGCTGCAGCCAACAAAACAGCGGAAAAAAAGATAAAAAAATGAGATTTTTCCAGAGTTATTCCCGAAGTTCACCGGATCATCAACAGATCATGGATGGATATGGATGGGACGCGGCTGGGTCATCACAGGGTCATCACAGAGCTTTTTCAGGACCACCATCGGTTCATCATTCGAGATAAAATAGGATTTTTTTGAAAACGTATAATATTTTATGACTATCTTCGCACAAAATCTTGATACGCCCCCCCTGTTCGGGCTACAACAATTTCAAAAGCTTACATTAGATGAAAGGTATCTTCAATATTTTAAGACGGTTTCTGCCACCTTATAAGAAATATGTTTTCCTGGCATTTGTACTCAACATACTAACCGCCATACTGAATGTCTTTTCATTGGCGACAATTATTCCTATTCTTCAGGTTTTATTCAAGGTGAATACAAAAACATTTTCATTCATCCCCCCCTGGAAAGGGACAGACTACTCTTTTGTAGATACCACGCTTAACAATGTAAACTGGTATGTTACTCAGCTTATTGATACTCATGGCAGCAGTTTTACATTGATGGCACTGGCAATCATACTCATTGTAATGACATTTTTGAAAACAGGTACTGCTTATTTAGGGTCGTATTTCATCATTCCAGTAAGAACCGGCGTGGTGAAAGATATCCGGAACCGGATAAACGACAAGATTCTCACACTACCCATCGGCTTTTTCACTGAGGAGAGAAAAGGTGATATACTGGCAAGAATATCCGGAGATGTGAATGAGGTAGAGAATTCTGTAATGAGCTCACTTGATATGCTGTTCAAAAATCCCATACTCATACTTATCTATCTTACTACAATGACAATATTAAGCTGGCAGCTCACACTTTTTGTACTAGTTGTTCTGCCAGTTATGGGCTATGTAATGGGGCAGGTGGGCAAAACCCTGAAAAGGAGTTCTCTCGATGCACAAACAGGTGGGGTGAGCTAATGTCGCAGGTGGAGGAGACTTTAAGTGGCTTAAGGGTCATAAAGGCGTTTAATGCAGAAAACAAAATTTCAAGACGATTTTGTGCCGGTAGCGATGATTTCAGGAGAATGTCAAACAGGATAGCCCGCAGGCAGCAGCTGGCGCATCCAATGAGTGAACTGTTAGGCACCATTACAATTGCTATTGTGCTTTGGTTTGGAGGGTCGCTAATCCTAAGCGGAAACGGTATAATAGATGCCGCAACTTTTATTTACTATCTGACAATTTTCTACAGTATCATCAATCCGGCCAAAGAATTCTCTAAGTCGGCCTATGCAGTACAACGCGGCCTTGCATCAATGGAACGTATCGACAAAATACTGGATGCGAAGAATACTATCTGTGATCCTGAACAACCATCAAAATATCTTTCAATAAGAATATAAACTATAAAGATATTTGGTTCAGATATAAAACGACTGGGTAATAGAGGGAGTAAGCCTGAATATTGAGAAGGGGCAAACCATAGCCTGGTAGGACAATCTGGTTCGGGTAAATCCACAATGGCCGATCTGTTGCCACGTTTCTATGATATTCAGAAAGGCGGTGTATATATCGACGGTATAAACATAAAAGATGTTAGACTACGGGACTTGCGATCACTTATAGGTTATGTGAACCAGGAAGCGATACTCTTTAATGACACTTTTTACAATAACATCGCTTTTGGTGTTGCTGATGCAAAAGAGAGCCAGATTATTGAAGCAGCCAAGATAGCAAATGCACACGACTTTATCATGGCAACAGAGAAGGGATACCACTCAAATATAGGAGATAGGGGGGGCGGAAAACTTTCAGGTGGCCAGAGGCAACGTATAAGCATTGCAAGGGCTATTTAAAAGATCCTGAAATCCTGATTCTGGATGAAGCCACTTCTGCTCTGGATACAGATTCGGAGAGACTAGTACAGGAGGCATTGGAAAACCTTATGAGAAACCGCACAACAATAGTGATTGCCCACAGGCTGTCAACTATCAAGAATGCCGACGTAATTTATGTGATGAATGAGGGAAAGATAGTAGAATCGGGGGGGAAGCATACATCTCTTTATGAGCTTGGAGGCTATTACACAAAGCTATGTGATATGCAGATCGACTTCAGCGAATAATATCTGTGCCTATTCTTTAGAAAAATGGACAAAAGAAGCCTCTTCCGACATCTTATCTAACAACCTGTCAACAACTTCAAATGGTGAGTTTATACTCCGGAATTCCGGGACTATCTCTTTCATCTTTTTAACCGTACGCATATCATCATACTCGTAAGAGACATTTATAAGTGAATCAATCATATGGGATACCTCTGAATATTCATACTCCCTCACGTTGGCAATCATTATTTTCTCATGATGGGTAGGCTTTGTATGCTCGGCATTGTTCAGCAACTCTTCGTAAAGCTTCTCGCCATGACGCAATCCGGTAAACTCGATCTTTATATTCTTTGACCCTGACAACCTGATCATTCTCTTGGCCAGATCAATTATTTTTACAGGCTTACCCATATCGAAAATATAAATCTCTCCTCCCTTTCCCATAGCTCCGGCCTCCAACACTAGCTGACAAGCTTCGGGAATTGTCATAAAATAGCGGATAATCTCAGGATGAGTAACAGTTACCGGGCCTCCCTCTTTTATCTGTTCTTTGAAGAGAGGAATTACAGAACCATTTGATCCCAGCACATTTCCGAAACGTGTTGTGATGAACTGGGTTGTTTTTCGCCCTGCTTTTTCTAGATGCTTTGCCATCGACTGTACATATATCTCGCATATTCTTTTGGAGCATCCCATCACATTTGAGGGATTCACGGCTTTGTCCGTTGAGACCATCACAAACTTGTTCGCATTGTACTTTACGGCAAGATCAGTAACTATTTTGGTTCCAAGGATATTTGTCTGAACCGACTCCGAAACGTTATCCTCCATCATAGGTACATGCTTATAGGCTGCTGCATGAAAAATGTATTGGGGACGTGTTTTGGCGAAAATCTTTTCCATCCTCGACGTATTACTTACGTCTGCAACGATGATCTCAGTATGTAACTCCCGCCAGTTGTTTCTCAACTCTCTACGCATGTCGTGTAACGGCGTTTCGGCCTGGTCAATCAGGATAATGCTATATGGATTAAACCTGGCCACCTGGCGTACAATCTCACTTCCAATAGAGCCGGCAGCTCCGGTTACCATCACACGTTTACCTTCAATGTTGGAGGCAATCTCAACCATATTGATTTGAATGGGATCACGTGGAAGCAGATCTTCAATCTGGATATCCTTCAATTGTTCTTTGCCCATGAATTTTCCATTCCATTCGTTCAAAGGGACAGTGGTAAATAAAGAAATGTTATGATAAACAAAATTACCCAACATATCGGAATCTTTAATCTCTTCCATCTTTTGAGGCGATACAATAATGGTCTTCACATCTTTACTTTCCATTGTTCTGAAGAGATTATCGTTATTGGCATAAATGGCCACTCCCATCAACTCTTTTCCAATCATATGACTTTCGTCGGAAATAAATCCAAGTACACGGTAATTGAATTCATTGTTGCCTTTTAAAGCCTTAGCCACACTTATACCGGCCTGCTTGGTACCGTAGATAAAAACATTTACAGCTTGAAGCTTCTGCCGACAATTGTTTCATAGACCTCCTTTACCAAAATACGCGAAAATATCATTAAAAAGATATTCAGAAAAAAAATATTGCTACAAAAGTTACATTGGTGAGATGAAAAGCGGGAATGAACCTCCTCAGAAAAGCACAGCAAGGAAGGTAAGCCCATAACCCAAACCCAATGCATAAATAATCCTAAGAAGGTCAGTAAAAGATGAAAACCGTAAAATACCGCTAAATGTACGAAATGAAATAAATGTGATGGTATTAAAAAGTATAAGAAGAAAACACAAAGTAGTACTGTCAACTCTCACCTCTGAAGTAAAACTGCTGAAGCCATATTTAACAAAATACATGGTCATACATGAAAAAAAACGACCATGAAAATATCGATTACAAAAATCGAGGATCTTGACAAAACCTTGCTTGACAAAAAAATTCTGTAAAAATTTACCCATGATGAATTTATTTTAAGGCTAGCTGGACTCAAAAATAAAACAATCAAAAAAAGTATTCCAGCTAATAAATGATGCAATCTTTTAAAAAAATATACCTCGGGCCGAACCATTCGACTCGCTAAAGAGTAAATACAACGTTGCGTTGAAAAATTACTTATTACGGGCTAAGCTCATCACGAAATTTATTTATAGGTTTCATTGATTATAGATTCACGTGTGGCATTGCCTGTTTCAATCAGCTCAATTCCTTTCTTTATAAGCTGATCATCTTTATAATATGCCTCCCAAAAAGCCTCTTCTCCGAAGAAATTTCTCACAATATATGCACACATCACATTCTCAAGAAGTTCGCTCGACTCCTGAATATAGTAGGGCCTTCTTCTTATTCCGTTATTATCGGCAAAGCTTACTAGATTCATAAGAAGCGGCTGCTGACGCAAATGTTTGTAGAGGTCCGGCCATGTTTCAAAACTGCTTAGCCTTTTTTTTGTACATGTCGGAATATATCATTGCGTATCTCTCATCCAGCCGGTTGTTTACAATAAGATTGTAATAAGAGTTGATACCGCTAGTATCACGTGCAACAAAGATATCGGGCATAATGCCATCTCCTCCATAAACGGTTCTGCCACCCTTAGTTTTAAAAGGAATCAGGTTATTCGATATTGTATCTACATTAACGTAATTGCCCTCAATATAACGATTTATGGCATCCATCTCATACTCGTCATACTTTCCTTTTTCATACCCGCGCTGAATGGATCTGCCTGATGCTGTGTAATATCTGGCAACGGTGAGCCTTATTGCCGATCCGTCAGGGAAATTACGCTGGCTCTGTACCAGTCCTTTTCCGAATGAGCGTCTGCCAATTACCAACCCCCTGTCGTGATCCTGAATGGCACCGGCAAAGATTTCACTTGCCGAAGCACTTAACTCATCAATAAGCACAACCACATCATCATTTTTGCATGTCCCAGAGCCGTTGGCGTAATTGTCGGTCCGCGGGAAACTCCGCCCTTCCGTATAAACTATTAGTTCGCCTTTATTTAAAAACTCGTTAATCATGGCTACCACAATTTCAAGTGAACCACCTGCATTTCCTCTCAAATCAATTATAAAAGATGAAGCTCCCTGACTTTTCAACTTTGAAATAGCTGATATAAATTCGCTGAATGTATTAAATCCGAAGTTCCTTCCAAGCTTGATAAAACCTATTTTATCCCTAAGTATATAGGATGCATTCACACTGCTCATCGGAATATCGCCACGGGTAACGGTTATTTCATGCAAGTCGTTGCCATTATCCCTTCTTATTCCCAGTTTCACCTCAGAGCCTTTTTCACCACGAAGGACCTTCAATACATCTTCGTTCTGGATCTTTTCCCTGCAACCAGAGAATCGTTCACTTCCACAATTCTGTCCCACGGCTTAATACCGGCTGCTTCAGAAGGGCCTCCGGGTACAATGCCCGTAACCACAATTGTGTCTTTTAATACATAGAAACTGACGCCTATACCAGAGAAGTGGCCCTCGAGGTCTTCATTAACCCTCTTCATATCTGCAGCCGAAATATACTCGGAGTGTGGATCCAGCTCATGTATAATATTTGGCAGTGCATCTTCCACAAGTTGACGCATATTGACTGTATCTACGTATGATTCACGGATATAGTTCAACACTGCGTCAATTTTACCGGAACCTTCCACCCCCCCGCCTGATCTTCCATATTGCCCATATTTACTTCCTATAAATATTCCCAGTGCAATTCCGATACCAAGACAAAGAGGTAACCATGTCCGTATTTTTTTTCTGAATCCATTCAATCCCTTTCTTTATTTATCAATATTTACCGAAACAAGTTCAATATTCACCCTTTTCAAAAGATCAACTCCATCACTTAGCCTGTAAGAATCGGAATATACAACCCTTTTTATTCCGGCCTGTATTATCAGCTTGGCACATTCAATACATGGTGATGAGGTTACATAAAGTGTTGCCCCATCACTACTGTTCCCCGAACGAGCCACCTTTGTAATAGCATTTGCCTCTGCATGAAGCACATATGGTTTGGAAATATCATTCTCATCTTCACATACGTTTTCAAAACCTGACGGCGTTCCGTTATAACCGTCGGAAATTATCATTTTATCTTTCACCAGGAGAGCACCTACCTTCCTGCGCTTACAGTACGAATTCTCTGCCCAGATAAAAGCCATACGCATATACCTTTTATCAAGCAATTCCTGTTTATTTTCGTTTTGTTTCATCGATTATTTTTTTATAACAAAAAGTTTTAGATAACCATATCTGATTACCTGCTTACTGGGGGGGTGAGTACAAGCCGCAGACTCACCACGCACCTTGTCAAACTGCTTTCAAACTCATGTCGAGACTCTTCACCGAGTGAGTCAATGCGCCAACAGATATATAATCCACACCTGTTTCGGCATATTCGCGAATTGTCTCTATGGTAATTCCTCCTGATGATTCAAGCTCAACCAGTCCGTTAACTCTTTTCACCGCATCCCTGGTCTTTTCGGGGTTGAAATTGTCAAGCATTATCCTGTCTACGCCGCCTACTCTAAGAACCTCTTCCAGTTCATCAAGATTCCTTACCTCAATTTCAATTTTAAGTTCTTTATTATTTTTTTTCAGGTACTGATGAGCGCCGGTAATAGCTTTTCAATTCCCCCCCCGCAAAATCAACATGATTGTCTTTAAGAAGTATCATGTCAAAAAGACCAATTCTGTGATTCTCACCTCCGCCGATCTTTACTGCTTGCTTTTCAAATATACGCATGCCTGGTGTGGTTTTTCGGGTGTCGAGCACCTTGGTACCGGTACCTTCCAGCAACTTTACATAACTATTTGTGATGGTAGCAATGCCACTCATCCGCTGCATTAGGTTTAACACCAGGCGTTCAGTTTGAAGAATCGACCGCACCTTGCCTGAAACAACAAACGCAACATCGCCCGGTTTGACATGCGTACCATCATGTATAAAAACTTCCACCCGCAAATCCCGGTCGAATATATTAAAAACCTCTTTGGCCACTTCCACGCCTGCAAGAACACCATCTTCCTTTATCAACAGTCTCGATTGTCCAGTTTCCGTATCGGGAATACTGCACAGGGTGGTATGGTCTCCATCGCCAATATCTTCGGCAAAAGCCAATTTAATAAGGTTATGAACCAATTCTTTTTCTTCCATCATAAAAACGAAATAGAGACATTTCACAATAAACAACGCAAATGCCCTTTTTGTTATAATTTCACGTTAATAACAGCGCAAAAATACAAAATAATCAACTAACTTTGTGCCTATAAAGGCTTTTTTTTCATGCTTCTAGCGCATTTTTCAATGCAATACTACAAAAAAACAAGAAACTTTATGATAGCATGGGACCAGCTACTCTAATTTTAACTGTCTAACATATAATATTTCAATAAGAGGTTGAAGATCATTTTAATATCTGTAGGAAAAACGGATGATCCTTTTTTTCTCAAAAATTATAGAGCAGTATAACAGAAGAGTGAATTTTTACATTGAGTTCGAAATAAAGACCGTACCTGATGTTAAAAACACGAAAAGCCTCTCTGAAAAAGAACAAAAGATACAAGAGGGAAACAGTATACTTAAACTACTGCAGCCATCAGATCATATAGTTTTACTCGATGATAAAGGCAAACAGTACTCTTCTGTGGAGTTTGCCGGATTCATAGAAAAAAAGAACACACTACGTTCATAAACGACTGGTTTTTATTGCTGGAGGCCCTTATGGATTTTCACAAGATATGTACGATAAAGCAAATGAGAGATTTTCACTCTCTAAAATGACCTTTACACACCAAATGGTCAGGCTTGTTTTTACAGAACAGCTTTACAGGGCTTTAACCATTTTAAACAACGAGCCTTATCATCATGATTGAAAATCATTTACCACGAATTGGATAAAATGGAGCTTGGCTGAATATTTTTTTTATTATTTTTGTAAAAAGTGAGATACGATGACACAGAAAAAAAACAATATTTACTGTAATGTGGATTATTATTGCAATTATTGCAATATTTTCAGTGGTGTCACTATTAGTTTTTCCTAAATGGAAAGGATTCTTCTTCGCCGGAAGCGGTGGATTCCTGATATTGAACCTGTTCCTGTCTATGTTTTTATCAAAAGAATTACAAAGGCTAACTATAATATCCGAATTCAAATCGAAGCTGATCGAACATCTCCCGTTCTGGTATGATATCGGAATTTTTAAAAGACACAACACTGCTCAGAATTTTTTTTCTGCGTTGCCATGTGATATTCTACCGTAAAATTTCAATGCATTCAAAGCCGATTGACGCAAAAACAGTGATGCTCCTCTTAAGTCGGTTATAACATCTTCCAGCAACTCATCCATATCTATCCCATGTACAGATTCGGAGCGAATGATGCACAATCTTGCAAACAACCAATAACCTGTAGTACGTACACTTTCATCATCGCTCCTAGCCCATTCCCTGACTAAATCATCAGAAAAATCGACCTCCTGGAAAAGATTTTTACATATCTGTTCGCGAATCTCCTGATTAACAATTCCGGTTACCCATCTATCAGCTGCTTCTTTAGTAAGCTTATCGGGCGGGAACAACATGGTTGCCAGTATTTTCATCTCACGTACATCCTCTTCCCACAACGCTTCCGCCAGTATCTTGTCAGATTTGTAACTGGCTGCAATCTGTTTTAGCTTGGGTATCTCCACACCAAAAATCATCCGGAAGTCAATCCCCTTACTCCTCATACTGGAGGCAATGACACCATTCATGGACAAACGTAAATCGGTGCGGATTTTTTTGTAAAATTTGTTCCACAGTTATTTTTTTAAATAAAATTACTTGCAAAAGTACGTTATTCATCGCTAAAACAACAATTTTCATACTTCATTTTATTACATTTGCATTTTAATTGAAAAATAATTACAATGAAACTCCTATTAATCAGCAACTCAACAAATCCAGGAGAAGGATATTTGGAATATTCCAAAAACCATATTAAAGAATTTCTGGGTAAAAAAAGCAATAAATGCCGTTTTCATCCCTTACGCTGCTGTCACATTTTCGTTTGAAGAGTATGAAGAGAAAGTAAACACACGTTTTGCCGAGATAGGGCATCATGTTACAAGCATCCATCGCTTCTTAAATCAGGTGGAGGCTATTGAGAACGCCGATGCAATAGTAGTTGGAGGCGGGAACACATGGCAACTGGTGAAAATGCTTCAGAATAACAAGTTAACAAAAGCGATCCGTAAAAAAAAGTAAAAAAAACGGGGACTCCGTATATCGGATGGAGTGCCGGATCAAATATTGCCTGTCCTACTCTTATGACAACCAACGATATGCCTATTGTGGAGCCTGAAAAGTTTAAGACGCTTAATCTGATACCATTTCAGATTAATCCTCATTATCTTGACGATCATCCCGCAAACCACGGTGGCGAGACCCGCGAAACACGAATAAAAGAGTTCATTGAAGTAAACAGGAGTATATACGTTGTGGGCCTGCGTGAAGGCACCATGCTTCTCCTCGAAGATGAAGAGCTGACACTTGCAGGAAACCGAAAAGCACGTATCTTCAAATATGGTCAGGAACCTCTGGAGCTATCAAATGAAGACGATTTCAGTTTTCTCCTACACTGATTTTGGAGTATATTAATTATCAACGATGAGCTCACGACAGGCAGTCTTGCAGCCATCTGAATCGATTGCCAACTTTGGATCTTCCTTATCACTGGGCATTATTTCAGGATTATTCCTTGGGAAACCATTGGGTATCACTCTGGCTGTATTTATTTTAACCAAACTAAGGCTTGTGCGGTTGGCAACTCCTGTAAACCGGTTTCAATTTATTGGAATTGGAATACTTGCGGGAATAGGCTTTACGATGTTAATCTTCGTGTCGAACCTGGCATTTCCCGGAAACACAATGCTCCGCGACACGGCCAAGCTGGCTATACTTACTGCTTCTGGATTGGCAATGATGGTGAGTTATACATGGTTTAAAATATTCCACAGCATAAAGGAACAAAAGTTAAAGCATTAGAGATCAAAGCGTGCAAGAGCCATATTAAGATTAATCCCTAAACCTTACACTCCATGCAGGGTGTAACGATGAATGTCGATAAAGATTAAGTTCGACACCAAAATTAGAAGTTGTCTGGTTATTAATATAGCTGTAATAAAGTGGCAATAATTTATATTTTAAAGAATGAGTCCGCTCTGATAAGTCTTTTTCTTGAAAAACACCCCATTCACAACACCTTGTAAAGGGGGGGTGAAATTGGTAAAATGGGGGGGTTTTTGGAACAGACTCAAGAATGCAATGGCAAAACTTGGCGGAGAAAAATGATTCCATGAATTATTTCAAAATAACATCATTGGCAAAAATAACGATAAAAAGGAAAATATTGGGAATTTTCCCTCAAATTATTATACGACCGTTAAAGATGTTTAAAGTTTTTGTTGCGTTGAGCTGGGCGCCCCTTTGGCGCCACGGAGAAACATAAAAGGCTGCAAATCAATAGATTTGCAGCC
>JMBV01000558.1_pt1 | contig 10894 bp, 17 predicted proteins | sample 616531 | NCBI WGS metagenome assembly JMBV01 (sample SAMN02727904, study PRJNA239997) | anaerobic digester metagenome | biome: anaerobic digester; isolation source: mesophilic anaerobic digester inoculated with municipal waste water sludge... | place: Germany: Bielefeld University, CeBiTec ... | reverse complement strand
GTACCATTATTCTCTGAACTTCACACATCTTTTTCAAATATTTCCTTAACTTTGTGTCCATCATACCTACTAAAACTTTACAAACCTATGTTCGACAACAGCAAACGCGCTTTTATAGCCATCAACGACGAGGCTGAAGTTTGCCTTATCCCCAAAATGGCAAACCGCCACGGACTAATAACAGGTGCCACAGGAACAGGAAAAACCGTCACCTTGCAAACACTTTCGGAAACATTCAGCGAAATGGGAGTGCCCGTCTTTGCCGCCGACATGAAAGGCGACCTCTCCGGCGTGGCAAGAACAGGCGGAAACAAGGAAAGCGTTGCCAAACGCGTGGACGGTTATAAGTTAGGCGAAAAGGGATTTGAGTTTAAAGGCTTCCCGGTGAGGTTCTGGGACGTTTTCGGCGAACAGGGGGGGCATCCGGTGCGGACAACCGTTACCGAAATGGGGGGGCCGATGCTGCTCGAACGACTGCTGCAACTGAACGAAACTCAGGGAGCGGTACTGACTATGGTTTTCAAAATTGCCGACGATAACAACCTGCTGCTTCTCGACTTGAAAGACCTGCAAAAATGATCCAGTTCGTAGGAGACAACCGGGCAAAATACACCACCGAATACGGGAACATCTCTCCGGCAAGCATCGGCGCCATACAACGCGCGCTGCTACGCCTGGAAAGCGAAGGCGCCGACAAATTCTTCGGTGAGCCCGAACTGGTGATTACCGATTTTATGCAAACGGAACAAGGGAGAGGAGTAATCAACATTTTGGCTGCCGACAAGCTGATGAACTCCCCCCCACGGATGTATACCACTTTCCTGCTTTGGCTGCTCGACGACCTGTTTAACAACTTGCCCGAAGTGGGCGATATGGACAAACCTAAACTGGTTTTTTTTCTTTGATGAAGCACACATGCTGTTTAACGATATGCCCAAGTCGTTGCTCGAAAAGGTGGAACAAATTGTCCGACTTATCCGCTCCAAAGGTGTAGGCATCTATTTCTGCACGCAAAACCCCCCCGCCGATATTCCGCCCGTAATTCTCGGACAACTCGGAAACCGTGTGCAACACGCGCTCCGCGCCTACACACCCAACGATCAGAAAGCGGTAAAAGTAGCAGCCAACACGTTCCGTTCCAATCCGGAATTCGACACGGAAGAGGCTATCACACAACTGAACACCGGTGAGGCGCTGGTGTCGTTTCTCGATGAAAAAGGTGCGCCCCCCCAAATGGTGCAACGCGCCAATATCCTGCCGCCGCAGGGCCAGATCGGACCGATTACGGCAGGAGAAAGGGACCAGATAATGAAGCAATCACTCATTTATGGAGTGTATGAAAAACTGGTCGACCGGGAATCCGCTTTCGAAATTCTTTCCCAAAAGCAGGAGCTGCTTGCCGAAGAACGTGAGCGGGCAGAAGTCGAGAAAGAGCGTATCCGTCAAGAGAGAGAAGCCCGCAAACTGCAAGCCGAAGCCGAACGTGAAAGACGTGCCGAAGCCCGCCGGAAGAAAGAAGAACGTGGCATCGTGGGCGATTTGCTGGAGCAAGTGGGCAGAAGTGCCACACGGCAAATAAGCTCGCAACTCGGCAGAACCATCACCCGAAGCATTTTCGGCGCATTTTTCGGAAAAAAAATAGATAGTACCATTATCCTTAGAAACCATATAAATTTCTTCCAAAAGAAGTATAAATAAAAAAATCAAGAAACAGGTATGGAGGAAATAAGATTCGACTCCCCCCCATTTAACAAGGAGGTTTTTATACGTTCCAACAGGATTTTCTGGCAATATACTTGGAACAACAGGAAAAAAACAGTTAATACGCTGGCTGGGAATGGCTGTTATTTTCCTGGGGGGGCTCGGGATAGCGGTTGGAGAACGCGACGAGATGCAAAACCCCTACATTTTTATAGCCATCTTCTGCTTTTCCCTTATGATATTAAGTGCGACAGAATTATTCTTCTCCTGGAAAAAAAACATAATAAAAAGATGCAAGAAATAGCGGATGAATATGAGAAAGCTGATTCGGAGTACATTATTGAACTATCGGAAGAGTTAGTAAAATTAAGCGATTTTCAGGCCTGTATAACCCTCAAATGGTCTGCATTCAAATATTACACGATCTATAAAGAGCATATTATATTGATTCCTAACAACTATATCTCCGGTGGACTACTTTTGATAAAACGGTGACGAGCCCAAAAAAATACAATCAAACGCTCGAATTATTGGAACATAGACTAAAATATATTGCACCTTAAGATAAGGTACACAACATTTTTCAAACACTAGTTGAAGATAAAAGACAACTATCCAAAATTGTAGTATCTAGCGAACGTTCATTCGAAATACTTTTGAGGGATAGAGCACATTTACATTCAAGACTTTCTGACTTCCTCTGTTACTCCTAAAATTGTGTAGCCAAGAAATCATTACTCTATACCCTGGTATAGACGACTATAAAATTTCCACCAATGAGGGAATTGAACATATTTCTGCATGGAATTTAGATGAATTTTTATAACAAATAAATTATTATAGGAACAGGACCAGATAAAAACGAAAAATATCCGCTCAACGGACAAAAAAAGATTATGCTTTCTCAAAAATATCATCACAAATCCCAATATAATCGTAGGTGATTATACTTATTACGATGTTTTTCAGAAAACAAAACCGGGCATAGTTTGCGATCGGGAATTTTATATCTTTATCTGGTATTTGCATTGTTCGTGTAATTTGCATAAGTTTAAAATGTCCGACAAAGTTATGCAGGCCAAAACCTTGAAACGGCGATCCTGCATTATTAAAAAAATTCAGGTGATAAAATTCATTTGTTCAACGAAAAGCGCAAACCCAGACTGACGTTGAAATTCAACGGCTTTTCCTTGTAAATGGTCTCAACCTTGCTTCCATTCCTGAAGTGGTAAGCGACCCCCCCGGGTTCGGCATAAATTCCGATATTATTTGTTAACCGGTATTGGATGCCAATTGCCGAATTTACAGACCATTGCAATGGTTTGACCGAGATTTCCTGCCGGCTTCGCGTCTGAAGTTTGTTGTCGATCACAAAATTCGTTGACAGTGTGCCGGATACATTTTTTTTCCACCATTCCGCCTCCCGACACATACGTTGAGATTTTGTCGTTTTCCCACACGGTGTAATTTACATTGAGCGGTATCCCCCCCACGTAATGCAGCGTTTGCCGGCTGTTGTAGTAATGATTGTCGGTTCCCGAACGCAATCGCGACGAGAGCATTGTGTAGGTCAGTCCGCTTGTTACGCTCCACCGTTCGTCAAGATGGTATTGCATAGAAACGCCCAGTACCACCGGTTGGGAATGTTCGATATCGGTATATACATGCTGATACTCGCTCAACACCGAAATACCCTCGGGTAAATCCGAGCGAACAGCAGCAACCACATATTCTTCTTCCTCCGACGGAAATGCATAGGGTCTAAAACTGTCGTATCCGTTGTGTGTACTCGTAGCGCCCGACGGGATGTTCGACGCGTACACGTCTGCCTGCCATTTGGCGGATTTGCGGCGATGCCTGTTTACAGGCAGTTGGAAAGCTGGCGTGTTGGTTGTTTCTATAACAGGTCGTTGCGGATTGGGGGGGTCAGCCTGATGTTGGGTTGGGGGGGTTTCTTCCCGTGTGTAGGATTCATCTTGAGGCTGTTGTTGTTCATCATTCTGTTGGAGTTTCACGGTTTCACCCGTCTCCGCAATTGTACTGGCTTTTGTCGTTTTCGACACGTTTTCCGTAAGTTTTCCTGCTTCGGCCCTATGCGCTAAAAGTTGTTCTTCTATTTTTGTAGCGGGCTTGTTTGGCGAATGATGCCTGTCGGGAGCCAGATTTTTTTTAATTGCTGCTCTGCTGTCTGCATATTTTCAACATTTTCTTTCAATCCAAGGGTGTGCAAGCCGATATAAAACAAAATAAGCGCCACAGCGGCTACCGTTCCGATGCGCAGGCCCCCCCACAACAGGGTATTTCGCCTTGCCTGCACTGCTTTGTTGTAGCTTCCGGCATTCATGATTTGTTCTATGCGGTTCCACAATCCATCGGGAGCAGGTTCTTCATGACGTTCCATTCTATCGCGAAGGTTATTTTGCCATTGATTTTTCATAACGCCATTTTTTTTATTCGATATGATTCTATTTCTTTTATTAACAACCTTTTGGCTCTGTGAAGCTGTGATGCAGAAGAATTTTCCGCGATGCCTAATATTTGAGCAATTTCCTTGTGACTTTTTTCCTCGAAAACATACAGGTTGAACACGGTGCGGTAGCCGACGGGAAGCGTGCGGATCATATCCAAAATGGCTGATGTGGGAATATCTTCGAAATCCGGTTCCTGGTCGTCGGTCATATCGGGTAAATCCCAGCTTGGAAGGTTTGTAACCTTCAGTTTTGATTTTCCTTGATGTGTTTCAATGCTTCGTTTACTACGATGCGCGCCGACCATGCCTTCAGCGAACCTTCTCCCTTGTACTCAAACCTTTCCACGGCCTTGAAAATCTTAATAAAACTCTCTTGTAGAATATCTTTAACATTTTCTTCATTCGATACATATCGAGAGCATACTGCAGTAAGGTATCCTGAGTAAATAGTGAAAATTCCTTCATGGCAATTGTGTTGCCTCGCACAATTTGCCGAAGAAGGGCTTGCTCTTTTGTTCCTTTTCTTACCATTTGAGGAGCTCTGATCTTCAACCAGTCATAGCTAAGAACAGGAGAGCGGTTATTTGCCGTTTTATGCTTTTGCGGTTATTTGCCGGATTTTCCGCGATGCGAAATCACGCGCCCCCCCTATTCTTTCAACAAGGTTGTATCTTTATCGTGACAAAGATACAACCTTGCATTGCCTTTTTACAAAAAAAAGTTATTTATTTTACGGTTACGGTTACAGTTCCGCTATTTTTCTTGTCTTTGTCAGTTACCGTAATCGTGGTTGTTCCCGCTTTCAACCCTTTTACCGTAATTTTATCGTCGTTAACGATGGCCGAAGCTACTGCGGCATCTTTGGATTCAGCAGCATAGGGTGCCGTACCGCCCGAAACCGTCACGACAGCTTCTTTGCTCTCTTCCACTTCCAACGTTTTTTTTATCGAAAGTCAGTCCTTCTTCTTTTACCGTTACGGTAATTTTACCACTATTTTTCTTACCCTTGTCGGTTACCGTAATCGTGGCCGTACCTTTTGCTACACCCTTGATGGTAATGGTAGATTTATCGACTGTTGCGGTAGCCACCTTAGCATCACCCGATGCAACAGCATAAGGTATTGTTCCTCCGCTCACGGTCACGGTTGCGCTATTTCCTACGGTTACTTCCACTTTATCGGACGGACTGAATTTCAGGTCTTTTTTTGATGTCGTCGTCTTTATCGCACGAGGCGAACATAAAAACCAATGCAGCCAATGAAAGGCTTGTCAATTTCGAAATTGTTGTTACTTTTTTTTCATTTTTTTTAATAATTAGAGATTATTCAACGAGTGTTCTTTTTATTCATTTTTTTTAGTGAACACTCTATTTATTAAATCCTCTTTTCATGAAATCTTGCATCAGAAATTCAAAATAACACGCGACAGACATCGTTTTAACATTGTTTAGCCGAGAAATTAGTTCAACGGCACCTGATTTCGGACATCGGCAATGGATGCGGATGCAGGTGTTGCGGCACGCGTGCGATAGTCGAACTCTGCCGATTTTCACCGCTGAACGATTTCCATATCAGCTTTAATTTCACGGTTTTTCCTTTCGTGTCGGGTAACTTGTCGAGCTTGAAGGCTACCAGCCCGTCACCTCTTCTGTCGGCGTAATCGCCGTTGGCATCGTGGCGGAATTCCACTTCGTAAGGATTGTCGGGATTATTGGTCGGAATGAGATTTACGTAGTGCACAATCCGCTGATAACCCCCCCACAATGTTCTGAAGCGCAGGGTGAGATAACCGTCCTCGGCAATGGTCACCCAGTCGTTTACAATTTCTACGGGGGGGTCATCGCCATACTTCTCATCGTTTTTATCCCCTAAATTAGGTGCCATCGGTTTTGTGCGGATACTGTCAATCCAATTCACACGCACAGCCTGGTCGTATTCTTTGGAAGAATCGTCCACTTCTTCATAATTCACCAAAGCCCTCACTTCTTTCGATCCGAAAGGCGAGGATTTTAAATTGACGGGAAGCAGTGTCGTTTTATCGTCCAACTGCAAAAATACGGTTTCATCACTGGCGTGTTTTACCGTTACCAAGGCGTTGGGGGGGTATAATTTGTTCCAATCCGAATTATCATCGTCTAAGCAAGACGGTAAAAGTAGGGCGCCGAGCAGTATGCACGCCATAAAAATAAAATGTTTAACTTTCATAACCTATTGTTTTTAATTGTTTTATATGACAAACTTACTATTTTCTTATAAAATTGAAAGGGTTTTCCATAGAATCTCCTATTATTATAATACCGATAAAGTTGAAATCTTGCATCGTAAACTGAAATCTTTTAAAAAAAATATTTTGAATAGTATAGGTAAAACGAAATTATGTATTGATAAGTTTGTTAAGCAATATAAAATCAACGGATAGAAATAGTAATTTTCACTTCATCTAAATATTTTTCAATGCATTATATCTATGAATGATACTTTTGAGGGACAATTTGATTCATTTCCATAAAGCAAGCCATTGCTCTACCGACATGAGAATGCCTAGTGTATCCAATACTATGGAATACTTCACAGTCAGAAAACAGATTTGTTTTTTTTGAAAATATTTTCAATACAGTCAGTATTTTTAATTCCGGTTGTTTAAGCATGAAAAAAAGGAAATGAAGACATGCGGCTGAAAATTCTTTGGGAATAATAGGATGTTCTCTCTTTTTAATTAAACTTGAAAATCCATCTGCTTAGCTGGCGGTTATGATCATAAGGCTATGCCAAAATGTTTATCTTTGTATTATGAGTAACTACAAAAAGAAAATCCATGTTGTTTGGAAGTGCGATTATCAAATTGTTTGATGTACAAAATATCGTTTTCGTGTTTTGAGTAGTGTTATCGCAGAGTTGGTCAGGTCAGACATTTTGCTTCTTTGTGAATGGAAAGGTAGTGAGGTCGATTCTCTTAGTATTAAATTCCAAATTCTATTACTAAAACATCGGTTAGGTTCAAGTCGGGTGCATATAGTGGCACCCCATACCGAACCGGCGAGGAAATCGGTTCGGTGCGGTTCAGATATTATATTCCTGTACCATACTGAATCAATATGAAGACTTTTCGCTGACAAGCGGTTCAAACTCTAATCTTTTGTCGGGTGAATTGGCAACACTTTTGTCAGGTCGATACGTTGAGTTTGAGATTTTCCCGTTTAGTTTTTCCGAGTTTTGTGGAATTTCAGGGTTGTAAATCAGTAGTGAAAGTTACAGAAAATTCCTTCAAAGCGGAGCCTTGCCCGAACTTTTCAACTTGCCCAACGATGAAATGAAGCAAAATTACGTGTCATCCATCAAAGATACGGTTATGTTGCACGACATAGAGGCACGGTATAACGTCAAGGATGTGAAGTTATTAGACAATTTGTTTGTTTATTTAGTCAATACTGCATCCAATTTGATTTCGATAACAAACATCATCAACTTTTTTTGCATCGAAAATGCGGAAAACAAACTACGAAACGCTTTCATCTTACGTCAATTATTTGGAAAATTCTTTCCTTGTTCATCGTGCCGAACGCTATAATATAAAAGGCAAAAACACCATTTCGGGCAACAGCAAATATTATCTGAACAATTTGGCTTATCGAAACTATCTTTATGCCGGATTTGGTTACGGAATTGGTTATTTGTTAGAAAATGCCGTTTATCTGAGTTTGCGGCGTGCCGGATTTCAGGTTTATGTGGGAACGATAAAAGACACCGAAGAGGATTTTGAGGCAATTAAAGGCGAACGCCGAATTTATCTGCAAGTAACTCACCAGCTTATAGAGGAGCAGACAATAGAAAGAGAATACCACTCATTAAAACTTATCGATAATAATTTCGCTAAGTATGTGGTAAGTATGGATGATTATAAAATTCCCACCAATGAGGGAATTGAACATATTCCGGCTTGGAATTTGGATGGTTTTTTTAAGCAAATAATTTTGAAAAAGCAGTAAGTGATAATTTTTATTTACGCATGAACCTCTTGCGCGAATTAATAAATTGCACGAACGACAATAATATTTATGCCCATCATCTCCAACATACTTCCCCCCCGATACACCCAACTCAACACGATAATTGCCGAAGTTTCACACAGACAATCAATTGAGTTTGCTCAACAACAATTTGTTGTGGATTTTCATACTCAATTCAATACTATTCAGGCGTTTGAAGCGATGTTGATTGACTTGACGATGCAAACCGAATTAGAATGTTTTCCATACAATTAATGTATATTTCGTGCAAAATAGAAAAACGCACGAAATTCTTATCGGACAGATTTTTTTGAACCTGAAAGAACAATCGTGTTAACGTAGTGATTGAACGGCTTCAAATAAATCGGACGATGTGCCGCAGACGAACCCATTAGCAAGAATTTGACAGTATTCAACATAAAAGGGGGGGCAGACAAGAATTTAGTCGTACCGAACTACTTCGGACGGTTGCTTTTTGTCTGCCTGTTTTCTATATAAGCTGAAGTGTTTTATTTGCAGCAGTGACTCGGTTTTACTAAAAATGAATTTTTGTTTCATCGCAAATAAGTAAATCAGAATACCACAAACAGGTAAAGTAAATTACCACAAAAAAAAGGAAAACATATTTGTAAAATTCTAAAAAAACACTTATATTTGTATCTATTTAATAATGATTGTATGAACTACCTATATCGAATAGCGGACAAAATACTACTTGAGCGGCTTGAAGCTTTTGGAGCTGTTCTCATTGAAGGTCCAAAATGGTGTGGAAAACAACAACAGCAGAACAAGTGGCAAAAAGTGTCATCAAACTGCAAGATACGGATATGCGGGAAGAATATCTTGCAACGGCTGCATCTAAACCCTCGTTACTACTGCAAGGGGGGGAAACACCGCGATTGCTTGATGAATGGCAAGATGCACCTGTCTTGTGGGATGCCGTTCGCACAATGGTTGACAAGAGAAACTTGCCCGGACAATTTATTTTGACCGGTTCCAATGCCATTGACCGAAATTCCATCCATCATTCCGGTACAGGCAGGATATCAAGGATGCAGATGTTTCCGATGAGTTTATGGGAATCCGGAGAGTCAAACGGTAAAGTTTCGCTTCAAGAGTTATTTGATGATCCCGAACTAGATATTGATGGAGTTAGTTCTGATATGCAGATTGAAGATCTTATTTATGTAGCGTGTCGTGGTGGATGGCCTGCGACAGTAAATATAAAAACAAATAAAGCTAAGCTCCTCGTCGCAAGAAACTATGTCGACACAATCTGTAAAGAAGATATATCAAGAATAGACGGCGTGAAACGTGATGAACGCGCTGCAAAATACTGCTTCGAAGCTACTCGAGAAACATCTCAACCCTTGCCAAAAACACTTCTATACTTGCCGACATTGCATCTTCCGGGGGGGAGATTTCTATGACCAAACCTACTTTCGATAATTATGTGAATGCTTTGCAAAAGCTGTTTGTTATTAGCAATATCGATGCGTGGTCGCCGGCTATTCGAAGTAAAACAGCCATCAGGAGCAGTTCGAAGAGAGCCTTTATTGATCCTTCTATTGCTGTTGCTTCTTTGGGGGGGCTTACTCCGGAGGCATTGTATACTCAGTTAAAAACTTTCGGATTCATTTTTGAACAGCTTTGTATTAGGGATTTGAAAGCATATACACTTGATTTTAACAGCCATATATCTTATTACCGTGATCGCTACGGATTAGAAGCAGACCTTGTACTACATCTTTCGGACGGAAGATATGCTTTAATAGAGTGCAAATTAGGCAGTAGAGAAATTGAAGAAGGCGCACAACATCTACTTCAATTAAAGCACCTTATCCGAGAATATAATGAGAATGAAAAACAAGTTCCGCTGCGTGAACCCGATTTGCTGATTATATTAACCGGTGGTAAAATGGCATATAGTCGCCCTGATGGTGTAAAAATTATTCCAATTGCAGTTCTTAAACCGTAAAGATGAAAATTGTTATAAAATCATATTTTATTCTTACTGTCGATGACTTGTCTACCATACTAGGCGTGGCTTTAATTGTAGAAACCTCCTGTCTCACTTCGCTGTTATCCTCCTTTTTCAGTGATAAAGCAATATTTCGATCTAATTCGATAATCTGCCGTTTCAATTCTTTGAGTTCGTCCTCTTTTCTCCACGAAGTAGCGGCTACGGATTTAAACACTGGTATTTTTGCTCGAATTTTCTCCAACTCTCTGGCATGACTTTCGGTAATCTTGGGAATTTTCTCCAAGGCATTGATGAAGTTCATCCAGACCAATTTCGGATCGTTAGCCAAATGCCCGTTGTTGTAGGTGTAGTGTATCCAGTCGGCTATGAGCGTGTTGTAAGAATGGGTGAAATTAGAACATGACCTCCCGGCCGGTTACCATCGTTATTCCCAGATCGAACCGATGCATTGGGATACCCTTCCGCCATGGTGGAAAGGCAATATCATATTAGGTAGTAAATAAGGGGGGGATATTGTGGTGGAGCTTTTTACTGAAGGTTGTTCTTTTTCCAATTGTGTGGGAGCAGTTCATCCAGTTTATTTGCGTGATGATCAGGTATTCTGTTGGGGGGGACATCGGTCATCCATTGCTGGAATTCACTCCGGCTCCGCTGCAACAGGTAGTTCTTCCTGCCTTATGTTGTGCAGCACATAACCTGCCCCCCCGGGCAAGCTTCCGGATTTTATTTTCGA
>JMBV01000557.1_pt1 | contig 10916 bp, 16 predicted proteins | sample 616531 | NCBI WGS metagenome assembly JMBV01 (sample SAMN02727904, study PRJNA239997) | anaerobic digester metagenome | biome: anaerobic digester; isolation source: mesophilic anaerobic digester inoculated with municipal waste water sludge... | place: Germany: Bielefeld University, CeBiTec ... | reverse complement strand
ATTACCAGGATGCCGATAGGCCAGAACAACATCCTGATCAATGCTTTTGTTAAGCAATCCTTCTATTTGTGCTTTTCGCACCCCTACCGCCACTTGTTCCTGATAGCTTCGTGAACTTTTGGTGATAGTTTTGGGATGTTGTCGATAGAACAGCACATTCTCCTCAAGATTAGCGATTGGCAGTGGCTCCATCGAGAAAGTGCGTGACCACAACTCATAATCCTGTGCCGCCCGCAGATCTGCGTAATTACCGAGCCGCAGCAAAAAAATCCCGCCGCATCATTGTTGCCCCGTTGCTAACGATCAGCCATTCCCCAGCAGCATATTCCAGCGGATCATAATCGGGCTTTGTGGATAGTCGAACGGGCCAAGATCATTCCCAGCCTCATCGATCATACGATGATTTCCTCCGAGAATTGCGATCTCAGGATGCTGGTCTAAATACGCCAATTGCAGCGCGAACCGATCAACTGGACTGATATCATCGCAATCCATGCGAGCGATGAACTCCCTTGGCAGCATTCACGCCTACGCGCAATGAACCACCCAGACCAAGATTTTCCTGATTCCGGATCAGCACGATCCTTGGATCTCTGGTCTGATAGTCCTCAATGATCGCCACCGAATTATCATTGCCTGCATCATCTACAATGATAAATTCAAATGACTTTTCCGTCTGGCTCAAAATGGATTCGATCGCCTCTGCCAGGAAACGCTCGCCTTGATAAACAGCCATTACAACACTGATGCGAGGTTCACTCATGGTTGATTTCTCAACCTTTCCATCTTTGCTTCCCAAAGCATCCCAAAGTATTTTGGCTCCAAAGTATTTTTCAAGGATGGCAACCAGATCCGATTCCCCGAAAATATGCTAAAGGGATTTAGACTGACATACTTCAAAGCTCTGGTCAGGAGGTCTTCTATGCAAGGCGCCAGTTCTTCCTGATCATAAGAAATAAAACGCGAAAGGACTCCAAAACCTCAAACCACTCGCTGATATATCTACTAACACTCTGTTTCCTAACAAACTTACGCTGGCTGCTTGCCAGACGATATTCGTTCACCATTTCAACAGAATAATCGCTGTCAAAAGTTCTGTTTATCGTGTCCAAACGTACCTTGTTGGAAGTTTCCAGCTGCAATTCATTCTGTTTTTCGCTTACTGAATCGCTGTGAACCCTGTATTCCAGCAAAACCTCGCTGAGATTCGCGATCGGGTAAGGCTCTACACAGATCAACCTGCCCCACAGTTCCAGGTCCTGACTGGTGGGCAATTCAGCATACACTCCAAAACGCTCGAACAGCTCGCGGCGCGCCATCACAGTAGGATGACAAACCACAAATTGTCTGCCAAAAAAACTGTTCCACCGCATTTGAGCGGAGCTAAGAGGCGGCGGTTCACTTGGTAATTGCTCACCGTTTTCGTTGATCATCTGGATCGCGCTGCCCAAAACCAAAATATCAGGGTGCGCTTTCAGCCAGGCAAGCTGGGTGGCAAAACGCTCTGGTCGCGCGATATCGTCCGCGTCCATCCTGGCAATGTAAGCTCCTTTTGCCTGTTCCAGACCTCGGTTGAGCGATCTGGATAAACCTAAATTGCTTTCGTTGCTGATCAACCGGATCCGCTTGTCAGCCAAAGCGTATTCCTTCAGAATCGAGGAAGTGCCATCCGTACTGGCATCGTCAACAATTAAAAACTCAAAATCGCCAAAACTCTGCCCAAGGATGCTCTCGACCGCCTCCCTAAGATAGCGCTCGCCATTATAGACAGCCATTAAGACACTAATTTCAGGCATGAAATACCTTCGCAATCCGTTTCTTTAGCTTTGATACGACTGGCGACACGCTTCTACAGCAGATACCCATCAATCGAGCTTTAATTACTGCTCCACGTCCTTTTTTTCAAACCAGCATTGCCAACAAGTCTCTCCAAAACGGATTTTTCTTCTGAAAAAAACCTTCTCAAAACTATTGTTCTGAACAATATCCATTCTTGCGTTTTTACTGATTTTTTTTCAGAAAGCTCACGGTCTTTCAGGATTCGGGCAAGGCCCTTCCGAATTGATTCAGCATCAGTATTACAAAGAATGCCATTTACGCCGTCCTCGATCAGATCCCTTATCCCCCCCTTTACATTAGTACCTAAAACTGCCATACCGCAGCTCATTGCTTCCAAAAGCGCTTTGGGGTTGCCTTCATACAAGGATACCAACGCAAATATCTTTGATGCTCTTAGATGCTCAGGCAACTCTTCATGGGCAAGCGCTCCCTGAAAGATCACTTCTGAACCGAGCGTAACTGACAGGTCTTTCAATTCTTGTTGTGCTGGCCCATCTCCGATCATCTCCAATGACAAACCAAGTTCGTGACAGGCAAGCACTAAGTTTGACAAATTCTTCTCGGCGGAAAGCCTTCCAACAAAGACCACCTTATTAGTTTTGGGCTCATCGGGCTTGGGTGAGAAAAGTTCTGTATCAACAAAATTCGGGATTACCGATACCTTCTCTTCCGCGACAGCATACTCACGAACGATGTGATCCCTGATCGCCCTGGTCGTCACGATTATTTCCGAGCCAAATTTGAACAAGCGTTTTTCAAGATCAATGATTGCCCCCCCAGCTCTGACTCGCTTATTCTTCCAATATCCACCCGTTCTGAACCGGTATGTGATGCCAGATAGCCACACCTTACCAACAACGGCTTTTTCCAGACCTCACAACAACGCAAAGCTGCTTCACCGCCTTCAATTTGGTGAATCTTAATAAGATCGGTTTGTTGAATTGTTTCGGAAAAAGACAGGGGATTAATGCTTGATATTGCTCAGGAACAATCCCCCCCAGCGATTGCATAGAATTTTTATGGGAGCCAGCATCTCAGCAAATTCCAGATCAGAACCATCCCCCCCATAAGTAACAAATTAACTCTCCAGCCATCACTGGCAAGACGCAAATATTGTTTGCACTCTCTTTCCAGAATGCCAGCGCGATGCCAATCCTGTAAGCTTACAAATTTGGTAAAGATCAAGGTCAGCGTTCTATCCGGGATCGATTTAATCATTGTTTGGAAAAATCACTCAAAGAGCTTTATAAAAGTTCAGCCACTGATCACGTTCTTTTTCGATAGAGAACTTCTCCCCCCCAACGATTTTTTGCGCCTTCTAAACCCATCGTTTTCCTCAAAACAGGGTCCGCAACCAATTTTCCGATGGCATGCGCAAGGCTGTCCACATCTCCGACAGGCACAAGCAAACCAGATCTTTCGTTGGCGACAACTTCCGGTAAACCACCCACGGCTGTCGCGACAACCGGCAGTTCCATCGCCATCGCCTCCATCACCGCGACACACAAACTCTCACTAACCGAAGGCTGCAAATAGATATCACTCTCCCCCCAAAATCCGTTTGACTTCATCAAGATCCACCCTGCCGTGAAAGTGGACACGATCCAAAACATCAAGGGAATGCGCCTGAAATTTTAACGCTGTGAGCAGGGGGGGCCATCACCAATAATGTGATAGCTAATGTCTAATCCTTCATTTTAAGTTTTTTAATCGCTTCGAGCGCGAAGTTTAAACCTTTTGCCAGGTCAGCCGAGCGGTTGTGACCAAACGATTTTCCATCAACTTTTGCTGTTTGAAAGGCTGAAACTTCTCAAGGTCGATCCCATCGTGATCATTTTGAAGTTGTCACGAACACCAGCAAATTCAATCGCTGTTTCGAGCATTGCCGAACTAACAAAATGAACGCAGTCCAGTTCCGGGAAGAGTTTATCGGTCAGGTATTCCCGCCATTTTGCATCCGTAAAAGGCGACACCATGATATCGCCGCCGCGAAATGATAGGATCGTTTTAGCATTCTCCGGAAGTGGTTTCAGGTAAGGATACAAGCCCGGTTCAACGAAATGAACAATATCAGGCTTCCATAGATAGACGGGCGCAAAGTAGGACCAGGTCCGTAGAGCCTTCTTCAAGCCCAGTTGCGCGCGATAGTGGCCTATGAAATTCAGGAATTCCCTTGGATGGCGGATTGAAAACCCGAGTAGACGCCTCAGATTCCAACGCTTTCCCTGCAGGTCAAAGCACGTCTCATCATCTTGTGTCAAAGCTTTATTAAGCGAGAAACATCGGATCTCGACGTCATTATCCTGAAAACGATTCGGCCAAAGCTGGTACTTCCTTCGTTCAGGCTTTCTAAATTTGCCAGAATGATCGCGATTTTTTTTCATAATAGACATAGCTGGATTTCATAAATTTGTAACAAATATATCGTTAGCGGACAATTTTTGCTAAGATCAGGATCAAAAACTTAAACAAAAAAAGGAGATTCTATTATTTCCGGTGGTTTTCCAAATTGTTTCTTGCAGATTCCAGTCCAGATTCCACTTATATATCCATTTACTGCATTCAAGTTCCTTTTATTTTGATAAGTCAAAATTTTAGGCAGAAATAATGACAAAGACCTTCGAATAGCTTCATGTTTAGGAATACCAGTTTTCCTCCACAACAAGTAATAATTACGTGCCATTAAGAAGTAATAATAATTTTGTCGACATTGCAACGGTTCGTGCCCATTATCATGTTCGATATAGGCTGAAAGACAAATCTTATTTTCAAAGCCAGCCATGACTGAACGATGAGAAAACTCAATATCCTCATGATATGCAAAAAAGTCATTATCGAGTGGTCCGATCCTATTAATTAATTCCGATCTAATTAACAATGCTGTCCCCCCCACAGGCGAATAGATCTGGGATCGTGCTCTGAACACTGTAAATACGCGTCTTTATCAAAAAGAGTTCGTACCTTATCTGCTTTATTGTAAATCACTGTTCCATAATATGAGTTTTTCTCATTCCGAACATCTTTGATAACAGGACTGACCAACCCGACATTCGAAGAATTGACCATCATGTCTACCAAATTAAAAAAGACAATCTTTGTGGATAATTGCATCATTATTCAATAACCAGATGAAGTCAGCGCCAGCATCTATTCCATGAGCAATTCCCTGATTACACCCACCTGTAAAGCCTAAATTTTCCCGGTTATGGATATAATCCACGATGGGAAGTTCCTCTTTTAGCATGTCTTGTAATTTAATAATTGGAGCGTTATCGATAACAATAACCCGAAAATTTGTATAAGTAGAGTTAAAAACAGACCGCAAACAATCCATAGTCTGCTCATTCTTGTTCCAATTAAGGATTACTATATAGACTAAAGGATTATTATCCATTAATGATCTGTCCGTTTACTTTTCTTTATGATGCCTAATCCGAAGCCATCTTGATTTGGATCTTCGATGAATGTTGAGCTGCCTTCCAAATTTGAAGACAAAAGCTGCCAGAAAGAAGGTACATCACCAACATTTGAAGTAGTTTTAACTCCGTCCCTTATAAAACTGTCGGGATGTATATCATGGAATATTATAGTTCCCCCCCCTTTCTTACTAATGGAGAATAACGAACGTAATCATTCATTACACCTTCAAGTGAATGGTCACCATCAATCAGTAAAAAGTCAATATCTTCCCCTCGAAATTCATATTGTGTTTTCAAATAAGTTGATAGTCGTCTGGTATCTCCCCTGAGACTTGTAATCTTTTGTCCTTTTTTTTGTAAAGTCTATGAGTAATCTTTGTTTTCCCTCGTTATATTAATATCGATAGTAACTATTTTCGCATTAACAGGAGCGGCGAGGCAAAAACAAATTGTTGTTCCCCCCCTTTGAAGGTACCAATCTCACAGATCTTTGAATAGTTATTATCTCTTATCAAATTCATCATGAATAAAAGCTCTGCCTTTTGTTGAGAAGGCTTAAAATTTTTGCTTTCAATCAATTTAGTCACGGCTGTGTCGAAATCATTTATATGATTTTTCAATTCCTGTGAAAGTTTTCTCCCATCATCATTAGGATCAGTTGATGTTATCCGTATAAGTTTATCCATCTTTATCCATCCCATTTAAAGTATTAGAATAAGGTTCAAATTCAGAAGTCAGCCATTCATTTTCTAATTGGACTAGTCCATAGAATCGATCAACAAGGTTTCCACTTTTGTATAAGTCACTTGGAATCATATTAAAAAAAACGAAGCTTCTTCAACTAAATCTAATAATTCTAATGAACATGCGTTATGCGCAACCAAGTCCACAGAATATCTTCCTTCTCCAAGCCTGCATTCAGGTAAATGGAAAATTATTGTCTTAGTTTTTCAACATAGAAAGGTTTAAGACCATGTACCCGATTACTGGAAGCAATAATTTTACCTCCAGCTAAATCTTTTATATAAATTGCTATCCACGCATTAATAGGTTCATTAGCAATTACGTCAATGGAAAAATAAACATCATCACCAATAAAAATATCTGAAGAAGAAGGTGCGCCATCGCAAGTAACAGTATGCAAATCCGAGAACCGCAGAATTCCACTTCCCCGACGGTTTTCTCTTTTTGACAACTCCATTATTGGTTGATTGTTATTCTCTAAATATTTCTCTATGATTGTCCCAGATTCTCCATCCTCCAGCAGTGTTCCCTCACCCATCAGGATAGTGCGCTCACAAAGAGATCTGATCGCTCCCATATTATGACTAACGAACAATACTGTCCGTCCTTCACCTGCTACATCCCCCCCATTTTGCCCAAGCACTTCTTCTGAAATTCGACATCGCCGACCGCCAATACTTCATCAACGACCAGGATCTCGGGATCAAGGTGAGCAGCTACAGCGAAAGCAAGCCGTACATACATGCCGCTGGAATAGCGCTTGACCGGAGTGTCAATAAACTTTTCCACCCCGAGAAGTCAACGATCTCGTCAAACTTACGCTGCACCTCAGCTTTGCTCATTCCCAGGATCGCACCGTTCAGAAAGACATTTTCCCTGCCCGTCAATTCCGGATGAAAACCGGTTCCGACCTCCAGCAGGCTGCCAATGCGCCCTTTGATTTTCACCACCCCACTGGTCGGTGCCGTCACCCGTGAGAGGATCTTGAGCAAAGTGCTCTTCCCGGCACCATTCCTGCCAATGATGCCCAGCGCCTGTCCCTCTTCAACCTTAAAACTGACATCATCCAAAGCAAGGATGCTTCGCCAGGATTATTGAGGAAAGGATTGGTGTTATCCACCCGTGTGAACGGATCTTCTTTACCACGCACACGCGCCCACCATCGGCTCAGGTCGCGTGCCAGCGTGCCGCTGCTGATCAGACCCAGGTCATATTGTTTTGTCAGATGTTCAACAGAAATTACATTTTTTTTGCCATTTAGGAGTATTCTTCTCAATCTTGTTTTTATATGAATTCAATTTTCTCTTGAGATTTAGAATCCTTTTCTAGGAGTTTCATGAGCAATTCGTTAACAACTTGCCCCCCGAAACATCCCAATTCAGACGATCCTGATATTCCTGGAAGGACGAAAGTGCAATTTCCCTATATTTGCTCTTATCAAGAAAACATTTCTCGATTAGCTCAGCATATTCTTCCGGGTCGGCATTGACATCTAAAGTAAAGCCATTGATCCCATCCCGAACGGCTGATGGAACGCCGCCTGTGTTTGTGGCAATGCTTGGCACTCCCCAAGACGATGCCTCAGCGAAGACAACACCGAACATTTCCGCCTGTGTTGGCAGGATGAAAAAGTGAGCTTCTGAGAAAAGCTGATCTAATTTCTTTTGTCCTTCAACCGTGTTTTTTTTGGAATAAATCCATGCCGGACAACAAAAGTTGGCATCGAGCCTTCAGGATCACAACCAACGATGTGGAGCTCGGTCTGTACGCCCATATTGTTTAGTAATTCCACGACTTTGAGGGCTACATCTCCGCCCTTCCTCTCCCAGTCAACACCAATAAAAAGCAATTTGCATATGTCTCTACTTTTCGAGTCGATCAAGGCTTCTATCTCTGGGAGTGTTCGATCACATTCAAGGTTTGCGCCAAACGGAATTGATACCAGCTTTTTGGATCGATCAAGTAGTGTTTCTTGGCTTCATTCAATGACCAATCTGAAGCAAAATGATCAGACTGGTTTTATCAAAAGCCAATTGTGAGGTGAGATTTCCTTTTCGCATAGACTCTTTGGCAATATTCGCCGATTTTATATAGTAATCTTTGATCGTCGCGAAAGTGGAATCCAACCAGATCGCGATTGGTTTTTTTAGTTTTAAGGTAAGCAATTGGATATGTGTGGGGGCAGAAAATAAGGTCATGATCCTGGTGTTTGAGCCGTTTTTCAACTTGTCTGGCATAGCTTTTAAGAATTGAGGGTTCTTCTCGAAAGATGTATTGTTTCTTAAGAAATTTTGAATAATATCTTTCTTTTAGAGCCATTAGTGGTGTTTTCTTTCTGCCCAGGTTTCCTATTGGAATAATTTCATTTCCCTGTCGCTCAAGCGCCTGTCGGATATAAAACCCCCCCGTGCCCGACCAATTCCGAATATCAGATGAATCATAGGTTGTTATATATGCTACTTTCATTGAATGTTCCATACGCCAAACTGAATATTTTTATTCAAAGCTAGTAAAAAAAGAGTTACCTTTTACCCCCCCCTACACCGTATCAATAAACGTCTTTTCGACGCGGTTGAAGATGACCACCCCGATAAAAAGCACCACCAGCATAAAGACCGCGCTGTAGCCCAGACGCGGCCAGGAGGCGGCGCCAGCGCCCAAAAATCCTGCCCGGAAGGTCTCAACGATCGGGGGGGTGACCGGGTTCCAGTCCGCCACCCATCGCCACTTTTCCGGAATACTCGAGACAGGGTAGATGATCGGCGTAGCATACATCCACAAACTAACGCCAAAGCCGATCAGGTTCTGCAGGTCTCGGTACTTCGTCGTCAGTGAGGAGACAATGATCCCAAATCCAAGCCCCCCCAGACCAGCCATGAGCAGGATCAGCAAAGGCAGCGTCCATGCCCAGGCTGTCAGGTATACATCAACGCCTCGCAGCCAGAAATAGAGCAAAAAAAAAGAAGCTAAACTGAATCCCGAACGTGATCAGGTTCGATACCACTGTAGACAAAGGCATCACCAGACGCGGAAAATAGACCTTGCCAAAAAGGTGCGCGTTGGCGACAAAGGTGTTCGAAGTTGAAGTCAGACAATTCGAAAAATAATACCATAGCACGTTGCCCGACATATAAAACAACAGTTGCGGCAGACCGTCGGTCGGCAATTGGGCGATATTCCCAAAGATCACGGTGAACACCAGCGAGGTCATCAGCGGTTGGATCAAAAACCATAAGGGGCCCAGGATCGTCTGTTTGTAGCGTGAGACAAAATCCCGGCGCACGAACATGAAGATCAAGTCACGGTAGCGCCAGACGTCGCCCAGCTGCAGGTCGTACCATTTTTTTTACGCGGCGTAATGATCAGGTCCCAATCTTCTTTAATTGTGGTTTGCTTAAGAGTTTCGCTCATTCGCATTGCTTATTGTGTCAGTAAATTTTGATGAATCCAATCGACCGTGCGTTGATCCCATCGATAAACAAAGGATTCACCATTCAGAGATGGAATATACACACGCCCGCTGTTTAATAATTCCTGAGGGATCTGAGCGGATTTCAGGTTGCTGGTATCGAAGTTTTCAAAAGCACATGCCAAGGCTGGCGATTTGCTCGACCGAAAGATCGGTCAAAATCCACCCTTGAACTGATCCAGCAAGCCTGGGATTTTCACGAGCATAGCTGGCTGAGCGAGTTTGTTTACGATCGCCTGATGACCATATTCTGATGACCTACGCGGAAGCTATCAGAATAATTAGTACGAATACGCATCAGAGCCAGGGCGCGCTCGCCATTTAGCGTCTGCGGACCAGCCGGAAACTCCCCCCCAGATTTGGGTCAGGGTCGAAACCGCCTCGAGGCAGATCCAACTCCACCCCCCCACCAATCGCGTCAATGAAGTTGATCACCGTCTGAAAATCGACCACAGCATAATGATGCGGTGTCACGCCAAAATTGTAGCGAATGACTTCCGCCAGCGAGTTGGCGCCGTTGCCTCCTCCGGCATAGCCTTTCCATCCTTCGGTGCCAAAAAGATAAGCCTGGTTGATCTTCATCGGGTTCGGTTCGGTAAAGCGACCCTCCGGTCCCTCGACCACCAGGTCACGAGGCAAGGCGATCATATTGACTTTCATATTAACGAAATCAACTCTCGCCACCCGGATGACATCCGCCAGACCGTAAAGATAGTTCTCGCCGCGATAGTCGATACCTACCAATAGCACATTCCAGGCTTGTTCGTTGCCACAAACGATCTCCTCATTATTGAACTGCAATTCTGGCTCAACAAAGACCGGAACAGCCTCGAGGTTTGTGGGCGGTTTCAGATCGCTTTCCGCACCCAAACCAAGCTCCATCGTGGGCAAAGCCAAAGGTGCGGAGAGCGGTTTTTGTATCGCCGGGCGAGCCCAGACAAAATAGACCGCCACAAACATTAATACGACGGCGATCAGGACATATCCGAAAGTGCGCCAGCCGCTTCTTCTTTTCTTTTTAGAACTTACTGGCTCTCCGTTATCAATTCTTATCGGTTGAGTTTTGTTCATATTTTTCTTCCCGTGTGATGTTTCTTCTTTCACAGCCTAACTTGTACTTGACTGTACCTTTGCAATGAAGTCCCGGTTTCTGGCACGCCTCCGCCCCTCCGACATGCCTGATGCGGGATTTTGGTAATTAATTTTACTAGCAATAGCGAAATTGCTTACTTTCGCTTCTTAACCTTCTCTGCCGGAACTTCAAGTCGAATTGTTCGTCCTTCCAGCAAAGTCAACAACACGGCTACACGCTCCTGACCATTGACACAACGTTCGAATTTTGCTTCGATTCCACGCAGCCGGGGGGGGTCATCGATCCACACCGACTCACCTTCTAGAAATTCAGCCACACTCTTTCCACTCTCCAGATCCATTTGAACAGCTTG
>JMBV01000556.1_pt1 | contig 10919 bp, 20 predicted proteins | sample 616531 | NCBI WGS metagenome assembly JMBV01 (sample SAMN02727904, study PRJNA239997) | anaerobic digester metagenome | biome: anaerobic digester; isolation source: mesophilic anaerobic digester inoculated with municipal waste water sludge... | place: Germany: Bielefeld University, CeBiTec ... | reverse complement strand
AATCCATAGTTTAATTCTCCAATTCCTTTTACTAAATCTCCTATGCTTTCATTTAAAGTTTTAAAACCTAAATTAAACTGATTAAAACCCTTAGATATTTCTTTAGTTTTGCTATTTATCTGGCTAAAGCCAGAACAAAATTCACTAATTCCATCTGCTAGAACCTTTAAACCATCTTTTAAACGAAGCGTCCCTTTATTTAATTCTTTAGACCCTTCCTCTAATTCATTAAAACCTTCTGTCATTTCATCAATCCCTGATGAAAAATCCTCTAAATCTTCTGATATTGGCATTTTAGAATTAATCGAGGAAATTAAAATTGAATCTAATTCTATATTTTCCCCTTTAGCCTCTATACTAAATTTTCCATCTCCAATAGGTAAATGAGTAAATACAACTGTCATAGTTTACCTACTACAGAAATTGTTCCATTTTCTACTTTAATATTAGAAAAAATATCTAAATTAAGAGGTACTTGAATTTGAGTAGTCAAATTGTTTTTATTTTCTATGGATATATCTATTTTTAAGTTGCCTGATTTCCCTGCTAGTTCTTCTCCTGAGATTTCCTTTCCATTTAAGAAATATTTAATATTTATTTTCATAGGTAATTCCTTTTTTTTATACTTGCTTCATAGTATATATCATTATCTTTTAATCCTACTAAAGGCCACTTTATTTTATCTTTTTCTATAATTGGTTCAACATCATCTACCAATACATATATATTGTCATATTTCCCATAATCAATATAATATTTATCTTGATATTCATTTTGAATATCACCATGAATTCTATTGACTACTACAATCTTTTAGGATTTCCATTATAGTCTAAGTTTGTATATATAGTTTCATCCTTAAAAACTTCTGCAAATCCTATAGAAAATCCAGAAAATATTAAACTCAATATTATTAAGATAGAAACTATTTTTCTCAAAATTATCGCCTCCTTCTATCATTGGTTTTAGGCCAATTAAAAGTGCTAACCTTAATAATTTTATCGAACATAATCAATAAAGATGGAAGGACCATTAAAACTAAAATTAAAGATATAATAGCTCCTCTACCTATTAAAAGAGTTAATTCTTTAGTGTTAGACATGCTTGTAATCAAATACACACTAAAAGTACCAGTAAATAGTATTAATGCTGATGTAAGTATAGATCTTCCCGTATCCTTTATTGTTTGGATTGATGCATCATTTCGATTACTAATTATTTCTAAATTTTCTTTATATCTGGATGTAAATAATATTGCATAATCTACTGTTGCACCTAGTTGTATAGCTCCTATTATTATAAAACTAATAAAATTTAGTTCTGTTCCTTGTATATACGGAATGGCTAAATTAATCCAAATTCCTAACTGAATAATAAAAACTAAAATTAAAGGAATTGATATAGATTTAAATGCAATTAAAATTATGCTAGATATTAAAATTATAGATAGTATATTTACATTTTTAAAATCTTTTGCTGTAGTCTTCTGTAAATCAGAATATATAGCCGATTCTCCAGTTATATACCATTCCTCATAATAATTGGATAATTTTGTTTTAATTTTATTTAAACTATTTTTAGTAATATCCCCCCCTTCCATTGGCAAATTTAAATTTATATTGATTAAAGAGTAATGCTCTGATTGAAAATTATCTTTTATATCTTCTGGTATGAAAGTTTCTGGAATTACTACATCTACCATGGAATACAATTCTTTTACATCTACTACTTCTTCCATAGCTTCTAATTCTTTTATAAGCTGAAATTCTTTTAGCTTATTCCCTTTAGGTAAAATCAAAGCCAATTGATTTTTATTTGAAAATAATTTATCTATTTCCTTAATTGCTATATTAGAATCAGAAGATTCTGGTAAAATTTTTTTCATTCGCATAGTAATATTTTACATTGGACTGAGCTAGATATGCTGGTATTGCTATTAGTATTGCTACTACTAAAAATATATACTTTCTTTTTATGATAAAAGCTGCAGATTTCTTAAAACTTGGCATATAAACTTTATGTTTATATTTTTCAATCGCTTCATCGAATAATAAAATCAAAACTGGAAGTAAAGTAACTACAGACAATAAGCTAAAAAAACACTCCTTTGGCTAAAACCATACCTAAATCTTTCCCAATAGCATATTTCATAATCATAAGAGCTAAAAAAAACCTGCAATAGTAGTCAAGGATGAAGATGATATTGAAATAAAAGTTTTATGTATCGATTCAATCATAGCCTGTTCTTTATCTTTATGCTTTTCTTTTTCCTCTACATATCTATGTAGCAAAATATAGAATAATCCATAGACACTGCTAATTGGATTATAGCTGCTACAGAATGTGTAGTAAATGATATATTGTCAAATATTATATTTGTCCCCCCCATATTTAATATAATTGCTGCTCCTATAGTGATAAAAAAACAATATTGGTTCAATAAAAGATTCTAAAGATAAAAATAATATTATTGAAACTATCACAAAAGCTAATAAAGAATAATATTTTACTTCCTTAGCTGTTGTATATTGTAAATCGTGAGAAACAGCAGCAGGACCGCCTACCATACCCTTTTCCCCTAGAACATTTTTAATTTCTTCTATAGCTTCCACAGTTTCTAATGAATCATTTGAGTTGACAAAATGTATTTGGATTAGATTAGAATTTCCAGAAATAAATTCTTTTTTTTACATTTTCATCCATAAAATCTTCGGGTTTAAATATATCCTCTACAGTTCCAAGCCATATTACCTCTCTTGCTCCTTCTATGGCCTCAACATCCTTCACTATATTTTCTATTTCATTGAAAGGTTCATCCTTTATTAATATGTAAGCAATGCCGCCTATACCAAACTCTTCTTCTAATATATTTTTCCCTTTAATTGAATTTAAATCTTTAGGTAAATATAAACTTAAATCATAATTCACTTCTACAAATCTATTCCCTATAAATGCTACTATACATAATATTAAGTACAAAATTATTATAATTTTCTTATGTTTTACAATGAAATTTGCTACAGTTTCCAAGTAATCACCTCCAAATAAAAAAAATGTATTTAAACAATTATTTTAAACATCTGTTTAAATACATTTTATTACTCTTTTACTTTAAAATCAATACATATTTATTATTTCACTATGGTATCCACTAAATTTTCTATATATTTTTTTCTTTCTACTTCATTATTTAAATCCATAAACACATTATTAGTATCCTTAATATTTGGTATCATCTGAAAAATAATAGGTCCTATTACTCCAGAAAATAATTGCATATATTTAAAATTTAAAATTTCTTCATCGTCTATGTGTGTAAGAGAATATATTATATTTTGGATGTTTTTCTTAGACTCTATACTCCCTAAAATTTTATCTATGATTTCTGGATTATAGCTCTTATCTTGTAAAACTAAATTTGTTACTAGCATTATTAATGCTGGATAATCTAGAACAAACTTCATCAATGCATCTGCCCAGTCTATTAATTTTTCTCTAGGCTCTTGCATCTCATCCATTATTATTTTGTTTTGTATATCAAATAATAATCCAGAATAATGTTTTTCTACCTCTTTTAATAAATTATCTTTTGAACCAAAATGATAATTTACAGAAGCAACATTTACTCCAGCTTTTCACAAATTTCTCTTACGGTAATATCTCCCTTAAGTCCATATAATTCAATGGTAGTAGATAAAATTTTTTTCTTTAGTATTTAAGTTTTTATCATCCATCTTAATCACCTCTATTGTTAATATTATACCATTGAAATTGAAAATATTTCTAGATAAAGTTAATAGTAAGTGTTTCCTTGTATTTTTGCTTTACATATGATAAATTATAATAGTCTTTTAATATATTTTAGTGTTTCCTTGGTACCCACTGAAAAAAAACAAGGGAGTGATGTTAATGATAAGATACAATAGGATTTTGGGAAAAAAACCCACGAGAAATTGTACTTTTAAAATCACGTCCCTGTCAATGGGGGGGACGTTGTTTATTTTGCGATTATATTCGAGATAACTGTGATGATGATAATCAAATAAATAAATTTAACCAAGATATTTTAAATAATGTAACTGGAGAATTTAAACAGTTGGAAGTTATAAATTCTGCCTCTGTGTTTCAATTACCAGAGAAAACCCTTGAAACTATAAAAAAATATTGCCCATTTAAAGGGAATAGAAAGGCTATATTTTGAAAGCCATTATTGTTATAGGCATAGACTTCATGAAATAGTAGATTATTTCAAGGGCATAGACATCATATTCAAGTGTGGAATTGAAACATTTAATAATAACTTCAGAAACAATTATTTAAATAAGGGAGTATACTTTACTGACTACAGAGATGTAGCTAAATATTTTAAATCAATATGTTTATTGGTGGGAATCAAGGGGGGGCAAACTAAGGAAATGATCTCAAAGGATATGGATATTCTGCAAGAACATTTTGATTATGGATGTATCAATATCTATGTAGAAAATTCTACTCCTGTAAAGAGAGATGAGGAATTAATCCATTGGTTTAAAGAAAATTACTCCTATTTAGAAGAATATGATAATATTGAAATACTATGGAATAACACGGATTTTGGAGTAGGAGGGGATGTAGATGAATACAAATAGACTTGTAAAGGCAGGGATTATTGCAGCTTTATATGTGGTATTGACCTATTCTTTGCCTTCATTAGCCTACGGTCCATTACAATTTAGATTCTCTGAAATATTGACGCTACTAGCTTATATTGATCCTTTTTATATATTACCTCTTACTTTAGGTTGTGCTATAGCTAATATAGGAAGTCCCTTTGGGATAATCGATGTAATATTTGGCACCTTAGCTAGCTTTTTAGCCTTATATTGTATGAGTAAAACAAAAAAAATATATACTTAGCTAGTATATGGCCAGCAGTATTTAGTTTTATCATAGGTTTAGAAATATTCTTTTTGTCGGAAGTTCCCGTTAGTTTCTTTTTAGTTACTGGTCAAATAATGCTTTCTCAACTTATAGTAGTATCTGTAATAGGAGTACCTATTTTTAAATTAATCGAAAAAAAATGATTATTTAATCAATATGCTAAGAAACCATTAAACCAGCTATAGCTGGTTTAATGGTTTTTGAATGGGAATATATTAGAAACCTTTAATCCCTTCACTTGATAATTATGAATTATCCTTTTCCATCTATTCTCTTCAAGTACAATTTATCTATATACATGTTATAACATAAAAATGCACTAAAGTATGACTCTAGTACAAAAATTAATTCCCAGTAAATTAGTAGGTTTAATTTTAAAATTAGTGGTATAAATATTAAATGATAATGATAATAGTTATCGTTTAATATTTGATATAAAGGAGTGTTTTTATGGAAAAATATCTATTAAATATAAATGATCTAAAAGTTACCATAGAAGATAAAGAAATATTAAAGGGTTTAAATCTTCAAATAAAAGAAGGCGAAACTCATGTCATCATGGGCCCTAATGGAAGTGGAAAATCTACATTAGCCTACACTCTCATGGGGGGGCATCCTTCATATGAAATTACTCAAGGGGGAATTCAATTTGATGGGGGGGAGATTATAAATGAAATGAAAGCTGATGAAAGGGCTAGAAAGGGAATTTTTCTATCCTTCCAATATCCAGAAGAAATCCCGGGTATTACAGTTGAAGAATTCTTAAGAACTTCAAAAACATCTATTACAGGAGAGATGCAAAAGATTATCCCCCCCTTTAGAAGATTATTAAAAACAAAAATGGAACATTTGGGCATGGACGAGTCCTATGCTTCACGTTATTTAAATCTAGGATTTTCTGGAGGAGAAAAAAAAGAAAAATGAAATACTCCAAATGTCTATATTAGAACCTAAATTAGCTATTTTAGACGAAACAGATTCTGGCTTAGATGTAGATGCTATTAAAATTGTAGCTGAGAGCGTCATGAAAATAAAAGATGAAAAATGCTCTATTTTAGTAATAACCCATTACAATAAACTACTTGAATATCTTGAACCTGATTATGTTCATATATTGATGGATGGAAAGATAGTTAAAACTGGTGGAGTAGAACTTGCTAATCAAATAGATGAAATAGGCTATGAAAATATCAAAGCTGAATTTTCCAATATATAGGGGGGGTGAAAAATATGGAGAGAAAAAAAACTTATATTGAAGATATTGATAGGGGGGGAATATATGATATAAAAAAATGATTTTACCTATAGATATAAAACAGACAAAGGTTTAACGGAAGACATAATAATGGAGATTTCAAGAGAAAAAAAATGAACCTGAATGGATGAGGGATTTTAGATTAAAGTCCCTAGAGATATACAATAATAAACCAATTCCCACTTGGGGGGGAGCGGATTTATCTGGTTTAGATATAGATAATATTATAACCTATATTAGGCCAGATACAGATATGAAACATAGCTGGGATGATGTGCCAGAGGATATAAAAATAACCTTTGAACTATTGGGCATACCACAAGCAGAAAGGGAATCCTTAGCAGGAGTAGGAGCTCAATATGATTCAGAAGTAGTATATCACAATATTAAACAAGAACTAATAGACCAAGGTATAATATACACAGATATGGAAACCGCTTTAAAGGAATATGAGGATGTTGTGAAGGAATATTTTATGAAACTAATCCCCCCAAATGATCACAAATTTGCTGCACTCCATGGGGGGCTGTTTGGTCTGGAGGCTCTTTTGTGTATGTTCCTGAAGGAGTACAGGTTGATATTCCCCCTTCAATCCTATTTTAGACTCAACGCTCCTGGAGCAGGACAATTTGAGCACACTTTAATAATCGTGGAAAAAGGAGCAAAACTTCATTTTATAGAAGGCTGTTCTGCTCCAATGTATAGAGTAAATAATCTTCATGCAGGCTGTGTAGAATTATTTGTAAAAGAGAATGCCACCCTTAGGTACAGTACTATTGAAAATTGGTCGAAAAATATGTATAACTTAAATACTAAAAGAGCAGTAGTAGATAAAAATGGTACTATTGAATGGATTTCAGGCTCCTTTGGCTCCAAAGTTTCTATGCTATACCCTATGAGCATATTGAGGGGGGGAGAAGGAGCTAGATCAGAATTTACTGGTATTACCTTTGCAGCAGAAGGTCAGCACTTAGACACTGGAACTAAGGTAGTCCATGCTGCCCCCCCATACTACATCTACGGTTAATTCAAAATCCATCTCTAAAGATGGAGGTTATGCTTTTTATAGGGGCCTTCTTAGAGTGGCAGAAAATGCTTATGGCTGCAAATCAACGGTATCCTGTGAATCCCTAATGCTAGATAATATTTCTAAATCCGATACATTGCCAATTATAGAATTGAATAATGACAATATAGACATAGGCCATGAGGCTAAAATAGGTAGAATTAGTGATGAAGCCATATTTTATCTTATGAGCAGGGGGGTATAAGTGAGGAAGAGGCAAAAGCAATGATAGTCAGAGGTTTTGTGGAACCAATAACCAAGGAATTACCCTTAGAATACGCTGTAGAACTAAATAATTTAATTAATATAGAGCTGGAAGGCACTATTGGTTAAGGAGGTAGTATATTATGCTTTGGAAGAGAATAGGCCTAAAGGATTTTGAATTCCCTAAGATCCACGATTATAAAAAGGATTATATAAAAATTGAAGGTAAATTTCCAAAGGAAGTTAAAATAAATAGAATAAGCGAAAGTGAAAATAAATATTTTGATATAGAATTTTCAGGTGTAGGAGATAAGTTTACATCATTTGCTAAAAAGTACTACAACGCTGGTATACAGCTAAGACTTCCTAGAAATACTAAGATTGTTGAACCCGTAAAATTAGAATTTCATATGGACGAAAATAACCCTACATTAGTAGATAAAAACCTTATAATTGCCGAAGAAGGCAGTGAAGTTAATATAATTATGGATTATTATTCTAATGAAAAATAGAAACTTTGCATAATGGCCTTACAGTCATATATGCAAAAGAAAATGCAACAGTAAATATAATAAAAATCCAGAGACTGGGAGATTCTTCCCAAAGTTTCGATTCAAATATAGCTTATGTAGAAGGTAATGGTAAAGTAAATTGGATATCAGTGGAACTGGGAAGCTATATTAGTGGCTCTAACTATAGAACCTATTTAGATGGAGAAGCTAGTGGATCTAATTTATCTTCCATATATCTAGGAGATGGAATTCGAAAAATGGATTTAGAATATACTATGATTCATAAAGGACCTAGAAGTATAAGCAATATAGAAACTAAGGGTGTACTAAAGGATAATTCGAAAAAAGTATTTAGAGGAAATTTAGATTTTAAAAGGGGTTCTAGACATTCTAAAGGGGTTGAAGAAGAGTATGTAATATTATTAGACCCTACTGTAAATCTGACTCTATTCCAGCCCTATTATGTGATGAAGACGATGTGGAAGGGGGGGAACATGCAGCTAGTGCAGGACAAATTGATGAAAATAAACTTTTTTTTATCTAATGAGTAGAGGTTTAGATGAAAGGGAATCTAAAAAAATTAGTTGTTGAAGCATCCTTTAGGCCTATTATCGATAGAATTCCTTATAAATATTTGCAAGAAATCATATTTGATGAAATAGAGAGGAGACTTATAGATGCCTAAGCTAAATCCTCATCAAATAAAAGAAGATTTCCCTATACTTCAACAAAAAAATAAATGGAAATAGATTAGCTTATCTAGATAATAGTGCCACAACACTTAAACCTATACAAGTAATTGAAGCAATAAGTGACTACAACAAAAAAAATCCCATGGCAATCCTCATAGAGGTGCCCATAAACTAAGCGTTTTAGCTACAGAAGAATACGATCTAGCTCGTAAAAAAAAGTAAAAGAATTTATAAATGCTAAACACAGTGAAGAAATTATATTTACTAAAAATACTACTGAATCTTTAAATTTAATTGCTTATTCTTATGGAATGAATTTTATAAATGAAGGGGATGAAATAGTATTAGCTATTTCTGAACATCATAGTAATATTCTACCTTGGCAAAGAGTTGCAAAAGAAAAAAAAGGCTAATTTAAAATATATGTATTTAAACGCAAATAGTAGAATATCTGAAAAAGAGATAAAAGAAAAAAATAACAACTAGAACTAAAATTATATCTATTGCTCAAATGTCAAATGTTCTAGGCACTATTCATCCAATTGAGCAAATAATAGAATATGGGCATAAAATGGGAGCTATCATAATAGTAGATGGAGCTCAAAGTGTTCCCCCCCATATGCCAGTAGATGTACAAGATTTAGATGTAGATTTCTTTGGGTTTTCTGCTCATAAAATGTTAGGGCCAATGGGAATAGGAGTTTTGTATGGAAAAAAAAGAATTATTAGAAAATATGCCCCCCCTATTTAACCGGCGGGGATATGATAGAATATGTATATGAACAAGAAGCAACGTTTGCACCAATTCCTTATAAATTTGAAGCTGGAACTCAAAATGTTGAAGGTGCTGTGGGGCTTAGGGCAGCTATTGAATATCTAGAAAATATAGGTTTAAACAATATACAAAAACATGAGGAAATACTAGTAGAATATGCTTTAGATAAAATGCTAAAACTACCCTATATAGATATTCAAGGACCAATAGATTTATATATGCGAGGAGGCATTATATCTTTTACTTTAGAGGATATACATCCCCCCCATGATATAGCTTCCATTTTAGATACCTATGGTATAGCCATTAGAGCAGGCCATCATTGTGCCCAGCCGTTAATGAACTATTTAAAAATCCCCGCCACCTCTAGAATAAGTTTTTATCTATATAATAATAAAGAAGATATAGATCAATTTATCGAAGGAATAAAAAAAAGTAAGGAAGTGGTTTGGATATGGATCTTGATTCTATATATTCAGAAATTATTATGGAACATAATAGAAGTGGACATAATAAAAAAAAGCTCTAAAAGAACCAGATATTACTGAAAGAGGACATAATCCTAGCTGTGGTGACGATATAACCTTACAGCTTAAATTAAATGATAATATAATAGAAGATGCTTCCTTCACAGGGGGGGTTGGTTGTGCCATATCCCAAGCTTCTACTTCCATTATGATAGATTTGGTAAAGGGTAAAACCATAGAAGATGCACTGGATTTGGTAAATACCTTTTTAGCCATGATTAAAAGTGATATAGACAATGAAGAAGAACTGGAAAAACTGGAAGATGCTATAGCTTTTCAAAACATATCTAATATGCCTGCTAGGGTAAAATGTGCTGTTTTAGCATGGCATACTTTGAAGGAAGCATTAGTATAGAATTTAGTGCACCAGGGACAAATCCTGGTGCACCATATGTAAAAAAAGAAAGGGAAGAATTAGGCACTTGTAGTGGTAATCTTTCCATCTACTTTATATAGATCTTTAATTTTTAGAGTAGGATTTTTTTTATGCCATATTCATTTAATATATGTTTAAACGTATCAAATTCTTTTCTAGCTAAAACAACTTCTATCTTGTATCTTTTATTGCCATTATTTCCCCCCCTTCCAGAATAGTTATTCACTGTGTATCCTACTTCTCTTAGTCTATCAGATAATTGAATCATCTTATGTTTATTATTTAAAAACAAATCTATCTCCAATACACCAAGGGCCAAACGATCTTCTAATTTATCCCCTATAAAAACTCCTACAGATCTCCCTAAGGCATATGAAATTATAAATTGAATGCCATCGCCACTAGTTACCTTACTAACTATGGTTGCAAATATTATAGCATCTACAAACACTAACAAATATACTGGCTTCATAATCTTTTTAGACATGAATATGGTTTTTAATGTAGATAAAACATTTGTAAATGCAGTTATTACAAATAAAACAATTAGTGAAATTATCATTTCTTTTGTCATTATAACACCTCCTCAAAT
>JMBV01000555.1_pt1 | contig 10922 bp, 18 predicted proteins | sample 616531 | NCBI WGS metagenome assembly JMBV01 (sample SAMN02727904, study PRJNA239997) | anaerobic digester metagenome | biome: anaerobic digester; isolation source: mesophilic anaerobic digester inoculated with municipal waste water sludge... | place: Germany: Bielefeld University, CeBiTec ... | reverse complement strand
AATGCTCACTACTTCATCTGAGAATTCAAGCACAATACAGAGGCCATGATATTCAGTAGCATTAACCACTAACTTACATGGAAACGACTGAGTTGTATCTTTGCGCGAATTAGTCCGCTGCAGGTAGCCAAATATATATGCATTTTGAGGCTCCAAAAGCGATACAGTTATGTCAAGTGATGTCTCACCAATTGGATTGATGAAAGGATTACCCTCAATTATCTCTGTTGAGAAATTCTCCGATAACACCACCTGCTCATTATTCACATACAATTCAGTCATAATACTTATAAGTAAAAGTCCTTTACATCAAAACTCACGCTTAGGCCGTTGAAGCCTCCAAATTCCTGATATTCAAATTCAGTATGAAACCCTTTGGCCAACTCATTGTCGGTACTGCAAAAATCATTACCCATCAACCTATCCATCAATTTCAGCTTGAAAGCCGATGTTAACTTTTGCAGCATATTATAATGATCCAATTCCTGCTCATCATCGTGAGTGCCCGGATCAACTTTCTCAATAATATAAAATAGAAGCTTGTTAAGTTCAGCATAATTATCAGCATCAATAATTGCACTATCAGCGCTTGGCATTCTAAAAGCAAGCACAACACCCGCCAGATCTTTCAGCTTTTTCACAAGATGACTTTCGGTAGGAGAAACAATAATTTTCTTCACCTTAAATGCAAGCATATTATCATCCAGTTCAGCATTCACTTCAGCTGCAACCTCTTGAAACAACGTTCTTAATTGCTTAACTCCTATCATTCTTTTTCAATTTATCTGCCAATTGTTTATCACTCAAAAGCTTCATTAATACCTGAAATAGCAGTGTATCATCTGTCTGCTCAGCATTACCAAACGTTCCGGTATCTGCGAGCGTAAACACTATGCTCATCAAACCGATGTTCATCTGATTATTACTATCATCATTAGCGCCCTGGTCAAACAGCGAATCAAAAACCAGGGTATTACCTTCAATTATGAATTCTCCACCCTCAATCAGGTATCGATTGAAATATGCGAACCATAAATACACTCCCCATTTAAGATGTTCCGGAACTTTTCAAAACCTCTTGCATAATGCGAAACATGATGCTTATTATACTTTGATCGCATCTTTGCTTCAATCTTCAAGCCTTTTGATTTCTTAAGAGGTTTTCTATATAATATACCACAAAGTGCATCTAGGAAGAAAGGATTCTTTTCATTAGTGAATCTATTCATCATGTCAACTGCTGTTCGATACTCACCAAACACCAAATCACTGCCATGCGACTGCGGACCAATAAAACCATATATTTCAGGAAGCAGATTCTGAGTAGTAGCAAAGTTTAACAGATAATTACCATCTTCATCTTCAGCAAATATCCATGTAAGCGTTTCAGCAACATCCTGCACCAATTTATAATATTGAGCACGTCTATCAATAGCAACAATCTTCCTTTCACCCAGTAGATAATCGGCATACTTAAGAAGTATATCACCGATGGTAACTTCATCCGGTTTGGCTTCATGTACCAGTTTAAGGAGATAGGCAAACTGATCAGCTGTCAGTTCCTCCCACATTGTTGGTATTTCAAGATATTTGCTCATTTCAAATTATTTCACTCTGTTATAGATTATGTATAATACTACTGAAGCAATTAAAGCAACCGATAAAACCACCCACAACCATTCAATTCCTTGCACTGGTCGCGAATCAGTATCAACTTTCACCATTTCATTCACAACTGTAGAGCTTGTGTCACTCACAATAATATCTTCACTCACGCCAGCTATGGAAACAGTTCGTGCATGTCGCTCTTTAGTATCCAGTCTTGATAACTGTCGGTCCCGCCACGTTTCAGATACCTTTCGTATGCTACCTGTTGAGTCGAATTCGGTGACTCGTGTGAAAGTGTGCTCAACTTCAGATCCGCTTCGTTCTGATCTTTCTTCATCAACTGCAGTAACTCGTGTCGTGTCCACAAATCGTTCAACTCGTTCAGTTCTTGAAGTTGTTTCTTCATTTCTTTGGATGTCCTTCTTTGCTCTACAACTGTTAAGGCTAACACAACAAAGAAGAGCAACAGCAATAATATGTATAAAATCATATCTCATATATTAATTATAATTCGGTCTTAACATTAAAACTTGGACATGCTTTAGCTGCGAATTCATTGTGTCCATGCACTGTTGCATTTGGATATTTTTCAGTAGTTCATTAACCAAATTGCGTAGTGCAATCTTTTGATTTTCAGTGCGAGTATCTTTAGCATTCATATTACTGTCAACCCCCCCACCTATATAGCAAACACCAATGCTGTCTGAATTATGCCCTACTGTATGAGCACCGGCAATATTTTCATTTCTCCCAGGATGAATTGAACCATCTAGGTAAACCACCCAGTGGTATCCAATTTGCGCAAAACCTCTATCACGATGCCAGCGATCTATATCTTTACTGTGTGATGCCTACCCTCCGGAGTAGCAGAACAGTGAATGATTATTTTGCTTATATTTCTCATTTGGTTAGTAGATTTTGTTTAAACTCTATAAATATACTGTCATACGCCTGCTTAATATTCGTACGCGTACGTGCCTTACTCTTATCGTATATCTCAGGAAATGCAACCTCAATCATTTGGTCAATCCACTTTCGGTCCATGTAGTAGTCAACCGTGTGTCCTTTATATGAGAAATTCTTGAAGTACAAAATTCTCTCATTATGTATATTGTTGATGAACCTGAATAGCTTGGCGCGAGTGGCTTTTTCGTTGCTGATATTATTCTCAGTCTGAATCTGCTCAATTATCTTTATTACATTCTCAATGCTTAGTTTGAAGTTGTTTTCGGCAATAGCATATAAAGCAGTGAGAGTGCTTAATCGTGCGTTCTCTGATACAGGAGCAAGGTAATCCTTCAATTCTTTAAGAGTAACACTTAATGCTTCATTATTACGCTTGTTTTGTTCTTCCATGTTGCGCGTCATACGTCTGTGGCTAACAAAGAAGTAAATGATCATCACGGTGCAAAGAATAATTGCGAATGCTGTAATTACTACCATGGCACCATAATTACTAATACTTTCTGCAGTATTAAGTGCACTTTCAGCCATCTTAGTAGTAGGTTCAATAAAGTTGTCCATTCCTTTCTTTTGCTTTCAAAATTAGGCATGATGGTTCTCAGAAAAAAAAGGACAAATAAACAACCCTTATAAACGTGCATTTTTCATAATCCGATCATACATATCATTGCGTTTTCGAGATCCATTCTGGCCATGTATTACAGTATATGCCGGGATGGGATCATCAAGCTTCTCAGTTAATCGGTTCATAGTAGTGTTGAATCGGTTCAAAGTTTCAAACAGTGCTAAATCGTTTGTTGGTGTGGGTGTAGAATAATCCGCCTGTCTTGATGGTGATGCAGCATCAAGTCTTGCACGCTCCAAGATCTGACTTGTATTAAGCATTCTAATAGTGCCATCTTTCTGGGCCACATTAAACACATCGAGAAATCGTTTCACATGTGGGTTTCTAACAGCATCAGCCGTGTTCACAAATTCATTCCTATGTACAACACCGGCTTCTTCATCATCCTTTCCGGCACCGGTATATCCACCCGATCTATAACCTGCCTTAGCAGCATCACGCTGTTGTTTAGCAACGGCAATCTGTGAAGCACCAAAAGCTACAGCAGCTGCTGCAGCAATAGGAGCTAAAACAAGCCCTACAACAGGTATTTTCAAAGCATTAGCATAAGCCTCAATAGCAGCCTGAGCGGTTGATGCTATAACTCCTGCAACTGTTGTGATAAACTGCTTATCGGCATACTTTGCGCGAATTTCATTTAGTTTTTTTCTTTCTCTTCTTCTAGTTTCGCTGCCTGACGTGAATTACTTCCTGCAGCCTGAATCATTTTATCATACTTCCTCTCAACTGCCATTTCTTCAGAGCGTTGGAAATTTGACATTGCGCCTGATAAGTCACTTGAAATATTTGCTATGCTATCAGTTGCAGCATAAGTAATTTCTAAATATTTATCCAGGTATTCTTTTCTCAACTGAAATAAAGCCTCCTGATGCTCTTTCTCAGTTATCATTTCATTTTTCAGCTGAACATCTAATACTGCTTTTCTATCCTTATAACTTTCAGCCACCCATTTATCATCATCCTCTTCTTTAGCTTCTTCCCTGGGACGATTTTTCAGTTTATCTAGATGTTCTTTTTGAAGCTTCTGAAGAAAAGTGTATCTCCGGTTAGATTCTGCAATGAGTTTGTCAGTTAACTGAATTTCCAAATCAATAGTGTCCTGGTCATGTTTTTCATACAACAATTTCATTTTGTTGATATGTTCAACCTCTTTCTGAAATGAGATCTCCCTGAACTCTTCTTCAGTAACATCTTTTGCAAGCAAGCTCTGTTTTAATACAAGAAGCTCTTCCTGTTGACTTCTTTTCAAAGCATCCAATTCTTCTTTAAATGGATCCGCCTCTTTTGTTTTGTTTTTCTTTCCCTTATCCTGCCCATCAGGATCAACATTGGCAAATCTATTATTATATACCTTCTGAGCAATGGCAAGATATTCATTTGCAGTATCACGATTATTTTCAATCCATTTCTTTAACTGTACCTCACTCATTTTGTTAAACTGAGCTTCCTGCCTCAGTTCATCTTCTCTTTGTTGCACCCTTTCGGCTAACGATTTGCCTGACAACTCATTTATATAAGTTTCAGTTCCGAGAACCAATGTTCTTAATTTATCAGAACGATCAGCCAAAGCTCTCAACTCATCATCTGTGTAAGGCACTTCCATATAAGTACCACCACCCATAGCATTTTGTTGAACATAAATAGATTTGGTACCTCGATCTCTGGATCTTGTCACTTCATCAAGTTCTTTTCTATACTCCTCAAGATTCTTAGTCTCTTCAGCAATGGCACTTCTATTCATCACCTCCAGCTTGGCAGTTTCAGCTGCAATAAACTCACGAACTTTTGCGGTATTTATAGTAAGAATATTTCCATATTTATCAAATTCTATAGCAGCACTCGGAACAGCATCGTTTAGCTTTCCAATAACTTCATTAAGCTCCCTTTGCTCATCTTTATTCAGTTTAGTTTTTGCTCTCAACTCTTCATACCTGTCAATCAGATCTGGTAATGTAATATTAAGATCAGCAACCTTTTTAATCTGGTCCTCAAACTGCTTAGATGATGCTTCCTGTCCTTGTATTAATTTCGTCAACCCTTCAGCAAAACGTGTAGAGAAATCATCCCACCCAGATCTGAATTTCACAAAGAAGTTACCCACAGCTAACTGCAAGTTTCCCAAGCAATTTTCTTTCGCTGTGCAGCATCAGCTGCAGTGTCAATCACTTCACCGGCTTCAGACATCTCTTCATCTATAATGTTGCCTACTGCAGTGGCCATGTCGCCAGACTTCTTAAATTCTTCGCGAATCCTAACTGCTGATATTCCGAGATTATCCAAAATGAGAGGAGATTTCCTACCTATACCCATAATTATAGATTCAGAAAGATAATCCACACTCTCACCGGTATCGCGCGCCCTATTTTGTGCAAACTGAAGCAATTTACCCAGTTGTGATAGTGGTATATCAAAGTTCTCAGCTCTAACAGCCAAGGTCATTAACGACAGATCAGAAACTAACCCCCCTTTGTTTGTTTCCTTAATTCATTCAAATAATCTCTGTTTGCAATACGATTAAAAGCATGGTCAATACCCTGTGCTGCTGCCGCCATTTCCACACCTTGTTGAATAAAAGCACGTGCTTTATTGGCTAAATCTGCCAACATCATTGCTCCCTTTGTAAGCATATTACCGGCAAACACACCTTTTAAAACGGTGAGAAAACCCCCTTTACCGGAAGGTACTGCATTAAGTTGCTGTTGAACACCTTTTGAGTTATCTTTCAACTCTTTCATGCGGTTATTAACAGCTGCAGCTTGTTTTTCCAGTTCTTCGTACTCTTTAGTGCCGGGCCTTAACTGTGTGAGCAAAGAATTAATGCTTTTCTGAGTCTTAATCAACTCCTTCATTGTCATGTTAGTAATTCCGATGGAATCCCTAACCTTATCCTGTTCAGCACGAAGCTCTTTTATTTTTTTTCTTAGTATTAGCATACTCTTCACTATTCTTTTCATGCCTTTAAGTGCTGTGTTCAGATCACCTATTTGCTTGTCAAGTTCATGAATTTTCTTTCGAGCAGGATCATTGTTGATCATTACCTCAAGCTGTACTCTGTCTATCTTTAAACTCATAACGTTAAGTTAATTCTGTTTGCAATTATTCCTTTTAATCGTGCTATCTCCTGATCAGTGAACTCATACATGAGCGTTCCAAGTAATCTGTTTATACTTCTGTATGCATTTTTACTATACCAGTCAGTATTTTTTTCTCTTCATAGAGTTCTCTCTTATACCCCAGATATCACGATTAGTATTTGTGTCAAATTTGGATTGGCGTTTGCGTTTATTCTTTCTTATTTCAATATATCTGCCATAGTCAGGAAATTTGATGTCTAAGAACTTATGTCTCCCATTTGAATTGATGATGTGCTGTAGTCTAATGAGTTTACAAGAATTTCTTTATCAATCAGATCTTTCCTTTCAATTTCTTCCTGTAGTAAATCAACCAGGTATTCGCCATGCTGACTTAGCACTTCATCCTGAAACAGGAACTCAATATCTTTCATCTTTTGATCTGTCATTTGCTCTGCCATCTCAATAATTAACTTTAAAGTTGATTGTCATTCCACCTTCCACTATCCAACCAAATGCCCTGGTCGTTCCAAACACCATACTCAAGGATCCACTCAAGATATCGCATGTAATCCCAGGTGTCGTTTTCTTCAGCAAACCTGAATGAGAAAGTGAGCGATTTATTAACTCCCTTCAAACGGTTGATGCTGTTTTAGACTCTGTTACAAACACTTTGCGAGGTGTACCATTTACATATATGTACACATCAGGCTCATGAACAGATCTCGCCACATAAGGTATTCATCGCGATTAAAAATCTTACCGGTACTGGCCTCAAATGTTTCATTTTCCTTCAGATCCCATTTGTGCGATACTCGCTGCACTTTACCTTCACTAAACTTTGCATCAACATTATGAATCACTTCACCCCCTGATAAACAGTGTGTCAGGTACTCCAAAATTATTCATATAAACAAACTGTGTGAGGTTTGGATAAGATGATCTGTCGATTAAATATTCCACATTGTAGCTATCGTTGCCCACCCGGTAAAACAAACACTCATCAGTTGCAATAGTAGGGAAGTAGCTTTTTATCCTTGAAAATGACGTGTCAAATGCATAGAAGCCTGTTTTTCCGCTTTCGATAGGCACATAATTGGTGTTCATTATCTGCCCATTCCTATAATAGTACATTTTAGCACTAACTGTTATTCCGGTTCCACTAAAAAAAAGTATGTCAGGAATTCCTTTGCCTGAGGCATTGTCACTTTCTTAAGATGCTGAGTTGTAAGAAACAGTTCACCTTTAAGTTTCGCAGCCGGGATGTTTGATTTCATGCGACTGTAAATCACATCACCTTGTTTGCTATCACTTCCCAGGGTGAAGGTAAAATTCTCCATTATCTGAGTGTTTACACCTCCTATAATAAGGTTCTGATTCTTTCTCCTGAGATGCAGCGAAAGTATTTCTTTGAGGCCTTTTATTTTAATTGAATAATCAAAAGGTTTGTAACTTTCGCTTAGTATTATAGTGCCGGACGAATCCTTTATTGAAAAGTCTTGTGCAGAAGTGATAGGATTAGCAAACAAATCCGGAAACATACTACTAAGGCTTATATCCGGAATATTTTGAATCTTACCCCACCAGGCAGGAGGATCTAATATTAATGTCATACCTTCATGTATTTATTTTCGGGTCATTATTAGGAAGCAACGGAAACAAAATATCTTTTCCGGCACGTTCATTCTTAAATTCACCAATAGCTGCCATACCTTGTTTCTCGAGGTCGCGCGAAATATCAAATATATCATCAATACTTGCAGGGTTACTGCTGTTCATTGTGTGAGTTTGACTGCTATAGTTACGCACAACACCATACGGAATAAGGGCCAGTGGCATTCGCCTGAAAGCAATGCTCATTGCAAGCAAAGGTATTGCCGGGTAAATCCACTCTTTTAGTTCAATCTCCACTTCTGTTAAAGGTGGATCAGTAGCCAACCCGGTGTATTTCTCATATAATTCTTTGCCCAGTGCCGGACGAATATATTTGCGCTCCACTTCACGAACAAAAGGAGAAATCATTACAAAAAAATCGACTTGATCTATCGATAGGGTAGTACTGATTGAACATAGTTGCTGACTTCATGAGCTGTTTATTCATAGCTTTCTTTGTATCGGTATTCATCCACTCTTCAAGCTCTTCTTGGTCCATCCAGTCGATAAGCCTGTCAATACTTCTGTAATAACTCTCAAGCTGAATTTCATCATCACGCTCAAGTTGCCATTGCCAGGGAATCTTTTCGTTCTCAGGATCTATTTTAAATTTGCGACCACTACTTTCATGGCTTATGTCATTTTTCCGGTACATCATAAAAGTAGCATAAATAGCTATTGGCATTTGCACACGCTCAAGCAATGCAGCATCAATAACTTTATCTTCATGCGCATTCTGAGCTTCACTGCTCATGTCGTAAAACCTTAGCCCTATCATATACAGCAGTACCAATAATCTTAATCAACTCCTCTTCAGCCAGGATAATGTCTTGACTAATTTTGTCAAAATCATTATTTGCATAATAGTTACCGGTGAGCTTACGAAGCTCTTCATTACCTCTGTTATCTTTATTGAAAATCATAATTGTGGAGTTTAAATGTTATTAGTCATACGGTCACCAGCAGTAACATTATTCTCTTTATTAACTGCTTTTCTGTACAATCCCATTGCAATATTTTTACCAGGGAAATTAATCTTCAAGGCACGGTTAATAGGTTCAAAAACCACATCTTCTGCAATCTGTGTGTCAGCTGCGTAAAATATTTTAAGTGCATAAATCATTTGGCTACCACTGTCACCTTTACCACCAATAATGATATTAGACAATGCAGGGTTAAGCCCAAAACCCGAAGTAGTGCTACTATCAGCAATATTAGAAATCTTGCTCTGAGCATCAATAAACTTATCAATATTCATTTCAATTTGCTCAACTTTCCAGCTGCAACGATTACCCTGCTCATCGGTAAAATCGATACTCTCAAGAAACTTACCGGTGTTTTTCTTACCACTCAACACCTTTGCAATTGTTTCTGTAAGCTCATCTCTAAGTTTCTGTAACTTATTCTCAAGCTCAGCCTCAGAAGCCTCCGGATATCGCTCAATAAGCTTGTTATACTTTTCTTCCCAATACTCACGTGGTACATGCACATGATAAGCAGCTGCAATCATGTTTTCTGTTAAGTATTCAATAATCTCAGGCAAATCATTTGCACGCTTCACCCATGGCACCGCACCAAGAAAAGATGCAACACTGTAATACTTATGCCCCCCCCAACTGCGCAAAGAGTGATAATCGATACTCACACCATAACGGGCAGGATCAGCCGGCATAAAGCGAGGGTAAGCATCAACTTTCTTTGGATAATTACTCTCGAAATTGCCTACATAAAAAGTCTGAACATCTTCCAGCGATTTATCCTTGCCAGGATATTCCATTCGGCAATCTGTTGAATGCAATGCCTGTATGCGAGAAATAAACGCTTTGCCCAATCTGCGACTACGTGCAGAAAAATACTTAGCAAAAAAAGCCATTACCATGGTTAAACTCAATAAGAGCATCACGCACATACTGCCTGTAATCCCAGTTATCGAGCCAATCCTGAATCTCTTTGTCTTCAACCCATGTTTTGTTGATCTCATTATCTTTCAGCTCCAATTGGTAGAGATACGGACCCTGGCCATACTGCAAGCCAAGTTTGCGGGATAGGATTCCAGGGCCAAGATTATTACGCTCAAGCAGATCACGCATTTCGGCCGGCATGTTGTTATTAGCACCAAAAGGCACCATTTCACACCACCAAAATAACCGGATCCTTTTCCCAATCACCGGCCATAACGCCACCATTCACGTCAAACGTGGTAGTCATATCAAGTCCGCTAATCGCATACATTCCGGCTTTAGCTTTTGCGAATCCTATACCACCTATATATTTTACTTTTTCGCTCATAAGAATATATTTAATTCAATTCAAGTTTCTCACCGTTAAATTCCATCAGAAGTGGCTGATAACAACGCTTCACCTCGTTAGTATCAAGATCAAGAAATTGCAACATGTAATCTTTGTATGGGTGCTTACTGGTAGGATCCTGTGGTGCTAACCTTGCACGTCGCACCTCACTTATACCATGACTTTTACGTTTAGTTGCCGAATAAGTCATAAAAGAGAATGAAAATGATTCACCTTTCTTACTCATTTTCCTCATTTCGCTTATCGCTTCGTATAAATCCATCTTTTTTTTATTTCAAAATTAGCCGGTTAACAGGGTAGAAAAAAAAGGACAAAAAAAACACCCACCGTGTTGGTGAGTGTTCTAAAAAAAGGAGATGTTTTTATTTCTGCTGTATTTTATCAATTCTATATTTCAAAAATCCATATTCAATATATGGCGGATTATGAATAGGGCATAGTTTACCAACTTTTACCATTTCTTCATTATTTACAGGTATAAAGGCACCATTCCAAACAGAACCCTGAAATGGTTTGGTTTCTATTATCTCCCCCCCAGTCTCATCACATGTAAATTCTAAAAAAAATCTTGACCATAGTCTTCTAGAGTAATTATTGTTTTCATTTCTTTCTATTATTTATTCTCATTTTTTTTAAACTGCCTATTTAACTTCTTCAACTCACTCGTATATCTGCCGATCTCTTTGCTCTGC
>JMBV01000554.1_pt1 | contig 10926 bp, 20 predicted proteins | sample 616531 | NCBI WGS metagenome assembly JMBV01 (sample SAMN02727904, study PRJNA239997) | anaerobic digester metagenome | biome: anaerobic digester; isolation source: mesophilic anaerobic digester inoculated with municipal waste water sludge... | place: Germany: Bielefeld University, CeBiTec ... | reverse complement strand
TTAGGATTGTAGAAGTAAAATATATTGAGGAAACCAAATCTTTATCTTCCCTTATAAGATGGAGTTGCTATGAAATAGAATTTTATGCTGCAAATATAAAAAGTATTGAAGAATTAGAAGAATCTATAAAAAAACTGGTTAAAAGAAGAAAAAAAATAATGGTAACTAAAGTAAAACGTAAGAAAAATAGAATTATTGAAAAAGAGCGTAATATAAAAAATTTAATAGGAAATGTGATAGTTAAATTAAAAGATACTAATGCTGAAAGGGATACCAAATTTATAGTTTTGAATTGCCTTTTAAGAGCTGGAGACAAAGGAAATTTAAATCCTAGAGATTTTATTATGGCTATGGAGAAATATTTAAATATAGGCATAGATTGGGATACTTTGGAAATAAATCGTGTAGCTTTATTTATTGAAACAGATGGGGGGGAGATTCAATCTCCCATTTAATATAGGAGAGATAATATGAATTATATATTTATTGACTCGAAAGATTATGAAGAAAGGGTTGGAATTGTAGAAGAAGGAAGGCTAGTAGAATATTATATCGATAAGAAAAAAAACGAAAAATGTATTGGCAATGTATATAGGGGGGGAAGGGTAGTAAATGTACTTCCGGGAATGGAAGCAGCTTTTGTTGATATTGGAGAGGAGAAAAATGCATATCTATATGTAAAAGATGCATTGCCTAAGGATATAAATTATAAAGGTTCTTCAGCTAAAATTCAAGAAATTGTCAAGAAAGGTCAGGAGATTATAGTGCAGGTTATAAAGGAACCAAGTATAAACAAAGGAGCTAAGGTAACAACCCACATTACTTTACCAGGGAGATATTTAGTACTTACACCCTATTCCTCTAAAATAAATATATCTAGGAAAATTCATGATTTGGAAGAAATTGAGCGATTATACCAAATAGGCAATGAAATTCAAAGGGAGAATATAGGATTTATCTTTAGAACTCAAGCAGTAGGAGTAGATAAAGATGCATTATTGAATGAATATACCCAGCTTATTAATCTATTCCATAAACTAGAAAGGGAAAGAAACTTTTTACCCTGTCCCAAATTGCTGTACAAGGATATGGATTTAAGCTATAAGATAGTAAGGGATGCTTTTAATGATAAAATCCACAAAATAATAACAAATGATAAAGAACGATATAATAGTTTATTGGATTTTAAAGAATTAATTTCACCAGAACTGGAAGACAAGCTATTTTATCAAGAGGATTTTAATATAGAAAGCCAAGAAGGTATTATAAAAGATATAGAACTTGCTCTTGAAAGAAAAGTACCTTTAAAAAGTGGAGGGTATATTGTAATAGATGAAACTGAAGCATTAACTGCTATTGATGTAAATACAGGTAAATATGTTGGAGGTAAAAGTTTAGAAGATACGGTAGTTAAAACTAATTTAGAAGCTGCAGAAGAAATATCTAGGCAAATTAGATTAAGGGATATAGGGGGGGGTATTATCATAATAGATTTATAGATATGAAAAATCAACAAGATATAGATCTGGTGATGGAGCGGTTAGAGTGCTATTTGAAACAAGATAGAAATAAGACCAATATAGTGGAGATGACAAAGCTAGGGTTAGTTGAGATGACTAGGCATAAGATGAGAAACAGCCTTAGTTCTAGTTTTATAAAAAAAATGTCCTTATTGTGAGGGTAAGGGCAAAATTTTTAGAAAGGACTATTGACAAAAAGGGGGGGCCAATCTGTTAAAATTTTTGTTTGTAGGTAGCCGCTCAGTATGGGTTTAAAGCATAGTCACCTTATACTGGCGAGACTGGTTAGAGGAGGTGCAATAGTAATGTATGCTGTAATTGAAACTGGAGGAAAACAATACAAAGTCCAAGAAGGAGATATAATATCAGTTGAAAAAAAATTGAATCTAAAGAAGGAGATAAGATTGATTTTTCAAAAGTACTTCTTGTATCAAAAGAAGATGGACTTGTAGTTGGTAAGCCTTATGTAGAAGGAGCAAAGGTAGAAGGAACTATCTTAGGACAAGGAAAGGGTAAAAAGATAATAGTATTCAAATACAAGCCCAAAAAGAATTATAAGAAAAAAAACAAGGGCATCGTCAACCTTTTACAAAGGTAAAGATTGAAAAATAGTGGGTTAATTCTATGATAAAAGTAAAAATATATAAAACTAGTGGAGATAATATTATCAGATATACTGTATCAGGACACTCTGGTTATGATATAAAGGGTCAGGATATAGTGTGTGCTGCTGTTTCGGTATTAGCACAGAATACTATAAATTCCTTAATAGAAGTATGCGGTATTAAGGAGGATAAAATCAATTATTCTATTGACGAGAATAGGGGATATTTAGATGTTAGTATACCTAGACAGATAGATGAATATACAAGAATCAAGGTTCAAACTGTTTTAAGAACTTTAGAATTAGGAATACAATCTATTATGGAAAATTATCCTGGATATATTACTCTCGAATATGGGGAGGTGTAAAGAATGATAAAACTTAATTTACAATTATTTGCTACTAAAAAAAGGAGTAGGAAGCTCAAGGAATGGTAGAGATAGTAGAGCTAAGCGATTAGGCGTCAAAAGAGGAGATGGCCAATACGTTTTAGCTGGGAATATCCTTGTAAGACAAAGAGGAACTAAGATTCATCCTGGAAACAATGTTGGTAGAGGCGGCGATGACACCTTATTTGCTAAAGTAGATGGTGTGGTTAAATTCGAAAGAAAAGGAAAGGATAGAAAACAAGTAAGTGTTTATCCTACTGAAGAATTAGCATAATATGTAAAGCTTACCCATAAGGTAGGCTTTTTTTTATTTATATATTGAATAAAAGAATAAAATATTTAAAATTATTGACACTAATTGATAACTTGATATAATTAAATTACTGACAATATAAAGGAAAATAGAGGATGATATTATGTTTATAGATATTGCAAAGATTAATTTAAAAGCTGGAGACGGTGGAGATGGAGCAGTAGCTTTTAGAAGAGAAAAGTATGAACCTGCAGGGGGGGGACCTTTTGGTGGAGATGGGGGGGGAGATGGTGGTAGCATTATCCTACAAGCAGATGAAGGCATAAGGACTCTAATGGATTTTAGATACAAGCATTTTTACAAAGCTGAAAATGGTGAAAATGGTAGAACCAAAAAGCAATTTGGAAAGAAGGGACAGGATTTAATTTTAAGAGTACCAGTGGGAACATTAGTTAAAGATGCAAACACTAAAAAGGTAATAGTTGATATGAAAGAACATGGTCAGAAATATACAATCGTTAAAGGTGGCAAAGGGGGGGAAGGGGGGGAAATGCTAAATTTGCAACGGCTACTAGGCAAGCTCCAAGATTTGCTGAACCAGGTTCAAAAGGAGAAGAGATAACTGTATTGTTGGAATTGAAGCTACTAGCGGATATAGGCCTTGTAGGTTTTCCAAATGTAGGCAAATCCACATTACTTTCTATTTTATCTGCAGCTAAGCCTAAAATTGCTAATTATCATTTTACAACTTTACAACCTAATTTAGGAGTAGTACGAGTAGATGATGAAAAATCCTTTGTACTAGCGGATATACCAGGACTAATAGAAGGAGCTCATGAGGGAGTAGGTTTAGGGCATGATTTTTTAAAACATATTGAAAGAACAAGGATTTTAGTCCATGTATTAGATGCATCAGGAATCGAAGGAAGAAATCCTATAGAAGATTTTCATAAAATAAATGAAGAACTAGTTAGATACGATCCTAGACTTTCTCATAAGCCTCAAATAATTGTAGCCAATAAGATGGATTTACCTGGAGCTGAAGAGTGGCTTAAAAAAAATAGTAGAAGAATTAGAACCCCTTGGCTATGAGATATATCCTATATCTGCCGCTACTATGGAAGGAATAAATAAACTTAAATTTGCTATGTGGGATGCTATTTCAAATATTAAACCTGAATATGAAACCTTTGATGAAGAAATGGAAATTACATTAGAGGAACCAGAAGAAGAAACCATAATAGTAAAAAAAGGAAAATGGAAAATATATTGTTGAAGGTTCCTATATGGATCGACTTATTCACTCTATAAATTTTGATGATTTAGATTCATTAAGATATTTTCAAAATATTATGAGACAAAAAGGGATAATAGAAGAACTAGAAAAGCTAGGTATTGAAGATAATGATACAGTATTTATTTGTGGATATGAATTTGAATTCTTCGACTAATGGAGGGTATAAAGGCGAAATGGATTGTTTCAATTGTGGTAATTGTAAAGAAAATCAATTAACATATTATTGTTTAGCCAGAAATGAAGTGGTATTAAATATGGATTATAAAGCTAAAGAGAAAACTAGAACTGGCTGGAAAAAAAGGTAATAGAGAATATGAAGTTCATAGAAGAAAATCTAGAAAAGAAGTAGAACTGTAGGTAAAAAAAGGAGTGTATTAATTGTTAACAGGAAAGCAAAGAAGTTATTTAAAGGGATTAGCGAATCCTATGGAACCTATATTTCAGGTGGGAAAGAATGGAATTACTGAAAATTTTATCAAACAAGTTGATGAAGCTTTAGAGGCTAGGGAATTGATAAAGGTCAAAGTTTTAAACAATAGTTATTTAAATCCAAAAGAAGTTGCACTAGAATTGTCTGAGAGTACCAGAGCTGAGTTTGTTCAAAGTATAGGGAATAAATTTGTATTATACAGAGAATCTAAGGAGAATAAAAAAAATTCAATTGCCTCAGTAGAGTAATCTAAACTTCAGAAATTTTTCTGAAGTTTATTTATTAAGATGAGGATAAAGGGAGGCGATATATAGCGATGAAAGTGGGAATTATTGGAGGTACCTTTGATCCTATTCATCATGGGCATTTGATATTAGCAGAATATTCTAGAATTTTTTTTCAAACTAGAGGAAGTTATTTTTATACCAGCAGGAACCCCCCCTCCTCATAAAGGGAAAGAAGGGATTTCGTCTATAGGCCATAGATATCATATGACTTTATTAGCAACTAATACCAATCCCTATTTTACTATATCAACTATAGAAATGGAAAGAAAGGGACCTAATTATACTATAGAAACCATAAAGCAGTTGAAAAAGAAAAACAAAGATGTAGATTATTATTTCATATTAGGTGAGGATTCTTTAAAGGAAATTCATACATGGAAGGACTATGATAAACTATTAGAAATATGCAAATTTATTGTAGCACCTAGCCCTATGCCAATAGAAAATCTTTGGTGGATAAGGCCAATGAACTAAATGAAATTTACGGTGGACCCATATATATCCTTGATGCACCATTAATAGAAATTTCTTCAACGGAAATTCGGGATAGGGTTAAGATGGGATTATCTATCAAGTATTTAGTGCCAGAATCGGTAGAGCAGTATATAGATAAATACAAATTATACGTTTAAATAGGAGGTTTTTATGATAGAACAGTGGATGCATGATAAATTAAAGAAAGATATAGGAGAAGCAAGATATAAACACTCCATTAGAGTGATGAATACCAGTATTGAGTTAGCTAAACGTTATAATTATCCAGTAGAAGAAGCTGCATTAGCAGGTTTTTTTTGCATGATTGTGGGAAGTTAAAGGGGAAAATAAATCTGTTGAAAATCGCTGATGACTTTGATATAATTTTAGATAATGTTATGCGAAATAATGTAGAATTGATACATGGGCCACTAGGAGAGCAAATAGCTATTAAAGAATACCATGTAACCAATAAAAATGTATTAAATGCTATTCGTTATCATACTACTGGGCGTGAAGATATGACCTTGTTGGAAAAGATAGTTTACGTAGCAGATATTGTAGAACCTGGGAGAAGATTTGAAGGGGGGGTAGATAAGATTAGACAATTGACTGACAAGAACATAAATTTAGGATTGCTGTATGCCCTAGATAGAACTATAATTTTTGTAGTACAAAGAGGAAAACTAGTACATTTAGACACAATAAAAGCGAGGAATCAGTTGCTAATTTTAAAAGGTTTGGAGTGAGTTATAAGTGAAAAAGACATTTTTTTAAAACTTTTTTTTATTTCTTTTATTGTTTTTTTCTTTAGTATGGGGGGGGCTTTATATATAACACCGTAATAAAAGCTGAAGGTGAAGAAGAGGAATATATATATAAGGATAATTTTATCGATAGACTAATGGATGGTAAAGATGACATAACCTTTCTAGTATTAGGAGTAGACTCTATGGATACAAAGAGTGCCTCAGGTGCAAGGACTGATACCATTATGCTATGTAGAGTTGATAAATCAACTGGCGAAATATCTTTGTTATCCATACCTAGAGATACCAAGGTCCAAATTCGAGGAAGAATGAATGAAGAAAAAAAATAAATCATGCTCATGCCTATGGAGGTCCAGAATTATCTGTAAAGGCTGTAAAAGACTTATTAGGAGTAGATTTAGAATATTATGTTAGGGTGGACTACAGAATAGTTAAAGAATATGTAAACCTTATAGGTGGAGTGGAAGTATATGTACCTATGGATATGAAATATAGTGATCCTGTAGCAGATCCACCATTATATATAGACTTAAAACAGGGACGACAAGTGTTAGATGGGGGGGATAAAGCTCTTCAATTTTTGCGATTTAGAAAAGGCTATGCAGATCAAGACTTAGGTAGAATAAAGGCACAACAACAATTTGTTGCAGCAGCTATCGAAAAAAAACTTTAAGACCTGGAAATATTGTAAATATTCCTCAGATGATAAAAAGTTACTATGATTATGTAGATACTAATATTCCCTTTGATGTAATGATGAAATTTGCTATGAAGGCTAAGAATTTTAGTTCTGATAAAATTAACATGGCTACATTGCCTGGGGAAGGAGAGTATATAGGCGGAGTATCCTATTTTATACCAGATAAAGAAGAAAGTGCTAAGTTAGTAAATACTATGTTTCTTGAACACAGAACCGTAGAAAATACAGATAAATAGTAAATCAAATTATCGGGAGGTAGTTAAGTGAAAGATATTGATGAAAGGATATCTATTATAGCAAAAGCTTGTAATGATAAAAAAAGGTTTAGATATTAAACTATTAAATTTGAAGAAATTAACTCCAATAGCTGATTATTTCGTTATTACTAGTGGAAATTCTACAACCCAAGTAACTGCCATAGTAGATGAAATTGAAGAAAAAAATGGAAATTGCAGGTTATCCTCTATTAGGAAAAGAAGGATATGAGACAGGTAGATGGGTCTTAATGGATTTTGGGGATATAGTAGTACATGTATTTCATAGGGAAGATAGAGAATTTTACAATTTGGAGAAGTTATGGGCAGATAGTGAGGAAATAGAAATAGATGATGCATATTAATCATAAAAAAAATAAATCTTTTATGATTATTCATAGATAAAGGCTATTTATTAATCTTGGTTAATACAAAGGAGGTCAAATTATATGAATATATCATTTATAAACACCAACAAGGCGCCAGGGGCTGTAGGACCTTATTCTCAAGGGGTTAAGGCTGATAATCTAATATTTACATCTGGACAATTGCCAATAATACCAGAAACTGGGGGGGAGCTATTGAAAGATGATATTAAAAAAAGAGACAAGACAATGCTTGGAAAATGTAAAAGCTATATTAGAAGAAGCAGGAGCAACATTGAGAGATATAGTTAAAGTAAATATTTACATAGTGGATATGGGTAATTTTTCATCTATTAACGAAGTATATGAGGAGTATTTTAATGAACATAAGCCTGCTCGTTCTTGTGTAGAAGTTTCTCAATTACCAAAAGATGGGAATATTGAGATAGAAGCGATAGCAGTATTATAAAGTGACATAAATTAAAACCTTGCCTATATTAGGCAAGGTTTTAATTTATGTATTAGGTACGATATAAAGAGTTTCTTCGTTTTTTTTCGTAATCTTTGTCTTCTAAAGGATGATATTCGACCAAATATTAATATTCCAATTACAAGCAAGTACCATTTCTTAATAATCTTTTGAACAAAGTTTAATGGAGGAATTTCTTCAACATTTAAAGTAGAAACTATATCTGCTTCTCCCAGCAATTGGCCATCTAAATAATATTCTACTTTTCCTAGAGTTTGTCCTTTTTTTTACCGGCGCTTCAATGGTATCATGAATATATATTTTTTTTCCATATTATTTCCTTTTCCTTTAGGGATAGAAGCATATAAATCTTTATTTAATATGCCAGCTACCATTGAATTAGTTCCATTGGATATTTTAATATTCTCTATGAATTGATCTTTATGAGCAATAGCAATCTTTTCATAGTTATCAAATCCATAATTTAATAGTTTATGTATATCCACGTAAACTTCTTTTCCTTTGGCTTTAAGGACTACTGCAATCAACCTTTGATTTCCTCTTTCAGCAGAAGCTACTAAGCAATTCTGTGCTGCAACAGTATATCCAGTCTTAATACCGGTAATACCCTCATACTTAATAGGTACTATTTTTTCATCCACATTGATTTTTTTGTGTGCTATATAGGAGTTTATTAGCTGATTTTAAATAACGTTCCTCATTTTTTTTATTGGTTACAGGTATTATATAAGTATAGTTCTTGACAACTTCCCTAAAGATTTCATTTCTCATTGCGTACTTAGCCATAAGACTTAAATCATAGGCGGTAGTAAGGTGATTTTCATCAGTTAGACCATTGGGATTAACAAAATTTGTATTGAGTGCTCCAATTTCTTTAGCCTTATCATTCATCATTTTTACAAATCCATCGATACTACCAGAAATATGTTTTGCTAAAGCTAAAGCTGCATCATTAGCTGATTCAATTAATAGGGCATTTAACAGATCTTTAAATTTTACTTGTTCTCCAGGTTCTAATGCTATGTGACTACCATCGGTAAGTTTTACGATCTCATCATCTATAGTAACATAATCCTCCATATTTCCATTTTCTATAGCTAGTATGCCTGTCATTATTTTAGTAGTACTAGCAGGTTGTAATTTCATATGAGGGTTTTTAGCATATAGAACTTGTCCAGTATCCATATCAATAAGGATAGCACTTTCTCCAGAAAGGTTCAAACTTTCAGCATAGGATAGATTATATGTAGCTAATAAAAATAGCAAAATAAAACAAAAAAAATTTTTCAAATGACCTTCCTCCTTTTCTCTTTATATAAATTAAGTATATCAGAAATTGACATTATTTTTAATATGAATTGGGAAATTTATAGATAAAAGAGGAAAAACAGGAACAAGGTCGAATATAAAAATTAGCGATATTTTTAAAAAGGGATTAAGAGGTGATAGTATGGATTATTTTACAAAAAAAGAACAAATAGTTATAATACTATTGATACTGGCTATAGTTATAATATCTTGTTTTAGCTTTTGAATAAAAAAATATTCCTTTGTAAAAGAGGAAACTGGTGATAGGGATGTGGATCCTGAGGAATTATTTATGGAATTAGAGGATGAATCAGAACCAGAAGATAATGGAATTATAATGGTTCATATTAGCGGTCAAGTACATAATCCAGGCTTAGTAGAATTACCTTATGGTTCCAGAGTAATCGATGCAGTAAATTTAGCTGGAGGATTGAAAAAAAGATGCAGACTTAGATAAAATGAATTTAGCGAAGAAGTTGACAGATGAAGAAAAAAATATATATACCTAAAATAGGGGGAAGAGGAAATTCCCATTGGAGATTTTATAGATGGGCAAAATAATGATAGCAATAGTAAAATAAATATCAATATATGTTCTAAAGAAGAGCTTATGTCTTTGCCAGGTATAGGAGAAGTATTAGCAGGAAGAATATTAGAATATAGAGAACAAAATCCATTTAAAACCATTGATGATATAAAAAAATGTATCTGGCATAGGAGAAAAGAAGTTTGAAAGTATCAAGGAATTGATAACTACAAGATAAAGGAGTGATTGAAATGACAATAAGATTAACTGAATTGACCAAGACTTCTGGCTGAGCTGCTAAAATCGGTCCCGATGTTTTGGCACAAGTTTTGTGTCACTTACCAAAAAACTATGATGAAAACTTAATAGTAGGATTGGACACCTCTGATGATGCGGCGGTTTATAAAATAGATGAAAATTTGGCTTTAATCCAAACCTTAGATTTTTTTTACACCTGTAGTAGACGATCCCTATGTATTTGGCCAAATAGCTGCAGCTAATTCTTTAAGCGATGTATATGCTATGGGGGGGAGAGCCAAAGCTAGCTATGAATATTGTATGTTTTCCTAATTGCTTAGATCCAGATGTATTGGTAGAGATACTAAAAGGAGGTCATGATAAAGTAGAAGAAGCAGGTGCTATATTAGTGGGAGGGCATACAGTAGAAGATGAAGAACCTAAATATGGGCTGTCAGTAGCTGGATTCGTACATCCTAATAAGGTGTTGACCAATAGCAATGCTAAACCTGGTGATGTACTAATCATAACTAAACCTCTAGGCTTAGGTATTATAAATACTGCAATTAAAGGTGGTATAGCAGATAGCGTTTCTTATAATGAGGCTGTTAAGGTAATGTCTACATTAAATAAATTTGGAAAAGAAGCATTAGATGGAATAATGGTAAATAGTGTAACGGATATTACTGGTTTTGGACTACTTGGTCATGCATTAGAGATGGCAGAGGCTAGTGGAGTTTCTATAAAAATCCATTATAAGGATATCCCTTTAATAACTAATGCTTTAGAATATGCCCAAATGGGTTTAGTTCCTGCTGGAGCTTATTCAAATAGAGTATATATTGGAGATGAAGTTAAGTTTAAAAGTCAAATTTCTGAAGATATGGAGGATGTATTATTCGACCCTCAAACATCAGGGGGGGATTATTGATATCCCTTCCTAGAAAAGAAGCAGATAAGTTGTTGAAGGCCTTAGAAAACAATCCCACATCCTATGGGATAATTGGAGAAGTAGTAGAAAA
>JMBV01000553.1_pt1 | contig 10933 bp, 20 predicted proteins | sample 616531 | NCBI WGS metagenome assembly JMBV01 (sample SAMN02727904, study PRJNA239997) | anaerobic digester metagenome | biome: anaerobic digester; isolation source: mesophilic anaerobic digester inoculated with municipal waste water sludge... | place: Germany: Bielefeld University, CeBiTec ... | reverse complement strand
ATCTGAACTAGAGGCTTTAGTTAAGAGATTTAAAATATAATTATTAAAACTACTAAAATAAAACATAAATTAACAAGGAGGGTACAAAATGAGTGAATATTTCAAAGGAATAAAACAAATTGAATACGTTGGAAAAGAGTCTAGAGAGCAATTGGCTTTCCATTATTACAATCCCAAAGAAATAATTGGGGGGGGAAAGTCTATGCAGGATCATCTCAGATTTTCTGTTGCTTACTGGCACACCTTTACCGCAGAAGGAAGAGATATGTTTGGTGTTGAAAGTGCTCAAAGAGCATGGAATAAATATACTGATCCTTTAGACAAAGCCCTGGCTAGAGCTGATGCCGCTTTCGAATTTATGAGCAAACTTGGTGTGAAATATTTTTGTTTTCACGACAGAGATTTAGCGGATGAACAAGAAACATTAAGAATGACTAATATATTACTTGACAAAGTTGTTACTCATATAAAAGAAAAGATGGAGGAAACTGGCATTAAATTACTTTGGGGAACAGCTAACTTATTTGCTCACCCCCCAGATACATGCAAGGTGCAGCAACTACTTGTGATGCAGATGTTTATGCTTACGCATCTGCACAAGTCAAAAAAAGCTCTAGAAATTACCAAAGAACTAGAAGGAGAGAACTATGTTTTTTTGGGGTGGAAGGGAAGGATATGAAACACTTCTCAATACAAACATGGAATTAGAATTAAACAATCTAGCTAAATTTATGCATATGGCAGTAGATTATGCTAAAGAAATAGGTTTCACAGGTCAGTTTTTGATAGAACCAAAACCAAAAGAACCTACAAAACATCAATATGATTTTGATGTAGCAAACTCTTATGCATTCTTACAAAAGTATGACTTAGACAAGTATTTTAAATTCAACATAGAAGCAAATCATGCAACATTAGCTGGACACACATTTCAACACGAATTAAGATATGCAAGAATTAACAATCTTTTAGGAAGTATAGATGCAAATATGGGGGGGGACTTATTGCTCGGTTGGGATACAGATCAATTCCCAACTAATGTGTATGAAAATGTTTTTGCGATGTACGAAATACTAAAAAAAATGGAGGCATTGCACCTGGTGGATTAAACTTTGATGCTCATGTGAGAAGACCGTCTTACGAAGATATAGATTTATTTTATGCTCACATTGCAGGAATGGACGCATTTGCTTTAGGTCTAAAAATAGCTCATAAAATAATAGAAGATAAAGTACTGGAAGATTTTATTGAAAAACGATATAATAGTTTCAAAGAAGGAATAGGTAAAAAGATAGTTGAAGGCACAACAAATTTAAAAGAACTTGAAGACTATGTTATTGACAAGAAAGTTTCTCTACCTAAATCTGGCAGGCAAGAATACTTGGAAAATATTATCAATCAATATATTTTTTTTAATGATTAATAAATTGCTTTAAGGAGGACTTAAATTTTGAAGCTAAAGAAAATAAATGCTGAAAGAATGGGCTATTCAAACAAATTAATGGTCTTTAATTTAATTCGATATTCTCCACAAATATCAAGAAATGAAATTACTAAACTTACAGGTTTAGATAAAAGCACTGTCACGAAGATTGTGTTTGATCTAATGGACAAGAATCTCGTTAAAGAAGGAGAAAGAAAGTCCTCGCAAGGACCTGGCAGAAAACCTATAAAGTTAGAGCCAGTGAAAGAGGCCGTTATGTCGATAATTGTAAAAGTTGGAGTAGAAAGCACTATTGTTGGAATGGGTTATCTAAATAACCAGATAGAAAAGATAAGTAAATTTGAAACACCCAAAAGTTTTGCTTCTTTTCTTGAAAAAGTCTCATCCATTGTTGAGCATATATATAGCGAAAATAAAGAACAAAATATTGCTGGAATTTCATTTTCTTTTCCAGGAATGGTAGACAGAGACAATTTGATTATAGAATACGTACCTCATTTTAACTGGAATAACATTAATTTCAAAAAAAAGCTTTTCTCAGAAACCTACCTAACTGGGACAAGTCGATTTTCATCGCAAATGAGGCAAAGCTGGCGTTACAGGCGGAATTATATTTTAATAAAAGCATAAAAAAATCTAAACAATGGTGTTTACATATTCATATCTCAAGGTATTGGTGGAGCTTTATTAATTGATGGACAAATATATTTAGGCCCTAACTATACTGCTGGGGGGAATTTGGACATATGAGTATTCATGTTGATGGCGAAAAATGTTTTTGTAATAACCAAGGCTGTTGGGAAACTTATGCTTCTATAGATACAATTTCAAAAATATATGAATATAGTAATGGAAAACTTGAAGGAGATACTTACGAAGAAAAATTTAAAAACTTGCTGGATAAATCACAAAGAAGAGAAAATAATTCTTATGAAATTGTACAACAAATGTTGTATTATTTATCTGTAGGAGCAGTAAATCTTATAAATATATTGAATCCGGAATTTGTACTTTTTGGAGGGTATGGTTCTTTGTTTCCTAATGAATACTTAATTGAAATAGAAAACTTAATCAAACAGAGGCTTTAAAACCCGCCTTAAAATCTTTCACAAAGACTTGTAAACCAGTTTTTGATATAGAAACAGCTTGTCTAACAGGTGCAAATTTAAGAGTTATGGACGATTTTTCTGAAAAATAGTTAAATAACGATAAAACAGTATAGTTGTTTGAGGTGATTTGTCATGGAAAAATACCTAGGAATCGATGTGGGAACAACTTCGATTAAAGGATTAGTAGTTGATGAGAATGGACGACTTTTAGATAATTATTCTTGGCCTTTAAAGATGGACATCCCAAAGCCTGGTTGGGCAGAACAAGACCCCCCCAATTTGTGGTGGGAAGGTGTTCTTGAAATATTAAGAAATGTTTCTCTAAAACATACTATATCTGCTATTGGTTTTTCAGGCCAAATGCATAGTTTAGTTTGTTTAGATAAAAATTTTCAAGTTATTAGACCAGCCATTTTGTGGTGTGACCAAAGAACTACTCAACAATGTAAAAAAAAGCAACTGAAATTATGGGGGGGGAGAAACAAAAGTAATTGAAAAAAATGGGAAATCCGTTTCTTGAAGGTTTTACTTTTCCAAAGATTCTATGGATAAAAGAAAATGAACCAGCTAATTTTAACAAGATAAAAAAAATATTGCTTCCAAAAGATTATATAATCTACAAATTAACAGGAAATTTAGGAATAGATTATTCTGACGCATCTGGAACCGCTTGTTTTAATGTTAATAAGAATACATGGGATAGTGAAGTATTTGAAAAATTTGAAATTGATATTAGTATAATGCCTGATATTTATTTATCTTACGACGACAGAGGAGAACTAAGAAACGAATTAAAAAGTCAGTTAGGGTGGAACAACTGTAAAATAGTTTCGGGTGGAGCAGATAACGCTGCTGCTGCATTTGGAATAGGCATTTCCAAAAAAAGGTGAATCCATGGTAAGTATTGGAACATCAGGAACTGTTCTAACAATAACTGAAAACAAAAACCAGATTTAGAAGGGAAAATACATTATTTCAACCATGTACTTGAAAATAAATATTATTATATGGGTGTGATGCTATCTGCTGCCAACACATTAAATTGGGTAAGAGACCACTTTTTCCCGCATTCAAGCTGGGATGAAATAGAAGAAAGAATAAACAATTCTAAACCTGGATCAAATGGAATAATATTTCTTCCTTATCTTAATGGAGAGAGAACTCCACATAGGGACCCCAACGCTCGCGGAGTAATTTTCGGGATATCTTCGATAAATAATGAAAATGATATACTAAGGGCCACAATGGAAGGCATTACTTTTGGATTAAGGGACTCATTTGAACTTATAAAAGAAAAGACAGAAATCAAAGATATGAGAATAGTAGGTGGAGGAGCTAAAATAAAACATGGATTAAATTAGTCGCAGCAAATTTTAAAATGCCCATAAAGATACCTCAAATAGATGAAGGGGGGGAGCTTATGGAGCTTCTATGCTTGCTGCATTAGGAAATGAACAAAATCTAGAACATGTTTTAAATTGGGTTAAAATAAAAGAAATAATAGAACCTGACGATAACTTGTTTGAGATATACGATGAACTTTATGAGATATACAAAAAAAATTGTATTTTTCATTAAAACAGAATTATATACAAATGGCAAAATTTTTAAATTTATAATTAAATTAAAAAAAAGCGGCTTCTGCCGCTTTTTGTTGTTTAAATTTTTAAGATAATGTAGCTCTAAGCATCCATGAGTCTTTCTCAAATTCCTTGAGAGAACCTATTAATATATCTGCAGTTCCTTCATCTCCATACTCTTGAGCAAGCTTGATTATATTTCTAAGTTGTCCTATTAATTCTGAAAAGTCTTTCAAAACAATATTTAATGATTCTTCCACATCATACCTTTTACTGTCAATTTCTTTTAACGTCGCATTTTGAGCATAATCACTTAATTTCACTAATGGCCTATATCCTAAAGTAAGGATTCTTTCAGCAATTTCATCAATATGGTCAGATACATAGTCATAATACTCTTCTAATTTTTCGTGAACCTTAAAAAAAATTCCTACCTTCTACATTCCAATGTAAATTATGCAATTTTGCATAAAATACTTGTAAATTTGATAAATATAAGTTTAATTCTCTAGAAATCGTTTCTCTTGCTTTCTCATCCAAATATATGTTTACTTCAATTTTCCAGCTTTATTCATAATAAATCCCTCCTTATGATTTTTTTTGCTGCCCTCAGAAATTGTAAAATCTGCATTATATATATGTTTAATATTCAATTATTTTTACAAAATACTCCTCAGTTCTAATCCTCACTAATTCTTGAATTTTTTTAACTATCCGGTACTTGTACCAAAGGATTCGTTTACTTTATTCGATAATAACCTAATACGTTAATACAACTCAAATCTTTATTCAAATTGATTATAACAAAAGATTGTAAATTAATAACTAAATTTTATAACAAAATGTAATGTTTTGGTTTCATTATTTGCTATTCATTTATTCTTATTATATAAAATTAGCGTTACCTGTACTTTCGTGATAGATAACGCTAATCTAATTAAATATAATAATATTAAATTTATAAATTTCTTATACTCTCTAAAAAATTGCAATCAATAAAGCTAAAATCAAAATGATAACTTTTAATAAAGCTGAAATCTGCGAATATATAGTAAAAGAATCATTGTAATTAACGTAAAGAATGCCATTATTCTCTTGTCGATCTTTAAAAACATTAGTTATTCTACCATATCGATCAATTGATCCTGTCAAACCTGTGTTAGATATCTGCACAAAATCTCTTCTTGTTTCAAGTGCTCTAAAAATTCCTTGAGTATAATGCTGCAAAAGTGCCGTTTTTGAATTAAACCATCCATCATTAGTAACTGCTATTAAAAACCCCGCACCTTTTTTTAACCTGAGAAGCAGAAATTTCAGGAAAATATGTTTCAAAACATATTTGAACGCCAAATTTTTTTTACTATCTATTTCAAAAATATTGAATTTTTCCCCCCCAGGACTATAATACCTTAACAATTTAAACATCTGAAAATTATTAAAAAAAAGCTTCATAAGGCAAAAATTCCGCAAAAGGCGTTAATTTAATTTTATCATAAACATTAATTACAGTACCATATTCATTATAAAACCATACAGAGTTAAAATAATTTTCTCCATCAAAACGCGGATAACCTATAATGACGGGTTTGGACGAATTTTGAATATCCATTTCATATAATCTAATACATCAGAATTAGAAATATCTTCTAGAAACGACGATTCGGGAAATACTATCAAATCAACATCTTTACTTTGAAAATCAGATATATTTTTTTTGAAAAAAACTGAATAATTTTTGTAAATATCAGAAGAATATTTAATTTCTTGAGGTATATTAGTCTGTATTGCTCCAATTTTTATTGAATTATTAGTATAATTAATATCAGGTAAAAATCTAACTATACTAAAATTTAATAAGTAAATAAAAGAGAAAATAATAAGCATATTAATACTACGATTTCTTGTTTTATCAAAAGCTATCAATGAGTTAACAAAAACAATAATAAAAGTAATACCCATAGGACCTATTATTGATACTAGTTGAATTAACCCGGTGTGGTCGTATAGAGCATAAGCCAAATTTCCTCCAGTAAATGCTAAATCTCCAAACTCCCTTAATATCTCAGCACTAGTAAAAGCAAGAGAATAAAATAAAGAAAGATACAATAAATTGTATGTCCTGTTTTTCTATGAAAAAGTTCAGCTAAAAGCCAAATTATTAGATAGGGAAGAATAAGTAAAATGATCATTCCTACAAATCCTAAGAATCCTAAAATGATGGATAGTTTTGCAAAACTTGAGGTATATTTTTGGTTAAAGTGGGAAATAACCACCAAAGTGTTGTCACTAACATTGAAGCCGAAAAAAATAATAGTATGAAGAAATCTTTGATAATAATTCTTTGAATTGACCATATTTCGAAGAAAAAAAGACTAACGAAAACCAGATAATAAAAGAAAAAAAGATTCCCAGGCATCGCTAAACCTGTTAATATCCCAGAAATTAAAGTAAAAAAAATATTGCATGTATAACCTCCATCTAATTAAATAAGTTAATATTAAGTTAATATAATAAATATTAATATAATAATATTATCATATCATAAAATCAATGAGTTGTGAAAAAAATCAATAATAAACTATTAAGTTGATTTTTAATTTTCATATTTTACAGAAGGAGATAAAAATGACAAAAGAAGAAATTCGCAGAGAGATTTTAAAAAAAGAATAAATTTAAAGCCACAATTTTACGAACAATATTCAAAAGAAATAATCAAGAAAGTATTGCTAATATTGCAAGATCTCGATTATAAATCTATTGCTTTATATTATCCTATAAAAAAAACGAGGTTAATACTTTACCCTTAATTGAAAAATTATTAAAAGAATCAAAAGAAGTGTATTTACCTAAGTTAATCGGAAAGAAGATGTTTATGTCAAGATTACATTCTTTAGATTTGTTAAAAGCTAACAAATACAAAATTCCAGAACCTATAAATAACGACTTTTCATCTCAAATAGATATATACATTATTCCCGCAATTGCGTATGATTTAAGAAAATATAGAATTGGATATGGAGGAGGATATTACGATAATTACTTTATAGAAAACAAAAAAAACATTACTTATTGGGATCATTTTCGACTTTCAACTTGTTAATTATTTTGAGGAAAACGAAAACGATATTAAAGTTGATATAGTAATAACAGAAAAAAAGAATTATACAATAAGAAAATAATAAATTAGGAAATCAATTTTTTCACTCTTGCATTAAGAGTGATATACGTTATTATTAAGATTATATTTAGAATATATGCAATGCTTATATAAAGGTGGTTTGGCATGTATATCCCTTTTGACTTTTACACTTGAAAATTTCTTTCTTTTAAAGTATAATATAAGTAAAGGGTTATAGATAAATAATGCCTTATATATACAAAAAAAATAAGTTGAATAAGTCATTTCAAAGGAGGTATTAAAATGAGCGATAAAGAATTCGTAGTAGGAATCGATCTGGGAACCACTAATTCAGCTATTGCCTGGGTTAAACCTGATGGGAATCCTGAAGTTATTCCAAATGCAGAGGGTAAAAGAACGACACCTTCAATTGTTTCATTTACAAAAGATGGTCAAATTTTGGTGGGAGAACCTGCTAAAAGACAAGTAATTTTGAATGCTGAAAGAACAGTCAGATCAATTAAAGATATATGGGCAGTGATTATACCATTAAAATTGATGATAAAGTTTATACTCCACAACAAATAAGTGCTTTTATTTTAAAAAAAACTTGTTAAAGATGCAGAGGAATATCTAGGTGGCAAAATTAAGAAGGCAGTAATTACTGTACCTGCATACTTTAATGATGCTCAAAGGCAAGCTACTAAAGAAGCAGGGGGGGAAATTGCAGGATTGGAAGTTTTGAGAATAATAAATGAGCCTACAGCTGCAGCAATTGCGTTTGGATTGGATAGATCAGAAGAAGAAAAACGTATAGTAGTTTACGATTTAGGCGGAGGAACTTTCGACGTTTCTATTTAGACATTGGAGACGACATCATAGAAGTAATAGCAACTTCTGGTTTAAACCATCTTGGTGGTGACGACTTTGACCAAAGAATTATTGATTGGTTAGTTGATGAATTTAACAAAGATTATAAAATCAATTTAAGAAACGATAAACAAGCTATGCAGAGATTGAAAGAAGCAGCAGAAAATGCGAAAATCGAATTGTCTTCTAAATTGGAAACTGACATTAATCTACCTTTCATAACAGTTGTTGATGGACAACCTGTTCATTTAGAGAAAAAAATTGACAAGAGCAAAATTTGAAGAATTAATTAGAGATTTAGTAGAATCTACAAGAACGCCCATAGAAAATGCCATGAAAGACGCAAAACTTACACCACAAGATATCGATGCTGTTTTACTCGTTGGTGGTTCTACCAGGATTCCATACGTTCAAAGACTCGTTTCCACTTATTTTGGGAAGGAACCTTCAAAGAATGTTAATCCAGATGAGGCTGTTGCAGTTGGTGCTGCTGTTCAGGCTTCCATTATGGTTGGAGATACTGATAGAGACTTGGTATTAGTAGATGTTACTCCTTTGTCTCTAGGAGTTGAGGTCAAGGGTGGATTGATGGAAGTAATTATTCCCAGAAATACCAAAATACCTATAAAAAAATCAAAAGTCTTTACAACTGCCGTTGACGGGCAAACTGAAGTTGAAATTAGAGTTTATCAAGGAGAAAGACCTCTTGCAAGAGATAACTTTTTCCTGGGAAGTTTTAAACTTACAGGAATTCCACCTGCGCCAAGAGGTGTTCCACAAATAGAAGTAACTTTTGATATTGACACAAATGGCATAGTAAGTGTATCAGCTAAGGATTTAGGAACCCAAAAACAACAATCAATGGTTGTCACTGGAAGGCAGAAGCTTAGTAGAGATCAAATTGAAAAGATGATTAAAGACGCTCAAGCATATGAACAACAAGATAAAAAAAATTAGAGAAGAGATTGAACTTAAGAATCAAGCTGACGAACTAGTTTATCAAACTGAAAAGACTTTACGTGAACATGGTGATAAAATCCCTGAAGATCTCAAAATACCATAGAATCAAAAAAAATAATGAGCTAAAACAAGCAATTGAAGAAGATAATATCGGTAAAATTAAGATATTAATGGATGAATTGCAGCAGGAAATAATTAAGATAGGTCAGCATATTTATCCCAATCAAGACCCTGGAGCAACAACAGGAACATCATCTACAGATTCTGAAGAAGATAATTAATTTATTTTAAAAGAGACAGCACAAAGCTGTCTCTTTTTATTTTTCAACTAATTATTTATATGTTGTCTTGATCAGTTATATAATAATCAAAAGTCAGGTCTACAATATCAAAAGAGCCTTTTATCTTATTTGACCAACTAGTGTTAATTGGATGCTCAATGCCCGAAGAAATAACTGTAATAAGATTATATATTTCAGCTAAATCAAGAATTTTTTTTAACATTAATCAATCCCCCCCGACTTTCGTTAAACTTAATACTATCCCGTTAGAAAAATCATGAAGTCTTAGTAAATCTTCTAGTGTTACAATTGATTCATCCCAAAATATTGGATATTGCGATTCTATCAATTCAACCTTCTTCTCCCTGCCTTTAGCAAGAGGTTGCTCAAGTGCAACTATTTTAAGAGGTTTTAAAATTTCCAAAGCTTTGGTTAATTCATAAAAGTCTAATAAACCCCCTGAAATCTAACCATACATGTTTACCTTGGAAAATTTTTGAAATCTCATTTAAATCTTTCATGGAAGGTTTTTCTAAAAATTCTAACTTAAGTTCTTGATGGTTTGTAGAATAAGTGTTATAGACTTCATGAAGATTCAAATTTTTTTTCCAAAAAAAATCCTAAAAATATTTTCTTGATATTTATCTTTATCAAAAGAAAAGAGAAGTTTGGATATATCTAAATTATACTTATTATTGATGTAATCACAAATTGTCAACATTATTGATGTTTTTGCTGTATTTTCATTTTTAATTAATTTGTCAATTATATTTTCTATAGTCTGTATATTTTCTATCTCTGGAACATTTTCAATAAACTCTCTTAATTCTTCAAGGATTGCCATTGTTGATTTAAAAGTCTGACCAAAATATATATCAGGAGTAGCTGCACCTATACCTTCTATATTATCTTTATCAACTATCTTAAAAAGTACATGTTCTATCCATTCAGTATCTAAATTCTTTAATAAAGTTCTTTCTTGCCAATAATATACGTCTCTTTCTCTAGTCTGCATGATAAAATCACTCCTAATTATTTAAACCATCCTTTTAAAACAATGTTACCATCAGATAATTCCACAATATAGAAGAAATTAATCCATATATCGGTGAAAAAAATAATTCTTTGATATTCTTTTTTTTATCAAAAATAAGTTTATAAGCCAATCCAGCAGCAATTGCAATAACAACCCACAAATAATTATTAGCTAATGCAAAAATATAAATAGCTAATCTCTCAGAAGCTCCAACTGTATCTTTTTGCTGCCTTTCTAAAACATTAAAGGTTCTAAATAAATAACTACCAAAACTTGTTGATACAACCATACCTACAATATAAAACTGAAATACCTCCGAAATAAATGAACTTTTAAAAAAAAGGATCTAAAAAGATAAGAAATAAATAAAAAAAACAACCAAAGAAGACACTTCAAAAACTAAATCAGTTCTTTGTCTATTTATTCTAAATATATCAATAAGTATATGAATAACTATGCTAAATAATACAATTAACAATCCCCCAACCTTTAAGCATATCAAAATTAAAAGCCAGAAATACTAGAACAACCCATA
>JMBV01000551.1_pt1 | contig 10957 bp, 17 predicted proteins | sample 616531 | NCBI WGS metagenome assembly JMBV01 (sample SAMN02727904, study PRJNA239997) | anaerobic digester metagenome | biome: anaerobic digester; isolation source: mesophilic anaerobic digester inoculated with municipal waste water sludge... | place: Germany: Bielefeld University, CeBiTec ... | reverse complement strand
CCCTGGTGCAGAAAGGAAGGATATAAATGACAGATTGCAATAGTTGTCCATCTAAGAATAGCTGTAATATAGAAGAACAAAATACTTGTGGTATAAAAAAATAATTCTAACAATCAAGTTAAAAATATAATAGGGGGGGTAATGAGTGGAAAAGGAGGAGTTGGAAAATCTACTGTATCCGCAATGATTGCAGAGGAATTGAATAAAAAAAGGTTTTAAAGTGGGAATAATGGATGCAGATATTACTGGGCCAAGTATTCCCAGGCTTTTAAATATAAGCCATAAAAAGGCTACAGCTAATGAATTAGGGATTATACCTGTAACTACCTCTAATGGAATAAAGGTGATGAGTCTTAATCTATTGATGGAAGATGAAGACCAACCAGTGATATGGAGAGGACCATTGATTGCTGGAGTAGTAGAGCAGTTTTGGACCGATGTACAATGGGGAGATTTGGATTATCTTATTATAGATATGCCACCAGGAACAGGAGATGTGGCTCTAACTGTAATGCAGTCTATTCCTATATCAGGATTGGTCATGGTATCTGTGCCACAAGATTTGGTTTCCATGATAGTTTCAAAGTCCATAAATATGGCTAAAAAGCTCAATATACCTATACTAGGTGTAGTGGAAAATATGAGTTATGTAAAATGTCCCGACTGTGGCAAGAAGATTAGAATATTTGAAAGCGAAAATACTATCAAATTTTTAAAGGAGAACAATCTAGAGCTATTGGGAGAATTGCCCATGTCTAAGAATATTGCCAATGTATCTGTTGAAGGAAATGATATAATAGAAGAAGAGATACAAAATACCTTTGAACAAATAGGTACAAAAATAATAAAATCCTTAAGCTAATGCTTTGGAGGGATATATATGGCTAGACCAATTAAATGTAGAAGGGTTGAATTCTTACCTAGCATAACCTCTTTTATACCTGTAGATGATGATAATAGAGGGTTAAATGCTATAAATTTAAAAGTAGAAGAATTAGAAGCCATGAGACTAAAGGATATAGAAGGACTTAATCAACAGGAATGTGCTGATGAAATGGGAGTATCCCGCCAGACTTTCCAAAATATCATAGATAGTGGGAGAAAAAAAAGTTACCCAAGCCTTGGTAGAAGGGAGAGGCATAAATATTAAGGGAGGTAACTATGTATTTACTCACTGTAGATTAAAATGTAAAAGTTGCAATGAGATTTACGAAGCAAATTTCATAAGGGATAAGAATACCTGTCCTAATTGTCATTCTCATAAGATAGTATGCAAGAATAAAGGTGCAAAATGTAAAAAAACTATGTATCAAATAGATGGTATAAACCCCCCCAAGATTTTGGAAAAAAATAAGGATAATAATATTTTGGGGGTAAAATTATGGTTAAAAGTAAAAAAATATTATGAAGCTAAAGCTAAAAAAAATCTTAGAATATGCTAATCTATTGTCCCATTCCTTGAAGGAAAAAGAAAAAAACTGAGGAGGAAGAAATATTAGAAAGTCTAAAACAAGCCCACAAAGAGTGGAAGGATAAAGAAAGGTATTTTCAGTCGGTAAAGGAACCAGATTTAATAGATCATGCTATATATGAACTAGAGGCATCTAGAATAAAGTATATGTATCTATTAAAAAAAATAAAGGAGATAAATATAGAGTAATATTTACAAAACCTGTCCTCTATTATATAATATAGTGAAAATATAGGAGGGGTATTATGGGTTTTGGTACTTTATTATCCTTTATATTTGGTCTGTTCCTATTATATATAGTAGGAATGCTATTGGTAATTCCCATTAAGATAATAGTAAAATTAATAGCTAATGGGGGGGTTATTGGAGGATTATTACTACTTTTGTTCAATTTCATAGGGGGGGGATTTTGGGGGGGCTATCCTTAGTGATAAATCCAATTACAGCGTTGACTGTGGGTTTCTTAGGCATACCAGGGGTGATATTGTTACTTATATTGCAGAAGGTTTTATGATATGATAGGATATATGATATAATAGGAAGGTATTAAAATACTGTCAATATAAAATAAATTTAGTAAGGGGGGGGCATAAGCGTGGCAGCAATCAAAATACAAGTAGAAAAGAGAACAGAATTGGGGGGGAAAAACAAAGTAGATAAAATAAGGGATAATGATATTGTTCCTGGAGTATTATATGGAAAAGGTGAAGAAACTAAACATGTTCAAGTAGATAGACGAATGTTTGAAAAGGTATATAGATCTGCAGGAATGAGTACATTGATAGACTTGGAATTAGATGGAGAGGTTTTACCTGTACTTATTAAAGAAGTTCAGAAACACCCATTTAAGAACGAATATCTCCATGTGGATTTCCAACAGCTTAATATGGACGAAACAGTAAAACTTACTTTACCTATTACTCTAGTAGGCAGAGAAAATATCCAACATCAACCTTCCGTATTGATACAGCAGTTGGATGAAATTGAAATTGAATGTTTACCAAAGGATATTCCAGAAGATATTGTAGTAGATGTATCAAATATCGATTTTACAACCCCCCCAATTTTTGTGTCTGATTTAGAGATATTTGGGAATGAAGACGTAGTAATATTCAGAGAAGCTGATGATGTAATTGCTAGTCTAATTGAACCTACTGAAGAAGAAATAGAGGAAGAAGAAGAGGAAGTATTAGAAGCTGATGAAGTTCCAGTAATAGGCGAAGAAGATGAAGAAGAAGTAGAAGAAGTAGAAGAACCAGAAGAATAATAATTTTAAAAACAGGTAATGGGATTACCTGTTTTTTTATTTGCCTTTTTTTTACAGAATAAATTAGAATAATACTAAAGGAGGTAGATTTATGGAGCAAATCGTAGAAAGGAAGAAAAAAACCCGTAATAAAGATTTTTTTTATTAATTTTACTTTCTGTTATATTTATAGATTTTGTTATCTTCTTGATGAATAAATTTAATGATAAATTGCCCTATACTACTACTTTGATTACAATGCTTTTAGTCATATTTTGTTGTAGCTATATTCTTATAAAATACTTTTCAAAATACTCTTATACTCTAGAAGAAGATCATTTAGTATTCCATAGAATTATTGGTAGCAAAAGATTTGAAATGTTAAGGATACACTATTCTGACTTGATTAGAATAACTTCCAATGAAGAAATTTATAATCTAAAGAAGCCCACATATAAATTTATATTTGATAAGAATCCTGATCAATATATATTGGTAAATTTAAATACAAAAAAAAGACAAAAGGACCTTTTATTTAGTCCCAATGATAAGTTGTTAAATCACTTGAAAAAAAAGCCATGAATATGAGGAGTGAAAAAAAATGGGTAAAATATTATCTGGTTATCTAATGCCCCCCCATCCTCCTATTATTGTGGAGGAAATAGGCAGAGGGCAGGAAAGAAAAGCTATTAATACCATTGAAGGCTGTAGAACTATAGCTAAGGATATAAAGGAGAAAAAAAACCTACTACTATTATAATCATAACTCCCCATGGTCCTTTATTTTCCGATGCAATCTCCATATCCGTATCAGAAAGATTAGAAGGAGATTTTAGAAACTTTGGAAATAGAAGCTTAAAATTTAGTTTTAAAAACAATTTAAAACTAGTAGATGAGATTATATCCCAATCCTACAAAGAGGATATTATGATAGCCAAAATAGATGAGGATTTTGCAAGAAGTTATAATGTAGACAGTAGTTTAGACCATGGAGCCTTAGTTCCTCTATATTTTATAAACAAAGAGTATAAAGATTTTCAGCTTGTTTATATAACCTATGGTTTACTTTCACCTAGAAAACTATATAGCTTTGGTAATATAATAAAAGAAAAATCTTTAGAATTAGAAGAGGATGTAGTATTAATAGCAAGTGGGGGGGATCTATCCCATAAACTATCCTATGATGGACCTTATAGTTATTCACCTTATGGCAAACAGTATGATACAAAGATAGTAGAGTTATTAAAAGAAGGGGATTTTAAATCTATAGCTGCCTTTGATATGGAACTAAGTGAAAAGGCGGGAGAATGTGCTCTTCGCTCCTTAATCATATTAGCAGGTTTTTTTTGGAAGGTTTAAAAATCAAACCCAAAGTCCTTTCCTATGAGGGACCTTTTGGTGTTGGATATTGTAATGCTATGTTCCATAATATAGGGGGAGAACCATGGAGATAATACCTTTGAACAATTACTTGATATGGAAAATAAAAAGATTGAAAACATAAGGAAGAATGAAGATGAATATGTAAGACTAGCTCGGAATAGCTTAGAATATTATATTAAAAATGGAAAGATAATGGATGTTCCCAAGGATATAAGTGATGAATTATTAAAACGTAGGCATGGTGCTTTTGTAACCATAAAAAAAGACGGAAATCTTAGAGGCTGTATAGGTACCATAGAGCCTACTAAGGCTAATCTAGCAGAGGAGATAATTTATAATGCAATAAGTGCAGGAGTCAAAGATCCTAGATTTGAGCCTGTAACAGAAGAAGAATTACCTTATTTGGTGTACTCAGTAGACGTATTATATCCACCGGAACCTATTTCATCTTTAGAGGAACTGGATGTAGAAAAATATGGGGTTATTGTTTCCAAAGGCTTTAGAAGAGGGCTATTATTGCCTAATATAGAAGGAGTGAATACTCCTAGTGAACAGGTAAGTATTGCTCTTGCAAAAGCAGGTATAGGAGGGTATGAAGATTATAAATTAGAGAGATTTCGGGTAGAAAGGCATTTTTAAGGAGGAAATATTTATGGAATGCATGTACTATGAAAAAATAAATGAAAAAAAAGCGTCAAATGTCATCTATGTCCTCACAATTGCACCATCAAGGAAGGGAATACAGGCATATGTAGGGTGAGGAAAAATGTAGAAGGCAAGCTTATAAGTTTAAATTACGGCAAACACACCTCCTATGCTTATGATCCTATAGAGAAAAAGCCCCCTTTATCATTTTTATCCAGGAAAGATATATTTTCCATAGGAAGCTTTGGTTGCAATTTAAAATGCGATTTTTGTCAAAACTGGGATATAGCCCATGAAGAATCTTTGACTATGGAAATAGAAGACAAGGATATATTATTATTAGGAAAGTCTAAAGGTTCTATAGGTATAGCCTACACCTACAATGAACCAACTATATCCTACGAATATATACTTCATATGTCTAAACTAGCTAAAAGACATGGGTTGAAAAATGTATTGATATCCAATGGATATATAAATGAAGAACCTTTAAAAGAATTACTACCCTATATTGATGGGATGAATATAGATCTAAAATCTTTTAAAGATGATTTCTATAAAAGAATATGCAAAGGCACTTTAGAACCAGTATTAAATACCATCAAACTAGCTGCCCAATACACCCATGTAGAGATAACCAACTTAGTTATAGAGGGACAAAATAGCTCAGAAGAAGAGATACGGAATTTAAGTCAATGGATTGCAAGCATAGACAAAGAAATTCCCCCTACATTTATCTAAGTATTTTCCATCTTATAATATGAAACTTCCTGAGACTAGCTATGAAGTCCTACTAAGATCAAAGGAGATTGCCAATGAGTATCTAGACTATGTATATGTGGGAAATGTATGGGGTGTTGACAACAACACCTATTGCCCTAATTGTCGTAACCACCTAATCCACAGGCATGCTGGTGGAGAGATAATAGGTATAAAAAAACAATAGATGTTCCAAATGTGGTAAACCTATAAAAGTAGTATATTAACATATAATATTTAGCACCAGTTATACTATTTTGAATAATATATAATATTAGGGCAATAATTCTAGCAAAACATGTATAAGGGGGGGTTGATCATTTGTACTGTATTGTCTGCAAAAGGGAAGAGGGGGGGATATGGAATTATTAGGGACAAATATATGTAAAACCTGCATGGAAGATATATCTATAACCTGTGTATCCAGTCAAAGATACGATTATAATAAAGAGATGATAAAGATGATTTTGAAAAAAATATATATATGAAAGACTAAACTTAAACCCTGTAGAGTGACTACAGGGTTTAAGTTTTGATATAATAAAATTAGGTAGTAATTTGAATTATAATATTTGTTAAAGATGAATTTTCAAGAGAGGAGAAGAAACTATGAGCACTCCTATTTTAGATGCATTAAAAAAAACTAAGGATACAAAATAGCATATCTTTCACACCCCAGGACACAAGGGGGGGAGAAACACTTTGATAAACTGGGAAGATTATATCCCTTATATAGACATTACGGAAATATGGGGGGTATGGACAATCTGCAAGACCCCCAAGGAATCATAAAAAAAGAGCCAGGAGATGGCAGCGGAAGCCTTTGGTGCCAAATACACCCTATACTCTATAAATGGTACTACTGGAGGCATATACATAAGCTTATCTGCTGTAACTAATCCAGGAGATAAGATTTTAATCCAAAGAAATTCCCATAAATCCGTATACAATGGAGCTTTATTAAATAGATTAAATATAGAATACATATATCCTAATTATAATAAAAAAAACCAGGTTTTTACAGGTGTAGCCCCCTCAAGATATAGAAGCTAAGTTAAAAGAAGATAAAGACATTAAGGTGGTGGTAATCACATATCCTAATTATTATGGCATTTGTTCTGATATAACTACAATAGCAAAGGTAGTCCATAAATATGATAAAATATTATTAGTAGATGAAGCCCATGGAAGCCATTTTGCATTTTCAGAAAGCCTTCCCATACCTGCATTAGAGGCAGGAGCTGATATAGCTGTTCAAAGCACCCATAAAACATTAGCTAGTTTTACTCAAAGCTCCATGATTCATGTGGGTACAGACCGGGTAAATATAGAAAAACTAATAGACATGTCTTCCCTATATCAATCTACTAGTCCTTCCTATCCATTGATGTTATCCTTAGAAATAGCTAGAGCCTATATGGAAGGGGAAGGAATATACAAACTAGAAGAAGCTCTATCTTTAGCTCGACATACTACCCGTAGTCTAATGGATATAAATGGAGTTTATGTATTCACCGAAGATGAAGAGGATAGTACCATATACCATAAAGATCCTATGAAGATACTATTTAGATTAGATGGAATCACAGGAGTTCATTTGAGCCGAATGCTAATGGAAAGGTACCATATATACTTAGAGATGTCAGACTACTACTATGCTTTAGCTTTAGCTTCCCTTATGAACAATAAGGAGGATTTTAAAAGATTATTAGAAGCTGTAGAGGAAGTAGCCAAGGATAGATATAATGAAACTAAACCTATAGATATAAATATACCATTTCCTAATGTAAAAATGCCCATATATGAAGCCTTTTATAGCAACAAAAAAAACCATAGATATTAGAGAAAGCATTGGGAAAATATCTGCCTCTTATATAATTCCTTATCCTCCAGGAATTCCCCTTATATGTCCTGGGGGGGAAGAGATTACAGAAGAATTACACCACTATATTTTACAATTGATGGATATTGGTATAGAAATAGTAGGGCTTATAGGCTATAATAAAGAAAAGATATTAGTAATAGATTAGGAAGGGAATGACTTAGGATTGAAGGGAATATTTATAACACTAGAGGGCCCTGACGGCTCGGGAAAGAGCACTATTATGAACTTATTAAAGGACTATTTCCATGAAAAAAAACATAGATATAATATCTACTAGAGAGCCAGGAGGTACAGAGATAGGAGAAGAAATTCGCCAAATTATATTAGACAACAAACATAAAAATATGTTAGCGGAAACGGAAGCACTACTATATGCTGCATCAAGAGGGCAACATGTCCACGAAAAGATACTTCCCGCTTTGGAGTTAGGTAAAATAGTTCTTTGCGAAAGGTTTATTCTTTCATCTTTAGCTTATCAAGGAGTAGGAAGGGGGGGACTAGGGATAGAAGAAGTTAAGATGATAAACGATTTTGCCATAAAGGTATAAGACCAGACTTAACATTGTTTTTCCATGTGGATCCAGTAGTCACTTTAAACAGAAAGACTAATGTAAAAGGAGGAGATAGACTAGAACAGGAAGGATATGAATTCCATAGGGAAGTATATCAAGGTTATATGAAGCTTCTAAAAATGTATCCAGAAAACACTCAAATAATAGATGCAACCCAATCCATAAAAGAGGTATTTAGTCAAAGTATTTATCATATAGAGAATATCCTTAAAGAAAAGGAGGGACAAATATGAAGCTTATTATTGCTATAGTTCAAGATCAAGATGTTCCAAGTTTAATGGATGATTTAACTGAAAATGATTATAGAGTTACTAAACTAGCTTCAACTGGCGGGTTTTTAAAGTCAGGAAATACCACCTTACTAATGGGAGTTGAAGATAATCAGGTGGATAAGGTAATGAAAATTATAGAAGCCAACTGTAAGACCAGGGAGATAACAACTTCTTTACTTACAGTATCCATGCCTGGAGATACCTATATGCCTTATCCATTAGAGGTGAGGGTAGGAGGCGCTACTATATTTATACTAGATGTGGAACGATTTGTAAAAATATAATTAGGAGGAATAAGAATGAAACTTATTATTGCCATAGTTCAAGACGAGTTTTCTAATAAAGTCATTAAAGCATTGATGAACAACAAGTATAGAACTACTAAGCTATCTTCAACAGGAGGATTTTTAAAATCAGGGAATACCACTCTTTTGATAGGAGTAGAAGATGGGGGGGAGGTAGACAAAGTCATAGATATTATAGAAAAGGAATGTAAGGATACAAAGGTAATGAAGGGGGGGCAGGATGAAGTAACTGTAGGTGGTGCAAATTTGTTTGTATTAGACATGGAAGACTTTAGAAAGTTATAATCGTGGAGGAAGTTTTAATGGATTTTAACGATATAATAGGTCATGAGGATACAATAGACAATTTAAAAAAACTATAGAAAAAGGCCATATATCCCATAGCTATCTATTTGAAGGAGAAGAGTCCATAGGCAAAAGGAAAGTTGCTTTAGCTTTTGCCAAGACTCTTCTCTGTAGGTCAGAAGGCATAGAACCTTGCAATAGATGCAATTCTTGTTTAAATTTGACAATTTTAATCATCCAGATTTTACATTAATAGAGCCAGAAAAGGAGCTAATAGAAAAGAAAAAAAATCGATAAATTATTGAGCAATATAAATATAGCCCCTCTAGAGAGCAAAAGAAAGGTAATCATTATAGATGATAGTCATTATATGAGATTGGAAACCCAAAACGCCTTACTAAAGACCTTGGAAGAACCCCCCTCATTATATCAATATTATATTGATTACTTCCAATAGCAATAATATTATTCCTACTATATTATCACGTTGTGAAATAGTCAACTTTTATCCTGTACAGAAGAACAAGATAGAAGAACTATTAGTGGGAGAATACGGTAAAACTAGGGAAGAAGCTAATTTTATAGCCCATTTTACCAAAGGCTCCTTGGGGGGGAAATCTATAATATATTCTAAATCCCCCCCATATTTTTTCAAATTACGAGATGAAACCTTAGATATTATTGATCAAATACTTAGAGGGGGATGAATTTAATATATTTGTTTCCATGGATTTTTTCAATAACAATAAGGATAACTATGAGGATATATTGGATATTTTGCTATACTGGTTTAGGGACTTAATCCTATACAAAAAAAATAGGTTCTTCAGAACTACTTATAAATCAGGATAAAACTACCCTTTTATCCAATCAATCCTTCTTAAAAGAAGATAGAATAAATGATATAATAGAAAAGATTATGGAAACAAGGGAGAATATAAATAGAAATGTAAACTATCAATTAGCCATAGAAACCATGCTTTTAAATATGCAGGAGGTATAATTTTATGATAACAGTAGTTGGTGTAAGGTTTAAAAAAAGCGGGGGGGAAAATATATTATTTTGATCCCGATGGGATGGAAATAGTAGAAGGGGGGGACTCAGTAATAGTAGAAACAGCTAGAGGAGTAGAGTTTGGTCATGTAATAGTGGGACCTAAGGAGGTAACGGAACAGGAGATAATTCCCCCCTTTAAAAAAAGGTTATTAGAGTGGCTACAGAAGAAGATCATAGGATTCATCAGCACAATAAAGAAAAAGCAATAGATGCTTTTTATATATGTGAAGATAAAATAGTAGAACATGGCTTAGAAATGAGACTTGTAGATGTGGAATACACTTTTGATAACAATAAGGTCATATTCTATTTTACAGCTGATGGGAGAGTAGACTTTAGAGAATTAGTCAAAGACCTAGCAGCTATATTTAAAACCAGAATAGAACTAAGACAAATAGGTGTACGAGATGAAGCCAAGATGATAGGGGGGGATTAGGCCCTTGTGGTAGGGTTGCCTGTTGTTCCACTTTTTTAGGGGGGAATTTGATCCTGTATCCATAAAAATGGCCAAAGATCAAAGTTTATCTTTAAATCCTTCAAAGATATCTGGCCTATGTGGTAGACTTATGTGTTGTTTAAAATATGAAAGTGAAGTATATGAAAAACTATTAGAGAAAATTCCCCCCCTGTTGGGACTATAGCTATAACTCCTGAGGGAACTGGTACAATAGTGGAAACTTATACTCTATTGGAGATGGCAAAGGTAAAGGTTAAATTAGAAGATGATACAGAAGATATATTTAGTTATAATCTAGATGATATCCAAATAACAGATGAAATAGATCCAGAATATCAAAAGGTGATAGAAACTGAAAGTACAAAAGATACATTGGAAGAGAATGAAGAAGATAAGGATTAAATATTTTTGTTAAAATACCCTTTTATTCTTTATGATAATTTGATAGAATAATAGAGTATAAAGGACAAGCTACCTAGGGGGGGTGAAACTTTTGGCATATAAAATAACCGATGCATGTATTGCATGTGGTGCTTGTGAAGCTGAATGCCCTGTTGAGGCTATATCTGCAGGAGATGACAAATATGTTATAGACCCAGACACATGTATTGACTGTGGTT
>JMBV01000550.1_pt1 | contig 10980 bp, 14 predicted proteins | sample 616531 | NCBI WGS metagenome assembly JMBV01 (sample SAMN02727904, study PRJNA239997) | anaerobic digester metagenome | biome: anaerobic digester; isolation source: mesophilic anaerobic digester inoculated with municipal waste water sludge... | place: Germany: Bielefeld University, CeBiTec ... | reverse complement strand
TTTGGCTGCAGCTGCGCTGGGTGGGGGGCTGATGATACTACCGGCTGTTTATCTGCATTTTTCGGACGCGTTGTTGTCATTGATGGGCAGACCCAGTCGCGGGCGCAGACGCAGGACCGTTTGGTTGGTTTATCTTCTGACAGGCATTGCCGCGATATTGATCTTTTTGAGATCAGTGTTGGCGGTCTGGCGGAGGTGCCTGCGCCGGTATATTATTTGGAACGTAATCAGATTACCTTTTATTTCGGTGTTTTCTATATTCTGGTAATGGTCATGGTCAGCTACAACATGGCAAGGGCGCTCTTCCAGACTGTCACCAAGACCGGCGTGCGGCGTATGGTCTACCTTATGGCGGGTGCCGCCGCTCCAGCGCTGACGAGCATCATTTTCCTTTTTTTTATGGAAATACTTGGTTCGCCATCCACCCCCCCATTATTTCTGGTTCTTTAGCATACTTGCCTCCGGGATCACGATGGTTTTTCTGGTGGTTTTGACTTATTCCGTGTCCTTTTTTTTGGATTGATGTGGACAGACCGTCAGGTCAAGAGCCGATTGTTCCGCTGGATGATGAGGGGGGTCCTTTCGTTGCGGCTTTGGTATTGGGTCTGACGACGGTTGCCCGCAGATATGGCGAGCTTCAGGGCGATCCTTATATCTTTTATGTGCCATCGTGATGGTGGGGGGACGATCCTTTTGCTTGAATATGCCGTTACGCTTTTCTCACCTCATATTGAAAAATCTTTCTTTTGGGGGGGGATGACCGCGAGGAGCTTGAAGTGATCCAATCGCTTCAGGATCGGATGTTGACGAATCGGGACTTAAGGCAATTTTTGGAGACAACAGCTGCGCTGATCAGTGATCGACTGCCGGTATCCAGCGGCTTTATCGCTATCCTCGATGGTGAAAACGTGGATCAGGTTGTCACGACTGGTGATAAGAAAAAAATCGAGGCGCTGAAAATCGATCAGGAATTTATCTTGCAGGCGCAGCAATCGCTGGAGCATGGCGAAAACTTAATTGAGTGGGACGGTCTTTACTTGCTGCCGCTGGAATATGAATTTGAAGAAAACCAAAGCGTTTGCTGGGTCTGGGTGGTTTTGTGAAGAATGACTTCTGGGAAGTGGATGATGAAACCGGGAAGCCATCTTCCAGCTGGCAGAACGCGCCACCCTGGCGATCAAGGACCATATTCTGCAAAAACAGGTCATCGCCAGCCTTTCAGCGCTGCAAACAGAGGTTGATTATCTTCAGGATCTACGCGCTGCGGGTGATTTTAATAAAAAGCGATTGAGTGCTATCCAGCAGCCGGAGATGCCTGAAGAAATGGCAAGCTGGGTCAAGGACGCGCTGACGCACTACTGGGGCGGTCCAAAGCTGACCAACAACCCACTGATCAATTTTAAGATCGTTGAATCCGCCAGTGAGAGCCAGGATGGCGACCGCACGAATGCGCTTCGCAGCGTTCTGACTGAGGCAATTGAGAAGATGAAGCCTTCCGGCGAGCGCAAGTTTACCAGTGAGTGGCTGCTCTACAACATTCTTGAGCTGAAATTTTTGCAGGGTAAAAAGGTGCGCGAAGTGGCAAGAAAACTTGCAGTTTCGGAAGCGGATCTGTATCGAAAACAGAAGATCGCGATCGAGAACGTGGCGATCAAAATTGCTGAGATGGAAAAAGAGGCAAACGGCGGGAGCAGTACCACTGACGAGGAAACCCGACCCGAAGGATAAAAAAACAGCAAATCTTGGTGCGATAAAAGAAATTGCTCGCGGTCGGGAAACCACGAACTATTCTTTTTCTTGTTCAGAAATGGTCTCCTGACCATTTCTATAAGTACATAAGTAAAATGAGAATTACTGATAGAAACAATCCGACATTCTGGCATGAATAGTGCAGGGTTAAACCTGAAGATCGTTTTATTTAAGCGGAGAAATGACGTGGCAGAAAGCAAACCAAGCACAGGCAGGATCAGCAAAGCCAAAGCCAAAGAAATTGAGCTGGCGCAGGAAGTAGAAGCGCAAAGAAAGCAAGCCAGGCAGAAAAAAACTAATTCGTCTGGCATGGGATCTGGCTGCTCTGGCGCTTGTGGTCATTGGAGCCATTTTGCTGCTGGCATTGTTTGGGATCACGCACGGCGCTTTGGTTGACAAAAACGTTTTCACGCTGAAACGTTGGTTTGGATTCGGGCGTTTTATCGTCGCGGGAGCGATCTTCATCACCGGATGGGTACTGTTGCTTTGGCGCAAAAGACCACCGGAACGCTTTAACCTAGGCAGATTGTTGATGGTCGAGTTTGGATTATTCACTCTGCTTGGAGCCTTGTCGGCATTTTCAACGATTCGGTTTTTACCATCAATAAGGGTAGCAGTGCTGGCGGCATTGTCGGATTCGGTCTGGCTTTTCCTCTTCGGGACCTGATTGGGAATCTGCTTACCGGAGTCATTTTCCTTTTCGTAAGCCTTTTGTTTTTGGTGCTTGGCTTTGGTCTTGCGGCTCGAATTGAAAAATGGGCCAAAGGCGAGCTTTATCAGGAGTTAGAGATCGGAGAAAGTCATTTCTTTGATGAAAGCGAAGAGGAGCTTGAAGAGCCCGTAAGCGAAGAGGTACCTGAAAAGCCTGAAAACCTAAAAGAGTTTCTAAACCTGTCACACAGATGGAACTGCCTTTGAGCTTTAAACGTGGGGGGGAATTGGTCGATCATAACCAAACAAAACAAGAAAAAGCGCCGAAGCCGCGCTCTGATGAACTGCCTCCCTTGAGCCTGTTGGAGCAAGAAAAGACGGTGGTCGCAAACCAGGCTACGATCAATATGAACGCTGGGATGATCGAAAAGACCTTGGCTGACTTTGGTGTTCCTGCCAAGGTGATCGGCTATCGTGTTGGTCCAACTGTGACCCAATACGCGGTCGAGCCGGGATATTTTGATAAGGGCAATTCAGACGAAAAGCAAAAAGTTCGTATTTCAAGAATTTCAAGCCTGAAGAACGATCTCGCTTTAGCACTTAAAGCGGAGCGTTTGCGCATTGAAGCGCCTGTTCCCGGCGAGTCTTATGTGGGTATTGAGATCCCGAACACAGAGCATCTGATCGTGCGATTGCGCCCTCTGCTTGAATCACCGGAATTTAACAGCGCCAAATCTCCCCTGGCAGTGCCTCTGGGTCGGGGGGGTGTTTCCGGTCAGCCTGTCATTGGCGATCTGGCAACCATGCCGCATCTCTTGATCGCTGGAACGACCAACTCGGGTAAATCGGTTGCCATTGCTGCTATCACGATGGCGCTGGTGATGAACAACCACCCGGATGACCTTAAATTGGTGATGGTCGATCCAAAACTGGTGGAGCTGAAGCGATTTAACGGATTACCACACCTCTTGGGTGAGGTTGAAACCGATCTGGAACGGATCAAAGGTGTCTTGCGCTGGGCGACGACCGAGATGGACAACCGCTATCGTTTGCTCGAAATTGGCAGATCACGCAATCTGGATACTTACAATCAAAAGATGGCAAAAGCCGGAAAAGCCAAACTGCCGAAGGTGGTCATTATGATCGACGAGTTGGCTGATCTGATGATGAACGCCCGCGAAGACACCGAGGAACCGATCGTCCGTCTGGCACAAAAAGCCAGAGCGGTTGGCATCCATCTGATCGTGGCAACGCAAAGACCCAGTACTGATGTGGTGACTGGGGGGGTAATTAAAGCCAATTTCCCGACCAGAATTGCATTTACGGTCGCTTCGCAGATGGATTCGCGCGTAATTCTCGATACCGGCGGCGCTGAAACACTCCTGGGTAAAGGTGACATGTTGTACCTGCACCCAGAAAGCAGCTATCCCGTGCGCGCTCAGGGCGTGTTGGTGACTGACCCTGAGATCCGCAAAGTGATCTCCTGGTGGCAAAAGCAATACCAATCCGAAAAGCCGGGTGCTATTTCACTGGTTTTGCCTGACGCTCCTCAAAAAGCAAAAGCAGAAGAAATTCCGCATGCGCAGGAAGCTGAGAATGAGGAAGAAGCGCCCTGGGAAGCTGATGTGCAGAGCTTTGAGGAAGAAGATTCCGATGAGGCACTGATCAAAGAAGCGACGGAGCTGGTACGCGTCAAAAGGCGGGCTTCAGCCTCTTATTTACAGCGGCACTTGCGTCTGGGATATCCACGGGCAGCTTGGCTGATCGACCAACTGGAAGCGCGGGGGGGCGTTTTGGGACCCGCCAGCAGCGGTAGAAGAGAACGCGAAATCCTGATCGATCCCCCCCTGAAGCGGATAGTGGAGAGGATGGTGAGGCTTAATGAGCGCTCAGGATCCTCAAAAGAAAGACTTTGAGTCATTTTTACGGCGAATCTTTAAAAAAACCACTTGATGCCATTGCGGGGTTCTTGCTGAAGCTCGGATTGACACCCAACCACATCACGCTTCTCGGTTCGCTAGGGAACATTGGCGCTGCCATTTTGATCGGGATGGGCGAATTGCACTGGGCTGGATTGCTGGCCGGTTTATGGCGCCATTGGACGCGGTCGATGGCGCGATGGCGCGTCTGAAAGGCACAAGCAGCAAATTTGGCGCTTTTGATTCGACTATAGATCGTTATGATGAGTTGATCCTTTTGGCAGGTTTAGCTTTTCACTTTTACAACATAGGTTCATTGGCAGGGGTCATGCTTACTTTTGCGGCAGCGATCGGCTCGGTAATGGTTTCTTATACACGGGCGAGGGCCGAAGCACTGGGATTTCAGGCAAGCCTAGGAATTTTGACGCGGGTAGGGCGCGCCATCGTGCTTGTGATTGGACTATTATTTGCGCAAGCACTGCCATCTGTTGGTATAATTGCAATCCTGGCAAACATCACCGCTATTCAACGCATATTTGCGGTTTGGCGACAATCTAAAGCCAGTTAGACCCACAAAGGGTCTGGGAAAGGAAAAATATGCCTCAAGGTTTTAATATCGGTCCGTTGACTATTCGCTATTATGCGTTATTGATCATTTTAGGCGCGATTGTCGGTGCCTGGATCGCATCGCGACAGGCAAAAAGTATGGGCATGACCCTGAGATCATTCTGGATTTGCTGCCCTGGCTGTTGATCGGCGGTATCATTGGCGCTCGTTTATGGCATGTGTTTACGCCCTCCGCATCCAATATCGCGGCAGGCGTTACCACGGAGAATTACCTGCGCAATCCAGTTGAAATCCTGAAGATGTGGAAAGGCGGGCTTGGCATCCCTGGTGGCGTTATCGGCGGCGCGCTGGCATTGTGGCTTTATACCAGATCCAAAAAGCTCAATTTTATGCAATGGGCTGATTTTATCGCCCCTGGTCTGCTGATCGGGCAGGCGATTGGACGTTGGGGGGAAACTTCGTGAACCAGGAAGTTTACGGTAAACCGACTGATCTTCCCTGGGCGCTGACCATTGACCCTCCCTATCGTATTTCTGGCTTTGAACATGTTTCGAAATATCACCCATTGTTCTTATACGAGTCTTTGCTGGCACTGATCGGAGCAATTGTTTTGATCCAGGTGGATAAAAAATGGCACAAAAAGCTCTTTAAAGGCGATCTGTTGTGGCTGTACCTGATCATTTATCCAACTGTGCGATTCTTTTTGGAATTCCTGAGGCTTGATCCGTCTCCGGTCAACAATATCAATATCAATCAGACCGCAATGATGATCATTGGCATCCTGGCTGCCATTATTCTGGTTCTGCGACACACCGTCTGGGCTGAGCAGTTGAAAGCAAAAGAAGAAGCTGAGGAGCTCATGTTCGAAGCCAAATCTGAAGATGAAGTCAGCGATGAAGATGGATCATTGGAAGAAGATGAAGACGCTGCGGATGAGGACTCAGACTCTGAGGAAGCTGAGGAAGGGTTGGAAGATGACGATGTAGCCTCGGATCTGTCAACTGATGAGAGTTTGGAAGAAGCCGAAGATCTCGTGATCGAGAATAACGAATGGATCGCAGAAGAGCTGCCTGAGGAAATTCAGGAAGAGGTCGATGAGCAATTACCTGAAGTTGATGAGAATGGATTTCCAATTCAAGAGGGCGAGGATCTTCTAACAACGGATGAAGAAGACACCCCCCCAGCAAACTAATTCTATGTAAATAATTCTATGCTGAATAAAACAGCCACCCACTTTGCTGGGTGGCTGTTTTATTAGATTAGAGTTATTTTAGTCTCAGCGACTCGATATCATTCATCCAGCCCCCCCAAAAGGTGGTGATCAATGGGGGGTAATGGAGTTAATATCAATCCTTTTTGTGCTGAAAATGCTTGCATTGTGACGTATATAGTTTGGAATGTCTACACCCCAGTCACGAATAATTTCAAGGCTTTGCCTGATCAAGCTTTACGCTGGGTCTGGTCAACTGTCATGCGTGCCTGCATGATTAAAGTATCCAATGCAGGATCAGCGATTTGATAATAGTTCGATTCCGAGCCTGCCATGATATTGGAACTGTGGTAAATTTGATAAAGGTCAGGATCAATTGTTGCTCCCCAGGCAGCTACCCAGATCTCCTGTTGCCCACTATCAAGCGCATCCCATAATACATTTGCATCCACTGGATCATTAATCTTCAACTCCATACCGATCATTTGTAGTGAAGATTTTGCAGCGAGAACTGAACCAAAAGCAGGGTGGTTTCCGGTTCCTCCGCCAGGTATGATGATCTCGTAGGACATTTTTGCGCCTTGAGGTGCAGCAACAATACGCCCATTACTGATGCTATATCCTGCTGCTTCGAAAAACCGAGTGCTGCCTGGCGCGCCGCAGCATAACGTTGATCGGGAGTCATCCCTGGTGTGTAGATTGGGTTCCCCTGGACATCTACAGAAAAGGCAACAGAATAATCGGGGGGGTCAGTAGGCTGTGGTGATGCCCAGGATGTAGGTAGGATGGAATAATCTAATATTTTGGCAGCCTCACCATAGTAAGCAGCAATTGAATCATTGCGGTGAACAGCTAAAATCGTCGCAAAGGCTTTCCTTAGATTTCGTGAAGCAGTAGAAGAGGGTTCACCAGCTACATTTATTGTCCCAGCGTTTAAGCCCATATATCCGTATCCCATGTTATCGACCATGTTGGTGGTAATAACATCACCCGTATATTGTCCGTTGGAATTAGCGGCCCTTATTTCCGAATATCTGGTTTGATGGTAATAAATTTCACTGATATCAAGCGTTCCATTCGTAATACCTGAGACAATCCCGTCGTTAGAAGTTTCTTTAAAATGAATAACTCTGGTTAAAGGTGCGCCTTTAAAGTAATGATTATTTGCAACCAATGTAACGATTCCATTTTGCTGATCGAAGGAAACAAAAGTGTAAGGACCAGCGCCGAGTGGTTTGGAAATAAGGCTGAGTTGTTTGCTCAGATCTTCGAAATCGAAACCGAATTTATTGTGACCGTAGTCGTACTTATTAATATCGCCATAATAATGCAAAGGCGTTATCGAGATTCCCAGGATTGAATAGACGTCGGCTGTGTTATAACCCTTGAGAATTACTTGGATTGTTGTTTCGTTTACTTTGGTGATTCCTGAGATGTTGGGAATCCCTTGCCCACCCATTTCAGGATCCAAGGGCCCCCATTTGCGGATAAAGTCGTATTGTACAACGGAAAACACATCTGTGCCATTAGCGGATTCGTACGGAAAGGCTGCTTTGATATCATTGTTATACATGATGTAAATTTCACTACGAAATCTATAGGGGTTGGGAAGTTTGTTGTCAGGTTCCAGCTTCTACCAGAAAGAGCAACCAAGGTTCCGGAATCATTGACTTCGCCAAAACCCCATAAAGCCATACCGAACGCGACCTGTAAGCCTTCGTTAGCGCGGATTCTTCCGGAGAGCGCCTAAGGATTTGATAAGCATACGTGTCAACATATCTGTCCACACAATAAGTAATAATTGCATTGACCTCGTTCAGCACCCGCTGATGAACCTGATTCCAGAAATAGTCTTGTTGGGCCTGGGTCCAGGGATCATTCGGGCTCCAGCTATGATACATACCTGCATCATAAATTTGTTCAGCCATCAGCCTATATCGCTCGAAGACTGGTGCTGTGACCTGTGTCTGATATTCACGAAGTCCAATGATCGGATAATCTCTTAATCTGATCGGGCCTTCGTAGGTAGGGTCTAATAGTGTGTAATAGGTGAAAATTACGTCATCAATGGTAACAGGAACCCCATCGGAGAATTTGAGATCTGAGCGCAATGTGGCGGTATAGGTCGTTTGATCACTGACCGGGTCATAGGCAACGTTTGTGTTGGCTGCACCATAGTAGGTATAAGGATTGCCGTAATGGTAGCGAGTTTCTCCTTCAATAGCATTGTTCACGATCATACCAAGACGATCTGTTGTCAGAAGACTGATCTGGGTCATGCTGGTAACATCAATGTCATAGCCGCTTTCTGAAAAGAAAGGGCTAAAATTACCGGATAGATTAAGTGTTCCTACAGTTAGAGGTCTTTCTTTCGAGATTAATGGTAAATAGAGTTGGTGTTCTTGTTGTGCCCCCAACTGGTTGGGGGGTTTGGCGATTGGCAAGCCAGAAACAGGATTGCGATGATAATAAAAAGGGTAAAGATTTTAGTGCTGTTTCGAACGGACATGGTTCCTCCTTTTCTAATTAAACCGTTGTTTGATATTATAATTCTATTTTCCATTCTGGCAAGCTTCCAATGGTAAAATTCAATAATTAGAATTAAGAATTATGATAATTTGAATGAGGTTTGAAATGAAGATCAAAGAACAAGTTGAATTGTTGATGCAGGGTGCTGATTTTGGCGATGAAACAATTGCCGAAACCATGGCAAAAGAGCTTGAGGAACGCCTGATCGAGTCCGAAAGACCGCTAAGCCTTTACGCGTCTATTGCGGTTACGATCCGACTTCGACTGATCTTCACCTGGGTCATACCGTCACAATGCGCAAGCTGCGCCAGTTCCAGGAGTTGGGACATCACGTGATCTTTGTGATCGGCTCTTTTACTTCCATGATTGGCGACCCTCCGACAAAGACAAGCTGCGCCCTCAGCTTTCACGCGAAAAGGTGATGGAAAATGGTCAGACTTACGCGGAACAGGCTTTTCGGATCCTTGACGCGAGCAAAACGGAAATTGTCTACAATCACGAGTGGCTGGAGAAACTGAACCTTAGTGATCTGGTCGAACTGGCATCCAATTTTACCGTGCAGCAATTCCTGGCTCGTGATAACTTCCATAAACGCTTCGATAAAAACGAGCCGATCTTCCTGCATGAATTCTTCTACGCCATCATGCAGGGCTATGACGCCTATCACCTGAAGGCTGATGTCCAAATTGGCGGTTCTGATCAACTTTTCAATATCCTGACCGGCGGTCGCAAGCTGATGACCTACTTCGGCGAAAAACCAAATATTGGTATCGTTTTGGGCATTCTCCCAGGGACTGACGGCGAGGTGCGTATGAGCAAGTCTTTGGGCAATCATATTCCGCTCAACAGCAGCGCTGAGGATATGTACGGCAAGGTGATGAGCATTCCTGACAAAGCCATGCCGATCTATGCCAAGCTCGCTACCGCCTGGACCCCGGAAGAAGTACATGCTTTTGAAAACGATATCAACGCTGGAACCTTGCACCCGCGCGATGCAAAAATGCGCCTCGCCAAGGGCATTACCAGCGTGTTTATAGTGAAGAAGAAGCTGAGAACGCAGAAAAGCAGTTTGTAACGACTTTTCAACAGGGGGGAATGTGCCCGATGACATCCCTGAATATACCGTTAAGGATGACGAAAAGATACTTGATATCATCGTCGGACAAAAAATGGCTGGTTCCCGCAGTGAGGCTCGCCGGATCATCGATCAGCAGGGTGTAAAGCTGGACGGTGAGGTGATGAGCGATCTCAATGTTGAGATCCCTGACGATGCCATCCTGCAAGTGGGCAAACGGCGATTTTAAGATTGAAGAAGGCATGACCATCCATAAATCTTGATGATAACAAAAACAGCTTGGGGGGTCGGGAGACCCCGAGCGAACTATAGAATCCGTAATGTCGGGTTGAAGAACGCAACCCGACCTACCACTTATCCACAATACAGTAAGCGCGTGGACAGGAGGCCACGCGCGAACAAACTACGAACTAAATCCTTTTTTATGTGTAAATTGAGAATTGAGGCTTATTCCGTGCTTGAAAAGTCCAGGAGAATGCCTCCGAGGCTTTGCGGTAGATCAGGGGGGGCGTTTTCTTCCAGGGCGATCACGATCGCCAGCGGCGTTCCCAACCATTCACTGGTGGTACCGCCGATCAACCAGGTCAGGGCTTGGTCTTCGTGGATGGTTGCGTGCCCCATCTGATACCAAAGCGCCTGGTTTGTGGAGGCGAGTTCGTTGCGGATGCGCCTGGCGACCGATTGCGCCATGACCTCTGTGCTTGGTCGGGCGGCGTTGATCTCAACCCATCTTCCTTCGGGATTCAGATATGCGTTGACCAAGCCAGGAGGGGGCTGGATTCCGTTGTTGGTGATCGCAGCTGCCACCAAAGCCATCTGCGCGGGGCTGACTTGCAGTTGTGTAACAAGTTCAGGGTTGCGGTCGAGTTGGTCAAGCTCCGGGGGGGCAAGTGGAGGTTGACCGCATTGAATGACCAGGTCAGGCACGCTGAAGATGCCAAAGTCGGTGAGATTCTTGAGCAACAATTTCGGATCAGAGGCGGTCAGATGATCGATCGCAGTGCTCATGCAGCCTGCCTGAACGCCATCGAGGGCAAGCTCGTTTACCTTGATCGTCTCATAACAAGCGGAGTCGTAACGGGTCAGGACCCTAGGATCGAAAACCTGAACCGCGGTTTGGTTTGACCATACCGATTCAAATGCCAGCATGGTTGCCAGGCTACCGATTGGGTAGGATGCCTGGGTAGCGCGATTGAGCAAGGGCGCGTCGGAACGTTCCAATAAGGATTGCCAGGTCTCCTGCAATTGATTGGTATTGTAATGAGGGTGGGAGGCGTCGC
>JMBV01000549.1_pt1 | contig 11023 bp, 14 predicted proteins | sample 616531 | NCBI WGS metagenome assembly JMBV01 (sample SAMN02727904, study PRJNA239997) | anaerobic digester metagenome | biome: anaerobic digester; isolation source: mesophilic anaerobic digester inoculated with municipal waste water sludge... | place: Germany: Bielefeld University, CeBiTec ... | reverse complement strand
CTTCCTCCTTAATATTCGGAAATAAAATTTATTGTCATACGCCAATTGAATTTTTAATTTCCTCCGCCAAGCTCTGGGGGGGAACTTGTTCATAATACGCAAAACTCATGGTGTGCTGGGCCCTTCCCTGCGTTAACGACCTCAGCACGGTGGCATAACCAAACATCTCCGCCAGCGGAACATGGCTCTTGACAATTTGAGTGTTCCCCCCCGAGGCTCAATGCCTTCGATTTTGCCGCGCCGAGAGTTAATATCCCCCCCGATTACATCCCCCCCAAGAAGTCATCGGGCGTAACCACCTCGAGCGCCATCATGGGTTCCAATAATGTAGGGCTTGCTTTGCGGCACGCTTCTTTGAACCCCCCCATAGAACCGGCAATTTTAAAAGCCAATTCCGAAGAGTCCACCTCGTGGTAAGAACCATCCACTGCCGCCACCTTCACGTCAATGACGGGATAACCCGCCACAACCCCGCTCAGCATTGCTTCTTTAACACCGTCTTCGACTGCACTGATGTATTCGCGAGGCACTGCCCCGCCCACAATTTTACTGGTGAATTCAAAGCCGGCACCTGACTCATTAGGTTCCACTTCCAGCTGAATGTGGCCGTACTGGCCCCCCCTTCCACCCGTCTGACGGATGAATTTGCCTTCCGCTTCAACCGCTTTGGTAATCGTTTCTCTGTAAGCCACCTGCGGTTTGCCGATATTGGCCTCCACCTTGAACTCCCTCAGTAGGCGGTCCACAATTACTTCCAGATGCAGTTCGCCCATACCGGCAATGATCGTCTGCCCGGTCTCTTCATCGCCGAACACCTTAAAGGTTGGATCTTCCTCGGCCAAACGCTGCAGCGCCAAACCCAGTTTATCCTGATCAGCCTTGGATTTGGGCTCCACTGCCAGATTGATTACCGGTTCCGGGAAAACTACTGTCTCAAGTAAGATTGCGTTCTTCTCTTCTGCCAAGCTGTCGCCTGTGGAAGTATCCCGTAAGCCCACAACTGCGACTATGTCGCCCGAATGGGCTATTTTTAGGTCTTCCCGATGATTGGCGTGCATAAGTAGGATGCGACCCACCCGTTCCCGTCTGCCTGTGTTCACATTCAGAACATAACTGCCTGAATTTAGCGTTCCAGAATAGACGCGTAAAAATGCTAACCTACCAACATAAGGATCAGCCATAATCTTAAAGATAAGCCCCCCCGAAAAAGATTCTGTATCGTTTAAAGCCCGTGTATCCGTATCACCCGTTGCGGGATTCTCGCCGCTGACAGGCGGCAAATCGCTAGGTGAAGGCAGATAGGATATTACCGCATCCAGCAGAAGCTGAACGCCTTTATTTTTGAAAGACGAACCACAAAGCACGGGAATTAATTCGACCGCTATACAAGCTTTGCGCAGAGCGGTGCGCAGCTCCTGCGGGGTAATTTTTTTTCACCCTCCAGAAACTTCAACATCAGCTCGTCGTCTGTCTCCGCGATCTTTTCCAGCAAAACCTGCCGAGCAAACTCAACATCGTCCAGAACCTCCGCCGGGATTTCGCCCTCCTCGGAACTGCCGAGGTCATCCACATAAAATGGGCTTTCATTTCAATCAGATCCACAATCCCGCGGAAGGTATCCTCAACGCCGATAGGCCATTGGATAGCTACCGGATTTGCGCCTAGACGTTCGGCGATCATATCCAGGCCGCGCTGAAAATCAGCGCCCACCCGATCCATCTTGTTGACGTATGCCAGGCGCGGCACATGATATTTATCTGCTTGGCGCCAAACTGTTTCAGACTGCGGTTCCACTCCGCCTACAGAACAGAAGACGGCCACCGCACCATCTAACACCCGCAAAGAACGCTCAACTTCCACAGTAAAGTCCACGTGGCCGGGCGTATCAATAATGTTAATCCGATGCCCTTTCCAGTGGCAAGTAGTTGCCGCGGAGGTAATCGTGATCCCCCCCGTTCACGCTCTTGGGCCATCCAATCCATGGTTGCCCCCCCGCCCTCGTGTGTTTCACCTATCTTATGGACTTTCCCGGTATAGAAAAGGATTCTCTCAGTGGTTGTGGTTTTACCTGCATCTATGTGGGCCATGATTCCTATATTTCTTGTGTTTTCAATTGAAAACTCTCTACCCACTTTTTTTTACTCCTCCTAGCCGAATACAACTATCATACCTCGTACACCCGGTGGCACTACCACCTATAATGGGCAAAAGCTTTGTTCGCTTCCGCCATGCGGTGCACATCTTCTTTCTTTCGCACAGCGCCGCCTTGATTATTCGCGGCATCCATTAATTCAGCCGCCAATCTCTCCGTCATTGTCTTTTCACCACGGAGCCGGGCGTGCTGAACTAGCCAACGCAGTGCCAGTGCCTGCCGCCTATCGGAACGCACCTCTACCGGAACCTGGTAGGTAGCGCCGCCTACGCGGCGAGGTTTTACCTCCACAACCGGCATCACGTTATTCATTGCCTGATCCAAAATTTCCATTGCCTTGGTGCCTGTCGTTTCTTCAGCCTGCCGCAAAGCATCGTACATTATGGATTCGGCAGTTCCCCTTTTGCCGTCAAGCATGAGGGCATTGATGAATTTGGTTACTAACTTGTTGTCATATAAAGAATCTGCCAGGACATCCCGCTTGGGAACACTTCCCTTTCTTGGCATCGGTTTTCACCCCTTTATGCACAAAATCCATGCTATTTTACTTAGGTCTTTTAGCACCGTATTTGGAACGAGCCTGGCGCCTGTCCGCTACACCGGCCGCATCTAACGTACCCCCCTGACAACGTGGTAGCGTACGCCCGGCAAGTCTTTAATCCTACCGCCGCGAATCAAGACCACGCTATGTTCCTGCAAGTTGTGGCCTTCACCAGGGATATAGGAAGTCACCTCTATACCATTTGTTAATCTGATCCTAGCCACCTTGCGGAGAGCTGAGTTGGGCTTTTTCGGCGTAGCTGTGTACACCCTTGTGCAAACCCCCCCTCTTTTGCGGCGCGCCCTTTTTGTTGTATACCACTTGATCACGGAGTGTGTTCTGGGTATAACCCAAGGCGGGTGCGGCGCTTTTGGATTTTTGCGCTTTACGGCCTTTTCTTACCAATTGGTTAATAGTTGGCACTATAGATAACCTCCCTTCATCTAACTAGATCCTATTTTCAGGACTGCAGCAACGGCTGAGCCCACTTCAATGGAGCAGGCCTTGCCAAGCTCAGCCATGGACTCTATTTCAATAATGCCTATCCCCCCTGCCGCTCACATACGTCGCGGATCGGGGGGGAAGTGACACGACAATCCGCATCCCGAGCTAGGTACACCAGCTCAATCTGCCCATTTTGGATAGCCTTTAACGTCTGTTTTGCGCCCACTACTTTCGGCGATTCAGCAAGTCTGTGCGGCATCTGGGCCTCCCCCCCTTACTCAGAGATCCCGCAGGGGAAGCCCCCCCTGCGGGCAGCACTAGCAAATTATATCATTGACTTTGATCTCTGTCAATCGAATTCGGCAAACTTTCGTTTAGGTGGAAGCCAGCTCCAGTTCGGCTTCTTCAACCTCTTCCTCTTCCCGTTCCTCCTGCCCTTCCACCTCGATGCTCACATCGCGGTAGCGAGCGAGGCCGGTACCGGCCGGAATCAATTTGCCAATAATCACGTTTTCTTTCAAGCCCAACAGTTTATCAAGGCGCCCCCCCTTAATGGAAGCTTCCGTAAGAACCCTGGTGGTCTCTTGGAAGGAGGCCGCCGAGAGGAAACTATCCGTTGCCAGCGATGCCTTGGTAATTCCCAACAGCACGGGCTGGGCCTGGGCCGGCTGGCCGCCGTCCGCTTCTGCTTTTCGGTTTTCCTCTTGGAATTCAAACACATCGACCAAAGAGCCGGGAAGCATGAGCGTATCGCCCGAATCTTCAACTTTATACTTACGCAGCATCTGGCGGACGATAACCTCGATGTGCTTATCGTTAATATTTACCCCCCCTTGTGAACGATAAACTTCCTGTACCTCTTGGACTAGGTATTCTTGAACAGCCAGCACACCTTGTACCGTTAAGATGTCATGGGGGGGTTGACCGGGCCTTCCGTAATCCTATCGCCCGCGGCAATTTCATCGCCGTCCCTAACCCGCAAGCGGGCGCCATAGGGGGGGATCGTATAGCTCTTTTCGCCATCCTGCCCCGACACAATGGCCTTGCGCACGCCTTTGTTTTCGGTAAATTTCAGTGTGCCCGCAATTTCGGAAATGATCGCTTGCCCTTTAGGCTTCCGAGCTTCAAAGAGCTCCTCTACTCTGGGCAGGCCGGCCGTAATGTCATCTCCGGCAACGCCGCCGGTATGGAAAGTCCGCATCGTCAACTGTGTACCGGGCTCCCCCCCGATGGACTGGGCGGCAACTATGCCCACCGCTTCTCCCACATCCACCAAGCTGCCGTTGGCCAGATTGCGGCCGTAGCACTGGACGCAGACACCGTAACGAGTGTTGCAGGCCAGTACTGAGCGGATCTTGACTTCTTCAATTCCCGCATTTTCAATGCGCTGCGCAGTATCATCGTCTATCATTTCCTGCGAGTCGACGAGAATTTCACCCGTCTGCGGATTGACAACCGTCTCTAAAGCAACTCTGCCCGCCAGACGTTCCCAGAGCGGTTCGATGATCGTTTCCCGCTCACCCGAAATTTCCGTAATGGCCCGGACCACAATGCCCTCTTCGGTATTGCAGTCCTGCTCGCGAACGATGACATCCTGCGAGACATCCACCAGCCTGCGAGTGAGGTAACCGGAGTCCGCGGTTTTAATGGCGGTATCCGCCAGGCCTTTACGAGTTCCGTGGCTGGAAATGAAATACTCCAGTACGGTAAGGCCTTCCCGGAAGTTAGCTTTAATGGGAATTTCGAATGTCTTGCCCGTCGGGTCCGCAACAAGGCCGCGCATTCCGGCCAACTGGCTGATTTGCGCTTCATTGCCCCTAGCACCGGAGATAGCCATCATATAAACGGGATTGAACCGATCAAAGTTGGCCAGCATTTCGTCTGTAACCTCTTCTTTGGTTCGGGTCCAGACAGAACACACCCTCTGGTAGCGCTCTTCCGGTGTGAGCAGGCCTCTGCGGAATTGAGTCTCAATCATTTCCACTTCATCTTCCGCCTGGCGGATCTTATCATGTTTACCGGTGGGAACAACAATATCCGCTACCGATACGGAAGTACCCGATTTGGTGCTGTACTTGAAGCCCAACTGCATGACCCGGTCTAACACTTGAGCCGTTTCTTGAGCACCGACTTTTTTTATAAAGTTCGTCAACGAGCAGGCTTAAGCCCTTCTTATCAAGCTCGTGGTTAATATACTCAACACTTTCAGGCAAAATACTATTGATGAACAATCGGCCCGGTGTTGTCTCCAACCGGGTTTTTTTTCTTCATCGTCTAAGCGAAGCGTGATCAAAGCATGCAGGCTTATGGAACCTCCGTGGTAAGCGTGGCTCACCTCGTCGACTGAACCGAAATAACGCCCTTCGCCTTTTGCCCCCCCGGCCTATGGGCCGTGAGGTAGTAAAGCCCGATTACCATGTCCTGATTTGGCGTTACGATGGGCCTGCCGCTTGAGGGCACCAAGATATTATTTGTAGAGAGCATGAGCATCCGCGCCTCTGCCTGCGCTTCGGCGGAAAGGGGGGGCACGTGCACAGCCATTTGGTCACCGTCAAAGTCCGCGTTATAGGCGGTGCAGACCAAGGGGGGGTGCAGCTGAATAGCCTTGCCTTCCACCAAGACCGGTTCAAAGGCCTGAATGCCCAAACGGTGCAAGGTGGGGGCCCTGTTTAACAAGACCGGGTGTTCTTTAATAACATCTTCCACCACGTCCCAGACCTCGTCCCGGACCCGATCGACCATCTTTTGGCACTCTTAATGTTATGGGCCAACTCCCTTTCGACCAGCTCTTTCATGACAAAGGGTTTGAACAATTCTAAGGCCATTTCTTTGGGCAGCCCACACTGGTGCATCTTTAATTTGGGCCCCACCACAATTACGGAACGCCCCCCCGAGTAGTCAACCCGTTTGCCTAAGAGGTTTTGGCGGAAACGCCCCTGTTTGCCCTTGAGCATGTCGCTTAGGGACTTAAGGGGGGGGCGATTGCCCGGACCCGTTACAGCCCTGCCGCGGCGCCCATTATCAATGAGGGCGTCCACTGCTTCCTGCAGCATGCGCTTTTCATTGCGGACAATAATGTCCGGGGGGGCACCCAGCTCCAAAAGCCTTTTCAGGCGGTTGTTCCGATTGATCACTCGCCGATACAGATCATTTAAGTCGCTGGTGGCAAACCTGCCCCCCCGTCGAGTTGGACCATGGGCCGCAGTTCAGGCGGAATCACGGGAATAACATCTAAAATCAGCCATTCCGGCCTGTTTCCCGATGTGCGGAACGCTTCCGCCACTTCCAGGCGGCGCACGGCGCGCACCCGCCTCTGGCCCGAACTATCCGCGATTTCCTTGCGCAGTTCAGCACTCATCTCATCTAAATCAAGCTCTTCCAAAAGGGTCTTGACCGCTTCAGCACCGATGCCGGCCTTAAAACCGCCGGGGGGGTAGCGATCCCGGTATTCGCGGAATTCACCTTCGCTGAGCAGCTGTTTTTTTCGTCAATCCGGTGTCACCCGGTTCAATAACTATATAAGAAGCAAAATAAAGTACTTTTTCCAGAGTCCGCGGTGATAAATCAAGAATTAACCCCCATGCGGCTCGGAATTCCTTTAAAAAAACCAAATATGAGAAACGGGGGGCGGCCAATTCGATATGGCCCATCCGCTCCCGGCGTACCTTAGCCCGAGTTACTTCCACCCCCCGCAGCGATCGCAGACAATTCCCTTGTACCGCACACGTTTGTATTTGCCGCAGTGGCATTCCCAGTCCCGGGTGGGCCCGAAAATTTTCTCGCAAAAAAAAGCCCCTCCCGCTCCGGTTTAAGTGTACGATAGTTGATTGTTTCCGGCTTTTTAACTTCGCCGCTGGACCAAGCCCGGATCTGCTCCGGTGACGCTAGGCCGATTCGAATTCGATCGAAATTATTGACATCCAGCAAGGGCTATCCCTCCTTTTGCCTAAGCCTCATCAGCATCGTCATCATCATCTGAGAAATCAACTAAATCATCGTCTAGCGAGAAATCATCATCGTCAAGATCATCGAAAGCATCGTCTAGATCGTCATCCGAATCTTCATTCGAATCGTCGTTGAAATTTTCGTCCGCGAAGTCATCATCATCGTCATCCGCGACATCGTCTTCATCTAGATCCGGTTCTTCATCCGCCTCGTCGTCATCATCGTCCCGCGCGGCCCGCTTTTTTTGACTGCCGGGGCGAGGAGAGCGGGTAATGCTGGTGCTGGTGCTCCGGCCCTGAATATCGATACCCAGTTCTCGGGCCATTTCGCTAATATCCTCTTCTTCTTCTTTGATCTCGATTTCCTGCTCATTTTCACCCAGCACGCGAACGTCCAAGGCCAAACTTTGTAGTTCTTTGATGAGCACCCTAAACGATTCGGGCACCCCCCCGGGTTCGGGGATGTTCTCACCTTTAACGATTGCCTCGTACGTTTTCACCCTGCCCACAACATCATCTGATTTCACAGTTAAAATTTCCTGCAGCGTGTACGCTGCTCCATAAGCCTCTAAGGCCCACACTTCCATCTCACCGAACCGCTGCCCGCCAAATTGTGCTTTGCCACCCAGCGGCTGCTGAGTTACTAACGAGTAGGGCCCTGTAGAACGGGCGTGAATTTTATCGTCCACTAAGTGGGCTAATTTAATCATATATATAATTCCCACCGTAACAGGATTATCAAAAGGCTCGCCCGTGCGGCCATCATAAAGAATTGTTTTGCCGTCCGGGGACATGCCTGCCTTTTCCATCGTCTTAATAACTTCCGTTTCACTGGCGCCGTCAAAAACGGGCGTTGCTACATGAATGCCCAACAGCCGGGCCGCCATGCCTAAGTGGGTTTCCAAAACCTGGCCGATGTTCATCCGCGACGGTACACCAAGCGGATTGAGGACGATCTGCACCGGTGTGCCATCAGGTAAAAACGGCATATCTTCCACAGGCATGATCCGGGAGATTACACCCTTGTTACCGTGGCGGCCGGCCATTTTATCGCCTTCCGAAATTTTCCGTTTTTGCGCCACATAGCAGCGGACCAGCCTGTTTACTCCCGGAGATAGTTCGTCACCATCGTCGCGAGCGAAAACCTTAACATCAACGACTATGCCCCTTCACCGTGGGGGGGCACCCGCAGCGAAGTATCCCGCACCTCGCGGGCTTTCTCTCCGAAAATTGCGCGCAGTAAGCGCTCTTCCGCCGTAAGTTCCGTTTCGCCCTTAGGGGTTACCTTGCCAACCAAGATATCACCCGGTTTAACCTCGGCCCCGATGCGCACTATACCGCGATCGTCCAAGTTTTTCAGGCTGTCTTCGCCCACGTTGGGGGGGATATCTCTGGTGATCTCCTCCGGGCCCAGTTTAGTATCTCGAGCCTGCGCTTCATATTCCTCAATATGAATAGAGGTGAAAACATCTTCTTTAACCAGCTCTTCACTGAGTAAAATCGCGTCCTCGTAATTGTATCCCTCCCAGGGGATAAAGCTACAACCACGTTGCGCCCCCCCAGGCTAACTCGCCCAAATCCGTTGACGGGCCGTCCGCCAAAAGGTCCCCCCCTTCTTAATTCTCTGGCCCACTGCACAGCGCGCTTTTTGGTTAATGCTCGTGCCTTGGTTGGAACGCTCAAATTTGCTCAGCCTATACCTGTCCCTGCCCAGTGCGGTCTTAACGACAATCTCTCGCGCCGAGACACTTTCCACAACGCCGTCGTTTTGGCCAATAAGACCGCGCCCGAATCAACTGCAACTTTATACTCCATGCCTGTACCGACTAGGGGGTGCCTCCGATTCTAAAAGAGGCACTGCCTGACGCTGCATGTTGGCACCCATCAAGGCTCTGGCGCCATCATCGTTTTCCAGAAACGGAATTAAAGCGGTGGCAACACTCACCGTCTGTTTAGGCGAAACGTCCATGTATTCCACCGCATTTACCGGCACGTTCTTGATCTCTTCCCGTTCCCGCACCGTTACCTTAGACCTAACAAAATGATTGTCATCCGTCGTCTTTTCATTGGCTTGGGCAACCCTAAAGTTGTCTTCCTCATCGGCGGTCAAATATTCTATTTCGTCCGTAACGACCCCCCCATCTTCCACGATTTGATAGGGTGTTTCAATAAACCCGTATTTATTGATCCGCGAATAGGTGGTCAAGGCACCAATCAAGCCAATGTTCGGACCTTCCGGTGTTTCAATGGGGCACATGCGCCCATAGTGGGAATGGTGCACGTCGCGCACTTCAAAACCGGCCCGATCTCTAGATAAACCACCCGGCCCCAGGGCACTGAGGCGGCGTTTGTGCGTCAATTCGGCCAGCGGATTTGTTTGATCCATAAATTGAGACAGCTGGCTGGAGCCGAAGAATTCTTTAATAGCCGCGACCACAGGCCTAATATTAATCAAGGCCTGGGGGGGCGTGATAATCTCCACATCCTGAATGGTCATGCGTTCTCTCACAACCCGCTCCATCCTGCTGAGGCCGATGCGGAATTGATTTTGCAAAAGCTCGCCCACACTCTTGAGGCGGCGATTGCCCAAATGATCAATGTCATCAACATTGCCGACGTCATAAGATAAACCAACCATGTAATTCACCGCGGCCAAGATATCCTCGGGGGTAATGGTTGTCACATTTTCTTCGGGCTGCCCGTTGGAAAACAACCGCAGCTCCTGGCCCTCACGGGTGGTCACTAAAACGGAATTGACGCCCGCGTCGTAAACCTTTTCCGCTTGTTTACGAGTAATGCGCTGGCCCGGTTCCACTAGCAGTTCGCCCGTGCGGGAATCAACGATGTTTTCACCCGAAATTCTGCCAACCAGTCGTTCCGTAAGGCGCAGCTTTTTGTTTATTTTATAACGGCCCACCCCCGCCAAATCATAGCGTTTGGGCTCATAAAAGAGCGTCGAAAACAGGCCCCCCCGGGCGCTTTCTTCCGTGGGCGGCTCCCCGGGCCGCAGGCGTTTATAAATTTCGATCAAAGCATCCGCCTCTGATTGGGTGCTGTCTTTCTCTAATGTGGCGACAATACCGGGAGCGTTATGAAACGCCTCAATGATAGCCTGGTTGCTGCCCAGGCCAACGGCGCGCAGTAAACGGTAACCGGCAGTTTGCGAGTTCTGTCAATCCTAACCCACAGCACATCGTTGGAGTCAGTGTCGAACTCAAGCCAGGCCCCCCCCGATTGGGAATAATACTGGCGGAATATAAATTCTTGCCGCTGGTATCCACCGAGTAATTAAAATAAACGCCGGGCGATCTGACCAATTGACTGACGACTACACGTTCTGAACCATTAATAATAAAAGTGCCTTGCTCCGTCATTAACGGAAAATCTCCCATGAAAACCTCTTGTTCCTTGACTTCGCCAGTTTCCTTATTGACCAATCTGACCCGGGCACGCAGAGGTACCGCATAGGTTACATCGCGATCCTTGCACTCTTCCACGCTGTACTTTGGTTCTCCAAATTTGTACTCCATGAACTCCAAGACGAGATTGCCCGTGAAATCCTGAATCGGTGAAACATCATCTAATGTCTCCCTCAAACCGGTGTGTAAAACCATTGGTACGATTTGTGCTGAATTTCAATTAAGTTGGGCATTTCCAGGACCTCGCGAATTTTCCCGAAATCTTCGCGTTTCCGTACCGCTTGCTGCCTAGCTTCTACCAAGGGCGCTCACCTCTCCTTTTGGTGTCCTAAAACATGATGAAAAGCAAGGGTAGTACCCCTCGCTTTTCTATTCGTTTTTTTTACCTGCCGAATTTTTTTCCCTAAATAGCAGGAATTCTCATGGCTATGTTGAATAAAGATATTAAGTAGGTAAATTTTCCTCTTTTACCACTAATCTATGATACCACAAGGGGGTTTTGTTGTCAAGCCTCTTGTGTATC